>JAEEGK010000334.1_pt1 | contig 118426 bp, 99 predicted proteins | sample 8958771 | NCBI WGS metagenome assembly JAEEGK01 (sample SAMN16246547, study PRJNA631951) | gut metagenome | biome: gut microbiome; feature: rumen; material: SC-attached | host: Bos | place: Iran: Karaj | collected 2018-10 | reverse complement strand
AGTCCCAGCTGAAGGGAATGGCACCAAACGAGTACTATCAGTATCTGGTAACCAATGAATTACCGTCAGCACTGACAAAATACAACCTAAAAAATCAAACATGTCCTTGACAAAGGGTGCACTTTACCTTCCCCCTCCCCAATGCCCTACCGAATTTTATCTGTTCTTATCATCCATGCGGTAACGATTTAAATCTTGCTTCAAATCATCTACCGCAAACTTCCCCATTTTCCACAAATACGGTACCAAATGAAATCCTAGTACAAAAGCCATACCGCACATTCCTTAAAGCAACTCTTTATGCGGTATTGTCATCAAAAAAACATCTAAAAGGAGGATTCTATGGAAGATTATTCCAAAGCTCTACATGAACAACTAAAAGAAATTGATTCTCTGCTACTTGTAGCAGAAAAGAACATGAAAAAAACAAGCCTTTTACCACAAGGTCACATGTATGTTAAGGCAAGTCACGGTTACCCACAATACTATTTTCAAGATGCTGATTCATCCGAGCGAAGGTACTTACATTCCTCGGAGCGCAAACTGATCAAACAACTTGCTCAAGCAGAATATGACAAAAGAATGCTGGCCCTACTAAGGAAACTAAGAAGTTCGTTGCGGCACTTTCTGTCCACATATGATATTCTTTCCGTCAAGAATCTCTATGAAAAACTTTGCCCTGGAAGGAAAACCTTAGTGACTCCCATCCTTCCCAGTGATGACATGTTTATAGAGCAATGGATGGAAGAACATCCAGGAAATAAGAATCCCTTCCCAGAAGCTGGGTCCTATCTCACGGAACGCGGAGAAACCGTTCGGTCCAAATCAGAAAAAATCCTTGCCGACCTTTTCCATGCAATGGATATTCCTTACCAATATGAGCCCTTGCTTGAACTCCAAGGCTATCTAACCGTCTACCCTGATTTTATTCTCTTGAACGTCAAAAGCAGAAAAACATATTATTGGGAGCACTTTGGACTGACAGATGATCAAGAATATGCCCAGAAAGCGTTTAGAAAGCTGGAAATGTATGAAACCAACGGATTGTTTGTTGGAAAAAACCTGATCACTTCCATGGAGTCTACGGACCATCCTCTGAACATCAAGACAGTCAAGGAGAAAATCTCCCAATACTTCAATTGACCTTATCTTCAGATCTGTCTTTCGACTCCATGGATCAAAAAACCATTTACTGCAAGTCCTTTTTCTGGTACCAGAATGCGGAAAGGGCCAGGGATGCCACGATGGCACAGGCTGCGATCGCAAGGCCTGCCGCGGGGAGTTTCTCATCCGTAAAGATGTCCGTGGCGTTGCAGTAGTAGAAGGGCGTGACGTATTTCAGGTCCTCAATGGCGGGAATGATGCGGCACATGATGTCCATGGCGAAGAAGATCATTGCGATGCCAAGGCCTGCGCCCATGCGGTTCTTGCGGGAAAATGCCGAGATGCAAAAGCAGATGCTTGCGATCTCGATGAGCATCAAAAACTGGGTGGCCCCCATGAGCCAGAAGTGCTTGCCCTGGATCTCTTCGCCCATGATGGCGAAACCGCCTGCATAGCAAAGCGTGCCAAGCACCTGGAAACAAACCAGCATGCTCACCATTGCGAGAAACTTCTGCACCAGCATGGACATGCGGCCAAGTGGCAGAACCCCCAGAAATTCAATGGTGTGACCATACTCTTCCTTGCTCAGCAGATTGCTGCCGAGGATCGCCGCGAACATGCCGCCGCCAAGCGCGTGCAACATCGCGATCTCCGTTGCAAAATATCCGCTCATGGTCGCCATGCTTAGCCGGTCCATGCCAAAGGCCTTCGACAAAAGACCCATCTTGGAATAAAGATCTCCCATGGCCTCCAAGGAACTCTCCACGCTGGAATACAATAATATGCACCCGAAGCACATTCCGACAACGACCAAAAACCAGATCGTAAATCCCTTAAAATTCGATTTTAATTCTTGTTTATATAAACCCATCTTGTTCTCCCTTCCAAAAAAGAATTAGGCCTTCTCCTCGTAGAAGTGCATGAACACTTCTTCGAGTTCGGGTTCTTCGATCACTAGGTCGGAGATCTCGAAGCCCGCGAGGCTTTGCAGAAGATCGTTGATGTTGCCGCGGTAGATGAAATCTTCCTCGGTGCCGTCCTTTAAGACGCGCACATGCTTTGCGTGGGTTTTTGTCAGGTTCTCCACGGTGTCCGTGCGGATCAATTCGCCCTCACGGATGATGGCCGCATGCTTGCAATATTTCTTGATCTCAGAGAGCACGTGCGAAGAAAGGAAACAAGTCGCTCCCTGGGCGTTATATTCCATGATCAGCTTGAAAAACTCCGCCTGCATCAAGGGGTCAAGACCACTCGTCGGCTCATCGAAAATAAAGAGCTTTGGCTTGTGCTGCATGGCGCAGACGATGCTCACCTTCTTGCGGTTTCCGAGGGATAATTCCTCAACCTTCTTGCCTTCGTCAAGCTGAAGCCTGTCGCAGAGCATTTTTGCTTCCTCGCTGCAATCCAGGCCGCGCATCTGCGCTGCATAACGGATCACGTCGCGCACGCGCATCTCCGGATAAAACCAGGCCTCCGAAGGCATATACCCGATCTCCCGAAGAAGCTCCACATGGTCCTTTATTGCGTCCTTTCCAAGGAGCTTGATCTCGCCCTCCTGAAATCTTGCAAGGCCCAGCATGCAACGGATCGTCGTGGATTTTCCGGCGCCGTTGGGCCCGAGGAACCCATAAATGTCGCCCTCCCCCACGGTCAGGCTCAGCTTCTCCACGCCCTTATTCTTCCCGTAATACTTCGTCAAACCAGTAATCTCTATGGCATTGTTTCCCATGTGCTTCTCCTTTCGTGCAGTATAATTATTGCTTTTTACTTTTCTTGAACGCTTCCAGTTCAAAGTTGAGTTCTTCCGTGTCAAAATGGCGTCTTACGTAATAGATCAGAAAAATGGATATGTAACAGAGCATGACATATGCGAAGAATAAAACGCCGGGCAGCCACTTCCGATCAAACCAGGAAAACAAAAAGCTCAGCCCCACGTAAACCAGCGAGCAGCCAATGGAAGCAAGTAATTCAAAGGCTCCCATGTGGTCTGATTCCTCGAAATTCTTCAGCAGATACACCTGCACGTAACCCATGACATAGGTCGTAATGATCATCTCCAGCATGACCAGCATGTCCGCCTGAAAGCTTCCCTGCGTGATCCGATAAATGCAGTAAAAAAACAAGATTGCGAAGAAATACATGCACGCCTTGAATTCAATGCCCACCTCTGCGAGCAGAAATTTCCGAAACTTTTCCATCCGACTCAACCTCTCTTTTTTCTTCTCTCCAGCCGTCCTTTAGGCTTTCTCCTGGCTTTCCTCTGTGCCTTCTCCAGCCTTCTCTTCAGACTATTTTTATTCCTTCCCCGCCAAGATCCTGCGGAGCACTTTGGCGTAGCGCCTTGATATGATCACGTGTTCGCCGCCGGTCATCTGTGCGTCGATGCGTCGCCCCGACTCGCTTCGGAGCCTTTCGATGTGGTAGATGTTGATGACCATGGATTTGCTGCAGCGGAAGAACCCGTCGTTTGCATATTCCGCCTCCGCGCCAGCCAGAGAAAGCTGCGTCTGCAGCACTTCGCCTTCTGTGTATGCGTAGGTCGTGCCGTCAACGCTCTCTAGGTAGATCACGTCGCCCGGCTTCACCAGCACGTCCTCCCCATCCTTTCGGCACGGGAGCGTGCGGCTTCGCTTATTCAGGTACGCAAGCAGTTCCTCGACCTCCCGCGTCTTTTCGCGGTATCGAAGCACCACTTCCGTCTCGCCATCCTTTATCTGCTCGATCCGAATCTTCATGATTCTCCTGCTCCCTCAACATATCTCCAAGCCAGCCACGGCAACCAATATTGTCTGCCGTCCTGCCGCTGCCACTCCGCCAAGCCTTGTCATGCCGCCTCCGCGACCAGCCTTTCAAAAGAACCTCTGCGGCGCTGGTGCTTTTGATAAATCCTTCTTGATTCTACCATACAAAACTCCGCACAAAAAAGCAACCCATCCAAGGATAGGTTGCACTTTTTGACCGCTAAGCGGTACATATTTGATTCCAGGCATATATTGCCCGTCTTTCTTATGCGGTTATCCAATTTGACTCAAAAGAGCATCCACGCCCCTGGCAAATGCACACGCGCAGGAGAGCAAGTAAAAAGATATCACAAGATAGCATATAAATGCGCTGGCGCAGGTGACTCGACCAACATAGAAGCATACTCTTTCCGTGTGGGTACGCTTCAGGTTTTCCTTGGTGAACAGGAACCCGGCCACCGACATGGCCCATCCGGCCAAGAATAAGGCCACAACGAGTACGAACGAAATGGGAACGTCAAACGCACACACGACAAATGCAGCTCCCAGGCTTAAAAAGGAACCAAGTGCCAGGTACAGCGGTAACGTCACTATAAGACCATAATCTTCTCTTCTCTCATCCATAACAGACTCCTTTCCTGTAGGGCGCTCTATCCCCAAACTGAATTCGTTGCCGACTATATTGACGCAAAACTTAGAAAGAAAGCCAGTGAGAACAGAAACATGATGCCGCAGATGCTAAGGCCAAACACAAAGAACATTTTCTCTCCCACGGTGCGTTTCTTGTTTTTGAAGGCGAGCAGGATCCCGCCCAGTGCCAAAGGCCATCCTGCAAAAAACAATATGTCTTCGATTGCCGCCGGGATCCACCACACGCTCCAAACAAACAATGGTATAACGGCAGCCACGATCCCCAAAAACAGCGGTGCTTTCACAACAAGGCTATATCTTCTCTCATCCATGGCGTGCTCCTTTCTCGCAGGGTGCGCAACCGTTCCGTCTCACTCTATCTGGCGATTTCGTAGTACTTGTAATTCTGATAGTACTGGAATATGCCGCCGTCCTCCGGGTCACGCTTCTGTGCTACCCACTCATCGATGATGAAGTATTCCTGGCCATCGACTTCGAAGTAATAGACATTGACCTTTTTGTCATTCTCCTTGATCTTTCGGTTATAAAACTCCTGGTCCTCAAGACCAAGCTCACTGACCCTTTTTTGCTCCGTGCGAAGGTAAGTGGGCTCACATTCTATCTTCCCGAGGATCTTCGCCTCATACATATAATTCTCGATCCGCTGCTGCTCGGCCGTCGTGAAGCTCTGATCCTTCCAGGAACCAAGATAACTCCAATCGCTCCCCTCGAAGGCATAGACCTTGAGTTCAAAATCACTCATGATCTCCGGGACTTCTTTGTAGGCCTGAACGCGCTTAAGTACAAACGCAAGATCCTTTTCAAAATCCTCCTCAGTGGTGATCAGGTTCTTGTCCTTCAGAGAAAACCGTTTACTCAAAGACTTTTCGCCATAATGCGGGTCAACCTCCTCGCGCAGCTCGATGCCCTGCGCCTCGAACACGTCCTTTTCCTGCTCGATGAAATATGAAAGGAACGGCTCCATATACTCATAGTAGATACTCGCGCCGTCGTAGTAAAAGTTCGATCCGTCCATGCCAACGCCTCTCGGATGGGAGGTTGCCTTATAGGTAAAGCCGTACTTTGTGTCCTTGAAGGTATATACAAGCTGGTTTGTCTCTTCGAGTTTCTCCACGCTCACAAACTCCGCGTCACCATATCGGTCGTTCAGGATCTGCTCCATCTCTTCCCGGGTGTGGAGTTTTACGTCCTTCGGGCTAAGGGTGCAGCCGGAAAACAGCATTCCAAACAAGAATAAGAATAGTAGTACACACAAGTTTGCGCCGACAGATTTCATATCGATTGCCTCCTTCTGACTCTATCATACCTTCGCCCTAAAAAATCTGCCATATGGAATCTGTCACTTGTTTTTTGCTCTTGCCGTGACGTTTGTCACGGGCGCCGTCCACGTCACGTCCTCGCCGCTTGCCCAATTCACGGCCATGTCGTTGCAGATCGACACTTACTTCATGACGATCAATTCATATTCTCTCGTGCCGACTCCGATCTTTTGCGCGTGCTCAAGGGTCTCCGCCCAGGAAACGTTGGGATTGCTGTTGTGCCAAACGTCCCCGTGATCATGGAAGTGCTCGCTCGCCATGTTGTCGCCAAGCTGGCTGTTACGCACCGGCTCCGCCTTCTGGCAAAGATCCACGCAGGCCTGATCCAGCGCCACGGGATCGAAGGATGCCAGCATTCCGATGTCAGGAAGAATGGGCGCATCATTTTCGCTGTGGCAATCACAGTTCGGCGAAACGTCCGTGATCAAACTGATGTGGAAATTCGGCCGGCCGGTGACCACGGCGGCGGTATATTCCGCCATCTTCCTTCCAAGCTGCTGCGCTGCGTCCCAGTTATTGTTCACGATGGCATCAAAGGCGCAGGCTCCGATGCAACGCCCACAACCCTTACACTTTTCCGGATCGATCCAAGCCTTGTCCTCGCGGTATTCGATCGCGTCCGAGCCGCATTCCTTCGCGCATCTCTTGCAGCCCTTGCACTTGGAATTGATCACGTGGGGCTGGCCACTGTTATGCTGTTGCATCTTTCCCGCGCGGCTCCCGCAGCCCATGCCAATGTTCTTGATGGCGCCACCAAAGCCCGCCATCTCATGGCCCTTGAAATGATTGAGCGAAATGAAAATGTCCGCGTCCATGATCGCGCGTCCGATGTATGCTTCCTTGCAATATTCTCCGTTCGGCACGGGAACCGCAATGTCATCCGTTCCGCGAAGGCCGTCCCCGATCAGGATCTGGCACCCTGTCGTTATCGTATTGAACCCGTTAATGTTCGCGCAGTCCAAATGCTCCAGCGCATGCTTGCGGCTCCCCGGATACAGCGTGTTACAGTCCGTAAGGAACGGAAGTCCCCCAAGCTCCTTTACCACGTCCGCCACTGCCTTTGCATAATTGGACCGAAGATATGCCAGGTTCCCCAGCTCTCCAAAATGCATCTTGATCGCCACGAATTTGCCGTTAAAATCAATCTCTCCGATGCCAGCCCTTCGGATCAGCTTTTGCAGTTTCGTCGTGAGACTGACCCCGTTCGTCGTTCGAAAATCGGTAAAATATACCTTTGAATTTCCCATGTGACACCTCTCTCTATTTGTCTTCTGCGACTTCCTTAGAACCCCAGGTTGTCGTTCACGAGGATCACGTGAATACGACCGGGATGCTTGGAATATCTCGTGATCAGGAACTGGCAGCAGATTGTGTCAGGCGATTTGCAGTTCATGCAAGAGCCCGTCTTTGCGCAAGGCGTTGCCAGCCCGAAGCGCTGTGCGTTGATGGGTGCCGCCACGTTCCGTGCGCGCTTCATCGCGCCGTCCACGTCATCGCAAACCTTGTTCATTCCGACAATGAAAATGACCTTTTTCGGACCATATGCGATCGCCGACACACGGTTAGAATTTCCGTCGATGTTGACAAGAACGCCGTCCTCCGTCATGGCATTTGCGCTTGCAAGATAAACGTCAGCCGCGTAGCTCTCGCGCTCTGCGGCCGCCCTGTCCGCAGCCGCGTACCTATCGATAAACCGATATTCCGCCGTCTTCACTGCATCTACAAGCCCGATCTCATTTGCGCTCATGCAGCCGCCCATGGTAATGCTGCTGCCCTTCGGGATCAGCTCCAGCGCCTTTTGCAACGCCTCTTCCTTGGTGGCGGCGTAATATCCCGACATATTGCGGGACTCCAGTCCCTTGATCACCTTCTGTGCCAGCAATTCATTTCTTTTTACGATGTTTTCGTTCATAACCTGCCCCTTTCCTTTGAAGTCGAAATCCAACTCATGTTTTACGCAAAACGGCCCATGCGCCGATGATTGCCTACATTTTTAGTCTACCTTGCGCCCGTTTCGATGTCAAGAAAATGGTCAAGGAAATAAAGGGGACGTCAGCAATTGCCCAGCGAGTTCAAACATGATTTCGCGAAAACAATTTATCGTATTGCGATAATTTCTTATTGACAATTTCCATTTGCAGTGGTATGGTAGGGACAGATGGGTGGACAACCACTCCCGAAAGGAGCAAAAAACATGGAACAAAAAACACTTTCTAAATGGTTAAAATTCGTGATCATCGGCGTTGGCATCTGCGCCCTCTTTATTTTCCTTTATCTGCTGCCGTCCTACGGACTTACGGCTAAGGAGATCGCTCCCGAATACGCTTTCGCGTTCTGGCCCTGGCTGATCTTCCTTTGGATCGCGGCAATCCCTTGCTTTGCAGCTCTCGTTCTCTGCTGGATGATCGCGACGAACATCGCTCGCGACAAGTCCTTTTCACAGGAGAATTCCAATCTTCTTCGCTGGATCGCAAGGCTTGGCGCAGGGGATTCCGCATTCTTTTTTGTCGGAAACATCGTACTTTTGCTTTGCGGCATGAGCCATCCCGGCATCGTTTTGATCGCAATGGTAGTGGTTTTTGCAGGCATCACGATCACGGTTGCAGCCGCATGTCTTTCACACTTAGTAAAAAAGGCCGCATCGCTCCAAGAGCAAAGCGACCTGACGATTTAACATGCAGGCAGGAGGTGAAATGCAATGGATGAAGAATTAAGAGAAGAATCGTTGAATGGCACGATCATATTCAACATTGACGTCATGCTTGCAAAAAGGAAAATGAGTGTCGGCGAGCTTGCAAACCGCGTAGGCATCACGCTGGCCAACATGTCCATCCTAAAGACCGGAAAGGCCAAAGCCATCAAAGTGTCAACGCTCACAAAGCTTTGCGACGCGCTGGACTGCCAGCCCGGCGACCTTCTGGAGTATCGACCCAAGGCCTGACTGAGAAGCACATAAAATAAATGGCGCAACAAGCGCATTTGATGAGTCTGGAATCTAAGACTTAGAAAGGAATCCATCATGGAAGAACAAATGGTTAGCGGCGGACAGCCACAAAAAAATCCTGCGACCGAAGGCACCACCCTTGAAGTGATCCAAGGCGCAAAACCCTCCATTCGGGCGACGGAAGCAACCAAGAGTCTGAAGGAAAACTACCTGTTTTTTGGACCTGTAACGGCCCTCTATGCCATATTCTACGCATTTTGCATGTACAAGAATGCCTCCGGAGTGACCTTCCCTTTTTTCGTCGCAATCACGCTCTGCTATTTTTACTTTACGTTGAAAAAACTCGAGATTACCTTGAAAAGCGGCAGCGTGTTCTACGCAGTGAGCGTCATGCTCCTTTCCATCGCGACGTTCTGCACGGATGACGCAAGGATCATCGTGCTGAACAAAACCGGGATCTTTCTTCTGACGATCAGCTTCCTCATCTCACAGTTTTTTGACGTGAGCAAATGGGGCTTCGGAAAGTATGTCTCCTCCATCGTCACCTTACTGGCATCGGCTTTGGAAGAGCTCCCGCGCCCCGTTTCCGACATGTCCGGCTTTACAAAAAAGGATCAGTCGCCAAAGACGAGGAACGTTATTTTAGTGCTGCTCGGCCTCCTCTTTACGATCCCGATCTTTTTGCTGGTTGGTGCACTCCTTAGCAGCGCGGACGTGTTCTTTCGCCAGATCACGGACAAGATTGTTGCATTCGTCAACCTTTCGAATGTCCTTGGCGTCGTGGTCCGCATTGTCCTTTGGTATTTCGGAACTTATATGATCGTGGCAAAGCTCTGCAAAAAGAGCATTCGCGAGGACGTTACCGACCATCGCCACGGCGAGCCCATTCTTGCGATCACCGTGACCAGCATGTTGTCTCTGATGTACCTGGTGTTCAGCGGGATCCAGATCTTCGGCCTGTTCCTCGGACAGCTCCGGCTTCCCGATGGCTACACCTATGCAGCATATGCAAGAGAAGGCTTTTTCCAGCTTCTTGCAGTGTCGATCCTAAACCTCATCATCGTGCTGATCTGCATGGCCTTCTTCAAGGAAAGCAAGATCCTGAAGGCAGTCCTGACTGTGATGTCACTTTGCACTTTCATTATGATCGCCTCCAGTGCAATGCGTATGATCCTTTATGTTTCCACATATGACCTGACCTTCCTTCGGATCATCGTGCTTTGGGCGCTTGCAGTGTTATTCCTTTTGTTCATCGGCGTGGTCGCTTCCATTTTCCGTATGGACTTCCCGCTCTTTCGCTATGGAGTTGCCGTTGTGACCGTGTTCTACATAGCGCTGGCGTTCTCCCATCCGGATTATATCTGTGCAAAGTACAATCTGGAATACTCCGCGAAACAGCCCGTGGACATTGCTTACCTGAACACCCTGTCCGCAGATGCGGCGCCCGTTCTCCTTCCTTACTTGGAACAAGAGGGCATTGATACCTCTACAATCTCGAACAGATCCTGGCCTGAAGACAGATCCTGGAGGCGTTTCCTGTCACACATGAGTGACGTTTACGAGGAAAATCAAAGCATTCGACACTTTAACCTCTCAAGATACTGGGCACTTCGAAACATCAAATAAGATTCCAAAAAAGCCCTCGGCAGCAACTTGCTACCGAGGGCTTTCATGTTTGAATTTTTATTTACTTAATGGTTACCTTGCTCCAGCTGTCGGAGGGAACGAGGCTGATGTAGATCTTACCTGCGTTCATCACAAGCTCTTCGCCGCTCTTTGCGTCATAATAATGCGCGGGATCATCATCCTTGTTGGACTTCGTCCACTTGATCGGGATCGCATTGCCGTTGGTCAGATAGAAGCCGTCACCCTTGGTCTTGTTGCCAGAGTAGTAATTGTAGTAGTTGTAGATCATGTAGCCATGCTCATCCAACTGAGAGAAGGAACAGGAAAGAAGCAGCACGTTCTTGAACGTTGTCACGTTGTCGTCATCCGCTGCATCCGTATGAGCATTGCCGTACTGATACAGGTCGTAGGTCTTGGTTTCCTTGTTGTACTTCAGTCCCGGACTGTTGTGAGGGAAAGGAAGACTTACTTCCGTCGCCGTCTTAACACCCTTTACGTCGGAGAGATCGGTCTCCTCATCCTCAAGGAAGTTAAAGCCGGTTCCCTTGTAGGAGGAAGAATACTCCTTGCTAAAGCTTGCCTTTTCCAATGCACTCTTCAGACCCGTGTAGGACTTTCCGGTGTCGGGATTCTTGTAATTTTCGTAGGTTACGAACTCCGTGAACTCAGATGCATAAGTTCTGCCTGCGTAAGACGTTGCCCAGGAGGGACGCTCGCTGGAAGGTCTTGTGAACCTTCCGAAAATGCCACTGAAGTGGTTGCAGTATTTCTTCGCCACGTAATCGTTGATGTAGAAGGGGCCGCCGTCATGACAGAAGATCGCTTCGTAAGGGAAGCCCACCAGGAAGTTCGTGGGACGGATCGAACGAACGCCGCCAAAGCGCTCGATCTGTGCGTAGTCCTTCACGATACACATGAAACGCGTGATCCTTCCGTTTGCGGTGGAGTTCATGATCTCGTAAACAACGTCCGCCTGATTGATGCCGTAATGGGGATAGGTCAGGATCTCGTTGTCCACCATAATGGCAACGGGGCGCTGGTCCTTCAGTTCCTTGTCGATCCATTCGCCGGTCAGCTCACTCCGGTACTGATTCTTACGATCAGGTGCGGGGGTTGCCTTTACTTCCTCCGTCTTTGACTCCTCAGAACTTGAGGTCTCTGGAGGCGGCGCCAGCGTGGGTTCCACGATCGTAATGGGCTCTCCGGTCAGGATGTTGTCCGGATCTGACGGCTTATTGTCTGCATCCGTGCAGGCCGTGAGCACGATGGCAAGCAGCATGCCCGTCAAGACAAGTTTCCATTTTTTTTGCATGGGTTAGGTCCTCACTTTAATGATTTATTTGATTTTATTTCGCCAGCTGTTTCATATACAGCTTGATCTGCTGATCGCTCAGGGATAACAAAGAGCCATCCACCTCAAGGCCCGCTACGAACATATTGCCGTAGATCGAAACACTCTTAAAAAGCCCGCCAATGTTTCGATTGTGCTCCATTCCCGTGTTACCGTTCGCATAATTCTCATTCACGAGCACGCCAACGTTTCTGTCCTTAAAAGGCCGCAGTAACAGCCTGTTGTCTCCCATGATCGTTCCAAGGAACTGGGTATCTACCTCTGCTTCCATCGGAGGCTTTCCCGGTTCACAGATAATACCACGTACAATCATTGAATACCTCCTAAAAACAAACTGGTTGTAAGTTACGTTTTTGTTCTTAGATTATATAACGTTTACGCTTTTTGTTCAAGCGCAAGCGGCAAGATTTTGAAATTTCGGATGCGCTTTCAAAGCCTACGGAATGACGGGCGTCCAATAGGTCTGCTGGTAGATGTCCGTGATGCGGAATGCCGCATTCGTTTTCTCGTTTTCGATCCGAAGATTCCCTATCACGGCGTTGCCGTCGTAGATCATGGTTTTCCCAAGATGGTAGCTGTCCAGATAGGTGCCGTCGTAGGAATAATAATCGCAAAGGAAATCAAAACGGTCTCCCGCCTGAATCTCCGTCAGACTCTTGGCCTCTACGTCGGTCTCACCGCTCTGGTAAACATCCCTTGCACCTGCGATATAGCCATACGGCCTTGCGTCGTCAAACACTAAGATCAGCTCGGAGCGGACACCATTGATCTCCACCGGCACGTAGCCCGTGATGGAATAATGGTTGCCCTCTTCCATCGTATCCAAGTGATAATATGCCACGATCTGACCATTGATGGAAAGCCAGGTGTCATCAAATTCACCGATCAGGTTCTTCTTGGAGTCAAACTCAAAAACATTGTCCAGGCCAAGGTCGATAAAGCCTTCGCCGTCATCCACGAACACGTTCAGGTCGAGATCCTGCACCAGTTTCCACTGCTCCTCGGAGAGAATCAGCTTGTACTTGCCGTCCGAATCCTTCGTCCACTTGAGCTTCGAAGCGTCAAGGGAGTGGCTCTCCACATAGCTTTCGGTCTGTGCGTTTTGCGTCCAACCGCTGGGTGCGATGCTGGTCGTCAGACTGCTCAGGCCATTTCCGGAGATCATGCCGCCAAGAAGGGATGCCAAAGGTGAACCAACTGCAGCACCGTCAACGCTGGTGCTCACGGCGTGTGCCTGACCGCTGTAGCTTAAGTTTGCAAACTCCTTGATCGCCTTTGTGTACTCGGAGTCCATGCCGATCTGTTCATATTCCTTCACCGCGGAATCCACCTTGCCCGACTTCTTGTACGGGAAGTAGATGGAAATGCCGTTGGCGTTGGTCATGTTAGAGGAGAAACGGTTGTACTTCACCGCACTCATTACGGCATTCTTCAGCTCATTGGCTTCTTTGCCGGAAACGTTCTGCGCAAGGTGCACCAGGTCCACCTGATCGATCTTAGAGGACTGTGCAAACTCTCTCGTGTTATGTCTTGCCTCGGAAAGCGACTGATAATCGTTGTTGCGGATCATGTCGCCAAGAGAGGAGGAAAAGGCTGACATCTTGTCTGGAACGGTGTGGGTAAACTCCGCAAGATCCACTACGGAAAGGGTGGTCTTTTGGCCGTTACACCTTCTGTCGCAGACCTCGACGAAATCGTCCACGATCTTCTTTCCGATTTCGATCGTCGGCATGGAAGTGTTGCTTCCAAGGGCCGTCAGCCAGTTCACGTAATACCAGCCGACGCCAGGTTCCGTCTCCTCGGAGGCGATCATATAGTCCGCGTAATCCGCGATCGTCACTGCGGTTTCATAGGTTGCCATCAGGCATGCGTCGAAGCCGATGAAGTCGTACTTGATGCCTGCCGTTTTCAGCGCGTCGTCGATCTCCGAAAGGCTCATGGAGCCGCTGGACGCGTTCTTTTCATCATAGCCGTAGCCCGTCAGCGATCCGCCGCCGTGATCCCAGAAGATCAACATGTTGCGGTTCGCGGGGAAGTTCTTGCTACAGTACTGGATGAACTTGGTCAGCGTTGACGGCTTGGTCATGGAATCGCTCCCCATGTCCTTTTCCAGGCAGACAAGCTTTCCGTTCTTGATCTGATAGATCTGGTTCTTGTCGCTGCTGACAACGTTGTTCTTCCATTTTTTGCAGCCGCCGGTATATACGATCAAGTTGACGTTGTCGCCAAAGCTTGCCTTCATCATTTCCTGAAGGTCTGAGGTCGCCATGCCGTGCTTGGACTCAAGGTCCGTGCCGCACATATATGCCATGATCGTGACCTTGTCCTGGCCGTTGCCGAGGATCTGCGTGTATTTGTCGCGAGAGCCTGCTGCCACCTTGGTGTCGAGGGTCGCGGACGAAAGCTGCAAATTGCCCATGCCCTGCGAGCCGACTGCAAATTCATCCGCAACATTGCCGGCGCCGCCCGTCAGATCGATCATGGATCCTGCCACGTTGGTCAGATTTCCAAGGATGCCCGAACCGGAGCCGCCTCCCGAACCGCCGCCCGACATGGTGCGGGACAACAGGTAGATCACGACTATGACGACGATGATCCCGGCGAATTTTCCGAGGCCGCCGCCACCGCCAGATCCGTTACCGGAACCGCTGGGACGATATCCGCTGCCAGACCTTCCGCTCCCGGTCCCGACGGGGCCTGAGCCAAGGCCGCTGCCGCGCTTTTCGACGCTGCCGCTTCCTCCAAGTACGTTTTTATCTCTTGATCTCGGTCTGTTATCCATTGCTCTTCCTTCTTTCCGCATTCATCTGCATGATCAGGTTTGTAATAATATCATATCACAAATGAAATGTTTCGGGTACAAAAAATGTTAGCGGAATGTAAAATTGTTGTTGACGTTTTTGAACGCATGTTATATGATTGTCAAAACAAAAAAGGCAATGAAGAGAAGAGTAGGCGGTCAGATATGCTACAGAGAGTCTGGAAGGGTGAGAACAGACGCAAAAGGGATTGCTGAACATGGTCTCGGAGCTGCGCACCGAAGCCGAAAGGCCAAGGCTGCGACGGGTTCACCCGTTATCGTGACAGGCTATCGATGAACACTTTCGTCCGTAGCTGCAAAGGTCGGTATCGCGAGGTATCGATAAATTAGGGTGGTACCACGAAGCTTAGGCTCTCGTCCCTGAAAAGAAATTTTCAGAGAGGAGGGCTTTTTTGATGCAAAAAATGAGCTGGTTTGTTGCAACCCGTTGTTAATTTTATTTGATGAGAAATGAGGTGTATGAATATGAGAAAGATTTTGATCGGAGGAGCTTGGCCCTACGCGAATGGGTCATTACACATCGGGCACGTGGCAGGTCTGCTGCCCGGAGATTTACTTGCAAGGTACCACAGAGCCTTGGGCGATGAGGTGTATTTCGTATCGGGAAGTGACTGTCACGGCACGCCCGTGGCGATCCGCGCAAAGCAGGAAGGAAAGACGCCCTGCGAGGTGAGTGACCATTATCATGCCGAGTTTACGGAATGCTTTGAAAAGCTTGGATTTTCCTATGACGTCTACACGAAGACTTCCGCAGAGGAGCACAAAGATTTTATCCGGAGATTCCACAAAAAACTCTACGAAAGTCCTTACGTCTACGAGAAAGAATCACCACAAGCCTTTTGCGAAGAATGCAATACCTTCCTTGCGGACCGCTTTGTGACGGGGCTTTGTCCGAAGTGCGGCGCGCCCGCAAGGGGTGATCAGTGCGACGCCTGCGGCACGGTGTTAGAGCCTGAGAATTTGGAAAATCCAGTCTGCGCCGTCTGTGGAAAACCCATTCAGTTCCGAAATTCCAAGCATCTTTACATTGCGATCTCAAAGCTTGAAAAAGAGCTGAAAACCTTAGTGGATGGCCATCCCGAGTGGCGAAAGAATGCCATCGCCTTTACGAACAAGTACATTGAAGAGGGACTGCGCGACCGCGCGCTGACAAGAGATCTCGAATGGGGCATCCCCGTTCCAAAGGAAGGCTATGAGGGCAAAACCATCTACATCTGGGCCGAAAACGTGCTGGGCTATCTCTCCGCCAGCGAGGTTGCGGCAAGGAAGGCGCAAGGCGAAACTTCGCCGACAGGTGCCGCGGAGACGATTTCCGACATTTTGCAGGATGCCGGCACGCCCGAGCGCTACAAGACGCTTTGGGATGCTCAAAGCCCCGACTGCATCCACTACTATGTGCATGGCAAGGATAACATCCCCTTCCACACCATCATTTTGCCTGCGCTCCTAATTGCAAACGGCGACGGCTGGCGCTTGCCCGACCGCATCATATCAAGTGAATATTGCACGCTCGAGGGACGCAAGATCTCGACGAGCCGCAATTACGCCATCTGGATCCGGGAGCTCTTGGACCGCTTTGACGCTGACTCCATTCGCTATTACTTCCTGTCGAACGGCCCCGAAAAAAGAGACGCGGACTTTTCCTGGGAGAATTACGTGAACAGCCACAACGGCGAACTCCTTGGGCAATACGGCAACCTTGTCAACCGCACGCTCGCCTTTATCACGAAGTATTTTGACGGCGTCGTTCCCAAGGGCACACTCTCTTCTTCCATCGCCGAACGCATTTCGGATTTATATGCCACAGCCGCCGCGCAGATTGAAAACGGCGACTTCCGTGACTGCCTTGGCGGGATCTTTGACCTTGTACGCTTCGCGAACAAATTCTTTGACACGGAGCAGCCTTGGATCACAAGAACTTCTGATCCCGCAAAGTGCGAGGACACGATCTTTCAGTGTGTTCAGATCATCGCAAACCTCGCCACGCTCCTCGCGCCCTTCCTGCCGTTCTCATCGGAAAAGGTGAGCCGCTGGCTGGGAGCCGACCTGAGCTGGCACCCGCAAAGCGTTCCGGCGGGCCTCTCCTTGCCCGAGACGGAAATCCTGTTCCAGCGCATCGACAAGAAAGTGATCGACGAGGAAAAGGCCAAGCTGCAAAGCATTCTGTAGGATTCTGATTTTCTTACAATAAAAAAGGAACTGATTTCTCAGTTCCTTAAGGGTTTTCCACGATGCCGATGAACATCGGTATGTTGCCAATCTGGATGACAAAGAGGAACGGGCGGTCGAGGACGAACTCGACCCTTTCCTCGGGCGGTCTGGCGGCTCCTTCCAGCATCTCTACCGTATATGCTGCCGCCCTGACACCCTCTTCATCGGTGATCACGCGCACGCCATGCTCCACCTTGTTGACCCAGATGCCGTCAGACTCATCCGAAACAGGCGAAAAATCAGCCTTGCTCCTGTCAAACGCATCCGTGACGCCCAGCTTTTTCAGACCCTCCGACAAGTCACTGTCGGACGAGACGTCAAATCTAGGGATGGCGATATCGATGATCACACCCTTTTTATTCTCGTAATCATAACCCTTTTCCAGGTACTCCATGACCTGCTTATCACTTAACAGATCATATACGCTGACGCCCTCATCCGGCAGGATAAAGATCATCGATCCATAACTGCCATCGAACCATTTCCTGATCGCGCCAAACTGATCTCCGTAATAATACCAGTCCGTCCCTGAGCTTCTCATAAAGTCGCGCAGCACGTCGCCGTCCGCAGCATGGAATATGTCTTGCTTTGTGTTCTCCGGGCGGAACTCATTCTGCCATCTTGCACTAAAGCACACTGTCGTTGCAAGCGCCATCACGGTCTGCGGATCAAGCTCAAGACCGCTGACCTGTTCCTCAAGAATCCCGTCCGTCTGGTCATTCAGCCAGCTCTGAAACGCCTTTGTATATTCCTGCGAACCCATTTCTCCGGCATAGGATGACGCAAAATATTCCTTCGCCAATATGTCCAGCGTCGCCTTATTGTACTTCATGTCATCGCGAAGCCAAATGGATGCGCCGAGAACGCTTTTCATATCTGCGTTCTTATAAACACTGTTCCAAAGCCCCTTGACCAGCGTTCGCAAATCCTCCACCTTCTCCATTCCGAGAAGGTCCAAAACCTGCTTTCTCGTGTTCCCCTCCGAGGTCTCGGCGAGCATGCCAAGCGCCATGAAAACATTGATCGGGGAGTAGATCCTGTTCTCGTGATTTGTCTCCTTTAGGAACTCCTGCATCACCTTGGCGTTAAAGCGAAGCAGCGTTGCTTCTCCAAAAGTTCCGTCATACCCTTCAACGCTTCTTTTCTCCGCTGCTTTGGTGGCCCATTCCTCTAACGCCTGAGAATATGCTTTGAATTCTTCAGCCTCAATCGCGCCGTTTCCATTCGCATCAAAATCCTTCTCCTTCGGCTTCTTGTCAAGCTTCGGATAATTTGCACCAGCAAGCAGAAACTGCTCCGATTCTAAGGTCTTTCGCGGCATGTTAGGTTCTTTTCCCGCAATATACTTGTAAAAAAGCGTTACGGTGTTGATTCTGCTCTCGACGTCTTCCTTTTCCTTCTCATCGGATGCTTTGTACAGACTGTCATAGCACGCAGACAGGTCATCGTAAAGCACTTCCAGCGCATCCTCGCGCTCCAGAAAGGCATCCAGCGCAAAAAAGCTGTTTTTCGTTGCAGTGATGCCAAAGTGAACGCTGTCGTAACCATAAATGTTATCGATCAAAGGATAGGTCATGACCGTTTCGAATAAGGCCTTCGTCGTCATGGAATATACCACGTCCTTCGGCACGTCAAGCATGGCAACGGCCTCCGTAATATCCAGCGCCTTCCACTCCTCAGAACCTGGCTGGATCGGATATTCCCATGGCGTCGTGACGGTCTGCTCCTGCGTCCCAGGGATAACAAATCCCATGAGATCCTCTAGTTTTGCAGCTTGCTCATATTTCATCTTGTACCAGTTACCATTCTTGTTTCTTACGATCGTGTTCCCAGAATGATAAACGGTTGCCGTACTTTGATCTGAATATAAGAATTCCAGAATCCAAGTCATCCCCAGAAGATCTTGAGGGTTCTCAGGAAAATCCGACTCCAGCTCCAAAGTGTCAAAATATTCCTTTAATGTCTTGATGGTTTCACTGTCAGAAAATGAAAAATGAAAGTCCCCTTCGGAGGAAGACACCTCGATCCGAACAATCTCTCCGTCAGGCAGCAAGGCGCCGCTTTCTACTTCTGATGAACTTTCCGTCGTTTTCTGATCGCCATCCTTCGTTTGTACAGATGAATCGCTACAACTCACAAGCATGGCACAAGCCAAAACAACTGCCAGTATTGAAACAAGTCTTTTTTTCATGGGCCTCCTCCTTGCCTTTCGCGCAATGACAACCTCAGCCTTAAAGCCGCAGAAGTCATGCTCCTCAATCCCCAAATCCCTTTACAAATCATATGTCACGAAATATAACAGCCTTAGTTTTCCGTCCTCGCCGCGCACGGCTGCCAAGACAGCCAGTTCAAATGGTTCCTTACTGTCATTATAAACACCGAAGCTGTAATACCTCTCGTTTTCCTTGGCGAAGTCGTCCGCGTTTACATAGAATGCATGGGCTTCGGCATCATATTCCATCGCCGAAACATCCTTCCATACGCACTTTTGCGTGAAATAATCCACCACACCCTCTTCAAATCATCGTCAATCAGTTTCCCCGTTAACTAGATTATAATACGTCAAAAGCCATTCCGCCAAGTTTTTTAAAATCCTACAACCTTAGCAATTTGCAAACCGGGCAACAAAAAAGGAGCTGATCATCAGCTCCCTTAAGCAGCGCTACAAGGATTCGAACCTTGAAATGACGGAGTCAGAGTCCGTTGCCTTACCGTTTGGCGATAGCGCTATGGTGTTCATCAAGTAGTCGTTTTGGACGGCTACTTGATGAATTATACACTAAGTGTTTTGAAAATGCAAGAACAATTTTCAAGAAATTAACGTCCATGCTTCGAATGTTTCAAAACCCTATACTTCAAAGATCAGGTCGCCGTAGGTCGGCATGGGCCATACGGATTTGTCTACAAGCATTTCAAGCTCGTCCACGGGGGTACGAAGCGCCTTCATGGCAACCACTACCTGATCCTTGTAGAAGAAGGCCTTTGCCTTTTCGTTGGTGATGGAAGGTGCCTTGGCAACGATGCTTTCAAGCGCGAGCTCTGCTGCGCGGGCCTCGGCAAGCTTTTCGGAAACCTCCTTTAGCATGTCCACCTGTACGGACGGCTCCGTCACGCCTGCTGCCTTTACGGCATTTACGGTCTGTGCAAGGCATCCGACATATCTGTTCACGGCCGGCAGGATCTGCTTCTTTGCCATGTCGATCATGGTCAGGGCCTCAATATTAATGGTCTTCGAATAGGTTTCGTACAGGATCTCCTCGCGGGATTCAAGCTCTGCCTTTGTAAAGATACCAAACTTCTCGAAAAGGGCGATGGACTTTTCCGTGGTCAGCGCACAGGAGGCTTCCACCATGGACTTGATGTTGGGAAGTCCGCGTCTTTCCGCTTCCTTCACCCACTCCTCCGAGTAGCCGTCACCGTTGAAAATGATACGCTGATGCGCGGTCATATATTCCTTGATGAGGTCATGGACCGCCATGTCAAAGTCTTCCGCTTTCTCCAGACGATCTGCCGCGTCGCAGAAGGCTTCCGCAACAATGGCATTGAGCACCACGTTTGCGTCTGCAACGGAATCCGAGCTTCCGACGCTACGGAACTCAAACTTGTTACCCGTAAAGGCGAAGGGTGAGGTTCTGTTACGGTCGGTCGCATCTCTGTCCATGTTGGGCAGCGTGGAAACACCGGTCTCAAGCTTTCCGCCCTGCAGCGCTCTTGCGGCAACGCCAGTCTCCACAAGCTGTTCCACCACGTCCTCGAGCTGTTCGCCAAGGAACATGGAGACGATCGCGGGCGGTGCCTCGTTGGCACCAAGTCTGTGATCATTTCCCACGTCAGCGGCGCTCTGACGGAGCAGGTCCGCATGAGTGTCGACAGCCTTCATGACGCATGCCAGGACCAGAAGAAACTGGATGTTCTCGTTGGGGGTATCCCCGGGATCGAGCATGTTCACGCCGTTGTCGGTAGTGAGGGACCAGTTGTTGTGCTTGCCGGAACCGTTCACGCCGGCGAAGGGCTTCTCATGAAGCAGGCAGTTCAAGCCATGGCGCACGGCAACCTTCTTCATTGTCTCCATGATGATCTGGTTGTGGTCCACGGCAATGTTTGCGGTTTCGTAGATCGGCGCGAGTTCATGCTGCGCGGGCGCTACCTCGTTGTGCTGCGTCTTTGCGGTCACGCCAAGCTTCCAAAGCTCTACGTTAAGATCCTTCATGAAGGCGCCGATACGCTCGCGGATCGTTCCAAAATAGTGATCCTCAAGCTCCTGACCCTTAGGCGCGGGCGCGCCAAAGAGCGTGCGGCCTGCGAAGATCAGGTCCTCGCGCTTCAAGTATTTTTCGTGGTCAACGAGGAAATATTCCTGCTCAGGGCCGACGCTGGGGATGACCTTCGTGGCCTGGGTATTTCCAAAAAGCCTTACGATACGCAGAGCCTGCTGGCTGATCGCTTCCATGGAGCGAAGAAGCGGCGTCTTTTTGTCAAGCGCTTCGCCCTTATAGGAACAAAAGGCCGTGGGGATGCAAAGGATCGTTCCCGCAGCGCTCTCCTTAAGGAACGCAGGCGAAGTGATATCCCAAGTAGTATATCCTCTCGCCTCGAAGGTGGAGCGAAGTCCGCCGGAGGGGAAGGAGGAGGCATCAGGCTCGCCCTTGATCAGCTCTTTTCCTTTGAACTCCAGGAGCATGCGGCCTTCTGCATCGGGATGGGTTACGAATGCGTCATGCTTTTCCGCCGTAACGCCGGTCAGCGGCTGGAACCAGTGCGTGTAATGGGTTGCGCCGTTTTCCACGGCCCATTCCTTCATGGCCTTTGCCACCACGTCTGCGGTTGAGGGCGAAAGCTCGCCGCCCTGATCCATGACCTTGCGCACTTCCGCATAGGCATCCTTCGGAAGCCTTTCACGCATTTTGCTCAGCGTAAAGACTTTGCTGGCAAAGATCTCTTCCACGTTTGTCATTTCACTCATTTGCAGTCAGTCCTTTCAAAAACTCTATATCAACATATCGAATATTCTATACTTTCTTCCGCCTTTGGTCAATTCCTTTTTGTAGCATTTTCGCAGGGTTTTTGACAGATACGAAAGCAAGGGGCCGGCGCAGGCGGAATGCTTGGACCAGAGGGCGGCGCAGGCGGAATGCTTGGGCCAGAGGGCGGCGCAGGCGGAATGCTTGGGCCAGTCAGGTCAGCGCATGAAAAAGCCCTCACCCAAAAGAAGCCTTACGAAAAAGAAGATGCCGCACCATAGGTGCCATGCGTAAACAATGGAAAATGCGATCCACGGGATGCGCCGCGCCATCGTTTGGTCCTTACTCCATAAGCTTTCAACGCACTTCACGGCGCAAAGCACAAAGAGCACAAACAGGCAGAACCCGTAGCCCCAAAGAAAATTGCCGTCCACGGACCTGGAACCGTTCTCCACCAGGCACAGCGCCTCCAAAAAGCCCAGCGCAGTCATGCAGAGTACGAAAAGATATTGCCTGTCCTTAAAGTCCTTTAGGATGGTCGCTGCCACCACAAGAACGCAAAACAGTGCGGAACAGATGACTGCAAGCTTTGGTATGTTGGTATGCAAAGAGAAGGAATACCAAGGATCAAAGCCCATGCCGTTGCCCGTATCGTCACCGAACAAAACGGCGTTCTGCCACAGGATCACAAGGCCGCTGGGAAGCAGCGCCGAGCCAAAGATCAGGATGTTCTTCAGCGGGACCTTTCGGAACAGATCCACCAAAAGGAAGATCCCCATGATAGGCGAAAATGCCAGAAGAAAGCTTGGCTTGATGCCCGTGCAAAGGACGTTCAGGAGCATGAAAATGATCCATTCCTTGAGGGAAATGCCCTTTTCATAATGCTCCGCAAGCCTAAAATAATACCAGATCGTGATCAGTGCCACCAGCTTCATGCAAAGGTAGGTGGAGTTGTGCCAAACGTTGGGCGACTGATAGCTGACATAGCGGAACTCGCCTACGACGCGGATGAAGATCGGCATCACGAAATTCAGGCTCAGTGCCAGTGCCAAAGTGCCCCAGGTTTTTGCCTTTTCCTTTACAAACAGGCAAAGAAGGTTTTCGGTAGCATATACACTCGCCACGGTGACGCCCGCCAGAAACAGTGCGATCCCGATGGTGTTGCCGTTACAGAGCCAGGAAAGGAACACGTATGCATAGGCCGTGAAACTGTAATACCAGTGGTCCTGCAGCACCATGGAAAGATGCGCCGGCAGGTCCGACTGATAAGCGATCGGCGCCACGCCGTTAAGGTCTGCCAAGGACTGGTGATAATACAGCCAAATGCACGCAAGGCCATAGAGTGCCACTGCGACGTGCACCCAGATGCGGTTTGATATGCGATTGTCCTTCCGTTCCTTGTTTTCCATGCGTTAGGTCGCTTTCCTGTTTTCCTTTATTGCTTGCCATTTCGAGGCTTTGGCAACATTTCTTATTTCGCCGTTTTGTCGGCCGCGTCCATGCGGAGCACGTCGCCAGTCGACACGTCAACTCTTTGATAGGTCTGATCATCCATCAGCCACACCCAAAGCTTTTGCTTTGCATGGGGTGCGCTCTCCATGGGCTCGCAGTCCTCGTTGTAGATGGCACCGACGCGGGCCGATATGTCGCGTCCGTCGCTCTTCATGACTTCGATCCGATCGCCCACGCAGAACTTATTGCGCTGCGTCAGTCCGATGAGAGGCAAAAACCCTACCAGCCTTTGCTCCTTCTCTTCAGACGCTTCCTCTTTGGGCGCATCCATCCAGCAGATCGCGCCGCTTTCCATCTGCGCTTTGATCCACTCCAGATTCGTTCCGTCCTGATAATCCTTCGTGAAATCACTCCAGACGATCATCCCGTCCTCGGCGATGCCAAGATAGATGGCCTCGCTGACATAGGTACTGTTGTCGTAGATCTGATTCTCCTCGCTGGGCTTGCCAAAATAAAAGCCCGTGGAATATTGGCGATAGGTGCATTTTGCGATCTCCGTGCGATACCACTCAATGTTCGCGCGGTAGGTCTCCTCGCTCTCAAAATAATCATCGATGGCCTTGCGGTAGGTCCTCGTCACGGCCGCCACGTAAAGCGCTGTCTTCATGCGGCCCTCGATCTTAAAACTGTCGATCCCCGCTTCCACCATCTCAGGCACGTGCTCGATCATGCAAAGGTCCTTGGAATTAAAGAGGAACGTGCCGCGATCGTTTTCATATACGGGGAGATACTCTCCGGGTCGGCTCTCTTCCATCACCGCATACTTCCAACGGCAGGGATGCGTGCAGTTCCCCTGATTGGCGTCTCTTCCCGTAAAATAATTGCTAAGAAGGCACCTGCCCGAATAGGAAATGCACATGGAACCGTGGATAAAACTCTCAATTTCCATTTCTTCGGGGATATGTTCCCGAATTTCGCGGATCTCCGCGAGGGAAAGCTCGCGTGCGCTCACGACGCGCTTCGCGCCCAGCTTCCACCAGAAAAGATAGGTCTCGTAGTTTGTATTATTGGCCTGGGTGGAGACATGGATCTCACAGTCCGGCCAGACTTCCCGCGCGATCATGAACATGCCGGGATCCGAAATGATCAGGGCATCGGGCTGCGCAGGCACGCTCTGGGGCGTCGGCGCTTTTGGCTCGCCGTCTGAGTCTGCCTCGGCAGGCGTGAACTCAAGGTCCCTTAGCACTGCAAAGTACTCCCTCGCCTCGGCGAGGTCCGCGTTGTGCGCGAGGATGTTTGCGGTCACGTAAACCTTCACGCCATGCTCATGCGCGAAAGCAATGCCTTCCGCCATCTCCTCCGTGGAAAAGTTCTTTGCTTTTGCACGAAGGCTGAAGGCCTCGCCGCCGATATATACCGCGTCCGCTCCGTAAAGCACTGCAGTCTTCAAAACTTCAAGACTGCTGGCCGGGATCAGGAGCTCCGGTTTTTTCCTTGCTATCTTTTCCTGTTCCATCCGTTCCTTTCTCTCCCGCTTCTTTGGCTTCTTGGTTTCTTCCTAGCCTACAACGATTCCTCGGATTTTTCTTGTTTTTCGTTGCACATTTCTGCCTGCCAGGTTGAAAAGCAATAATTCCGCTCTTTCCGCATGATTTTATTGCCTTTTGGCTTGTTTTTTGCTGGCTGTCAGGTGAAAAAGCAATAATTCCACTCTTTCCGCGTGGTTTTATTGCCTTTTGGCTTGTTTTTTGCTGGCTGTCAGGTGAAAAAGCAATAATTCCGCTCTTTCTGCATGGTTTTATTGCCTTTTGGCTTGTTTTTTGCTGCCTGCCTGGCGAAAAAGCAATAATTCCACTTTTTCCGCGTGGCTTTATTGCCTTTGGGCGTGGTTTTGCAGCTTTACTGCTTCGTGGTGAGGGTGATGCCGTCGCCGACGGGCAAAATGACCGTCTCGAGCCCGGGCATGTGCTTTAATTCATACAGGTACTCGCGCATTCTCGCATGGGTGGTACGCTTTCTGCGCTCCAGTGCAAAGCGGGATTCGATCACGTCGCCGTCCTGCAGCACATTGTCCGAAAGAAGGAGTCCGCCCGGCGCGAGGAGCCGAAGCACGTCTGGCAAAAATGCCAGGTACTGCCCCTTTGCCGCGTCCATAAAGATCAGGTCATACGGGCCTGTGAGGTCTTTTAAGATCTCGGCCGCGTCGCCCTCTAAGAGCTCGATCTGCGCTTCCTTCCCGTACTTTCGGAAGTTCTCCTTCGCCACGGGAATGCGCTTTTCATATTTTTCAATGGTCGTGATCTTGCAATCCTTTGGCGCATACTCGCTCATTAAAATTGCAGAAAAGCCGATGGCCGTCCCGACTTCCAGGATGCTCTTCGGCTTTACGTATCTCAGCAAAAACTTAAAAAAGCTCTGCAGGGGCTTCCGAATGATGGGAATGTCCCCTGCGATGGCCACTTTTTCCAGCTCGTCTAGGTAGGGCGGATTGCCAGGATCCATGGAATCAATGAAGGTTGCCATCCTAGGGTCAATGATCATTCTTCCTCTTCCTCCACGTAACCGGCCATGGTGGCGAACATGTCCTCCGCCGTCATGGACGAATCCAATTCATATGTACCCGCCTTGATCTCCTTGCGATATTCCGAACAATAATACTGCAGGATAAAAAGCTTGCTGTCTCGGATCAGGCCCTTGGCCTCCAAGATCTCACCGATCGCCTTGGGCGAAACGCCGTCCGTGATGGTGATGGTGATGGCCTTTGCCGTGCCTTCCTGCGTCACCGGTGGTTCCTTAAATACGCGATATCCCAGGTCATAACATTTCATCGCATACTGACGGATCAACATGACGGCCATGACCAGCAGCGCCACGTGGATCGCGATGCCCAAAAAACCCAGGATGATACTGTCCCTTTTCATTGCTCCTAATTCCACTCCAATCTTTACTCAAAATCTATTTGCGACGTGATGCGGCTTTCCATTTCCTGCACCATACGACAGAACGCCAGCTCCGCCGCCAAAAAGTCTGAAACCAAAGGGTTTTCGCGAAAGCTTTGATATTCCCTCTGGAATTGCTCCATCTTGTCAAATGCATAATCCGGGCTCTGCTGGAGCTCGTAGTTACGCGTGCGGAATTCATCGATCTGCGCCTTCAGCTCCGGTTGCTCCTTCACCTTTGCAAGACACCTTTGATATTCCTGATAGACGTCGGAGGTCAGAATCGCCTGCACCAGCGCTTCCGTCGCCGTATCCACTTCGTTCATTCCTTAAACCTCCATGATGATCGGCAGGATCATAGGCCTTCTTTTTGTCTTCTTCCATACGAAATCCGTGAGAACGTCCTTCGTCGTGCTCTTAAGCTTTCCCCAGTCGGTGATGCCGCGGTCAAGGCACGCCTGCACCGCCTCATCCACGATCAGCCTTGCCTCCTCGATCAACTCATCCGCCTCACGCACGTACACAAAGCCGCGGGATACGATCTCGGGGCCCGAAATGAGCTGCCCGGTCTCGCTGTCTAACCCCATGACTACGATCATGATGCCTTCCTCGGAAAGCAAATGACGGTCGCGGAGCACCACGTTCCCCACGTCGCCCACGCCAAGTCCGTCCACCAGAATGCCGCCGGTGGTCACGTGATCCGTCACTCTTGCGCATTCTTCGTTTAATTCTATCACGTCGCCGGTCGAAAGGATAAAAATATTCTCCTTGGGGATCCCAAGCATTGCCGCGATCTTCGCCTGTGCCTTTAAGTGCTTATACTCACCGTGCACGGGGATCGCATATTTCGGCTGAACCAGCGTGTAAATAAGCTTGATCTCTTCCTGACAGGCGTGCCCCGAAACATGCACGTCCTGGAAGATCACGTCTGCGCCCTTGCGTTGCAACTCATTGATGATCCTCGTGATGGACTTTTCATTGCCGGGGATCGGCGAGGACGAGAAGATGACCGTGTCACCAGCTCCGATGCTGATCTTCTTATGCATGTTAAAGGCCATGCGGGACAAGGCTGCCATGCTTTCGCCCTGGCTGCCGGTGGTGATGATCACCTGCTTTTCCGCAGGCACGTTCTTCAGCGTGTCAAGATCCACCAGAGTGTTCTCCGGGATGGTGATGCAGCCTAACTCGATCGCCGTCTCGATGACGCTGACCATGCTGCGGCCCTCCACGGCCACCTTGCGGCCGCGCTTATATGCAGAGTTGATGATCTGCTGCACGCGGTCCACGTTCGAAGCAAAGGTTGCGACGAAAATGCGCGAATCCTTATGCTCCTCGAAAAGATTGTCAAAGGTACGGCCAACGGTTTTTTCCGAAGGCGTAAAGCCCGGGCGCTCCGCATTGGTAGAGTCGCACATCAGGGCAAGCACGCCCTTACGGCCGATCTCCGCAAAACGCTGCAGGTCGATGGCGTCGCCGTAAACCGGCGTGAAATCCACCTTAAAGTCGCCTGTGTGCACCACGGTGCCGGCGGGCGAATAGATCGCAAGCGCTGCCGCATCCACGATGCTGTGATTCGTCTTGATAAACTCAACGCGAAACTGTCCAAGATTCACGGTCTGTCCAAATTTCACGACCTTGCGCTTCGTGCCCTTCATCAGGTCATGCTCCTCGAGCTTGTGCTCAATGAGGCCCATGGTCAGGCGCGTCGCATAAACGGGAACGTTGACCTCCTTCAAAATGTAAGGCAGGGCGCCGATGTGATCCTCATGTCCGTGGGTGATCACAAAGCCCTTGACGCGGTCAATGTTCTCCTTTAAGTAAGTCACGTCGGGGATTACGAGGTCGATGCCGAGCATGTCATCGGCAGGGAATGCCAGACCGCAATCCACGACAATAATACTGTCTTCATATTCGAAGGCAGTAATGTTCATTCCGATCTGCTCCAAGCCGCCCAAGGGAATGACCTTCAGCGACGGACCAGTTATATTCTCTTTTTTCTTTCTCAAATCAATTCCTCCAAATCAAATGCAAAACGAAAGGGGACTAAGCCCCCGTCGTCATTCCAAACTTACGTCTTCCAGCATGTTTTCAAACACGCCTCCAACGGCGGCAAGTTCATCGTCGTCTTCCACAAAGACAAACGATCCTTCCGCCTCGCCATCCTCGGACAGATCCTTCATGATCCATGCTTCCCCGTCCCCATCTTCCGTATCCGTCACGAGAATGTAATTCTTCCCGCCAATGCGGGTCTGCTCCAGTACGTAAAATTCTACCGGATCCTCCCCTTCGGGAGTGAACAAAATCTTTTCCATGCTCAAACCTTTCGCGCAGCTCATTCCTTCGGCTGATTTGCAAGGTAGTCCAGATACCCTTGCAAGATCAAGGTCGCCGCGATCATGTCAACATATTCCTTGCGGTGCTCCCTGCGGATCCCCGCTTCCATCATGGCCTTGTCGGCCGCCACGGTGGTCAGGCGCTCATCCCAAAAAACCACGGGCAGTCCCGTCCTGCGCTCGAGGTTCGCCTTGAATTCCTCCGTCAGCTCCACGCGCACGCCTTCCGTCCCGTTCATATGCTTTGGCCTACCCAGCACGATCTTTTCGACCTCATATTCCTTAGCGAGCTCTTCGATCCTTGCATAGGTCTGGCGGAGCTTGTTTTCCTCCTTGCGTCGGATGATCTCCTTGCCCTGCGCGGTGAGTAAGAGTGGATCGCTGATTGCAACCCCCACCGTCTTAGAGCCAAAATCCAGTCCCATGATCCGCATGGTAAGCCTCCCTCTGATCCTAGTTATTTTCCAGCTTAAAGTCGATGTAGAAGCGCAGCATCTCCTCCACCAGCTCATCCCTCTCAACCTTCATGATCAGGCTTCTGGCGTTCTTGTGACTGGTGATGTACGTGGGATCGCCGCTCATTACGTAACCCACGATCTGGTTCACGGGATTATACCCCTTCTCGCGAAGCGCTTCGTACACTGCGGACAGCACCACCTGTGCACCGGTTTCCTGCTCGGACTCCACGGTAAAATACTGAGTGTTTCCCAATTGATCCATATGTACCCCTTGCCTTTCTCTTTGTGTCTGACTCAATGTCTGACTTCGTACCCCGCCGCCCTTCGACGACATATTCCTCCATCTTAGGCTCTAATTACTTACAGTTTACTCCTTTTTTCGGAAAATTACAAGCCCTGGGGCAGGAATGGAGTTTTCACTTGGCTTTCTTTGCATATTTCTTCTGATAATTGTCAATGCAGTGTTCGATGACCTTCACGGCTTCCTTGGCGTCGAGGATCTCATCCACCTTGGTTTCCTTGCCCTCAAGGTTTTTATAAACCGTGAAGAAGTGCTGAATTTCATCGAAAATGTGCTTTGGCAGTTCGGAGATGTCATGATAGGTGTTGTAGGTCGGATCGCCGTAGGGCATCGCGATGATCTTCTCGTCGCCCATGCCGCAGTCGAGCATCTTCATGACGCCGATGGGATAGCTGCGAACGAGGGTCATCGGACGAATATTCTCCGAGCAGAGCACCAACACATCCAAGGGGTCGTGGTCGTCGCCCAGCGTCCTGGGGATGAAGCCGTAGTTTGCGGGATAGTGCGTCGCCGTGTAAAGCACGCGGTCCAGCATCAGCATGCCGGTCTCCTTGTCGAGCTCATATTTCATGCTGCTGCCCTTGCTGATCTCGATCACGGACATGAAGTCCATGGGATTGATCCTGCTATCGTCAATGTCATGCCAAATGTTCATACGCTGTTCCTCCTATTTTTCATATTTTGATGGTCTGCCTGTTACCTGATCCTACCGCCGCAATAAGGACAGTTGTTGATTCCCATGACCCCGTCTTCGTAGATATGCCTATTGCAATAGGGACATCTGGGGTATTTCGAAAAAAGCTCGAAGCCAATCGCTGCTGCCACTATGACTGCAAGCAGGCTGCACGCGAGCACCGCGGACTGTGTTTTCGATACGATCAAACCAACAATGGCGCAAACAATAATGATTCCGACCCAAAAGCCAAACACCACTCTTCTCCTGCGGTAAGCTTCCTCTATCATGTCTGCCTCAAAGCCCGGTTCCGTCTCGGGTTCCTTAGCTCCGATGCCCGTTTGTTCCCTCTCGTCTTCGCTGACAGTGTTTTTATCGAATCCCTCTATCATTTTATTTTCCCCCTCTTTCTCAATCATTAGATACACCCGAGCCATTCCAGGGCTTTGTAGATGCCGTCTTGCATGACGGGCGCGGTGATGAAATCGGCCATGGCGAGGACTTGTTGCGAGGATTCGCCCATGGCGATGGCGCATCCTGCGTGCTCCAACATGGGAAGGTCGTTGTTGCTGTCTCCGATCGCCACCGTGTCCTCGATACTTATTTTTTCGGGATATTTCCCCGAATTGTTTAAGTATTCCACAAGATCATCCATGCAGGTCGCCTTGGAATATCCCTTCGGAACGATCTCATAAAAGCCATGCTCGCGGTCGATCGCATCAAGTAAGTCCGCGTGCTCTGCCATGAACGCAGGCACGGCCGTGGGGTCGTCGGCAAAGCAAAAAAACTTGTCGAAATTCCCGATGGCGTCCTGATAATTTCCCCAATGGCGCCTTGGATAGCTCTTTGAAACATACTTTCGCATTGTCTCGGTGTGCATCGTGTCCGGCGGGTTGCAATAGTCATTTAGCGCGCCTTCCAAAATGGCGTCGATCTTGTACTTCTCCAAGCCTTCGATGATGCTTACGGATTCCTCCGGCGTAAATATGTGGTGCGAAAGCTCCTGTCCCTGAAAGAAAAGCTGCGTGCCGCATCCGCAAAGATACCCGTCAAAGGGTGCAAGGTCGGGGAGCCAATCCAGCACGATCGAGGCGGTGCGCCCCGTGTTCACAATGCAAAGATGCCCGTTTTCCTGCGCCTTTTTGATGGCGAGCGGGGTGGACTGCGGCATCTTGCGATGGTCCGCGATCAGCGTTCCGTCAATGTCAAAAAAGAGTAGCTTCATGTCCGAGTAAGATTTCCTCCGTCAAAAATTCCTGTAAGGCCATGGGCACGAGTTCTCCGGATCTCGGGTGCTCCGTGCCTTTAGAAAGGGGCAGCGCAACCTTCACGTAATCCATGGTGTGCCCCAAAAGATATGGCTTTCCGCCGATCACCTTCTCCTCCTCAAAGAGGACTTCTGCGGTCTGTCCCAGCTTATTTTTTCGAAAAGCGACCGACTGCTCGCGTTCGAGCGCAAGGAGCACGTCGCTGCGCTGCGACTTCACTGGATCTGGCACCTGGTCCGGCATCACGGCCGCCCTGGTGCCCTTACGCTTGGAGTATTTAAACACGTGCATCTCATAGAATCCGACCTTTTGCAAAAAGGCCTGGGTGGTTTCAAATTCTTCCTCGGTCTCCCCGGGGAAGCCCACGATCACGTCCGTCGTGATGGCGGGAACCCTTGGCGCGTAAGCGTCCCGAAGGGCCTGCACGCTTTCAAGATATTGTTTGGCCGTGTAGTGGCGGTTCATGCGCTTTAGCGTCGCGTCGCACCCGCTCTGGAGCGAGAGATGAAAATGCGGGCAAACCTTGGGCAGCGCGGCCAGGCGCTTTGCGGTCTTGGGCGTGACGATACGGGGCTCCATGGAACTCACGCGAATGCGCTCAAGGCCTGGGATCTCATGGATCTTCTCGATCAGGTCAAAAAGGTGTGTTTCGCCGCGGTAATCCCGCGCCGTGGCGCTTTCCCCCTGGGCGGAAGTGTTCGCTTGCGGCGATTTGTCATCATTCGTTGCAAAATCAATCCCGTAGGAGCTTACGTGGATGCCGGTCAACACGATCTCAAGATATCCTGCCGCTACGATGCCGCGGATCTCCGAGATGATATCCTCGGCCTTTCTGCTGCGCACGCGCCCTCTTGCGAGGGGGATCGCGCAGTAGGAACAAAACTGGTTGCAGCCGTCCTGGATCTTGACATAGGCGCGGGTGTGCTCCGCCGTGGTCTTTAGCTGCATTTCCTCATATGCTTTCTCATGCGCAATGTCAAGGACCGTGGTGCCGCCAAGGGTCTTTAGCTCGGCGCAGGACATGTCAGCGCCCTCGCCCGCGCCCTGTTTGCCGCTAGTCTTGCTCAAGCCCTGACCGCCGCTTACCTCGCGCTCTGCAAAATATTCCTCCAGGATCTGCGCAATATCCTTCTTGCGATTGTTCCCGATCACCAGGTCGATGGCGGGATCCTTTAAGGCGCCCTCTAAGTCCGTCTGCACGTAGCAGCCTACGGCCACGACGACGGCCTTGGGGTTTTTTTGCTTTGCGCGATGGAGCATCTGGCGGCTCTTTCTGTCGGCAATATTGGTCACGGTGCAGGTGTTGATCACGTAAATGTCGGCTTTTTGATCAAAAGGAACAATTTCGAAGCCTTTCTCCCGCATGATTTGTTGCATCACGTCCAACTCATACGAGTTCACCTTACATCCCAAATTGTGAAATGCTATGGTTTTCATTCAATTCTCCAGTAAATTTCTACAAATATTCTCTGCTTTTTTCCCTTGACTTTTCGAGGGCCACCTATTAAGATGTAGGCAGAAGGTATGACAACCGAGAAGGAGGTAACATTCATGAAGACAGTTCAAATTTCTTTAAACTCGATTGACAAGGTAAAGTCCTTCGTAAATGACATTACGAAGTTCGATTACGATTTCGATCTGGTATCCGGAAGATACGTGATCGATGCCAAGTCTATCATGGGTATCTTCAGCCTGGATCTTTCCAAGCCCATCGACTTGAACATCCATACCGAAGATGGCGCTGAGGAAGTTCTGAAGGTTCTGAAGAACTACGAGGTTTAATCCTCAGCAATCCTTGAAGCAAAACTTCAAGGCTTTACGAAAACGAAACGCACGCCCTCCAGAAAATCTGGAGGGTGTTTTTTTGTTATAAGTTCAGAGCCGAGCAAATTTCTTTCAACGGGCACGATGAGTGCTTGCACTCAAAAGTGCATGGTGAAAGAAATTTATTAGGCGAGAGCCTAATCATGAGCAAAAGGAAAGCACCGAAGGTGCGATTTTGCGAATGCGGCTCGAAGGTGCGCTTTTGCGAATGCGACTCTACTCCACAACAATCAGTTCTACCGTCTCTAAGGCCTTGTTCACCAGTTCTTCCATCTTCTCGCCAAGCTTTTCTTCATGTCTGCGGATATACTTGGGATTCGGCTTTGTCACCGGATGCTTTGCCACAAATATGGTACAGCAATCCTCGAAGGGCTGAATGGAAGTCTCGTAGGTGCCGATCTTTTCTGCCACGTCCACGATATCCTGCTTGTCAAAACCGATCAACGGCCTGTAAACGGGAAGCTCGCAAACCTCATTGATCACGGCCATGGAGGCCATGGTCTGTGATGCCACCTGTCCGATGCTCTCGCCCGTGATCAGGCCAAGGCACTCCGTATCTAACGCCAGCTTCTCCGCAAGGCGCATCATGTATCGCTTCATGATGATCGTCAGTTCCTCATGCGGACAAGTCTCGTAAATATGGAGCTGCACGTCCGTGAAATTCACCACGTGAAGATAGATCGGGCCCGTATATTTTGCCACAATCCTCGCAAGGTCCACGACTTTCTGCTTTGCGCGCTCACTTGTGTAAGGCGGAGCGTGGAAATATACCGCGTCGATCTTCACGCCACGCTTGGCGATCATATAGCCCGCAACGGGAGAATCAATGCCGCCGGAAAGCAACAGCATGGCCTTTCCGCCCGTGCCGACGGGCATGCCGCCGGGGCCGGGAATGATCTCGGAGTAGATGTATATTTTTTCGCGGATCTCCACGCTTAGCAGAATGTCGGGCTCGTGCACGTCCACCGTCATTTCGGGGAACGTATTCAAAATGGCCTCACCGAGGTCCGCATTGATCTCCATGGATTCCTTGGGATAGTTTTTGTTGGCGCGGCGCGCGTTCACCTTGAAGGTTTTGTTCTTGTCGGGATAAACCTTGTCGACGTAGGAAAGCACGTCCTTCACAAGCTGCTCGAAGCCCGCGTCCTCCGCATATACCACGGGGCAGATGCCGGAAATGCCAAAGACCTGCTTCAGGCATGCCACCACCTCGTCAAAATCAAATTCACCTTCCGCCTCCACAAAGATCCGGCCTTGGGTCTTGTGGACGAAAAACTTTCCCTCACAGCGCTTTAGGGCCACCTTAATCTGGTGCACCAATGCATCCTCAAAGAGATGCCTGTTTTTCCCTTTTACGCCAATTTCCGCATATTTGATCAAAAACGCTTTGAACATCTTGTTACCTCTTTCTTGTGTATAACCGCAAAACCGGAAGGATTTCTTTGAGTACCGTCAGAGTATACTCTAGCTCCTCCCTGGTCGTAAAGACGGAAAAACTAAATCGTATGGTTGAGCCAAGAAGGTCATTTGGAAGCCCCATGGCCTTTAAGGTCGCGGAGGGCTGCGGCTTATGCGAGGAGCATGCGCTGCCCGCGGAGACATATACTCCCTTTTCTTCCAAGGCATGGAGCAACACTTCGCTCCGTACGCCGCGGAAGGAGACGCTCACGATATGCGGCGCCGTGCCTTCGCCATTCGGGCTCTCCGGAAGAAGGCCGTTCACCTGCGTGCCCTCGATCTCGCGGATGCCTGCGATGAAAAATGCCTTGTAATCCGCAAGTCTGCAAACGTCCACGTCATAGTCCTCGTAAAGGCGTTTGGCTGCCATGGCCATGCCTGCGATGCCAGGCACGTTCTCCGTGCCAGAGCGCAGGTTGTTCTGCTGCCCGCCGCCGAACACGATGGGCTTTAGGCGCACCTTATCGCCCACGTAAAGAAAGCCGATGCCCTTGGGCCCGTGGATCTTGTGGCCGCTGACGCTCATCAGATCGATGCCCATCTTCTTCGGCAGGATCTTCGCCTTGCCAAAGCCCTGCACCGCATCCACGTGAAAGAGCGTGTTCGGATTGAGTTTTTTGATCAGCGCTCCGGCCTCCGCGATGGGCTGCGCCGCGCCAACCTCGTTGTTGGTATGCATGATGCTGACCAGGATCGTGTCCTCACGGATCGCCGCCTCGAGGTCCTCTAAGCGGATGCGTCCGCTCCCGTCCACGGGAAGGTAGGTCACTTCAAAGCCTTGTTCTTCCAGGTATTTTGTGGTCTGCAGGATGGCAGGGTGCTCCACCATCGTCGTAATGATATGCTTGCCGCGCCGCTGATAGGCTGCCGCCACGCCGCGAAGCGCAAGGTTGTCCGACTCCGTGCCGCCCGAGGTAAAGAGGAGCTCTTTCTCGGTACATTTCAGAATCCCTGCCAGGGTCTCCTTGGCCTTTCTAAGGAGTTGCTCCGCCTCAAGTCCTTTTAGGTGCATGCTCGACGGATTGCCGTATTGCATGCACATGATCTTTGTCATCTCATCTGCAACCTCAGGGAACACCTGCGTTGTTGCGGAGTTGTCTAAGTAAATTTCCATAAAGCTTCCTGTCTTTCTGCATGCCAGGCCAAATGTGGCATGCCTTGTGGTGCTTACTATCTTCGTCTTCTGCCGGCATTTTAGCTTTCAGCTACGCTTCCAGCCAGTATCCCAGCCATGCCAGAATGGCTAAGGGCGCCGTCTCCGTGCGAAGGATCCGCCTGCCGAGGGTGATGGGCTCGATCCCTGCTTGCTTTGCCGCTGCGACCTCCGCCTCGTCAAAACCGCCCTCCGGGCCAATGAAGATCGCAATGCTCTGTCCCGGCTTTACGCTTTCGATGAGCGAACGCGTCTTTTCCATGCCTTCGGCGAGCTCATATGGGATAAGCTTTACATCCATTGCTTCTGCCATCTGGAGCGCCTTCGCAAAGGACATGGGCTCCTTAATTTCAGGGATGATGCCGCGCTTGCTCTGCTTTGCGGCGGCCTCCGAGATCTGTTGCCACCTTGCCGTCTTAGCCTTTGCCTTCTTCTCATCCAGCTTTACGATGGAGCGCTTGGTCTCCACGGGGATCACCTGATAAACCCCAAGCTCCACGGCCTTTTGAATGATGAGCTCCAGCTTGTCCGCCTTGGGAAGCCCCTGAAACAGATAGATTTTGGCGGGCAGCTCCACGCCATCCTCCTTGATGAAGCGAAGCTCGCAGTCCACTGCGGCCTCCTGCCACACACCGCCTGCGATCCCGGGCCCGTGGGCTTCCGTGGGCTCGCCCTTCTCATGAAACCCGCGGATGGCGCAGCGATATTCCTTGCCATCCTGTCCATTGCTCACGGCCAGCTCCTCGCCCACCTTCATCCGCAGCACGTTCTTTATGTGATTTACGTCTGCGCCCGTGATCATCACTGTTTTGTTTGCTATGTCAATTTGGCTTTGCTCTACAAAGAATTGATACATTCCCATTCCTCACTGTGATGCGATGGAACCTTCCACATGGTCCGATTGCCAAGGCATTTACTTCCTTGCGGTTACGCTGACCCACTCGCCTTGGTAGGTGACTTCGAGGACTTCCATGCCGGCGGCTTTCACTGCCTCCACCACGGTTTGCTCCTTGTCATCGATGATGCCGGAGGTGATATAGATTCCGCCGGGCTTTAGCTGATGCAGGATCACGGGTGTCAGGGGCACAAGCACGTCCGCCAGGATGTTTGCGACAACGATGTCATATTTCTCGTAGCCCACCTGATCCTGAACTTCTTTCTCGGTGATGATGTTGCCGATCATCATGGTGAACTGTTCGGGCTTGATGCCATTATTTGCGCAGTTGTCCTCCACCGCGGGCACAGCGCAGGGATCGAGATCCGTTCCCACCACGTGCTTCGCGCCAAACATCAGGGACAAAATGCCAAGGATGCCGCTGCCGGTTCCCACGTCGAGAAGCTCCGTCTCGGGGGTGATGAATTTGCGAAGCTGGCGAATGCAAAGCTGCGTCGTCTCGTGCATGCCCGTGCCAAAGGCCGTACCGGGATCGATGTGAAGCACCATGCGACCGTCGTCTTCCGGTTTTACGTCCTCCCAGGAAGGAATGACAAGGATGTCATCTATGTAAAACTGATGGAAATACTGCTTCCAGTTGTTGATCCAGTCGATGTCTTCGGTCTCATCTACTGTAATGGTACCCTCGCCGATCTCGCAGAACGCACGGAGGTCCTCCAGCTCACGCCTTACGTCCTCAAGGATTTCCTCGCGGGTCTTCTCTTCGCCTTGCACCAAAAGCTTCCCGTCCTCCTGCTCCTCCACAAAAAAGCTAAGATACGCCACGCCGTCGTCCTCGGGGCCATCCGGCAGAATATCCACAAACATCTGCTCTTTTTCCAAGGGCGTCAGCGGTATCTTGTCCTCGATCTGCGCGCCCTCCAAGCCGATGTCATACAGCGTGCTGATGATGATGTCCTCTGCGTCCGTTATGGTTTTGATCTGAAATTTTGTCCACTTCATGAAAGCGTCCTCCGCTGATTTTCTAAAGCAATGCATAGATATTATGATTATATACGCAATCCCTTCTTCTGTCAAAGAAAAACAGGTTGCGAAGGCTCGTCGCAGGACTTATAATAAAAAGTGGCAGCAATAAAACGTGCCAATGGGGACGGTTCTTTTTGGCACGCAGGGCTTGGAATGCGAAGCATTCCATGATCCCGACCGAAGGGAGGGACGTGACGAAGGTCACGCACCATTGGCACACAAGGAGAAAAGATATGAAAAAACTGCGAACGTACTTGCTTGTATGTGCTTTGCTCCTTTGCATCGCAGGCCTTGCAGGCTGCGGCAACAAGGGCAAGCTGAATGAAGGCGACTGCGCCGGCGTCGTTTCCTTTAAGAGCATTCCAAAGGAGTTTTCGCTTTTGGATGATAACCTGCAGAAGGAATATGAGGTCCGCGTCACGCTGAAAAACCTCACGACGGAAAAGGAATATGAGATCAAGCTCACTCAAAAGAATGAGTTTAAGAAGGAGATTTCCCTGCATCCGGGAAAATATTCCGTGAAGGCTTACGCGACGCTCGAACCCCTTGTGCACCTTCCCGTGAAGGTGGCGGATGAGATCGTGACCTTTGACCGCGGCATTGAGGCCAATGTCTACGTTTTGGCCGAGAATGAGGAAGCGTTTAAGCAATATTGGAAGGATACCTATCCGGAAGCAGAAATTCTTTCGGCGGATAAATATTCCGGGTTGATCCAGGTGAATCACAAGGTGATGCCGATCAAGGAGATCGTTACGGAGCTGGATCTTTCCGACATGGACAAGGTGATCGAGGGCGAGCAAAAGACGACGCTCACGGACAATGAGCGCGGCATTTCGATCACGTTGCAAAACCAGATGTCCACGCCCCAGCCTCTCTCCAAGTGCGAGGTCCTTAGCCTGACCGTGTCAAAGAATACCGTGGTCTTCCCGGACGGCGTAACCCTCGGGACCGCGCCCGAAAAGATATGCCACAAGCAGACGGGCCTTTACGGCGAACCCACAAGGTTCGAAGGCATGCTCCTGTTTGGGTGGGACCTGGAAAGCACGAAGGCGGTTTACCTCGATCCCATCAGCGGCAATCGGATCACGATCTGCTTTAAGGCCGACGGCTCAGCCATCCGGTGGATCACCTATGACCTGAAGGTCTTTGAGTAGGAAGGGGGCGACGATCATGGAAAAAGCTTTGAAAATTTTGAAGATTAATGCGCTCTCCCTAGTAGCAATCCCGCTGCTCTTACTCGCAACCTTCTTTAAGCTGGTTGCAAAGGCCTTTGAAAAGATTACGATCTTCCTTGTGCTGGGCGTGATCTCCCTGATCCTTTTTGCCTATCTGTCCCTTGCCATGATGCCCAAAAACATTGGCGAGGTCATCATTGTGCTGCTTTGCATTTTGATCCTGTTTGCACTGATGTTCTTCCTCGTAGGCTGGCTCTTCGGGCTGATCTCCGTGATCGCCATCGCAGTCTGGAACGGGATCATCAAGGTGTTTGACAACCTGTACGAAACCACCTACAACGCATACCTTTCCCTGTTCACTTCCTGCGAGGAAGATTATCAGATCCTCTCGCTGAACGGGCGAAAGGGACCCAATGCCGTTGCCTGCCTCTTCTTTACGATCCTGAAGGGCTTAAGCTGGCTGATCACCACGCTTGTGACGCTGTCCCTCGTGATCGGCATCACGGCCAGCGTCGGCATCGTGCTCATCACGTTGTTTGACCTGAACAAGAACGTGAAGACGGCCTTTGGCATGAACTTCTTCAAGTATATGGCAAAGTGTCAGCTCCACGACGTCATCTTTGGCATTCTGATCTATGTAGTGATCATGGGCATGATCATCACCTGCATCATGGCGATGGCCATGGAATGGTATGAATGGGGCAAGGAGCTTCGGATCACCGGTAAGGAAATCTCGGATGAGGTAACGGACCTGATCAAGAGCGACCTGAAGATGGCCTCCGGCTCCTCTGATGAGGTGGAGCGGAATCTGGAGTATATGCGAACGCTGGAGGACCACTTGGCCATGCTGGAGCCCTTGAGCGAAAAGGTGACAAACATTCTGGATCAAAAGGACGATCCTTTGCTTCGCTCTTACTGGGGCATATATATGCGAAACCTGAGTCCTCTGGTGGAAGAATGTTCCGGTAAAAAGACCCCGACCGCGGCGCGCTTTAAGCAGCTCATCCCGCAGATCCAGCTTCTTGACGGACAGCGAAGCGACGTGCAAAAGCTTGCGAACAAGCTCGAGGCAGAGCTTCAGAATCCTTCCGGCACCTCCGTTTTCTTTGCAGGCTGCAACACGCTGGACAAGCTGGAAAAGCGTTACAAGAACCTTTGCAAGACTTATCATCCCGACATCGCCGAGGGCGACACGGACACCTTCCAAAAGATGCAGGCAGAATACAAACAGCTTCGGGCACTATTTGGACCTGAAGAGAATGCCTGACGAAATACCGATCTAAGAACATAAAAAACCTCCGGTCAGTTCATCACTGCCGGAGGTTTTGATTTTCTTTTACTTTTCCCAGAATTTCCTTTTCTTGCTGTCTTTCTTGTCATCCTTCGAAGCGGAAGCTCGTTCCACGGCCGTCAGGGAATCGTCGTTGGCCTGGTCGAACTGGCGAAGGAGTTCCTTTGCCTCATTACTCAGGCGATCCGGCACCTGTACCACAAGGGTCACGTAATGGTCGCCGCGGATTTCCTTATTGCGCACGGAAGGAACGCCCTTGCCCTTCAGGCGAACACGAGTGTCGGTCTGCGTTCCGGGCTTTACTTCGTAAACAACCTTGCCATCCACCGTATCGATGAAGATCTCGCCGCCAAGCGTGGCGATCGGGAAGGAAATGGGCACGGTCGAGAAGATATTCATGTCCTGACGCTGGAAAATGGGGTGACGACCCACGATCACTTCCACAAGGACGTCGCCTCTCGGACCACCATTTACGCCAGGCTCGCCAAGGCCGGGCATACGGATGGACTGGCCATTGTCAATGCCCGCGGGAATGTCCGCGGAGTAACGCTTCTTCATGGGGATGTAGCCGCTGCCGTGACAATCCACACACTTGTCCTTGATGACCTTACCAGTACCTTGACAGTTCGGGCAGGCCTGTACGTTACGGACCGTGCCGAAGAAGGACTGCTGGGTGAACACCACCTGGCCCTTGCCTCCACACTTTGGACAGGTTTCAGGCTGGGTGCCGGGCTTTGCGCCACTTCCCTTACAAGTCTTACAGGTTTCCTTGACGGTCAGTTCGATCTCCTTCTTGGTGCCGAAAACGGCCTCCTCGAAGGTAACGCGCACGCTAGTGCGCAGGTTTGCGCCTCTCATGGGGCCATTGCTTGCTCCGCGGGACCTTGCGCCGCCGCCAAAAATGTCGCCAAAGATGTCGCCGAAAATGTCAGTGAAATCCATGCCGCTAAAGTCGAAGCCACCGCCGCCGCCAGCCGCACCGTCAAAGGCTGCATGGCCGAACTGATCGTACTGTCTTCTCTTTTCAGGGTCGCTCAGTACGGCGTAGGCTTCAGAAGCTTCCTTAAATTTTTTCTCTGCCTCCGCATCCCCGGGATTTGCATCGGGATGATATTTTTTCGCCAGGGTACGGTATGCTTTTTTGAGGGCTGCTTCGTCGGCTGATTTGTCAACGCCGAGGACCTCATAATAGTCACGTTTTTGTTCTGCCATGATAAAAATGCCTTTCTTTGTTACATGATGTTGGGGAATGGCCCCTGCGGGGCCATTCCCCCTTTATAAGAATTTATTTATACCTCTCTAAAATCCCCATCGATGACATCATCATTCGGTGCGGAGCCTGCATCAGCGGCGCCCATGTCGGGGCCGGGGTCTGCCTGAGCGCCCTGTGCCTGCTGTGCGTTCTCGTACATCTTGGTGAACAGGGTCTGTGCGGAGGTCGTAAGCTTCTCCTTCGCTGCCTTGAGTTCGTCAAGGTCGCTGTCGCTCATGTCCTGATTCTTGGTTCTGTCAAGGATGGACTTCACGGACTGCAGGTCAGCCTCTACCTGGCTCTTGTCGCTGTCAGAGATCTTATCTCCAACGTCGCGGAGTGCCTTCTCGGTCTGGAATACGAATGCGTCAGCGTCATTTCTTGCCTCAACGGCTTCCTTACGCTTCTTATCCTGTGCCTCAAACTCCTGTGCTTCCTTCACGGCTCTTGCGATATCATCATCGGACATGTTGGAGCCTGCGGTAATGGTGATGTGCTGCTCCTTGCCGGTGCCCAGATCCTTAGCGGATACGTTCACGATACCGTTTGCGTCGATGTCGAAGGTTACCTCGATCTGAGGGATTCCTCTGGGTGCGGGAGGGATACCATCCAGTCTGAACTGTCCAAGGGACTTGTTGTCTCTTGCGAACTGACGCTCACCCTGAACCACGTTGATGTCCACTGCGGTCTGATTATCAGCTGCGGTGGAGAATACCTGGCTCTTCTTGGTAGGAATGGTGGTATTTCTCTCGATCAGTCTGGTTGCAACGCCGCCCATGGTCTCGATGGAAAGGGACAGAGGCGTTACGTCCAACAGAAGGATGTCGCCGGCGCCTGCATCGCCTGCAAGCTTACCACCCTGTACGGATGCGCCGATTGCAACGCACTCGTCGGGGTTCAGGGACTTGGAAGGCTCCTTGCCGGTCAACTGTCTTACCTTATCCTGTACTGCAGGGATTCTGGTGGAACCACCAACCAGAAGCACCTGGCCAAGGTCTGCATTGGTCACGCCTGCATCTCTCATGGCGTTCTGTACGGGGATCGCGGTTCTCTCAACCAGGTCTCTGGTCAGCTCATCGAACTGTGCTCTGGAGAGGTTTACGTCAAAGTGCTTAGGACCTTCTGCCGTTGCAGTGATGAAAGGCAGGTTGATGTTGGTGGTCATGGCGCTGGAAAGCTCCTTCTTTGCCTTCTCTGCAGCCTCTTTGAGTCTCTGCATTGCGATCTTGTCGCCGGACAGATCAACGCCTTCAGCCTTCTTGAACTCTGCGATCATCCAGTCAATGATCTTGTTATCGAAATCATCACCGCCAAGGTGCGTGTCGCCGTTGGTTGCAAGAACCTCGATGACGCCGTCGCCGATGTCGATGATGGACACGTCGAAGGTACCGCCGCCAAGGTCATAAACCATGATCTTCTGCTCCTTCTCGTTGTCCAGGCCATATGCCAGTGCAGCCGCGGTGGGCTCGTTGATGATACGCTTTACGTCAAGGCCTGCGATCTTACCTGCGTCCTTGGTTGCCTGACGCTGTGCGTCGTTGAAATATGCGGGAACGGTGATAACTGCTTCCGTAACCTTTTCTCCAAGATAGCTTTCAGCATCCGCCTTCAGTTTCTGAAGGATCATTGCGGAGATTTGCTGAGGAGAATACTTCTTTCCATCGATGGTGCGGCCTCTGTCCGTACCCATGTCTCTCTTGATGGAAGCGATGGTCTTCTCTGCGTTCGTTACTGCCTGACGCTTTGCAGGCTCGCCGACCAGTCTCTCACCGGTCTTTGTAAATGCTACTATGGACGGCGTAGTGCGCGCGCCCTCTGCGTTTGCGATAACGGTAGGCTTACCACCTTCCATAACGGCTACGCAGCTATTTGTCGTACCCAAGTCAATACCAATGATCTTGCTCATGTCTTTTTCCTCCTTCGTCTATGCCGCAGCTTGCGGAAACAATGAATTCTCTTTTTTTTATATACTATCTATTGCACTACGGAGACCATGCTGTGTCTCACGACGGTGTCTCTGTAGGTATAACCCTTTTGAAGCTCTGCAGCCACGATGCCGGATTCATATTCCTCGCTCTCCACCTGCATCACTGCGTTGTGAAGGTTTGGATCGAACTCCTTGCCGACTGCCTCGATGGGTTTCACTCCGATCGCATCCAGCTCTTTTATGAGCTGTTTGTAAACCTTGTTCATGCCATCGACAAATGCGTCATTTTCCTGTTCGGGATTCACGGTGGCAAGGCCTCTTTCGAAATTGTCAACCACCGGAAGGATCTTTTCGATCACGCTCCGCGCGCCGGTTTCGAACATCGTCTCCTTTTCCCGCTCGCTCCTCTTTCGGAAGTTCTCAAACTCTGCCAGTTGACGCTTTACCTTGTCCTGGAGCTGATCGATTTGCTCCTTCATGGCATCGCTCTTTTTGTCTTCCTTGGCCTGCTTCTTTTCGGCTCTGCGCTCTGCCCAGGATTTCTTGCCTTCCTCGCCTTCCTCGGCCTCGGCGTCCTCCGCTTCCGCAGGTTCCTTTGCTTCTTCCGTCTCGGTGGGCTCGTTTGCAGGTTCCTTTAGTTCCTCGGTCTGTGCGCCTTCCTTAGGCTCCTCGCCCTTTGGCGCTTCCCTGGCTTCTTCCGTGGAGGCATCTGTTTTTGTTGCTTCCGCTTCCTCGGCCTTCGCCAGATCTTTTTCCAACTCTGACATGTTTCCCTTTCCCCCTTTTATAGTTCAACCCGCCCTGCGGTTTGAATTTTGTTTTTGGTGGTTCATTCGTTCCGATAAAGCTCATCGAGCTTGGACTGGATCGTTCTAAGCGTTCCGATCACCTTATCGTAATCCATTCGCTTGGGCCCCACGATGCCGATCGTGCCTTTCATGCCCTCGCCCAATTCATATGTAGCCGTCACGACGCTGCAATCCTTCATGCTCTTGATGGGTGCCTCATCGCCGATATATACCTGAATGCCGGTGCCTGCGTCCTCCGCAAGGGATTCCTGGATCAGACTTCCAAGCTGCTGCTTTTCCTCAAAGGTTCCCACCAGTTCGCTGGCCTTGCCGTTGTCCGTCAGCTCAGGATAACGGAAGATGTTGTTCGTGCCGCTGGTGTAGATCTCCAGGTCCTCATCCGCCTTGATGGCCTCGCCCACGGCGTCGATCACTTCGCCGATCAGACTCCCGTGAACTCCTGCCTGCTGCTTCATCGCGGAGATGATGCCGAGGTTGATCTCCTCCATGGAAAGTCCGTTCAGATGCGTGTTCAAGAGGATGTTCAGCTTTAGGAGGTTTTCGTCAGAAAGCTCTTCCGCCACGTTGATGATGTTGTTCTTGATCACGTTGCCTTCCACGACGATCACCGCGAGGAGCTGTTCGGGATTCACTCTTGAGAGCTGAATGAACTTCACCTTGTTGCGATGCGTGGACGGTGCGGAGATCATGGCGGCGTACTGCGTGTTCTGCGCAACCACCTTGGCCACCTGCTTTAAGAGCGTCTCCATCTTGTCCTGACGCTCAAGAAGCATTTCCTTTAATTCCACGACCTCGCGATCCTTTTCCTCCATCATGGTATCGACGTAGAATCGATACCCCTGATCGGAAGGGATGCGGCCTGCGGAGGTGTGGGGCTGAACGATGTAACCCATTTCCTCGAGGTCTGCCATCTCATTTCGGATGGTCGCGGAGCTTAAATTCAGGTCCGTGTACTTCGAGATCGTGCGGCTGCCAACCGGCTCGCCCGTCTCCAGGTAATTCCGGATCACAGCTTTCAATATGATCTTTTTCCTTTGATCTAGTTCCACCGGAGATCACCTCTTTTGGGATTGTTAGCACTCAATCGACGGGAGTGCTAACACCTTATGCACCTAACATACACCCATGGCTAACCATTGTCAACGTCTTTTGGCGGAAATATTTCTTAAATTATTATAAAAATTGCAACAAAAAACCCTCTTCCTTTCGAAAGAGGGCTTTCTTGCACTTTCTTATGAACTTGAATTACAGTACGAAGCTGCCGGGGAACTCGCCGTTTACTACGAAGTATGCGGTATTCTCTTCAGGCTTTACGTAGATCTCAACCTTCTTGAAATCCTCAGCCTTCATGTTCATGTCATACTGCCATACGTCCTTAGCGATCTTTACGAGCTCGTCCTGAGAGAAGGACTTGCCAGCGAACTGAACGTAAACGTTAGCCTTAACGTCAGCCTTCTTAGCGGGAGCTGCCTTCTTCTCTGCCTTCTTTGCAGGTGCTGCCTTCTTCTCTGCTGCAGGCTTCTCTGCCTTCTTTGCAGGTGCTGCCTTCTTCTCTGCTGCGGGCTTCTCTGCCTTCTTTGCAGGTGCTGCCTTCTTCTCTGCTGCGGGCTTCTCTGCCTTCTTTGCAGGTGCTGCCTTCTTCTCTGCTGCAGGCTTCTCTGCCTTCTTTGCTTCGGGTTTCTTTGCTACGGGCTTCTTTGCTTCAGCCTTAACTTCAACTACTGCCTTTTCTTCTGCCATGATCGTGTCTCCCTTCTTGACATTCTCGCGCTTTCCGCGCATCTTTTTTTCATGTTACTAATTATTTTAGCGCGCATTGCGCGCTTTTCGCCTATAATATAGCGTGTTTATTTCGGCTTGTCAACGTTTATAACGAAAAAATTACCAAAATTTTATGAGAAAAATTGGTAATGTTGCTATATGACGTTATTTCACAATGAAAAAATAGAGCAACACGAAAATGCCGAGGCAGATCCGATACCATCCAAAAACAATGAAATTATGCTTCTTAATGAAGGCCATCAGGAACTTAACGACGAATACGGACACCAAAAACGAAACGATCGTGCCGAGAAGAAGAAGCACAACCTCGAGTCCCGTAAAACCAAAGCCAAACTTTATCAGCTTTAAGAGGCTTGCACCAAACATTACGGGAATTGCCAAAAAGAACGTGAATTCCGCGGCCACGGTGCGGCTAACGCCAATCAGCAGTGCGCCCACGATGGTTGCACCGGAACGGCTCGTTCCGGGGAAGATCGCCGCGATCAACTGGAACACGCCAATGATCAGGGCCGTTTTGAAGGTGATCTCCTCTAAGCGTCTGATCACGGGTCTGCGCTTCTTATTCCAACTCTCAACGACAATGAAGGCCACGCCAAAGACGATCAGCGCGATGGCCACGCAAACGGGATTGTAAAAGAGAGCGTCAAACACGTCGTCAAACAAAACGCCGATGATCGCTGCAGGCACGCACGCCACCGCAATCTTCAGCCACAAGATGATCTTGTCCATCTTGACGTAGCCAAGAAGCCCGGGTTCTGGATTCTCCTGATTCCTTGGCAGCCGGAACGGCCAGATCTTGTTCCAGAACAGGATCACCACGGCGATGATCGCACCGAGCTGGATCACCACCTCAAACATGTCAAAAAAGCCTTCACTGACGTTCTTAAACGGGATCAGCTCCTTTGCCAGGATCAAATGCCCCGTGCTGCTGACGGGAAGCCATTCCGTGATACCCTCTACGATTCCGTAAAGGATTGATTTGATCACGTCAAAAAAAGCACTCATTTATTTGTCCCCCTCCAAATACTTCATTAAGCTTTCGTAATGCGCCGCGGCTTCGTCATAGCCCTGCTGATAAAGCTCAAGCAGACGGTCCTTATCCTTCTCGATGCGGCCGACCTTGCTGGGGTGCTTTGGCCGGATGACATAGGCCTGCCCGTTCTCCACCTGGCGGTAGAGATAATCCATGGTCTCATTATAGCTGTGATGACGCGCCGCCATCAGCTCAGCGATCTTGGGATATCTGAAATAACGAAGTCTAAGGAGCGTTAACTCAAGCTTACTCGCCGGCTTTCGAACGTACCCTTCCTCCTTCGTGAGGACCACCACGTTCTTCCGAAAACCATCGCGGATGGATTTTGCGATGGGAATGGGATCCGCAATGCCGCCGTCGAGATACAGCTTGCCGCCGATCTTTACGTTGCGCGCCACCAAAGGGAGCGACGCGGATGCGCGGATCATGTCAATGTCCTTTTTTACGTCCTTCACCTGAAGGTACTCCGCAAGACCCGTCTTAATGTTCGTGACAACGCTGTAAGCCTTGCCCGGATATTTGCGATAGGTCGCAAAGTCAAGGGGATTGAGCTTTTCCGGAATCTCGTGATAGCACATCTTCACGTTGAACAGATCGCCCGTGAGCAAAAGACTTTTGAAGCTGCAATACATGCTATTGTCGAGATAATCCACGTTCACGTCGCGCGCGCGGCCTTTTTGCCTCGACATATAGCTGGTCATGTGGCAGGCTCCTGCCGACACGCCGTAAATGTTCGCAAAATCAATTCCCTTTTCCAAAAAGAAATCCAAAACTCCGGCGGTGTAAAGTCCCTTCATTCCGCCGCCTTCCAAAACAAGTCCTGCCTGGTACATGATGTCCTCCTAACCGCCGTCTTAAGCCTGTGCCGTCACTTCTCCCTCACTGGAAGATTCCTTCGCCTGCGTCCCTTCCTCCTTGGAAGTTTCCTCTTCCTTCTCGGCAGGTTCTACGGCAGCCGCCTCTTCCTTTTTGGGATATTCCTCCGCCACGAATTTGCGAAGCGCATCCAGCGACCGCTTCACCTTCTCGGTGGAGATACAATATGCCATGCGGAAGAACCCGGGCGCTCCGAAATTATCCGCAGGCACAAGGATCAGATCATATTTCTTCGCCTTGTTGCAGAACGCATATGCGTCCTCCTCCAGCGCCTTCGGGAAGATATAGAAGGTGCCGCCGGGCTTGACCACGGTAAAGCCAAGCTCCACAAGGCAATCATAGATCAAGTTCATGTTCGTCTCATAAACGGAAAGATCCGCCGTCTTGTCCAGCACGTCCGCCACGGCCAGCTGAATGATCGAAGGCGGGCAATTGTGGCCGATGCCGCGGGAAATCTGCCCGCACATCACGATCATGTCCTCCGCGTCCTTGCAGGCGGGATTGATCGCCACGTAGCCTATACGCTCGCCGGGGAGCGACAAGGACTTCGAGAAAGAATAGCACATGATGGTGTTGTCGTAGAATTTCGACACGCAAGGTGCATCCACGCCCTCGAACACGATCTCACGATAAGGCTCGTCCGAGATCAGATAGATGTCGTGGCCATATTCCTCGCTCTTCTTTCTCATGATGTCCGTGAGCTTCTGGATGGTCTCGGTGGAATATACGATGCCGGAAGGATTGTTCGGCGTGTTCACGAGCACTGCCATCACCTTATCCGTCAGCATTTCCTCGAAGGCCGGGAAATTGATCTGGAAGGTCTCCGTGTTGGGCGGAACGACCTTCAGCACGGCACCCGTAAGATTCACGTACGGACCGTATTCGGGGAAATATGGCGCAAAGGTCAGGATCTCGTCGCCAGGCTCCGTCACGAGACGGAAGGCATGGGAAAGCGCACCTGCGGCGCCGGATGCCATAAAGATATGCTCCTTGCGATAAGGAATGCCAAAACGCTCCTCTAGGGAAGCGGCAACGGCCTCGCGAACGGAGGTGATGCCAAGGCTCGGGCTGTAGCCGTGAAGCTCCATGGGATCACGCGTTGCCAGCATTTGGATCATGCGGTCCGTAAAGGCCTTAGGCACAGGAACGGACGGGTTGCCAAGGCTGTAATCAAACACGTTCTCATAGCCGATCTCCTGACCGCGCGCGGTCGCAAACTCCGAAAGCTCGCGGATCACGGACTTCTTCGAAAGCATATCCTTATACTTCTGCACTAACATTTGTTTTCTTCCTTTCTGGTAAGAATTGCCGTACGCAATTTCTATTCTATTTTATACAAAAACCGTCTAAAAGGCAAGTAATTCTGTAGTCTTACCACGTTGCGTTGCTGCCGTGAAGGAGGTGCCAGACGAGATCTGCGAGGAAAGCTGCGATAAGGAGCGTCGCAAGCACGACGTAAAGCGGCTTGCATTTCGAGCGAAGCCATCCGATCACCTTTTCAAGCACGGGGTGGATCAGGTAAACCGCAGCCATTCCGATCAGGCCAAACTGCAGGCTTGAGCGCAGCGCGATCCGCCCTTCAAAGGTCGGGCCAAAGCCCGTATCGCGGTAGTCCCAAAGAAAGCTCCCCATCCACCATTCCATGAGGTAGCTGACCAAAAGCTCCGTCCCGGTCGTCAGGAGGCAGATCGCGAGAAAGCAAAGGAGCGGATGCTTTTTCAGGCGCTTGACGCAAAGCACGATCGCAAGCCCGCCGAAGCCATATAAGGGCAGACAGGGGCCCAACAAAAAGCCGCGATTGACAAAGCCCTGCTTCATCTCAAAGTACATGATGGCGACCTCATAGACCCAGCCGATGAAGCCAAAGGCCAAAAAGACCAAAAACCATTCCGTTATCCATTGCGCCGCGGCCCTTATGCCGCCTTCCTTTTGCGTTGCCATTTCCAACTCCCATCCCGCAAAAACGACCCCCTTTTTGATTCAAAAGGGGGCCATTTGTCATTCTGATCCCAATTTTACTTCAGCTTAGAGAACGTATATACATTGCCATAATAATCCGACATCAGGAAGTTGCCGCCGCTGTACATCAGGAACAGCATGCCGCCGTTATCGGAATACAGGTAAAGATACTGGCCGTCAAAAATATAATTGAAATTCAGCGTCGAGCCGTTCTCGTAGATCGTGCCGCTTCCGTTTGCCTTTAATTCAAACATGGAGAGCTGCTTATAATAATCCTTGCCGTAGTACTGCTCCAGCGTCGCCTGATCATACTGATTGAACTTGGACACATAGTAAGTACCCGCGATCTGCTTATAATCCGAGCCCTTGATCAGGTCCATGATGTCGCCGCCGCCACCGTCCCAGATCTCATCGTCGTCATCGTCATCCCTGTCGTCATCCTGAGAAGTGGTGCCGCCCGAAACAAGCGATCCGTCCGCCACCGGCAAGAGCACGGTATAATCGTCCTCAAAGCCATTTCCGGAGCCTGCCTTTTCATGCATGCGCCAGCGCTGCGAACCACCGATCACGCAGAAACGAACGCGCCCGTCGCGGCTTGTGTAATAAAGGCTGGAAGGCGGCTGATAATTCGCGATCTCCTTCGTGGTAATGCAGTACATGTAGTGGTAAAGACGATCCATGTAAATGTTATCGTTTACCATTTCGAGATAATATTCATATCCGTTCGTATTCTTGTCCCAGGTGTTCTTTACGGCATCGGGAAGATACGTAAGGTCATCCCAGGTGGAATCCACTTCATACCAGCGATCGTTGATGCGCACGATGTTCCACGCATGCAATCCAAGATTTCCGTCCGCGCCGGCATTGCTCACGGGGCCGAGCACCACAAGTGCCGTCACGCCAAGCTGCTGACACAGATAAGCATATCCCTGCGAATACCCGTCACAAACGCAGGTGTGCGCCGTGCCGCGGGAGTTTGCCACGATGGGACCAAACGCCGTGTGCGCGAAGTCCACCATCCCCTTCTGCAGCACCTCGTCATCATAGGTCACCCAATCGATCAGCTTGTCATGCACCGCGAGAGCGATCTTTTCCTCGCCGGCATTCTTATCGATGCCCTGCAGGAATTCGCTCACGGACTTGTTGAACGCCGCCACGTCCTTTTCGAAATTCGCGTAGGTCTGCGTAAATCCTGCATAGAGCGTTGTCTTTCCGTTCTTTTGCTCGCCGACGCCCCAGCCAACCTCGGCCGTGCCGTTCCATGGATTCATCCACCAAAGCTCTGGATGATCGTAAACCAGCGCAAGCATGGGCATCATCAGCTCAGGCATGATCTCCTCCGAATTGATGTCCTTGGAGGTCTGGAAGGAAACGATGTTTTCCTGCGTCGTGGGATCCTGCGCCAGCAGATAATAAGCATCATAGATGCCCTGCTGCTCCTTAGTCAGAAGCTTGTAGCAGTAGAATTCTTTCGCATTGTTGATGATCTGTACGGATACCTGGCGCTTGTAATCGCGCATGGACCGCTTTGCCTTGTCGATCTGCTCCTTCGAGTAAACCTCGGGATCCTTGACCTCGAGATCCGGCATGTCGCCAATGGGCTTCGCGTTGATAAAATCAATGACTTCACCCTGAAAGTCCGTCGCCGACGCCGCGAAGTTCACGAACATTTCGTTAAGATTCGTCTTCAGCGATGCCTGTTCCGGAAGACCCGGCACCTCGTCCGTCGTCGATTGCGACGCCTGAGCTTGCTGCGTCTCCTGCGAACTTGCCTGGCTTTCCGTCTGCGTCACGGCGCCCTTGCTTTCCTGCGATGCCACGGGCGTCTGCGCACAGGATGCCAAAAACATCGAAAACGCCATGAAATAGGCTAAAACAATGAAAAGTTTCTTCTTTGCCTTCACTCTTCATCACTCCTTTCGGATCCATGATCTCATTATATTTTCTGACAATTTGCCAGAAATGATATAATTATTCTATCATTTTTCCGTGTCGCCGTCAATCAAAACAGGCCAATTTCGTGCGACGCAATATACCTGCGCCGCGGACCCGTCATTGCAGCGGATCAGAGTCTTTCCAACGTTTTCGCCGCCGTCCGGCACGTGATCACAAAAAGCATAAAGCCCGATCAGGCGAACGCTGTCCGGAATGGTGATGGAGGAAGCATATTCTGCATGATAAAATGCATAATCACCGATCTCCGCGATACCGTCCGGCACCGTCAACTCACCGGTCATTCCGGAAGGACACAAAAGAAGCCTGCGACCCGACTTGTCCGTCAGGAACCCGTCTTTTACCGCAAAAAACGCATTCTCTTCATCCACGACAAACTTCGCGATCGGCATGGCGCCAAACGCATTGAGCCCTATGTGCTCTAAGCCCTTTCCGATCCGAACCTCCTTCATGACCTTGCTGCGAACGCAAGGATCTTCCGAGGCGAAAGCCATGTCTCCGATGGAATACAGGCTGTCCGGCAACGGCATGGCGATCACGGCCGTCTGATAGAACGCGAAATCTCCGATCTCCAAAAGCCCCTCTGAGAATCCCACGTCCCAAAGTGCCTCGCAGTATCCAAACGCCGCCTGCTCCACGGTCTTGGGCGAGCCGGAAACCTTCTCGAGCGATGGCGATCCAAAGAATGCGGCGATCCCGATCCTCTCGCAGCTGGCGGGAAGGTCGAGTTGCTTTAATCCCGTATATACAAACGAATAAGATCCAATGTTTTCAAGGCCCTCGGCCAGCGTCAGCTTCTGAAGGCTCGTACAATAAGCGAAGGCATATTGCGAGATGATCGTAACGCTCGAAGGGATCACGACCTCCGTGACCGGCATGCCTGCGAACGCGAACGTGCCAACGGCTTCCGTCCCGTCAGGGACCACAATGATCCCGCTGGCATCCGGGAGTCTGCCCGCCAGAAGGAACTTGCCGCCGGCATAAAGCATGCCGTCCCTGACCGAATAATCCTCACTCTTTCCTTCCATTTGGAACTTCGTCACGGCAATGCCCTTGAACGCACCGGGCGCAATGTGCTCGATGCCCGCAGGAATGGTAACGCCGTCCATGAAGTTGCACCCGGTTCCAAGCGCTTCCGCGCCAAGGTCAAGAAGCCCTGAAGGAAGCGAAGTAAAGGGCACGCTGCAATATGCAAACGCTTGATCTCCAAGCACTTTCAGACTCTCCGGGAGTTCGCAGTCAAAGGTCCCAAAGTATTCAAACGCATGCGCGGCAATGACTTCCACGGAATCCGGGATCACGACGCGCTTTATCGTCTTCGTAGTCAACGCGCCCACAAGACCGGTCATGCCATTTCCAATCTGCGTAACAGGCTTTCCTCCAACCTCCTTAGGGATCACAAGCTCTTCATCGGCGCCTTCATAGCGCACCAGGATCGCCTTCTTGTCCGTCAGCTGGAAAGTAAAAACGCCGGCGGACGTATCCTGCGTGATCTCGTGCAGGATGGGATCCCACTCGTAAGAGACCTTGATCTCCTTTTCCGCAGCATATTTCTCCGCATAGGAACCCTCATGGCAGTGGATCACCACGTCCCAAAGGAAGGTGGTTCTTCCGGTGATGCGCATGACGCTGTCGGGAAGATATACATGATACGGAGGATTCTCCACATATTTTCCGTCCTGTCCGATCTGCTCCAAAACGCCAAGATCAAAGACCTTCACGCCATCGGGCACCAGCACGGTGTTCAGACGCGACGCCGCAAATTCCAAAAGCGCGTCGCCCGCCTTATTCAGGAGCGCGCCCTCCTTTGCCATGTAGGAAGGGTTCTCCTCATCCACGACAAAGCTGCGCTCCACAAAGCCGACAAAGGACTCACGCCCAATATAGGATACGTTCTTTCCGATACGGATCTCCTGCACGCCCTTTGGAACCTGCGAAAGCTTTAGGCTGTTCCAGCCTGCGTAGAAAGCATAGCTCCCAACGCTCTGCAGGCTCTCGGGGAACTGGGGCACGCGAAGTCCCGTCGCACCGTAGAATGCGTAGTTTTCAATGGTTTCAAGCCCTTCCGGGAAAATGACCTCCGAAAGCTTCGAGAAGGAGAAAGCATCCGAAGCGATGGTCTTACAGTTCTTTCCGACCTCAAAGCTTCCACGCTTTTTCGCGGGTACGGCCAGAAGCGTCTTCCCGTTTTTCGTATAGAGTGCGCCGTCCTTGACCATATAGGCGGAGCTGGACTTCAGCACGATCTCTTCAAGGTTTTCGCAGCAGGCAAACACGCCTTTTCCAATGGAGCCTGCACCCGTAGAGAGCGTGATCTGCCTGAGGGCGGTACACTTCGCAAAGGCAAAGGAACCGATCGTGCGCACCGCATTGGGGAGCTTTACCTCGCTGAGCGCGGTACAGTTGTAAAATGCCTTCGAACCAATGGAATCCAGGGAGGTCGGGAAGGTCGGAGCCTCCAGGGAAATACAGTTCTGGAATGCGCCGGTACCGATCTTCTTTAGCCTGTTCGGCAACGTGATGCGCCGCAGCGGTAATCCGCTCTGCGTGACGTAAACGTCAGAAAAGGCATAGGGCGCGATCTCCGTGACATAAGCTCCTTCGATCCTGGTCGGCAGGGTGATCTCCTCGTCGGTCCCGGAATAAGAAAGCAGCGTTGCGTGGTCGCGATAAACCTGGTATATCAGTTCGCCCTGCTGCGTCTCTTCGCGCACAAGCTTAAACTGTCTGTTCGGATTGATCTGGCGGGGCTCCGTGACATAAAGCTGTCCGCCCTCGTCCTCGAGCGTCACGACATAATAAAGATCCTCCGAAAGCTGCGAAGCAGGCTTTAACACAAAGCCGAACTTGTTCTCCAGGGTTTGGATACCCGAACGATTTTCGGATGGCTGACGCCATTCCTCATAAGGCAGGAAGTCTCCATCCTTGTTCCACGTGGGAACCTTGGGCGAATAATAGTAAAAGATCGAATCATAATGGGAGACGTCGATGGACTCCTTGCCGGCGCCCTCGGCATCCTCCGAAACGGAATTGATCGTCTTGACCGTCAGCTTGTCGCTCTTTTGACCTTGCAGAACGACCGTAACGTCCTCATAGCATACCGCGGGACGGTCCATAAAATGAATGCCGCTGGACAAAAGCCTCGTGTGGACGGTGTGATAAATCCTTCTCTTACCCGAATCCTCCGCGATCGTGGTGGGCCAAAGGAGTTGATCATTACCCGTCTGCAGCGTTACCAGCTTGGGATCTAACGCAAGATGAAGCGCGCCGTCCGCCTCGGGATAAGCCGTAAGACGATCCATGGCGGTCCAATATTCCCCGTTCTTCTCTCGAACGAGAATGGACACCGTCACGTTGGTGATCGCTTCGATCTGCTCGGGCGTAAGCTGCAGGACATAATCCTTGCCCTTTTCACCAAGGGTGATCTCAGAAAGCTCCCAGTCCTTGCGCTCACCGCCAAGCCATGACCTGCCGATCTCCTTGATGAAATCCCAGTACTCACGGTTTAAGCCAAGCTTCTCATAAACGTCGCGCATCTCGTGATACTGCCCGCGATTGCCGGAAGGATAATATACCGTCACGCCGTTTGCGTCGTCCACGTTGGAATAGCTCTTGACCACAAATTTCTTTAACGACGAAAGAAGTGCCTTGCCCTCCTTGGGCGCTATGGCGGAAAGCTTCGTCGCAAGGCTTCCCACGTCCACAAGATCATAAAGGAACTGGGTTCCGTCCTCGGCCCTTCCCGTGATGCCAAAGCTCTTCGCGCCTGCGCGCGCCGCGTTCAGGGCATGCGCCTGGCCGTGACTAAACTCTTCCGTCAGGACGAGCGCCGCGTTCGCAAGCGCCGTCTGCACCGCATCGATCTCCGAAAGCTTTGTCACGGAGAGCGTTACGTCCGGATTGGAGTATTCGGTCTTCGTCTCCTTGTAATATTTCTCAAAGGCCGTAACGATCGACGCCGTGATCCTCCCGGGATCCTTGACCTTGTTGTTTAACGTCTTCAGGAAATGATAATCCCAACCGTCGCCGGGCTCTAACTCCTCGGAAGCGACATAATACTCCGCGTAGGGGGCCCAGATCGCCATGGTCTCAAGGTTGCCCATCAGGCATGCGTCAAAGCCCACGAAATCAAGCTTCTTGTCCTTCGAAAAGACCGTGCGTCCCATGGCAAGCTGCATCTCGGAAAGGAGAAGCCCGTCGCCGGAAAAGAGCTCGTCGGCGCCATATCCCCAAAGAGGTCCGCCGCCGTGATCCCAAAAGATCAAGCCATATCTCTCCGCCGGATAACATTCCGTGCAGTAGTTGACAAATGCCGCAAGCGTTTCAAACGCGCCCATGTCCGCATTCTTTTCCGTACTTGCGACCACCCGGTCTTCCTCGGGCAGACTCATGTCGATCACGCAGTTTTTGTCGCAGGGCACGTCCGCAAACCACCTGGCGCTCCCGCCCGTGTAAAGGAGCAGGTTCACATTGTCGAATTTGAGCCCCGAATCCTCCATCTCCGCAAGGTCCGAGCTTGCGCTGCCAAGCTTGCTCTCAAGGTTCGAGCCGATCATATAGACCATCAGGGTGTAGTCTTTGGTTTCATGAACTGAAAAATCCCCATGGAGCACTGCATCCGTGGGGTCAAAATCCTGATTTTTGCGCGCAAGAGCCCTGGCCAGGCCTTCGTCCGTCGTATCAGCTGAAGCCGATACGGTGAAACAAAGGCCTGCCAGCAACAGGCAGAAAACAAGTGTGATTAAGCCAGCCTTAAGCCTCTTCATTTTTGGTCGCTTGTTCCTCTAGTAGTTTCATTTCTCTCAAAAACCTTATGACAAAGGGCATCGCGACAAAGAAGGTCAGCATGTCGGCGATCCCTTGAGAGAGCTGGATCCCAAGAAGTCCAAAATAATGGGAAGTAAAAAGAAGTACCGGCAGGAAAAACAGTCCGCTGCGAAGCATGGACATGAGCGTCGCGATCGCCACCTTCCCGACGCTCTGGAAAAGCATGTTGGTGCAGACGGACAGCGGCTGGAAGAGCTGCCCCACAAACTGCGCCGTCAGCGCGACGGCACCGATGCGCACCACTTCCGGATCGTTGCGGAAGATCCGCACCAGCGGCTTCGTAAAGCCGATGCCCAAAAGCGCAACCGCGCCCAAAAAGATCTCTCCTGCCAAAAACGTGAACAGAAACGCCTCACGCACGCGCCCGTATTTCTTTGCGCCATAATTGAAGGCGCACACGGGTTGGAAGCCCTGGCCGATACCAAGGGCCGTTGCAAAGGTAAAGAAACAGATTCGATTTACGATGGACATGGCCGCCACGGCCGCATCCCCGTAAAGGCCCGCGCGATCATTGAGCAGCATCGTGGAAATGCTGGTCAGGCCTTGCCGTACAAGGCTCGGCAGACCCGTCTTACAGATCAGCGCGAGATCAGAAAATTCCTTGGATACGTTGTGGATCGAAAGCTTTCCGGAGGTCTTGCCGCGCAGGAACATGGAAAGCAAAATGCAAAAGCTGATGGTCTGCGAAACGGCCGTCGAAATGCCCGCGCCCCGGATCCCCATGTGAAACTGACTCATGAGAAGCCAGTCACCGAAGATGTTGATGAGTCCGCCGGAGGCAAGTCCCACCATGGAAAACACCGCTTGTCCCTCAAAGCGAAGCACGTTGTTGAGAACGCAGCTCGAACACATAAACGGTGCCGCCAGCAGTATGTACATGCCGTAGGTCCGCGCATAGGGCAAAATGGTTTCCGTACTGCCGAGAAGTCGCATCAAAGGATCCAAAAAACAAAGGCCGAGCACGGTCATGAGCGCACCGGTAAGAAGCGCCGCAAAAAAACCCGTGGACGAGATCTTGGAAGCCCGAGAGGCGTCCTTTGCGCCAAGTGCGCGAGAGGATATGCTTCCGCTCCCCTGCCCATACATGAATCCAAAGGCCTGAATGATGGCCATCAGTCCGAACACCACGCCGACCGCGCCGGAAGCACTAGTGCTGGCGGCTTCATAGTCCGCCGCTCCGCCTTCGACGATCCCCGCGCCGTAGTGTCCGATGAAGAACGTGTCCGCCATGTTGTAGACACTTGTCACCAGCATGCTGATGGTTGTCGGGATGCCGAGGCGGATCACCAGAGGCGCAACGGGCGTTTCCGTCATTTTCTGAAATTGAGCCTTCTGCCTCTCGGTCACCTGCCGTTCCTGATCCATTCCCTAAGCCACCTTCACGTGTGTTCTTCTTTTACAACACAAGGATGCCTGGAATTCCACGCATCCTTGATCACTTGTCTTATGTTAGTCTACTCTCTCAGATCCAAAGAAGAAGAGCGCTACCGTTCCCGGGCCCGTATGGCAACCAATCGTGGCGGCGATGGGATAGATCTCAACCTTCCCGTTAAGCTTCGGGAATTCCTTCTCGATCATGTCCGCAAGCTGCCTTGCGTCGTCATAGCACGCTGACTGACTGATATAGCACTTACCGTTATATTCCGTACCGCCGTTTGCGCACTGCTTCATCTTTTCCAAAGTGCGAAGAATGACCTTCTTCTTGCCCCGCACCTTTTCCCTGGTCGTAAGACGCCCAAGGTAGTCCACGTTTAGCAAAGGACAGATGTTCAGCATCTGGCCCACAAGTCCTGCACCCTTGGAAACACGGCCGCCGCGGATAAAATAAGTCAGGTCGGTTGAGAAGAACCAGTGATGAACGGTCTTTTTGTTCTTTTCCGCCCACTCATAGATCTCATCGATGGACTTGCCTGCGTCGCGAAGATCCGCCAGGGCATCGACCAACAGGCCGTATCCACTGGACGCTCCCAGAGAGTCCACCACATACAGCTTTCTGTCCGGGAATTCCTTCTCCAGGTCTCCCTTTGCGATCATCGCCGACTGATAGCTTCCGGAAATTCCGGAGGAAAGCGTTATGTGAAGAATGTCCTTCCCTTCTTCCAAAAGCTTTCTCCATGCCTCCTCATATTCACCAACGGACACTTGAGAAGTATGCGTCATCGCGCCGGCATCCATCCTTCGGAAAAGCTCCTCAGGCGGCAAGCTCTCTCCGCAATCGTCCAGCATGCTCTCGCCGTCCACCTCGAAATGGAAGAAGATCACGTGAATGTTTCTTCTCGCAAAATAGTCCTTCGAAAGATCGGCCGGGGAGCAACAAGATAAAACAAAATCACTCATTTCTGGGTCCCTCCTGTGTCCTTATGCTTCAAAGCAAATCATCTTTCATATTTTATCAAATTTTTTTCGGCGTGGCAAGCCCTAGCCGCATAAAGTAAACATTAGAGGGCAAAATGACTAAGAAATTTCGCGCTTGACGGGCTTATCGCGCATGAAAAGAGCCATGTCTCATGCGCTGAAACACGGCTCTTTTGAATTACAAATGATTAAATTTTCTCGGAACTTATTTCTTCCTGATCGCACGAACAACAACGATCACAAGGCAAGCACCGATGACACCGAAGATGATGTCGCCAACCCAAGAGAACACGCCCTGGGTTCCAATGCCGATCAGACTGAACAAAGCCTTTGCGATGGCGCCACCGACAATACCAAGGATGATGTCGATCAGAATGCCATTCTCACTCTTCATGAGCTTACCGGCGATAGTACCAGCGATACCTCCGATCACGATTGCTACAAAGATATGAAAGATTGTCCACAACATTTTTCTCCACGATCCTTTCTTTTAGATTTTGCGCCCCTCGGGCTTATCGTCCTTCGACAAGCTCATTATAAAGGAATTCCCTGTGGGTTGCAATAGTTTTTTTGATCACAGCTATAAAATAGCACAATATACCTCGCCTGTCAAGGTATATTTTTAAATTATTTTTCATCGTCCTCTAAGGCCCAGGCTCTCGCACATCTCACGGCCCGCTTCCAGCCCTTAAGCAGCGCTTCCCTGTGCGCTTCCGGCATGCCTGGCGTGAACTTTACGCCAAGGCTCCAGTTGGCCTTGATCTCCTCTTTCCCGGCCCAGTATCCGACCGCCAGCCCGGCGAGATATGCCGCGCCCAGCGCCGTCGTCTCGATACAGCTCGGCCTAAGCACCTCCGTACCCACAATGTCCGCCTGGAACTGCATCAGGAAATCATTGGCGCTGGCGCCGCCGTCCACCGCAATGCTCCCAAGCTTGATCCCGCTGTCCGTCTCCATGGCCGCAAGCACGTCGGCGGTCTGATATGCTATGGATTCCAGCGTTGCGCGCACAAAATGATCCTTCGTACAGCCGCGGGTGATGCCGACCACCGTGCCCCGTGCATATTGATCCCAATAAGGTGCTCCCATGCCTGCAAAGGCCGGCACCACGTAAACCCCTGCCGTGTCGTCAACGCGCCTTGCATATTCTTCCGACTGCGACGCCTTCTGGAACATGCGCATGCCGTCGCGAAGCCACTGGATCGCGGCGCCCGCCACGAAAACGCTGCCCTCTAAGGCATATTCCACCGAATCCTCGCCGCTTGCGGCAATGGTGGTAAGAAGCCCCGCCTTGGAGGTGATGGCCTGCTTGCCCGTGTTCATAAGAAGAAAGCACCCCGTGCCATAGGTATTTTTCACCTGGCCCTGCTCGAAGCAGCACTGCCCGAACAATGCCGCCTGCTGGTCACCTGCGGCGCCCGCGATGGGAATGCGCCCGCCAAGCACCGACGGATCCGTTTCGCCATAAACGTGGCTGGAAGGGCAAACCTCTGGCAGCATGGCCTTAGGAATGCCAAAATAGGTAAGGATCTTCTCATCCCAAGTGAGCTTATGAATGTCAAAGAGCATGGTGCGGGAACAGTTTGTAAGGTCCGTTACGTGCACCGCGCCCTTGGTGAGATTCCAGATCAGCCAGGTGTCCACCGTGCCAAACAAAAGCTCGCCCCTTTCGGCACGCTCCCTTGCGCCAGGCACGTTGTCCAAAATCCATGCAATTTTCGAAGCGCTGAAATATGCATCCGGGATCAGACCCGTCTTTTCGCGGACATATGCTTCAAGGCCGTCCTCCTTTAACTTCTCGATCCGGTCCGCCGTCCGTCTGCACTGCCAAACGATCGCATTGTAGACGGGTTCGCCCGTCGCCTTGTCCCAAACGATCGTGGTCTCTCTTTGATTCGTGATGCCGATCGCGCTGACCTGTGCGGCGCTCACGCCGATCCTTGCCATGGCCTCGATCGCAACCGCAAGCTGGCTCGACCAGATCTCCTTTGGATCGTGCTCCACCCAGCCGGGCTTCGGGTAGATCTGCCCGAATTCCTTTTGCGCCATGGAGCAGATGTTTCCGGCCTTGTCAAACAAGATACACCGCGAACTTGTCGTCCCCTGATCCAATGCCATTACGTAAGTCTGCATCGCCATACCTCCTTGTATCGAAAAATTATTCAGCCTTCATTCGCAAAATGTCGAAAAAACCGACATTTTTGCCCATGAAGTTTCTCGCCATATGCAAAGACAATGGCTTTCATGCAAGCATGAGCCATTGTCTTCGCGCATGGCTCTGAATAATAACAAAAAACAAAAGTCTGTTTCCGCCAAGGCAGAAACAGACTTGATACCTAACCTAATCCCGATAGGGCTTCTTGCCGTCACATTCCTCGGAATGGAATCTGGAGCAATGCTTATCACGATATTTTTTACAAAGTGCCAAACGCCAGTGATCATCGTATCCCGTTTCCGCGGACTCGATCTCCCAGTACTCCTGATAAAGCACCGGCTGACAAGGAGGATTGTTGATCCACCAATCCGGGTAAGGGAACTTCTTGCAGTAATCGTAGATCTCGTTCGGGCTCTTCTGGTTCATCATACGCTTGAACACGTCGGCATAGGTACTGCAAAGACCTTCACGCCAATCCGGTGCCTCCGGCTCCAGCCAAGGGAAAACCACGAAGGGCGGCAAAATGTCGATGTCTTTTAAGATGTAAACTACTTCTCGATTGGCATTAATGTACAGGAAAAGATCCTCTGCTGCCTTCGCATACGCTTCGAGAGCGCCCACCTCCTTCGGAAAATGATTTTTCATTGCCTCTGTCTGTGCGGAATCTCCCAAGGAAATGCTCTGGCTGACCTTTTGCGTGTCATCCTGCATTTTCTTGATCTTCGCCAACTTTCGGTTGGCCATAACATCCTTAAGACCCATTACCCCGTAACTCCTCTCTCACTAACCCCATATTCCCAATACGCGGATTTACGCTCTTTAAGTAAATGTTAAGTAAACCCCGCGCAAATATAGATTATACACCAAAAAACCTTATTCGTAAAGACACATTTCAGAAAAGAAAATCACAATTTTGACAGATTTATTTTACCACGTTTTGCCATAAAAGAAAAGGCAACTTCGAAAATAAAACGGCATTTTTTCCCGCGAATCAATAGATTGTGTTTGTGTTTTTTTTCGCCACAATTTGTAGTGTGTGATTTTCTGAAAATAAACCTAAAAAGGAATGGTAAGTTTCCCCGAAATGCGGTATACTAGGATTGGTTTTTTGAAAAAATTTTTGAGGAAATTTTGAAAAATCAAAAAGAGAGGAACGAAAACCATGGAAGACAGAAAATTAGTTGCGCTGACCTTTGACGACGGCCCCTCCAACATCACGGAGGCAGTGCTTGACATCCTGAAGGAAGAAGGCATTGTCGGCACCTTCTTTTTGATCGGTCAGAACATTACGCCGGACAAAAAGCCCATTCTGGAAAGGCAGCTTGCCCAGGGGTGCGAGATCTGCAACCATTCCTTCACCCACTCCGTCATGAGCGAACTGTCCGCTGAGACCATTCGCGACGAGATCATGAAAACCTCCGACCTCATCCGCGACATGGTCGGCGTGGAGACCATGTTCTTCCGCCCTCCTTTCATCGCACTCTCCGACACCATGTACGCCAACATCAACATGCCCTTCATCTGTGGTCATGACAGCCGCGACTGGGATCCCTCCACGAGCGCGCAGGACCGCGTGAACAACGTGCTTGCCGGCGTGCGTGACGGAAGCCTCGTGCTCATGCACGACATGAAGGATAACGTAAAAACCCTCGAAGCCCTGCCCACGATCATTAAGGAGCTTCGCGCGAAAGGATTCTCCTTCGTCACCGCAAGCCAGATCTTCGCGGAAAAGGGAATTGATCCCAACGTACCGCATAAGATTTGGTCGTGTGTCTTTGATTGAGAAAACCTCTAAGCCTCGCATTCGCAAACTCGCTGCTTCGCAGCTTTTTCGCCCTGCTGTCGCAGTGCGGTTTTGCTCATGAATTTGGCTGCGCCAAATATCCGAACAAAAAATGAGCCTCTGCCCAAGTGCAAGCACTCGGCATTGGCTCATTTTGTTCGATGCTCGGCTTTGCTGCTAAACCACAATACAATGTTCTCCATGTTCCTCGAGCTGGATGTCGATCTCGATCATGTCATAAATCCCGTTTTCGATGAAGTAGGAGAAGATCACGTCGGTCTTGTCGCAGGGCGAAAGCGCATAGCCGGCCCTCGCAAGAAGGTCTCGCGTTTCATCCAGGTTGAGCTTTGCGCCAACGCAAAGCTGCAAGGCCGTCAGCTTCGCCGGATGATAATGTTCATTCGCCTTGATCTTTGCAAACGTCTTTTTATCAACGATGGCACGCTTGTACACCTCAGCATTGGACATCCCTTTGCTTTGAATGAGGTAGAACAGATACTGCTGATAGGTATCTGACAAGTGTGTCATCCTTTCTTTTAAAGCAGATTCATGCGCCTCAAAGTCCCACTCGTCCTCTTTCGCGCACACCGAGTAGTCACATTCTGCCTCAGCATATAAGGGTTCTGACTCGCTCTCCTTGGCAAAGCGACGCTTACTTGCCACGCCACCTAGCGCATTCCCGAAGAAATCAAAGCCTCTCGCCTTCTTCTCTTCTTTCTTCGGCTCTTCAGCCGGCTTCGCCATGTACTTCGCAGGACGGGCCTCGCGCATATCTGGCATAGCGTCCTCCCGCGACATCATTGACATTGCGGCATTCATGGAAGCAGCAGCCATCGGCATTTCTCCAGGCATTCCGGCGTTCGCCGGCCGAGCTCCGGCTCCCACTCCGGCCCCTGCCGCGGGCAGTTCTCCACCTGCCACTCCGGCCCCTGCAGCAGGCAATTTCCCACCTGCCATTCCGGCCCCTGCCGCAGGCGGCGCTGCTCCAACTTTTCTCTCCTCAACATAATGCTTGCGGATATATTCTTCCAGCGCGGGGATCATGCGCCTTGTGCGCCCTGCCCGATCTCTCAAAAAATCAAAATCCATGCGTCAGATCTCCTTTCATCAGCACGTCATAATATTCCAAGATCATCTTCACGACGCCGTGATAACTGTTTTCCTGTAGCAGATCACCCTGCACCTGCCAGCCCACGTCCGCCACCTTCGTCGCCTCGCCCGAAAAACTCTCCGCCGGATGGCTTACGGATTCATAGAGTTCCTGACTGGCCGCGATCGCCTGCTCAATGTCCGTACTTACCTGCTCGCTGATCTGCACCTGCTCACGATACTGCGCGATCGCCGCCTCCCTGCCAAGCGTGGCAAACAGCGTTGAAACGTATGCGCCGTTTACATATTCATAAAAATCCTGATATCCCGAATAGCGGACCACCGGATCTTCGCTGTGCGTGCAGGCCAAAAACGCAATGAAATTCGCCTCATTTTCCTGATAATAGCCCTGATGATGCGACGCCTCGTGCGCCAGGAGCGTAGGATAATAAAGCTCGTCGCAATAACGGTTCCAAGTGATCTCCATCGTGTAGGGATAGGTGTACCCGCCGATGTTCATCCACTCAAGAAGATCCGAGCAGAGCGCGTCCTTGATGGGCGGATAATACCCCGAAAGCATGGGATATTCCCCCGCCTGCGCTTTCATGGCCTCAAAAACGGCCTTGGTCTGCGCCTTCTTGTCGTAGATCACCCTGCCGCTTTCGTCCCTCGGTACCTCCTCGGCGCAGGCATTCAGCATCTCGGCCAGGTGATTTCGCACATTCTGCACCTCAAGAATGGAATATTCCCTCTCCGTCGCACCCTTTACCTTTAGGATCGTCGCACGGAACGGCAAGATCCAGTTCAGCGTGTAAATAAACAGGATCAACACCACGGTGAGAAGCAGCCCCTTCGCATAATTTCCAACGAATCTGCGAAATCCAGCCTTCTTACGTAAGAAGATCAAAAGTGCCAACAAGACTACGAAAAGCAGCACCGCCACGATTCCCGCAAGCCCCAAAAGTTCGCCCACCGGAACGGGGATCCAACCCATCAAAAGCCCCAGCGCATCGCTGATCAGGCCGTAAATTGTAAGCTTGTACCAATCACAAAAAGCGCGAAAACAACCAAGGAGATTCAGCACCGCCGTGACCGCAAGAAGTACGATCACCAAGCGCCAATACTTGTTCAGTTTGCCCTTGCGCTCTTTCGTTTCTGAAACGTTCTTCTTGCTCATGCTTTCCTCGCCCAACCTTGCCTTTTCCTTTTGCTCAACTTCAATTCGTCGTTTTCCTTCAGGTGCATGGCGTGGCTTCTGCTCTTTCATCTTCAGAACAGATTGCGTCTCCTGCCCCTACTTCTTATTTTGCGCCAACCTCTCCCCTCTCGTCAACTGAATTTTCAACGCATCCAAATACACCAAAAACATACAAAACCTTCACGTCAGATCGTTCTGGCGCCATATTCCCGCACACGAAAATGGCGAGCGCAGCCTCTTGCTACGCCCGCCACCTTCTTTTTATGTTTAACACAGACGTCATGCTCCCTTCTTACTAAGGGCTGCAAGCGCTGCGATGATCCCGGCGATCAAAAGGAACGGCACCGCCATAATAAACACGCCGCCAAGCAAGATTGCCACAATGATCAGCGGAAGGAACACCAACCCGATCAAGAACTTCGCCAAAGTCCAGGTCAGCTTCACCGCAAATTTCAAAACACCACCCAGCAGGGAAAAGCATACAATCAACATCACAAGCGTAATCATTATCATGTCCTCCTTCTATTATTCGAACAGATATAACATATTATCTGTTACCTCGTCTGATTAAGTATCTTCAGTATAACACAAATTTCGGATTTGTAAACTACTTTTTTCGCACGATAATTATACTTAATGTATCAAAGGCGACATTGCATGTAGAAAAGAACCGCTTCCCTGTCATGAACATACCCTTGGAGACGATTCTTTTTAATCATTTGAATTCACGAATTATTTGCTGCATTATTTCCCTTCTTTGTAATATAAATCGATGCGATCTTTGATAATCTCGTACACATCATCTATTCTCTTGTTCCCCGAAAAATAACTTGACGCTTCTTCAATCACCATGTCATACAGGTAACTCTTGTGATATACCATCTTTGTATCATAAACCATCTGCCTAATGCGTTCCGCATCCTCTATGGACAAGGCCGTCACAATTATTCTGTCTTCATTATTACTCATTTCCATCCCTAGATACGAGTTATATTTGCTTTTTTTCTTTGAGCATTCCCGCAGCATCTCCTCAAAGCAATCCTCTCTGGAAGGAAAATAGAAAAGATTATCGTTCTTAACAGACTGATATTCTTCTGACAAAAATATTTTGATCATGTCCCATGCCACATCTTTATGAGGCGACTTCGAGGATATCCCCATTGAATTGTCAACAAAAAACATCGCCCCTGATCCTTGCAGGCCGGGAAATCCTTTTAATGTAATATTCTCTTCGTCAAACATTGCGTGAAACATCTGAATATACCAGAACTCGCTCATTCCTCCAACGGTCAAAAGAGCTCTTTCGTCTTTTAGCGCGGCATTCTTTTCCGTCACATATGAGTTTTCCTTACCCTTCATATCCGCCATTTCCATGGCCATTCTGATATCTGCCATGTCAACATTATCGTTCTGCATTAACCCATAAATCAATCCGTAAAAAGCGCTATCCCCTCTCTCTAAAAACATGTCTGCCCCATGTTCTTTCCAACAGTCATAAGCTTCCTTCATCGTCCACCCCATGGAATCCCCGACCAACTTGCTCTTACCGACTAATGTCGCTATAGTAAATGACGGCACTACATAATAAACGCTGCCATTAACGGAAAGAGCTTCTCGAAGCGAAGGAATTATGTTCTCCATTGAAACCTTCGGATCCTTGTCAAAATATGAATCTAGGTTTTCCAAAAGTCCCTGTTCACATAGCATCCTATGATCGAGCCCTTGGAGATAGACAATATCTGGTCCATTTCCGCTCAGTATATCCGCATTTAGTCTATTGCTTGCTTCATTCATGGATGCGACCGAACTCATATCACAATCATATTCTCGAATCTCCACCAAAACATCCGGATGATTCTGGTGATACTCTTTAAGTTCTCTTACAACACTGTAGTCCATGAAAATTCCGCCGACCACTATTTTCGTTATCTGCGCTTCAACTGCCTCAAGATTCAAATATCCCAGCATGGCTTTGCCACCTTCGTTCACACAGGAAAAGAATTCACCATTCGGAAGAACAGTTAGACATTTCCATGTTTCATCCCCCAATCTCTGCTCAGCGAATTTTAGGAATATATCTGCGTTTCCATTTTCATCGCATTTGTAAATACCGTTGACGCCAAACAACAAAAAGGAGTTTTTCCCAGCAGTAATCAGGCGCATAGCCACATCATTACGCTCAAGCTTAAGGTTGACTAACTTTTCCCATTTTCCCATTTGAAGATCTAGAATACATATCTGAGTCTTGGCCCCATCCTCCTTGCCTTCTGTACCACAGATACATAGTACATGTCCATCCTCATCAATCGTTGCATTTTCAATCAAGGCTGAAGCTTGATGCTCTTTTGCTTTGTTAAGAGATGCGTCGAGCTCATATATGTGCTTTGATGTAACAACAAGAATTCCACCTTCCTTCGTCGCTAGTATGGTAATGACCTCCTGCGGATCCGTAATTTCCAGAATATCCTTCTTAGCTTTGATTCTTCCTTCTCGATCAACAATAACCAATTCTTCTTTTTGAAATACTTCTTCTTCCTCTTTGGACAGAATGGCAGCAAAGCCATCCTCTTCAAGGCTCACAATGTTCATAGCATAAAACCCTTTTTCCAAAGAGATTGGTATCTGTTCAGCTCTTTTTTCGCCAAGACTAACATGATAGATTTTTTCAACCATACCATCATCAGAACCCATTATTTGCGTCGCAACATAGAATTCTTCTTCCGTGATCATCGTTAATTCGACCACCGCTCCATCCAATCCTTCTATGTCGCATCTATCTAATATCCATTCCTTGTTTTCTGTTTTTTTATTATGGCATCCTGCCATGAACAGTATCAACAAACACATACTCAATGCTCGGATACACATTCTCATCTGCTTCATCCCTTGTTCCCTCTCGTTTATATTCCATTGCCACAGCTAAGCATTTTGCCGTTTTTAATCTGTATTATATCATCACATTCGCGAAGGATATCCAGGTCATCCCGTAACATATTTATAATCAAACACTCCAATAACATTATTATCTACTCTTCCTGCGCCTTTCAACACTCAATTGATGAACTACGCTATTTTTTGATGAACCACGCTCTTTTGAGCAAAAAGTGGCTTATAGCACTCATACTTGACTCTTTTTCACACCATCCGCCTTCCCCTCAAGAAATCCCTTGAAAACAATCCATTTTCGTCATATAGTGAAAGGGTATCAAATTCAAGAAACACAAGAACCAAAGGATGAAAAGAATGAAACATAAGAGCGTAAGAAAACTTGGCTTCCTGCTCGCTGCCGCGCTGCTTGCAAGCTGCGGACCAAAGGCGCAGGTAACGACCAGCCCCGAACCATCAACACAAGAAACCCAAGAGGAGGAAAGCACCATGTCAAACAACCCAATCGACGAAGCCATCGCCCTTGAGACCTCCAAGGTCGACGACGAGCCCGCGACCCAAAGCGCGGAGGAGGAGCGCATCCCCACCGCGGAGATCAGCGAAAAAATCCCCGTCAAGTATATCAACCTGCGCGTCACCGACTGTGGCAAGATCGAGAAGATCACCTACACCTCGCACGATTACTTTGGCAACCCCGAGGACGAAGTGGAAAAGGCAGCGAATGTATATCTTCCCGCAGGCTATGACCCCGCCAAGCAGTACAACGTGCTCTATCTGATGCACGGCATCGGCGGCGACGAGAACGAATGGGGCATGACCGGCAGTACTTCCCGCGTAAAGTGCATCATGGACAACCTGACCTATTACGGCGACATCGAGTCCTTTATCGTCGTGACGCCCAACGGACGCTCCGCGACCAACCATGCGGCAAACGGCTCGGACTATCAGTCCTTCTATAGCTTCGGTAAAGAGCTTCGAAACGACCTGATGCCTTACATTGAGTCTCACTATTCCACCTATGCAAGCGCAGCGCTCGCCGAGGCAGGCCTCGATGCCATCACAGCTAAGACAGGCGACGCCGAAGCCGACAAGGCAGCCTTCGCAGCGCAGAAAGCAAGCGCGGACGCAAACGCCATCAACAAAGCCCTGCAGGACACCCGCGACCACCGCGCCATGGCCGGCCTTTCCATGGGCGGCATGCAGACCATCAACATTGGCATCGGCGAATGCATCGACCTGATCAGCTACTTTGGCGCCTTCTCCGCGGCACCCACCAGCAACCCTGCTGCCACGACCGCGAACCTCCTAAAGGGCAACGAGCTGCCGATCCACTATTTCTACAACATCTGCGGTAAAGATGACGGCATTGCATATGCCAGCGCATCCCAGGCCGCTAAGACCCTTCCCATTGTCTGCGACCAATTCGTCGACGGCGAAAACTTCATGTGGCAGGAGCTTCCCGGCAACCACGACTTCAACATCTGGTACCTCGGCTTCTATAACTTCGCCCAGATTGCTTTCAAATAACGCATAAAGCACAAAAATGTGCCAAAAAGAACCGTCCCCAGTGGCACGTGCCACTGGGGACGGTTCCTTTTGGCTCATCCTAATATCTGATCCATTCGTAGATCGATGCGCCGATTTCCCTTCCCCCCATATATAGAATTACGCATAATACTGCAATGCTAAGTACTGTCGTCACGACTCTGAACGCCCGCTGGCCCTTCGTCAATTTCACGTTCTTCGTACTTCCATATCGTCCGTAGCCACTACTGTGGTGGTGATGGTGATGATGACCACTGTGGCCGTGGTGATGATGGTGATGGTGCTGTTCCTGCTCCATTGGTCCTGCCCTTCCTCTATCTGATCCGCTTCTTGATCTCAGAAATGAAACCCTTAACGTCTACGGGCGAGATGCGGACCGCCGTCCCATCCTTCTTGGTCAGGCGCACCTGCGAAACGGAAGGTGCCTCGAAGCTCAGCATGCCAAGCCTTTCCACGATCTCGGAAATGTTTACGTATGCCAAAGTGCTCTTGATGCCAAGTCTGCTGATGACCAGCTCGTTCTCTTCGAGAGTATATTTCACCGAAAGCAGCGCCGAAATGATCAGCGATACGATCAGACACTCGATCAGCACGGACATGATGATCTCAAAAAGCTCCGAGTTGTCGAGAACTACGTTGAAAAAAGATGATGCGATTGGAAATGCCAGTAATAAACCCATGACGCCTTTATCAATTCTTGCCCTGAATGTCATACGTTTCCCCCTCCCTGCCTGGCTCAAAACCAAGAGCTTTTCCTCGTACACCATTAATGCTAGCACTTTCAATTTGAACTCGCAATGCATCTTACCCCCCGAAAAATGCATCTTACCGAAAAGAAGAGCGAAAATTTCAGAATGTATCTGATAATTTCCGCTCTTTCATCTAAATCGTCATTCAATTTTCGTCCGGCCACAACCAAGCCCAGCCGAACCATTTTCAGCAAGCCATTACAGCAAATAAGCATCGTCCGGAGAAATCCTGCGCTCCTTCGTGAACACAAGCCAATCCGTCACGTCATCGAAGGAATAGGTGCCCACGTCGCCCTCCTTGATGCCAGACACGTAATAAGGCTCCTGCGTCAAAACCGCCGTCAGCTTGTCACCCTGTGCCTCCTTGACTTCAAACCAGATGTGCTCGCGCTGCTCCTCTTCGAGCTCATTGCCCCAATACTTCTGGTCCGTGATGAGTCCGATCTTTGCAAGCACGGTGTTTTCCGTGTCTTCCAAAGCCTTCACAAGGTATCCCATGCGCTCTCTCGCAAGCATTCTCATGCGCTGCGTCTCCGGCGTGGAAATAAGGAACATCGGATTCTGCTTCAGGAACTCGTCATACGCCTGTACTTTGGTATATTTCTTCGCCTTTTCATCGTCAGGTGAAGCATATGCCATCACGACATAGGTATCTTCCGTGTGAACGTCGTCATCACCGCGGTCCTCAGGCGTTCCAAGCGTCGCCTCAGGATAGAGCTTCAACGCTTCCTTCCAATCCACGGCCGTCACCACAAGGAACGTATCCTCGTCAAGCTGCGCCACAAACACTGCATCCCCAGGCTTCACGGGGGTTTCCGCGTCCGCCTCGATCATGCGGTATGCAAGCGACTCCAGAATATGATAATGATCATTGCAGGTTTCCTGCGTGGAACACAGAATCTCCAGCTCATAAAAGCCGCAGCGCTTGAGACCATGCGTGTGAAGCCACACTTCCTTTGAGTCCTCGCCCGCATCGCCGCTGATGGCCTGCACGGTGAAAAGATATCTCGGCGCCGGCAAAACCGACGATCTTGCGGCAAGCTCCACCCATCTTCCGGACAAAAGCTTTTCCGAAGGGCAATCCAAAACCGCGAGCTTTTCAGGGATCATGGCATCGATGAGACGCAGCTGATCATAATAGCAAACCCTGGGATCGCCTTCATAGACCATGTTGACGGAAAGGCCTTCCTTCACGGCGTCAATGGCCGCGAGCTCCTCTTCCGTGAACTGGTGCCCGAGACGCACAAAGCTCGGGATCGAAATCTCGGTGGGCGAAACCCAGATGCGATAAGGCCTGTCGTCGATCTTCAGATCGATCTCCACGCCGCGCTCCTTGTTAAAGCCAGCCTTTTCCACGACAATGTTCTCGTGCGTTTTCATATTCACGAAAAATGCCTTAGGGTCATGGATCAACTCAGGATCCTTGGGAATAATGATCATGTAGGAATCTTCTTGCATGTTTTTCTCCTTTTTATTGTCAAATCCTTATGCGAACTCTCGAAACCTTACAGGTCCCGATGATGGAACTGCTTCTTTCCGGAAACGTAATCTCCCACCAGCTGTCCGTTGCCGATCAGACGATACTTATAAGTCACGAGCCCTTCCAGACCAACGGGTCCTCTCGCATGGAGCTTGCCCGTGCTCACGCCAACCTCCGCACCAAAACCATAGCGGAAACCGTCCGCAAAACGCGTGGAACAATTGCGGTAAACGCCCGCGGAATCCACCATCTGCAGGAAGTATTCCGCCGCCTCGTCATCCTCCGTGAGGATGCAGTCCGTGTGATGCGAACCAAACTTATTGATATGATCGGCGGCCTCAGCCACATTATCTACAAGCTTTAACGAAATGATCAGGTCCGTATATTCCGTCGCAAAGTCGTCCTCGCCCATGATTTCGACTTCATATGCTGCCGCATTGTCTGCATTTCCAAGCTTTCCTGCCGCCTGCCATGCACTCATAAGCTCCGCCACTTCTTTTGTACCGCGAAGCTTTACGCCCTTTTCAGTGAGAGCCTGTAAAACGACTGGCAATGCCTTTTCCGCGATCTTGCGGTTCACAAGAAGCGTCTCCGTGGCGTTACAAACCGCAGGATACTGTGTCTTCGCATCCACGATCACCGGGACGGACTTTGCGAGATCTGCCTTCTCGTCCAAATAGGTGTGGCAGATCCCGGCCGCATGCCCCATCACGGGAATATTGGTATTGTCCATGATATACTGCACAAACTTATTGGAACCGCGAGGGATCAAAAGGTCCACGTCGCCCTGGCACTTCAGAAGCTCGTCGATCTCATTGTGAAGCTCCACCTGCAGAAGGCAACTCTCGGGAAGCCCTGCAGCAACGGCCGCGCTGTGCACCAAAGAAAACAGGATGCGGTTTGTTCTTGCCGTCTCCTTGCCACCCTTAAGGATCGCGCAGTTGCCGCTCTTAATGCAGAGCGACGAAATTTGGATCAGCGCATCCGGACGCGCCTCAAAGATCACGCCGATCACGCCGATGGGCACCGTCACGCGCTTCAGCACAAGGCCCTCGTCCAACTCTCTCTCCAGCGTCACCTTCCCAACGGGATCTTCCAGGCCGATCATCTGACGAATGCCCGCGATCGCATCGCGTAGCTTGTTCTCATCGAATTTCAGCCGCTTCACCGTTGCCTGTGCAACGCCATTCTCCTCCGCCGCCTGCACGTCCAGCGCATTCTCACGAAAGATCGCCTCGCGATTTTCCTCCAGCACCTCTATGATCTTCGCCAGCGCGCTATTGCGCATCTCCATCGATGCCGCCGCCATGTGCGGTGCCGCCAGCTTCATCTTCCTTGCCTCATCCCTAACGACCATGTTTCCTCTCCTTTACCTTTCCTTCTGCCTTCCTTTCGACATAGCTCGACCTTTATCTTTCATCCGATTGCCATCCGCCATTATTCATGTGATATTCATATGGGGATAGTCAACCGAAATGGTAAAGAAAAGTCCCTGATATGTGGTTTAAACATATCAAGGACTTGTCCTTTTGTCAACACTCATTTCGTGTTTCAAGACCTAGCGTGCTTTGTGTCTAAAGGAAGCGAAGACCTCCATGGTCAGAAAATAGCTCTAGACAAAAAACACATGAGCGATTAGAATAATCCACAAAGAGAAGCGGTTTTTTACCGAAGGCATCCTCGTTACGAGTCCATCGGCTTACTCGCTTCTTTTTTTATGTCTATGACATCATACAAATACATACCAAAGGATCTCATCACCGTATTCATGGTTGACAAAACGCATTCCGACAAATCTTTTCAGATAAACTTCAACATCCCTCCAAGGGATATTTTGCTTCCCCGTAAAGAGAATTGACCTAATCTCAGTATAATTCATATATGCTCTGTCTCTTTTTATGTTTTCATATGGGGATAGTCAACCGAAATGGTAAAGAAAAGTCCCTGATATGTGGTTTAAACATATCAAGGACTTGTCCTTTTGTCAACACTCATTTAAGCGCTTTCGCACATTCAGTTTCGCGTTCGAAGCGCGAATTCTCTTTCTTCTGCGCCGTTTATTCCTGCGCCTCGTAGATCAGCTCATGTCCCGCGTAAATGCGGTTCGGGTTCTTGACGTGGTTGAGGTCCACGAGCCTGCGCACGGTCGTCCCAAGGCGCCTTGCGATCCGCGAAAGCGTGTCGCCGCGACGGATGATATAAGTCCGCAGCGTGCCGTCCACGATCCCGCCGGGAACGCCCGGATTCACCGCGCCGTCCTTAATGCTGCCGTCCTCGTTGTACATGCCGTAGTTCCCGTACAGATACAGCGGTCCATACCAAGGAATGTTAGGATATGCCTTCGCCGCCGACCCAGGGATCGTCACGCGGTAGTTCACGCCCTTGTACGAATAGCTGAACACAAGCGTGATCTGCGGATGATCCTGCAGGATCTTCATGATGTTGAACGGAAGGGAGTCTCCCTCCGACCAGTAAACCGTCTGCTTCCCGCCAGTCGCGATCGCGTTCCAAAGCTGTTCAGCCAGGGACTGCGTGTAAAGTATGTTGGGCATGATCGCGAAAGTCGCGCCCGTAAAGATGATCGTGTAGTTGTCGCCAGCGGTTAGGCTTCCCTGAAGGATCTTGTATTGTCCAGTCGCCTCGCCGCTTTCTCTCGTAAGCTCGCCGCTCATCTTGTCGTCGTCCACAAGGCCCGTCACAACATAGGTCAGCTCCGGATCCTTGTGCCCGTGGAATCTAGTCTTTTCGTCCGCCGTTACGTACAGCGCCTTCGGGTTCACCGTCAGCGTGCCCGCAACGCAAGTCACCACGTAGCTTGCGGTCACGTCCTGCGTGCCATGCATGATCTTATATCCAGCCGCCACAAGGTTATTGCCCTGCTTCGTGTCGGCAACGACCTTGACGGATCCGTTCGCCGATGCCACCAAAGTATCTCCTGCGAACAACCTTCCGCTAGTTACCGTCACGCCGCCGTTGCCATGTGCCGTGCCGTCGTAGGTCCACGCATCGCTTGCCGCGGTAATGGTGATCTCCCTCGCGGCATTCGCCATCGTCAGCGCACCATCCACGGTCCTCACCGTATAGTTCAGCGCGTCGCCGCTGGTGAATTCATAGCTTGCGATCTTGTTTGCAACGGTTCCTTCACTCGGGAATGTGATGGTGCCGCTCGTCACTGCCGTGATCGCATCCGTTCCGATCAGGCCTTCCACGTCAAATCCTGCCCAGCCCTGTGCCGTGCCGTTATAAGTAAGTTCCTTGCTCTGTGCCGTGATCACAACGGGCGTCGTCGTTAACGTTAAGGTTCCCGCAACGCAAGTCACCACGTAGCTTGCGGTCACGTCCTCGGTGCCGTGCATGATCTTGTACTCTGCCACGGGGTTGTTTCCGGGCTTGTTATCCCTGACGTTCGTCACGGATCCGCCTGCCGTTGCCACCAGTTCATCGCCGTCGAACAACGTTCCACTCGTCACGGTCACTGAAGCATTCGTATGCGCTTTTCCGTCGTACGTCCACTCGCCGTCCGCAGCCGTAATGGTGATCGCCTTCGAAGCATTCGCCATGGTCAGCTCGCCGTCCACCGTCGTCACGATGTAGTTGCCTGCGCTTCCCGTCGTAAACTCATAACTGTCAATCTCGTTTGCAACGCTTCCTTCACTCGGGAACGTGATCGTACCGCTCGTTACCGCTGTGATCGCATCCGATCCGACAAGACCTTCCACGTCGTACCCGCTCCAGTCATGCGCCTTGCCGTCATAAGTAAATTCCCTGCTCTGTGCCGTGATCGTCACGGACGCGGGATCGATAAAAAGCTCTCCGTCCACCGTCGTGATCAGGTAATTCCCCACGGGCGTTTCCACTCCGGTCGCAACTGCCACGCCGTCCACCTTCTCGATCACATTGGCCTGCCTACCGTAATCCGTGATCGTGCTGTCGTCCGTCATTACCACGGTGAATTCATGCGTGTCGCCATCCTCCAGCGCGGTCATAATGAATCCGCTCGACGTCAGTGGCGTTCCGTCATATTCCTTTACCGCCGTATCCGCCTCGATCGTCACCTTCTTCGGCTCGATCGAAAGCGTTCCGCAAATCACGCTCACGTTTGTATAATTCGCCGCATTATCCAGGGAGTACATAAAGATATTGTTTCCGCTGTAATCTCCAACATTCTTCACGCCTGCCGCACTCGGATAAATGGTCACCGTATCGCCCGTGCTCAGCGTGAACACTCGACCGGTCGCATCTGCGGCAACTTCTTCTCCGTCATAGGTCACGATGTAAGAATTGTCCACGTGATTCATTCCGTCGTAGGTCCAGCTCTTCGTCGAGGAGGTGATCACCAGTCCCTTCGTGCTTGCCGTTACCTCCAACTCGCCGTCCACCGTCGTGATAAGATAGTTCCCCACCATTGTTTCAACGCCGGTCGTAACTGCCACGCCGTCCACGGTCGCGATCACGTTCTCCTGCGTCCCGACGCCCGTAACGGTGCTGTCCGTCGTCATTTCCACGGTGAATTCATGCACGTCGCCATTCTCCAGCGCCGACACGGTAAATCCGCCTTCCGTCAGCTCCGAGCCATCGTATTCTTTCGAAGCATCCTTCGCCGTGATGGTCACTTTCTTCGGCTTCACGCTCAGCGTTCCTGAATTGCAGGTGATCAAGTAGTTCGCGGTCACGTCCTCGTCGCCGTGCATGATCTTGTATCCTTCCGCAACAGGGTTGTTTCCGAGACTCGAGTCCGCAACGGTCGTCACGGGTCCGCCGTCTGCCTCTGCCACCAAGGTGTCTCCGTCAAACAGCGTTCCGCTCGTCACGGTCACTGAAGCATTCGAATGCGCTTTTCCGTCATAGGTCCACTCGTCGCTTGCGGCCGTAATGGTGATCGCATTCGAAGCCTTCTTCATCGTCAGCACGCCGTCCACCTTCGTCACGCTGTAGTTGCCCGCTTTTCCTGTAGTAAACTCATAACTGTCAATCTTGTTTGCAACGCTTCCTTCACTCGGGAACGTGATCGTACCGCTCGTTACCGCCGTGATCGCATCCGCACCGACCAGGCCGACTACGTCATATCCGCTCCAGCCCTGCGCCGTGCCGTCATAAGTAAGTTCCTTGCTCTGTGCCGTGATCGTCAGGGGCGCCGGATCGATCGAAAGCTTTCCGTCCACCGTCGTGATCAGGTAATTGCCCACGGCCGTTTCCACGCCAGTCGTAACTGCCACGCCATCCACTGTTCCGATCACGTTCGCCTGCGTTCCGCAATCCGTGATCTTACTGTCTGCCGTCATTGCCACGGAAAATTCGTGCGTGTCGCCCGTCTTTAATCCGCTGGTGCCAAAACCGTCTTTCGTCAGCGCCATTCCGTCATACATCTTCTCAGCATCCGACGCTGCGATCGTCACCTTCCAAGGATCCACGGAAATCGTGCCATAATTACACGTCACGTTGAGATTATATTGATCCGCGTGATCAATCTGCCACGTAAACGTATTGTTTTCGCTGTAGCTTCCGACTTTCGTGACGCCCTCCGCCGTCGGGGTGATCCTCAGTTTGTCATCACCATACAGATCAAATTCCGTTTTTCCTTCCGTGCCTTCGACCTCATAATCCGGCTTTTCAAATACCGTGTACTTGTTGTAGAAATGCTTTTGTCCGTCATAATCAAAACTTTTCGATTCGGACGTTATCTCAAGCACCAAATCACGTTTTACGATCTCAACCGCTCCAGACGGCAGGCTCACGTCAAATTGGGCCGTCACGTCGTTTCCGGCCGCGTCTCTTACCACCGGCGTTCCGGAAAGCACATTGTATGCTATACCGACAAACTTACATGATGCACCCGAAGCCGTAATCCCTTCCACCGTATACGTATTGCCGTCAACGGTATACTCCTTTTTATATCCGCTTACGGTATGCTTTTCACCGTCATATGGCCCAACAAACGAATTTGCAGTAACGTTGATCTGATATTTCGTAGCTCTGTCCATAACCGTCATCTTACCGGGCGTCGCGCTTTTCAGCACATAGCCGTCCGTCATGTCATTGCCGTCGGCGTCCACGACCTTAAGACTCTTCTTGTCAAACATTCCAGTGTAAACGCCTACCAGCGTTCCCGAAGCAGGTGTGTAGTCGATCTCCGCCGTATGTCCATCCAAAAGGCCGGTAAACGTTACTTCCGAGCTTCCCTTATGCTCGGATCCGTTATATTCTGCCGACTGATCACCCACGGAAGCCCAAATCGCTACATGCTTCAGAGCCACGACGATGCACTTCGGCTCGGTGTCATAATGCAGGCTGTCGCCCTTCACCTTGTACCATACGTAATATTTGCCTCCAAACGTAGCCTCCGGTACGTCCTCCTGCCAGCCCGTGGTCGGAGCGGTCTTGTCATCCTCCCCGAGGGCAAAGTTCATCTTTCCGCCTATCCCACGTCCGCTCGTTACCAGTTCCTGTGCCTTACCGTTGAATTTAAGTGCATTTTCTGCAGGATGTGTATGAATTTCCGAAGGCGTCATGTCGCCCCAATGTACCATCACGTAAACGATTCCGCCCGAAGCACAATTGTTCGCGATCACAACTTCCGCTCCAGGCATACCAAGAATGTCGACGCCTGACATCTCCCACCATGCAAACCCCATACCTTCCGGTGCAGTAAACTCGCATTCCGGGAAGGTAAAGGTTTGTCCTTCAAACACCTCCTGCTCCTCCATCGAGCCCGTGCCCATCGGTCCTCCTTCCATTCCCGGCACGAAAACAAGCTTATAATCCCCGACAGGGAAGGTTACTTTCTTATAATCATTCAGGGTTCTTCCTTCCGTATCAATTTCCAGTCGGAACAAACGATTAAACCGATCATAACCTGTTCCCTCGACTTCATTCTTGACCGTTCCGGAGATTCCCTGCATATAGCCCTTTGCCTGGAATTGCTTGACATTTGTTCCGATCGTCAAGGTCTTTCCAAGACCGACACGAAGACCATAATTGGGATCATTATTTCCCGCATAAAACTGTCCACTGGAATTTACCACGATCGATCCGGCAGCATCGATCGCCACGTCATAATACTTATACGATATGCTTTCGATGAAAAGGCTTCCGTCGCCCGTAAAGTTCAGCGTGGCATTTGCATTTACGCTTAGGATGCCGCAGTCACCAGAAGAGTCCGTTCCATCCGGCGTAATGACATTCTCACCGACAAGATTGATCGTCAGATCCTCCTCGCCCTCATAGTAGATTACGGCGCCTTTCTTTCCGCCATTTCTCATGTCATAGGCATATCCCTGCCCAACAAACTCATAATTGTTCAGCGTGAGCACATGATTTTCGAAATCATAGCTCCAATGATTTGTTGCAAGGTTATTGCAATTGTCTTCTCTCACCTGAACTCCGCCCACATACAGAGGGTACTTCGTGCGGTCATAATCCAGCACGGCTTCACCGTCTGTGTTCAGACAAACGACATAGTTCGAGTCTGCCGAAATAAAATTTGTCACATCGCCATTGCCCTGTAGTCCGCTGGTTATGACATGAGGAAATTGCTGCGCGTCAATTTTGTACTTTGCATCCGTCGGGAGCTTTCCCGTGATGTTAATAACATCATTTTCCCCAAGCCATATAGTTGTATTTGTGGAGATTGTGCCTGACAGCGTGATCTTGGAATCCTCTACATATATGGCTGAATCCGTGACGCTGCCTCCAACCAAATCTATTTTACTACCGTCATCAACACTTAAAATGCAGGATTTAATCTGTCCATTGATCAATCGCTGTGCACCATAATCTATATAGGCAAACCGCGAATCAATGATTCCTCCATACACATTAAGCGTTCCATATTCCACCCGAATCATTTTCGCTTCTATTTCACCACTTCCCGTGGATCCACCTGCTTCGTTATCAAATAGATTAAGTGTTGCATGATCTATGTCAATGTAGTTCACTACCTCGACTTTTTGAGAATTCAGGTGGAGATTCAGATTAGCATAGTTATCAAGGCACCACCCATCAACCGACACTCCTTCCGTTAGATAGAAATTTCCTCCTGTCGGAAGGCTGGTTGACGAGTCCAATGGATCAAACTGGATCACGTGCGCCGTCACGGTCACATTGCTTTCAGGCATGATGAAAGAATACTTTCCGTCAGCGTCCTTTGTGATCTCATGATCCGCAGTGCCGTCATTATAAAACATCCGATCGATGAGATAATAAGATGTCGAATTATCAGGTGCCTCTTCGTATTTGCTGTCCACCGTCAGGGTAACCTTATCCCCTGCTCCATAATATCCTGCTCCGGCAGTGATCACGGCATCGCTTTCGACATCCCCAGTGTTTTGGTTGATGATCCCCTTCGTGGCAACCTGATAGCCGTAAGTGTTCGTGAAAGTTACGGTCGGGGTCAGGGTAGAGCCATCGTCAGCTATAATATTCCCGTATGCATCCGCTTTCGTCTTGATATCTACGGTCTTGCCTTCGGCATCATATGTCATGCTATTCTGCCCTTTGTTCACTTGGGAAATGACATACGAATATGTTCCCGCATTGTCATATGATATCTCCGAAAAACTTGCGGTATGATTCTCGGAATTCTTTCCAATGGTGACGGTATCAATCACCTTTCCACGGTCATCCGCTTTCGCAAGCGTAAACTCAAACACGTCCTCATCCGTCCACTCGCGTCCAACAAGGTTCGCCTGCACGGAAATCTGGCTTTTCTTGCCGACCAGCATTGCCTCGCCTTCATCATTCAAAGCGACCTCAAAGTTAGGATCATCGCAGATAAAATTGGATGCATCGCCATGGCCCTTCAGCCCGCTGGTGAAGACATAAGGAACCGTGCCCGCCCTTTTGACATGGATTTTCTGCGTGAGATTCTCTTGAACGTAAAGCTTGGCATTGTCATGAAAGACAATGGGGGCATCCGGATCTAAAAGTCCGCCCTTAATAATAATGCTTCCATTTTCAACCAAATCCAATTGCTTATATGAGCTTATTGAGCTTTCTAACCCTTTTTCCAAAAGGCCATCAACAACAATGCTTCCCTTACATAGCATCATATACTCATCCACAGTGCTAAGCATAGTTTGGCCAATCATATTTAGCGTTCCATTTACTATGACGGCATAGTCATCCGGTTTGGATGGCTGTATGTCAAAGGTAAAAGGACCGTTCAGAGTAAGATCTACATCGGCGGGAATCTCCAATCCACTGAGTATAACGTCTACACTCTTGGCATAAGAAAAAAGCCTCAAGTTGTTTGTGAGTTTCCAATTCCCTCCGTCTACATTGCTATCATAAAATAATATATAGTTTCCTCCGCCAGGAAGACTGCTCGTATCGTTCCATTCGTCGAAATGGGTCATGTAAAACTTTATGGTCACATTGCTTTCAGGCATGATGAAGGATTTATACCCATCGGCGTCCTCCGTGATCTCATGATCCGTGATGCCATCGTTATATACCCATCTCTTACCAACTGGATCATATCCCGCAGGAAACGAATTCCCTGGCGTGATGTACTTCCAAGTAACCGTCTCTCCCGCTCTATATGATTCATTTGCGTCAATGGTCAAATCATAACTTTCAACAACCTTGGTGTCCCCGGAACCATCTGCCTTATTCTTGGTAATGATCGCTTTTACGGTAATGGTGTATTTGCCTTCGTCACCTTCTCCGTCTGCCTTTGCTTTTCCGGGGAACGTTCCGCCGAAATTGGTCAGCACGAGTACGAGTGCGAGCAAGATGCTAAGTAACCTTGATCCCATGTGTCTTGATTTTGCTTTCTTCATCATCCTCTTCTCCCCCTACTTCGCCTGATCCGCGTCGTTTTTATCTGCGTCATTTTCAGCACTGGTTCCCGCATCATTTTTGTCTGCATCGTTTTCAGCACTGCTTCCCGCGCCATTTTTCTTCCTGTACTGGCGAATGGTCACGGCCACCAAAACGCCCAGCGCAAAGGCGATCACGGCCGTCAGCATGTAACCGCCCGCCTCCATCGGCAAAAGAAAGGACCCGTATGCCGTCTCCGCTCCCGTGCTTTTTGCGCCTGCAAACACGCTGAGCACTGCAAGCAGCGCCACCGACAGACACACCGTCGCCGCCGACAGAACATGCTTTACTTGCTTCTCCTTCTTCTCACGGATTTCCTTTCCGCGCCTTAAAATCTCCTCAAATTCCTGTTCGCTCGTATATTTCATAATCTTGTCCTCCTCCCGTCAAAACCAGGTTTCTGACGCATTAATCACGTATCTCTATTTATTTATTGCACCACGCGCTGATTTTACTCACCTATTTTTTTGTTTCGCCCTTTTGCCCCCAAACCATTGACATTATGGCATATATGCCATACACTATAAAAAGAGGCTCTTTTCAGCGGTTTCAGCTGCGTCTGGCCAAAGACCGCCGGGCGGATTATCGAGAAAGGATGCAAACAGATGAAAACTCTAAATGATATGCTTTCGGATCAACTGAAAGATGAAAAGTTTCGTAAGGAGTACCAAGACATACAACCTGAAATGGATGTCATTCGTGCGCTTGTTAACGCACGCGCGTCGCAGAATCTCACGCAAAAAGAACTTGCGGAGCGCACGGGCATTCATCAGGCCGACATAAGCAAATTGGAGAATGGAACGCGAAATCCTTCCGTGAACCTTTTGAAGCGATTGGCAGAAGGAATGGACATGGTTCTGAAAATTGAGTTTGTGCCCAAAAAGCATAAGACTTTTGAAGAGCGTCTGGCGGAATATGATGGTAAGATCAATGTGCACGAATTTGACTGGGGCGAACCCGTCGGGAAGGAAAAGCTATAAATTCGGGCTTTCGCCGACCAAACCGTCAAGCGATCGCCTCTCAGCAGGCCTGGATTTGTCTACTCCCCTCTCTCAATGTATCTGTGGGTCTGGGCGTAGAGGATGAGGGCGAAGAGAATGGGCAGGGCGTAGCCAATGTAGGTGGAGACGCCGGGCTCGGAAACCAGCAGGTTGTAGGTTGCGTGAAAGGTCACGGCAAGAGACAGCGCGCCCATGATCCCCGAAAACGTAAACACCTTGTAGCGCTTAAGGAGGTGCAGTCCGAGGGCAAGTGCCACCATGCTCACAAGGTGCATGACTCCGACAGCGGAGCCGCGGATCAGCACGTACGAAAGGTTCTGCGCACCGTTGGAAAGCACGTAGCAACAGTTCTCAAACGTCGCAAAGCCAGCGCCAATGCCGACGGCAGCCTGCAAAAGCTCCGTATCCTTCGGCTCATAAAGGGACAGGTAAAACAACACGGGAAGAAGCTTCATGATCTCCTCGATGATGGGTGAAAGAAAGATCGACACGTTCTCCGCGCCCATGCCGGAAACCTGCGCAAAAAAGCCGCCGATGTACGCCGCAAGAAGGCAGGTCACCATTCCCGAAAGGAACGCAAAGTCAAAACGCCTGACGGCGCCCCGAAGGAACATCAGGGCGATCGCAAGCGGCACCGCGATACAGATCAATATATTCTCAGCATATACCATCTTCGTCTCCTCGCCTTATCAGCTTTCCCCTTGTTCTTTCTTCTCCCCGGGATTCATCTCTTCAGGTTTCTTATCTCCAGGCAACCGTTTTACCGCCGCAAGCATGAGTGGCAGCGTCATGGTATTGACTCCAACGGCCGCAACATACAGTACTCCGCCATTCATATAGCACACTAAAACCGTCCAAAGAAGCGCCGTCACCGAAAGGTAAAGCGCCCTTTCTCCGCTCTCTTTTTCCTTATTCTGCAGGTTCTGCCAAGTCTTCCAGAAAAACCATTCCGTCACGCCGATCTCCAATGCAAAGCAGGTCGCATCCAGCGCGCTTCCCAGAAGCGGTTTCGTGACAAAAATCTGAAACACGTGCAAAAGGAATAATACCGTACAAGGCATCAGCGTTGCGATCATTTCGGTCTCAGACATTGCGCCGGAGCGCTTCAGCATGGCAACTAACAGGTAGATCAAGTAGAAGTACGGCAGGCCAAACACAATGTCCTGCACCCACTCTCCCGACCACACGATCCAAAGCGCAATGTTTGCGCTCGTAAACAAAAGGGAAAAGATCAGAGACCCGAAAGAAACAGTTTTCCTTTGCTCTTTGGAAATTGCCTCAATGCCCGCGATCAAAAGAAGGAGCGCGGCACATTCCGCGATCTCATCTGCGGCAAAGGGCATTCTGTCTTCGGGCCGAAGGAAGGTATAGATGATAATGTAGAGGTCACTGAGCAAGTAGCTTAGCATTGCGAACGTAAAAAAGGCCGGAAACGCCCCGTTCTCAGCCTTTTTCATCAGTCCCGCGGAAAAAACGATGACAAAGATCAGGACCACGACCTGAAGAGCCATCATGATGTTTTCCAAGACTGCTAGATATCCCATGAGTATTCCGTCCCCTCCAAAGCTTCCTTGAGCGCGGTCTTTGCACGCGCCGAAAGGTTGTAGATCTGTTTTACCGTCTTTTTCATGACTGTGCCGATCTCATTTGTCGACATGTTTTCAAAATAGGTCAGGTAAAGCACTTGTGCGTAATCCGGCGGGAGTAATTTCATCGCGCCCCAAAGCGCCGCATTTCGCTCCCCTTCGAGAAGTGCCAACTCAGGCTGATCCGCGGCGGCTGCCGTTTGCTGCGACACGCTTTGCGCCTGCGCCTTTTGCGGCAATTCTCCCGCGACTGGTGCCTCGCTTAATTCGTTGTCCTCCTGCAGGTCCAGCGGAATCTCCCTGTGCTTTCGAAGGTGCATCCTTGCTTGGTTTTTTGCGATCGCATAGAGCCAAGTTTTGAAGCTGGCATCCTTTTTTGCGGCATATCTCGCCGTCCCGGAGGCCAGGATCGCAAAGGTGTCCATCATGAGCTCCTCAGCGTCATCGAGGTTGCCCACAAGGCCGCATAAAAACAAGGTCAGCCCATTCCTGTAGGTTTCATACAGAGTGCGCAGAGCCTCCTTGTCTCCCTTGCCAAGGAATCGCATATACAGTTGTCCGTCAACCTCGGACATACCTTACCCCCCATAAACCAATGAGTGCGTCGTCAAGCGTTTCCTGCTTCCCTAGCCTTAAGGAATCCCTTTCTCTCGTACATCTTGCGGTCTGCGCGCATGAAAACGTTATTGTAGCTATCGTCTCCCTTCGGATCAAAAATGCTAAGGCCGCTGGCGATCACCACAAGTCCGTCTGCCTGGCTCTTGTCGATGTCCGCTTCAAACGATTCCAAAAGAAATTCCCTTTCCTCATAATCCCGGCCTTCCAAGATCACCACAAATTCATCACCGCCAATGCGGAACACGGGACTATACTTAAAGTGCAGGCAGATAAACATGCACGCATCCTTGATGTACTGATCCCCGGCTTCATGACCCAACGTGTCATTCACTTTTTTTAGATTGTTTAAGTCAAACACTGCCACGCCAAATTCCTTGAGCGTTTTTGTCTGCATCCTGATCTCAATGTCTTTGAGTTTTTCCAGATATGCCAGCTTATTCTTTACGCCCGTCAAAGGATCCCTGTAGGCCAGATTACGCGTGGAATCGATCGCACTGTTAAACTCCGTCCTCTCATCTCGATAAACAAACGAGTGGATCGTACAGGTGGCAAGCAGACATCCAACGGCATAGAACGGAAGCAGCGGATAAAGCGACTGTAGCGCTATGAAAATGGTCATCGCAATGCCGGAAAGGGCAACGGCGACGTGGTGCCGTCTGGCGCTTCCCTCGGACTTCGCCGCAATGATCATGGTATATACTGCCGTCACCAAAAACAGGAACATCTGAATGAACAGCGTGACGTATCTTGAGCGTCCGGGAACATATTCCTTGTTTGCGTCAAAGCCAAACACGATGGGCGTGAAGAGGTTGATCGTAAGAACGATCACTTCATAAGCCGCAATGATCCAGCCGGAATAAATCAGGAGCTTGCCAAACATCCCCTGGTTCTCCAGATAGGCCACGACAAAGCGCGTCCAAAGGACCACGGAGACTACCATCGACAGGAAGTAGATCGTCGTGTCAATAAAGGTGGGCAGCACCCATCTTTGCCCATAAAGGATTCCCCAAAGGATGTCCGAAATGAGGTATACCATTGCCCCGTACAGGAACTGGCGATATCGGATCTTTGCTACCAAGTCCTTGCCTAAATGAAAATTCATGAGCGCATCAAAATTGATGATGGCAAGCACTGCGATGGAAAGCATTCCTATGCTGGCATAATACATGAACACCGCTCCCTTCCACGGATCAACTGATCAACTGCAATACCAACGGATCACTTGCGATAGCGCAAGCCTTACTGTAGCCACTTGGCTGCGTCTGCCTTGGAAACCTGGCCGTTGTCGACAAGTCTCTGAATGGAATCTTTTGCACCTTTTGTGTTAACCTCTCCCAGCTCGCCTGAATCCAAAGCCTTTCCATACCACATAAGAGCTTTTTCGGGATCTGCGGTAAGAAAACCATCGCTTCCGTACTCGTAGAAAGATCCCATGAAATACATGCCAATTGCGTCACCCGCTTCCGCGGCCGCCTTGAAATACTTATATGATTTTTGACCGTTTAGCTGTACAAAATCTCCCAGATAGAACGCATATGCAACAAATACTAATTCATCATTACTGAGGTTCGCACCGGCCGCATAGGCTTTTTCATACCAATCCACGGCAGCCGTCTTATCTTCTTTCGTGCCCTTTGCGTTTCTGCACATCCAGCCAAGTCTCTTGTAAAGGACTGCGTCTTCGATGCCTGCTTCTGCCGCTTTCACGTGCGCGGTATATGCCAGATCGTACTTCTGAAGATCATAGGAATAGTTGCACGCATCGATGAGTGCGCTTTGATTGCCATATTCACCCGCCTCAATGAGCCACCTGATGCCCGCCCCTTCATCTTTGGGAATCCCGTCCGTGCCCTCAACAAGCATGAGGCCCAAAGGATACATTGCCATGGGCTCGCCCGCTTCCGATGCCTTCGTCAGCCAATCAAGAGCTTCCGTCAGATTCACTTCCGTGCCTTGGCCGTAATAATACATTTCTCCCAACTTGTACATGCAGTAGGCGCTTCCTTCATCCACGCCCTTCTGCGCCCACTCAAAGGCTTTGTCGGGATCCGCACCCGTTGAAACCGTGCCGTCATAATATGCGTCAACAATACTTTCTATGATATCGGCCCGATACTCTTTGGAGCAATTCCCCTGAACGGCCTTGATAAAATACTCCACGGCGAGGTCTTTGCTCGCACCTTCCACAAGGCCCTCATCATAAAGGAATCCGATCACGTAATAGGAGTCGGCATATCCAAGCAGATCGCCGGCATTTTTATGCCACTTCAAGGCTTCTTCATAATCCTTATTGCGATAATAGACAACGGCAACGTTAAATGCACAAGAGCCACTTCCCAGTTCCGCGCCGCGCTTATAGTATTCCAGTGCTTTGTCAGAATCCGCCTCGCCAATCCTTCCCTCGGAGTAGATCAGGCCCATGGATTGATATGCATCCGTGCATCCATGCTCGATGGCCTTTTCATACCACTGCTTTGCCATTTGGTAATCAGGATTGCCTTCTGCATCCACTCCTCTGCGGCTGTAATAATACATGTCGCCTATAGCGTTGGCCGCCTTTCCGTACCCGGCATCGGAGGCTTCCTTGTAGTACTCATATGCCTTCTCATAATCCGCCTCTTTGGAACTGAGATACCCCATGGCATAAAGGGCTTCATGGCAACGCGCCTTTTCATTCCGCGCCTTTGCCGCGTCATTTGCTGCAACGTACCAACGCATTGCTTCCTCGGTGCTTTGCTCCGTGCCCAGCTGATACTGGCAGCAATACCCGCACCAATACATGTTGTAGATGGAGCCGGCATCCGCCATTTCCTTGCAGATCTCAAACGCAGCCCTGTAATGATCATCCGCCTTGACCGCTTCGCCCTTGGCCTTGTAAGCCATGGCCGCGTCAGACTCCCGAATGAATTTGGCGCTCTTGGAGTTCATTGCCTCATAGCCTTTGTCATATGCTTCCAAAGCCGCATCCAGGTCCACCGGGATTCCCATCATGCCCTTACGGTAAATCTCGCCGAGTTTGAAGTAAGCATTGCTCACAAAGTTCAAGATCTTGCTCTCTTCGATCACGTTCTTGTAATATGAAACCGCCTTCGACGAGTTGGCTTCCTGTCCCGCAAGTCCTGCAGAAATGATCTGCGCGCGGTAAAAGTCTGCTTCCACGCAGCCATTGTCCAAGGCCTCGTTATAAAGCTCCCACGCTTTTTTCACGTCTGCTTCGCCGCGAAGGCCACGCTGATAAAGATATCCCATGCCAAGGCGTGCAAGGTCGCTCCCTGCTTCGATACCCTTTTCATACTGCTCCCTTGCGGACTGATAATCGTATTCGCGCTCATAGATCTGGCCTAAATAATAATACGCATCAGCCTCCCCTTTTTCCACGGCCTTTTCATAAAATCCCCTGGCTTTTGCGTCATCCTCCGTGCCCTTAAGGCCATAGTAGAAGGCTTGATATCCTTCCGCCATCAGGTCTGCTGCCTTTGGCCCGGAAAGCTTTATGGCCGCAAACACGCCAAGGCCGATGAGCAAAACTGCTGCCGCGGCGATCGCGATCCAAAGTCCGAGCTTAGACTTTTTCTTTTCGCCTGTTTTTTGCGCCGTATTTGCTTTGGTCTGCGTGCTTTGAGCGTTTGCGCCGGTATTGGCTGCACCGCCCGCGCCGGCTGCTGAGCCTGCGGCACCTGCTGTTCCTGTTGCACCTGCCTCTCCCGCAACACTTGCTGCCGTACTCTTCCCGGGCTTTTGCAGGATCACCTCCACGTAATTTCGCAGCGCCTCAATGCTTCTCTCGAGGGGCTTGGACACGGCGTCAAGCCAGTGCACGCGGGTGAGGTAATATTCCAACTCATCGTTCATCATCTCCTCCGTCAGGCGGAAGGGAACGATGGTTTTGCTTGCGTTAAATGCCAAGGCCACTTCATTCATGACCTGCCTGGAAAGATTGGATTCCTGCGTGAAGATCAAAATAAAAACCTTTGCGGCCTTCAGACCTTCCTTGATCGCCGACACCCACTCCTGCCCCGGCAGAATGTCCCTGGGCGCATACCAGCAGCGGATTCCGTTCTTTTCGAAATTCGCAACGACTGCATCTGCCACGTTCTTATTCTTCGTGGAGTAGCTGATGAAAACCTCGTAGTTGCCTGTTTTCTCTTCCATCATCAAGCTTTCATTTTCTGAACTCATTGATCTCTTCCTCCGTAGAAAATGATAGTCCCTTTCCGACTAGAAGCCGAGCACTTTCCTTCTCTCGATCTTTTCGCCAAACTCCTTCTCGCCGCTGGCTGCAATAAAGTCCTCCTTGGCGAGCGTGATGTCGCGCAGTCCCGCAAGGGAACAACGCAGCGCCGCCTTGGACCAGGTGCGCTCATAAAGGTTTCTCACAAAACGCGCATTGGCGAATTCCTTGGAGTCCATATATTCCTGGGAAAGCCCCATGAAGTATCGCTTCGCTTCCTCTTCGAGTTCGGGGGTATATTCAAAATGCTTTTTCACCATGAACATGAAGATTTCGAAAAGCTGCTCCTTCGAGTAATTCGGGAAATGCAGAATGCGCGGCATGCGGCTTCGAAGGCCGGGATTTGCCGTCATCAGCGTGTCCATTTCGTCCGTATATCCCGCCATGACAACCAGCATGTCGTCGCGGTGATTCTCCATCTCGGAGATCAGCGTGGTCAGCGCCTCCCTGCCGAAATCATTGGTCTTCTGATCGCCGTCATATAAGGCGTAGGCCTCATCGATAAAAAGCACTGACCCGTAGGAATCGCGGCAGATCGATGCGGTCTTCACCGCCGTCTGACCCACGTATTCCGCCACAAGGTCGCGCCCTGTATATTCAAAAAAACCGCCCTTACGAAGAATGCCTTCCTCACGCAAGATCTGGCCGATGATCCTTGCCACGGTGGTCTTACCCGTTCCGGGCGCGCCCGTAAAGCGCATGTGGATGCAGGGGCGATCGAGCTTTTCGTTCGTCATGGCAACCTTCACCTGCGCGATCATCTCGCGAACCTTGGCTTCGATGTCCTCCATGCCGATCAATTCCTTGAGCGCGGCATATCCTGTCGCCTGCTGTTTCTTGCCGTCCACGAGGTCCTTCACGTCGGCGGCGAGGAAATTCACTTCATCCGCCTGGTCGCCTCTTGCGATCTTTGCCGCATAGTCCGCAGACTTGAGCAGGATCATTTCGTTTGCGATCTTTTCGATGGACTTGAAGCCATAAAAACGACCATCCATCTTTTCCTGATGCACCCTTTCGAGCATGAGGTCCAAGATGCTGACGTTCAGGATGAAGCCCTTGGAATTCAAGATGTCCCAAGCATTTTCCATCAGCGCGGTATCCGCGATGGGAGGGACCTGAATGGTGCGCAGGAGTGCAATATCCGTAAAGAGGTTTTTCACCTCGTCAAATGCTCTCTTTTCGAGAAAAGGAATGCGGAACATGAAAACAAAGGAGGCCTGGTAATGCTCGAGACGGCGCAGGAACCTGCGCAGCTCATCATATTTCTTGCCTTCGAGATAATATGACACGTCAAGGCCGATCACGCCGTAAGGCGTTTTTGCCTCATTCGCGGCTTCCTGCAGCATTTCGATGAAATCATCCTGGGAGTATACGCCCTTTTCCGTCTCCGCGCCAAGCTCGATCTCAAGGTACTGCCTGCGGGCATCCTCGTCTTCGTTTGGATATACCTTCAGCTTCACGAGGTAATCGCCCAAAGAGGAAAGGAGCGTCGTAAAGCCGCAGCCATTGTCGATCGCAAGAAGGTAACTCTGCTTGCGCAGCACGTCCATGGCATTACGCTTGGTAAGGAGCGGCGCCTGTGCCGTCATCTCCGTGACGAGCCTCTGATAATCCTCAACACCGTAGAAGTTGTTGTAGATCGCCTTCATGACGCTGGAAATATCATCTTCATTTTGCTCGCAAACGATGATCTCTGAGTAGCCTTCCAGATCACGAAAAACCTTCTTCCATGCTTGGCTTAAGACCTGGCGGCATTCCATCTGCGTTTCTGCGTTGAGCACATAGCTTGCGAAGGTGAAACGGTACTGACTCAGCTGGGGTTCATGTACGGCAGGGATTTCCTGAAGAAGCTTCGTCCAAAATCCTCCAAGCTCCTGCATTTTGGACTCTGCGAATGGATAGGACAGATTGATCCTTGCAAGGAATTTCTGCATGTATGTCTCCTTTGCACGCGTTTTTCACGCGGTCATTGTTTTTCTTGTGGCGCCTTCCTGGGGCTGCTTTTTCGGCGCTTTTCGCGGGCGCCTTCCTGGGCTGCTTTCCCGGCGCTTTTCGCGGGCGCCTTCCTGGGGCTGCTTTCCCGGCGCTTTTCGCGGGCGTCTTCCAAAACTTAATTACAGCACCTTCACCAGCTGGTCGCGAACACCGTCCAGCCAAGGATCGGCAAGTCCAAAATTCATGCTGTGATGCGACCATGCAGCTCTGGGAATGCCGTACTTCTCCAGCGCCTGATTCATGTCTCTGTACCACGCGAGCGCATCCTTTGCGTCCGCAAGGTCGATCACGCCGTATTCTCCGCAATAGAGCGGCACGTTGTATTTCTCCGCAACCTCAAGCGCGGGCTGGAGGAGGTTTTCGAAATAGGCAACGCCCATCTGCTCCGGAAGCGTATCAGGAAATTCGGAATCAAAGTCATGTCCAAAGAATTCCTCGGTGCGCGCCTTATAAGCTGCCGTGGTTCCGGGATATGCCAATTTCCACTTTTCGGGGTCACGGGGCATGCGTGCCACCCAATATGCGCCCTGATGCGTAAAGGCCAGCGGGCTGTAGCAGTGGAACGTAAAGACAATGTTCTCATCTGCCGGAGGATCCAGCAGGGTCAGTCCGAAAATGCTATCGTTAAAGATGCCGCCCACCATGATGCGGATGTCCTTGTCAACCTCACGAATGGCCTTGATCGTTCTTGCTGCGATCTTGTTCCATGGCTCAGCAAATTCGCGGTTTGTCACTTCGTTCAAAAGTTCAAGCACAAGCATGTCACGATACTTGCCATAGCGCTTCGCAAGTGCAGTCCAAAGGTCTACAAACATGTCCTGTAGCTTTTCCTGATAGAAAAACTGACAGTTGCTCTCGTCATCGAAAACATATCCATGCGCCTTATGAAGATCCAGGATCATGTTCAGACCGTACTTGCGGCACCACGCGATGCACTTGTCAACATAGGCAAGACCCTCCTCGCGAAGCGTCCCGTCCTCAAACTGAACGGTCTCAGCGTCCACGGGCACGCGAACGTGGTCCAGGCCCCACTCCTTTACCAGCGCGAAATCGCGCTCGATCATGAACTCGTCATAATGCTCAATGGTGTAATTGTCTTTGCCGCACTGGGAAAGCCAGCCGCCAAGATTCACGCCCTTATGAAATCCTTCAAATTTTCTCATAAATTAAACCTCCTGCTCAATGGGAAGCTCCAAAAGTTCCGGATGCTCCATCAGTTTTTTCATCAACTTCAAGGTCCTTGCGTAATAGAATCCATCAGAGATGCGCTCGTCGATGGTGCAGGAAATGCAAAGTTCCTTGCGCATGGTCATGTTGCCGTCGGAATCATAATGGGGCTTTTTGATCTTCTTGCCGATCACGACGAACACGGAAGTCGTGCCCCAGTTCATCAGGTGATGATAGCCAATGTTCAGTCCAATGGAACCGAGGTTACTTAACACCACCGAGCACTGGTATGGATCCGTTGCGATCACGGATTTGGGCATCCAGCCGTGGCGGTCGAGGAATCTTGCGATCGCACCTATCAAGTGCTTTCCAGGAATCTTTTTGATCACGTTGATCGCGTCCGTGGATGCGTCCGTTCCCGTCTTGCAAAGCTGGATCTGCTCGATGATCTTCTGATTCAGGGTGTCGATGGTGTCGCCTTCCTCGGCCACGATGCGCGCCAAGGTTTCATCGCCCTCGTCGGAGAAGGTCTTTTTCACCGTGAAGGCCGCGGACACATCGTTTCGCTGATACATATTATAATTTGCTATAAAGCGATTCATGTGAGGGCGAAGCCATATGGTCTTGAGCACTGCCGCGATCACGACCTGGAAGAGTGACAGCTTCGCTTCCGGATTCTCCAAGTTCTTTTTGCGGATATATTCCTCGCACTCATCGAGGCGGATGCGCATGGTCATATACGCCTCGTTGTCGCACCTATTGGGATACATTAACGGCATCACGTAATGCATCGCGTCAATGTCCCTAAGGAGCGTGCCGTCCCTACGGTCTCCCCATCTTCTTTTTCCCATCAGATCGTACCTTCCTTTCCTTCCATTCTTACCGGCGCCGCGTCGATTTCCATCGCTGCCTCGCAGCCTTCTACGGAAGTCTTCTCCCCTTTACGCACAAGGCCGGTGAACTTTTCCCACCAATACTCACGATAAAGAATTCCCTCGATCAATGCACACATCAAAAATGCCGTCCAAACGTCCACAAAGGAGTGCTGCTTCACAAAGCAAACGGAGATGCAGATCAGCAGCGTCCAAGGAACCAGTGCGATCTTCCACCAGCGATTGGCATCCTTCTTTTTATGCCAGGTGGAAAGAATGGCGATGGCAAAGCCACAGTGCAGGGACGGGCATACGCCGGTCGGCGTGTCCACTCCGTATATGATCCCGAGCAGCGCGGTGAACACATTCTCTCTCGGGAACTCCGTCGGCCGCAGATATTGCACGGAGGGCCAGATCAGATATACCGCAACGCCGATGACCTGCGTCAAGATCAGGAATTCCTGGATCTGCACCAAACTCTTAGGATCGTAGAGGAGGAAATATAAAAGCGTCCCCACGATCAGAAAATACCAGGATCCGTAAAAGATCAGGAAGTATTCGTTGAACGGAATGACATCGTCCATAAAGCTGTGCACCACGTGGCACTTCTCAGGCGGGATCAGATTCTCCGTCAGGAAGTACATCGCGAGGTACCAAACCCATCCCAGAAGCCACAAAAGATGGCGATATTCAGGGCTTAAAATGTTGGAAGGACGTAATTTTGTATAATCTACTACAGGTTTTTTCATGACAATATTCTTTCTAAATTCTTCTTGTTTTCAGGCTTGGGGTGTGTCTTCGCGCACGTTCTCAGGATATTCCTTCTTTGACACGTTCGGATAGGGCACGACCTTGTGTCTTGGCAGGTCGTAGGCCAGCTCGGAAATCCCGTCCATCAGGTAGTTGCAGATGCGGGTCTGCTCTTCCTTGATCCTGGCCGCGGGGTCAAAGTAGATAGGCTTTCCGATCACCAGGCGCTTCAGCGCCGGGCACACGTAAAGCGGCACAAAGGGAAGGGCCGTGCCAGCCTCTTTGTAATATCGCTTTGCCACATCCACAAAGCCTGGCTGAAACTGATGCACGATGTTGTTGTGCTCATCATAGCATTCCGGGAATATGATCACGCGGGTGCCTTGTTTTAGTGCTTCGACGGTCAGCAGAAAGGTTTCAAAAATGCGTCGGTCCTTGTAGACCGGGATCGTATGCGCATTGGTGAAAACGCATTCTGACAAGGGGCCGATCAGGTGGGAGACCATCCTGTAAAACCAGCGGACGCGCTTTGGCTTGGCCGACCAAAAGTCTTGATAGGCATAGGCCGAAACGGTCTTTCGGTCCATCATCTCGCCAATGGTCCAGATGGCGTGGTCGCCAGGAAAATAGAGCTCGCCCGCGATGGGGCCGTTGATCTGGGAGTGGTTTCCCGCAACTATGCAAGGGCCTTCCGGGAGGTTCTCCTCGCCGTAAACCTTCATCTTCGGGTAGAAGAAAAGGACCGAGGCCCGAATGAATTTATATGCTAGGGTTGTTTTCTTTTCCAAGTTCGTATCTGCACTGGGCGTTCCTGTCGCTGTGTTCCATTCATGGATTCTTTTACCGTCAGGAGGCCTTGTTCCTTCCTACATCTGGTGGCGGACGACTTTGTACTCATCGCCGTCCTTGAAGTATGGGCATTCGCGGAAGCCTTGTTCCACAAGCCTTCCGTAGTCGTCTTCGTCCATATTGACGTCGCAGACATACTCTTCCATCTCTTCATCGTATGTATAATAGCAACAATATTCGCAACTAATGCTTGACATGTGTAGCGCCCTCTCTTCGTTGGCAATTCTATTTATCCCGATCCCTCGGGTATACCAATCACTACGGCTTGTTGGCTTGCTTTGCTCGCCAGGCGGTAGTCGCCTGCCAAAATGAACATTAGTCCGCCCCGTGTAAAACGGCGTAGACGTCGCGTTTGGAGATGCCGCGGTCTTTGGCGGCGAGTTTCATGGCTTCTTTGTGGTCGATGCCCTGCGCCTCGTAGTGGGCCACGTGCTCTTCAATGCTCATGGACTCCCAGGCGGCTTGCGCCTCCGCGCGTTTTTCCTCGCGGCTCTTGCCTTCGATGACGAGGACATATTCCCCGCGGGGTTCTTCGGTTTCATAAAGTGCGACCGCCGCGGAAAGCGTGGTCGGAAGCACGGTTTCAAACTTCTTTGTGAGCTCGCGACAAAGCGTGATGCGCCGATCACCCAACGCCGCAAGCAAGTCTTCCAGCGTTGCCTTTAGATGGTGCGGAGCCTCGTACAGGATCATCGTGCGGCCTTCCTGAGAAAGCTCCGAAAGAAGCTCGCGACGTTCCTTCTTGTCCGCCTTCTCCGTCGGCAAAAATCCTTCAAAGCAAAAGCGCCGTGTGGAAAGCCCTGAAAGTGTCAGCGCCGTGATGCATGCGGCCGCGCCCGGAAGGCTTGTCACCGGCACGCCGGCTTCCTGGCACTGCCTTACAAGCTCCTCGCCCGGATCCGAAATGGCGGGGGTCCCCGCGTCCGTGATCAGTGCGACGTTCGTGCCGGCAAGAAGCTTGCCCACAAGCTCTCTCGCCTTGTCCACCTTGTTGAATTCATGATATGCGGTCATTGGCGTGTGGATCTCAAAGTGGTTCAGGAGCTTGATGCTGTTCCTGGTGTCCTCCGCCGCGATCAAGTCCACGGCCATCAGCGTATCCACGACGCGCGGCGTCATATCCCCAAGATTTCCGATGGGGGTGGCGCATAGAAATAGAGTTCCTGACATCTTCTTCCTCTTTCGCTCGCCACATCCGGCAAGCGCCCTCACGGCTCTAGTATCCAAACTTCTCCCGGATTTCCTGCGTGTACTTGCCCTGCTCTTCAAACAAGATCAGCGGGGGCTCGACGGTCATGCGGGATCTTGCGCCGCGCACGGCCTCGATGAGCACCATGTTGGGTTCCTTGTCGACATATGGGTAAACCAGCCGCATCCTCTTGGGTTCAAGCTTGTGCTCCGTCAAAGTCACCAAGATCTCCGCCAGGCGAAACGGCCTGTGCACCAGGTAAAACCTGCCGCCCGGCCGAAGAAGCTTTTCCGTTGCGGCGGCCACGTCCTCGAAGGTACAAAGGATTTCATGCCTTGCGATGGCCTTTGGCGCGTCGGGGTTTTGGATCCCGTGCTCGCCGATCATGTACGGCGGATTGCAGGTGATACAATCAAAAGAGGCCGGCGCGAACACCAAGCCTGCTTCCTTCACGTCACCCGTCACGATAGTGATCCGTTCCTCCAAATGGTTTAGCGCAACGCTTCTGCGCGCCATGTCCGCACTCTCCTCCTGGATCTCAAGTCCGGTCAGGTGTGCGCACTTGGTCTTTGCGGAAAGCAAAAGCGGCAGGATCCCCGTGCCCGTGCCAATGTCAAGAAGGCTTTCGCCCTCTTTTGCACGCACAAATCCAGAGAGAAGAACGGCGTCCATGCCAAAGCAGAATTTCTCGGGATTTTGGATGATGTGAAGGCCCGACAACTGCAGGTCATCCACCCGTTCCTTTTCTTTCAGCAAAATCTCCTCTGGCATGGCCTTACGCCTCCTGCTAGGTCACTTTTGATTTCATCCGACACATTGCTCAGGGCAAAACCCTTATTCTTGCTCGCCCTTCGCTCCATCCGGTTTATTATTTCGATTGCGATTCTTATCGCGGAAGAACCGATTCTTATGATTTCGATTCTTGTCAGAGCCCTTTTCAGCCCCCTTGTCCGGGCGGTTTCTGTGCTCAAGGCCCTGTTCTTTTTGTTGTCTTGCTTCCTCGCGGTCGGGCTGAAGGCCGCGCTTTTTATCTTGCTTGCCCTGCTTGCCTTGGCCGTCACCCTGACGACCTCTGTCCTGGCGCTCGGCTTTATCCTGGCCGTCGCCCTGACGCCCTCTGTCCTGGCGCTCGGCTTTTTCCTGGCCGTCACCCTGGCGACCTCTGTCCTGGCGATCGCCTTTATCCTGGCCATCCTTGCCCTGGCCATCGCCCTGACGATTTCTGTCCTGGCGAGGCTTGCCCTGCTTGCCTTGGCCGTCGCCTTGACGACCTCTGTCCTGGCGTTCGCCTTGCTTTTCTCCGTCCTTGGGCTGCTCCTTGTGATCGCCTTGACGACGATCCTGACGATCATTCTTGTCCTGGCCATCCTTGCCCTGGCGCTCGCCTCTGTCCTGGCCGTCGCCCTGACGATTCTTGTCCTGGCCATCCTTGCCCTGGCGCTCGCCCTTCTCCTGACGAGGCTTGCCCTGCTTGCCTTGGCCGTCTCCCTGACGGTTGCCCTTATCCTGGCCATCCTTGCCCTGACGCTCACCTCTGTCCTGACGAGGACGACGGTCGCCATTCTTCTGACGGCCCTCACGGGACGATCCCGCCTCCTCATCAACGCCTGCCACGCCAAGCTCTTCCTGCTCTTCTCTCACAAGTCTTTCAAGCTCCTTGAGCTCCTCGGGAGATATGTTCGCCTGACCCTTTTTCCCGTGATGCTTATGGAACCGAAGCTGCTCGACGTTATATTCCTTGAGTTCCTTGTCATCACCGGACTCCACGAGCACCTTCACCAGCTGACGGAGTACGTTCACGCTGTGCACCTCGCCCCTCTGACCGTCGGTGGTGACCACGTAGTCCCCGACGTTCGGAAGCTTGCGGTTCAGCTCCTCGTAGGTTTCCTCCTCATTCTTCAGGCAGCACATCAGCCTTCCGCAAACGCCCGAGATCTTCGTGGGGTTCAGGGAAAGATTTTGTTCCTTTGCCATCTTGATGGAAACGGCAATGAAATCCGATAAATAACTATGACAGCAAAGTGGCCTGCCGCATATGCCAATGCCACCCATGATCTTCGTCTCGTCGCGAACGCCGATCTGACGAAGCTCGATCCTTGTCTTGAACACGCCGGCGAGGTCCTTTACGAGCTCGCGGAAGTCGATCCTTCCGTCGGCGGTGAAATAAAACAGGATCTTGTTGTTGTCGAAGGTATATTCCGCATCGATGAGCTTCATTTCCAGCCCATGCTTTTGGATCTTCTCGAGGCAGATCTTAAAAGCCTCTTTTTCCTTCTCTTTGTTGCCTGCCTCCTGCTCCTTATCACGCTGATTTGCGATGCGGAGAATGGGCTTTAAGGGCTGTACGACGGCGGAGTCCTCCACCTCGCGGACACCGGAAACTGCGGTGCCAAATTCAATCCCGCGCGCGGTCTCGACGATCACGTTGTCCCCCCGCTTTAATTCAAATTGCAGGGGATCGAAAAAATAAATCTTTCCTGCGGTGCGAAACCTTACGCCTACTACTCTTATCATGTTTTTCCTTGCGCCGCTAAGCGGCATTCCTTTCTTGATCTATCAACCACACAGTACGTCCATAGTATTATATCACCAAAACCACTTTCCGACAATATATATTTGAAGACAGGGCCTCAGAATAAAGCGTTTTTTAATGCATTTTGTACCTACAAAAAAACGGGTTTGCCCTTGAAAACAGGAAACTCTTGAAAAATTCCGTAAGATGTGTATATAATATACATTGAGGTTGTATCATTTTACGTCGGATTGGGCCGAAACGGCAAAATAATATGATGCGTCAGTCGGGCTCGAAAGAGCTCGCAGGAGGGTAACAAAGTGAAAGAATTAATGATCATGTACCATCCCGTCAAGAAGGAGATCCATTTCCTCGCGAAGGTGAAGGGGGAGTTTATCGAAGTACCTTACAAGATCTGCCCCAATCTGATCCCTTATTCCCCGGAAAATGGCGAATTCTTGCTCCAGAATCAAGGAAATAAATTCTTTGATGATATTTTCGAGCAGTTCTCGAATGAAAAGATCAGTCTGGTGTTCAAGGGAACGCAGGTCGATTATGAGGACTTTTGCGAGAAGATCGCTGAATACAACAAATATGCAGAGGAAGATCGCTTTACCATCAGCAACTTCATCGAGCTGCCTGCAGTAACGGATATCTTCAGCCGCATCAACGATTTCTGTGATGAGACGCTGAAGCTCTTCGACACGGAGCTGAAGGATTCCGAGATCCGTCAGTCCTTCCAGACGAGAAAACAGGAGTTTGAAAAGAAGCGCGATCAGCTGAGCTGCAGCGACATCAACCTTTGCCTGGTTGGTACTTACAGCTCCGGTAAATCCACCTTCATCAACACGCTGATCGGACGTCGTATCCTTCCCGAGAGCATTAACTCCGAGACCGCGAAGATGTTCCGCATCCGCAATGCGAAGAACCCTTCCGTTTCGTTCTTCCTTTGCTCGGCAGATTATCAGTCGCCCAACATGGTGACGCTGTCCTGGGATGAGACGAAGAAGAAATTTACGTTCAACTCCGAGCGCCCCTGCGAGACCACGAAGCGCAAGATCCAGAACGAGATCAACAATGCGCTGGTGTTCCATCTGCAGCAGCACGAGCAGTTGTATCAGATCCTCAAGAGCATCAACGAGCTGCCCAATGCGGCAACTGAGGATGCGACGGAATATGTGGACGGCATCATCGACGTGAACTTCCCGATTCAGCTGGATCCGAACCTGAACTTCACGTTCTATGACACGCCCGGTACGGACAGTAACTCCAACGAGCACCTGCTGGTTCTGCAGAAGGCCCTGCAGCAGCAGACCAACTCCATCCTCATCGTCATCTACGAGCCGACGAAGATGGAAGGTACCGGTAACTCCACGCTGTACAAGCTGATCCATTCCTCCCGTGAGAACGCGGACACGAAGAACAAGGTGCACATCGACCTGACCCGTTCGCTCCACGTCATCAACCAGGCGGACACGAGAAGCCTTACCGATCTTGCAAACTTAAAGAACAAGAAGGTCGGCATCTCCCTGAAGGAGACCGACAAGATTTACAACGAAGAGGCAGAATATATCGACCTTGCAACGGAGCGTCTGTTCTTTGCTTCCTCCAAGGCGGCATACATCGCAAAGGCCATCGAGGCCAACGTGGATACCGAGGACGAGCGCCTTTGGCTTGCAAACCACAGAAACGAGATCAACAACACGCCAATCTCCGATCCTCTGCTCACGAAGAATGAATCCTCTGAAATCGAGACCGGTATGTACTTCAAGCTCGACAAGATGGCAAACGCCGACAATGACACCAAGCGCCTCATGGAAGACTGCATGGAGGAGCTCAAGAAATGTGATGAGCCTTGTGAAAACAGCCTGCATCCCATTCTTCACAGAGTGTACGTGAACTCCGGTCTGTATGCGATCGAAAAAGAGATCATCCGTTATGGTGAGAAATATGCCCTCGCCGTTAAGGCAAAGGGTCTGTACGACAGCATCTCCAGCGTCGTAGACTTCATCCGCGATGACTACAAGGCCATCGAGGCACAGGCGAGACTCTCCAAGGAGCAGATCTCCCAGAACATCCAGACCATGAAGACCACGATGGTGAGCGACATCGAAAAGGCTTGCGAGGAGTATCTCGCCGACCTCAATCCGAAGAGCATCTACTCCAGATTCCTTGAGGTTCAGGCCTTCACCGAGATCATCGAGGCGCGTAAGACCCAGGCCTCCAAGATCGCGGACAAGATGAAGTGGATCGCAATCCGTCCTGAAGTGTTCGAGGAAAAGAACAACCTGATCCGTCAGGAACTGAACCGTTACCTGATGGAGATCGACGAGTACTACAAGGTGAACCGCGAGATCATCTTAAAGCTTCAGATCGAAGACCTCAGAAACCGTCTGGTGAAGACCATCACCGGTTATCAGGGCATCGACGAAGAGCTGGTACGCCGTATCGCGAACGTGTCCGACACGCAGATCCCGCCTTCCTCGTTAAAGGCGCTGCGCATGGATGAATATATCAACAAGCAGAAGGCCATCTTCATCTTCTCGACGAACGACAAGAAGTCTTACAAGAACGACATCGAGGCAATGTTCGCCGCAACGACGATGCAGCAGTACGAGTCCTACATGGCCGAGATCATTTCCGTGGCAAAGGCGAAAACGGACGAGCTGAAGACCGAGTTCAAGAACAACATCAATACCATTTCCTCCAACCTGGAATTCTTGATCAACGACGAGAAGGAAGCCGCAAGGATGCAGGAAAAGGCAAAGGCAGTTCTGGATCTGGTGGAGCAGAGAGACAAAGAGCTCAACCAAAGGATCTGGGGCGAGATCAAATAAGAAAAACGAGCACAAAAACAACGCTTGCATTTGTCTTGCAAGCGTTGTTCTTTTTTGCGCTTTTTTATGCTTTGTCTCGTTTATTGCTTTACGTTCTTAAGCGTATTCACTTCTTTTTGAAGCTTTCCGCTCCGAAGGCCCCTGATCACGCGATAAAACGGCAGAAACAGCAGTAAGACTTTGTATTTGTAAAATACGGGATATTTTTTCGCATAAATGTCATAATACGGATTGCTTTTGCGGATCGGAGCAAATAATCTTGATAGTACATACCTCGTTTTGCCCCATTTTTTCTTCTGCAACATATTTGAAACATGGTTGCTCATTGTCCCATAAGTGCCGCAGGAGAAAAGGTATTCCAGCATCTCTTCGTCTTCCTCGGTAAGCTTTCCATCGCCAAATAAATGCATCGCCAAGGTGCGGTTTTTCTTTTCGAACTCGGCAATGCCAAGCTTTTCCAGTTCGCCGCTTACGTACGCTTCGTCCATCTCCACTTTGGAGAGATAAACAAAGGTATCCACCACGGAACGCAGACCAGTTCCATAATTGTAAAAATGCTTGTATTCATGAGCGATCAGGTAAACATAAAAATCTTCCGGAGAAAAATGCTTTTCGGCACCTTCTTCGAGGAGACGTTCCGTTGCATGGTCGAAGTATTCCAAGAAGTCATCCACTCCGTCACTCTTAGAAAACAACATCCTGTGCATCTCAAAATTCAGTACTGGCTGCTTATAGTAAATGTCATCAGATCCGACTTCCGTGCTCTTGGTCGTATAGCCAAGGCTTTCCATGATCGACTTTACGTCGTCAGCGCGCGAAGCGTCGAACAAGATGTCATAGTCTGACATTTCACGCATTTCCGGCCTTGGATAATGATCCTTGATGACCGCACCCTTCAGCAGCACGTACCAAATGCCTGTTTCTTTCAGCTTTTGGGTGATGGCCTCTTTTTCGATGGAAAAGCGCGTGTTCCTGTGCACCACGTCCGAAAGGATCCGCGTCGTCATCCCGCTCCGAAATCCGGCCGCTTCCACCGCAAAGGCTGCTGCCCCGGCCAGGGATTGTGATTTTGCCAGGGAGAACACTTCGTTCAGATCCATGGCCTTCACCCGTTCCGGGTCCGGCTTCATTTCTTTCACCGCACATGAGACCAAGTAGATCAAGTCCTGCCGCACTTTTTGAAACTCTTCCTGATTCATGCTTCCTCCAGAGCGTTGATGCCGCGCAAGGTTGTCAGGATTTCGTGAACGTCTTTTGCGATCTGGTCCTTGGGTGCGTCATATTTTGCATATAATGCATCCACGATCTCTTCTTCCGTCGTCTCTTTTTTCAGGAGTTCGATGATATATGCCGCCGTTTTGTTGCTACGCACGATGCCGCTGAAGGCCTCCGCGCTGATGGGCACCAAAAACTGCGTGTCATCGATGTCCTGCGTGATAAAACATGATTTTAATTTCATGATCCATTCTCCTCTTTAGCAAACCGGCTGCTCTTCTTCTGCCGACGTTTCTTCTTTCTTGTTCTTCAGCATGCGCTCCATACTCTTTTCAAATTGCATCTGGCGCTTTTCCCTGCAATGGGTATCATATACGGGGCAGTTCGCAAAGGACGTGCAATCCGGCAGGAACGGGCATTTTCGGCACTTCTCACGGGTTTTGTCCGCGCGGCAAAAGCTTTCCTTTGTCGCCTCGTCCGTCACGCCGTGGAAGATGTCTCCGAACAGCGCATCTTTCGGGCAATGTTCGCAGGAATAAAGGCTTCCGTCCGGCGCAATGACAACGCTTCCCTTGTCCGCCATGCAATGATGAATGCGAAGCTTAAGGCCTCTGCCACTGTAGGAGGCAGACCTAAAACCGGCTTCCAGGATCTGTTCTTCCAGCTCCATCGCCTTCTCCCAAAGGGCCAGGTCGTTCTCTCCCATGCGCACGGCGTTCAGCGGCGCTATATAAACATGCACCTTTTGTTTGTCCGTGATGTTTTTGGAAAGGTCCGACAGGAATTCCGGAACGCCCGCAAGGTTTTCTTCGTCCACGTTACAGCGAATGGAAACTGAGATATTCCGCGCCGCGAGGCGGTTAATCGCATCCATAACTCCCTGATAAGTTTCATGATACCGCAAATATTGCTTTCTTGCAATATAATCTCGCTCCGCGCCGTCCATGGAAACTTGGACGCTTCTGATCTTCCATGGGCCTGCCATCTTGTCGGCCACGGCATCGGTCAAAAGACTCGCGTTGGTGATCATGGTGGAAGTATATTCCACGCCCTCTTCCTGCAAGCGTTCGCAGATACGATCGATGATGCTTTCTCCCATGAGCGGCTCTCCGCCAAACCAGCCGATCTCAATCTTGCCCTCGGCCTTGGTCTGCAGGATGTACTGCACCGTCTGCTCCACGATCTCCGGGGTCATGGTCACTTGCTTCATGCCCTCTTCGTAGCAGTAAACGCAACGCGCATTGCAGGCAAACGTGGGCAGGATCGTGTAGCCCTGAATGCCCTTGGATTTGTGGAAGATGCGGAGCATGCGGGACGTGCCCTCGTAAAAGGCGCATTCATCCTTGCCCTCGGGGACGAGAAAATACCCTTCCATCAGTGCCGTAAGGTCGGGGTTTTGTGTAATATCGGCGCCGGCGATGGGCTGTTCCAAGGGGCGCTCCAGCTCCCACAGCTGCCTCGTCATGGTGTGATAGAGAAGCTGCTTACCCTCGAAAACATATGAAAGGGCAAACTGGGAAAGAACATAGTTTGCATCCTCGCGAAGCTTTTGAACGGGGAGAATCTTCTTAAGGACTTGATCCGGTTTTGACAATTCTTTCATGCTTGGCTCTCGCTTTTACGTTCTTTCATTTGGCCTTTTTTCGGCCGTTTTCATATTCTTTCGTTTGGCCGCTTGTCGGCCGTTTTCATATTCTTTCGCTCGGCCGCTTGTCAGCCGTTCTCTTTCATGGTGAGGAACAAAAGTTCCATCACGAGGTCGGGGTTCACGTTGGCGTCAAGGCGCTTCTTGGCTTTGTCTAGGGCCTCCAGGACTGCCTCGATCCCTTCGTAGCTACTGCGGCGCGCAACTGCTCGCAGAGTGCTTCCCTCCTCGCGGAACACGAGATGATTCATGTCGTTTGTTGCCTTGAACAGGAGCACGTCGCGGTACCAGACCGTCATGACGTCGATCAGGTCGCTCCGATCAAGCTTTTGCTCTTTGATGCGTGCGGCCGCGGTCACGAGCTCTTGCAGCTCCATGTCGTGCACATATTTCAGGATCGAGAGGGCTTCACTCTTCATGCCCTCAAAACCTTCACTGAACGCGAGCTGGCGGGCCTTCCCGACATTGCCGCGCGCAAAGGCAACGCAGACTTCGGCTTTATAGTCCGTGATCTGAAGCTCCTCCATGAGGTACTTACGGATCAGATGATCCGGAACGGGCTTCATGTTCAGCACGACGCAGCGACTCAAGATTGTGGGTAACAAAGAATTTACGTTGGTGGTCAGGAGCATGATCACGACATACTCCGGAGGCTCTTCTAAGGTCTTCAGGAGGGCGTTTTGTGCCTGGGTCGTCATCTTCTCCGCCTCATTCATGATATAGACCTTGTAGGGGCCAGAATAGGGCTTCACGCCCACGTCGCCGCTGATCTGCACGCGCACATCGTCCACGCTGATCGAGTTCGGCTTTTCATGGGTGACCTTGATGATGTCGGGATGGTTGTCGGACAGCGCCTGCTTGCAGGAATGACAGGTTTGGCAAGGGATCTCGGCGCTTCCGGCTTTTGCGACAGTCCCGGGGTTCCCGGCAGTTTCAGGGGACCCGGCTTTCCCGCGCATTTCGCATTGCAGGGCCATGGCGAAGATCTTCGCGATGAATTCCTTCCCGGAAAACTGCTCGCCGTTGATCACATATGCATGGGATATCTTACCGGATGCGATGGCGCTCTGCATGTGCTCCTTCATCTGGTCCTGTCCTACGATATCACGAAACGTTGCCATGGAGTACTCCTTTCCCGTGTCTTGAGCCAAGGTTTCTTTGTGAATTTGCGATTGCAGGTGCTTGCTGGTCAGTTCTGGTGCTTGTTGGCTACTTGCTTTTTATCGTGCCATATTGCTTTTTGCCCTCAAAATCAGCTGCCGCCAAACCCGTTTTCGCAAAAATCAACTGTTTTGGACTAGAAAGCCATAAATTCTGTGATCCTTCCAGTTTTTATTGCTTTTGGGCATATGGGGCGATCTGGTGGACGATTATTTGAGGTTGGCGAGGAGATATGCCTCGATTTCGTTGATGCACTCATCAAGATTGTCATTGTAGAAGCTCTTGGGGTTGCCGGCTTCCTTCAGCTTCTCAGCCGAGAAGTCCTCGCTGTCTGCAAGGAAACGTCTGCACATCTCCTCATATTTCGGTTGCGCCTGCTTCTTTTCGCGGTCTAAGGCGCGCTGCAGACGTACGCCGTCATCGAGCGCCACGTACACCGGCAGAACCTTCTCGGCGCCGAAATATGCCACGAGCTTTTGATAGGCCTCAAGCGTACCGATGAGCAAGTCATCCGTCTCGCCTTGGGCGATCTTGCCGTCGTCCACGGTGAAATATCTCCAAAGGCCGTGGCAGGTGTTGTAGGCGCGATCCTCAATGATCTTGCCCTGCGCCTTCAGGGCCTGAAAACCTTCCTCGTCGGTGAAATGATATTCCACGCCCTCCTGCTCTCCGGCGCGGATGGGCCTTGTCGTGTAAGGCACCACCGTGCGAAACGCAATGTTCTTGCGCTTTAGCAACTCCTTGTAGATGGTGTCCTTACCTGTAGAGCTCTTCCCCATTAAACATACGATCTTTCCCATGATTTTCCTCGGTAAAATTCTGAATTATTTATCAAAGCAGGCAACCGCTTGCTATGATTTCATTTTTGTCTTGTGGGCAAGCGGTTTCTGCCTTCCTTGCTTGCCTGTGTTCCGTTTTCGCTTCTCAGGCAAACGGTTACTGTCTTCTTTGCTTGCCCGGAATCCACTTCTGCCTCTCAGGCAAGCATTTTCTGTCCTTTTTGCTTGCTTGAAATCCACTTTTCTCTTTCAGGCAAACCGCTTTGCTTGCCTGTGTTCCGTTTTCGCTTCTCAGGCAAACGGTTACTGTCTTCTTCTCTTGCCCGGAATCCACTTCTGCCTCTCAGGCAAGCATTTTCTGTCCTTTTGCTTGCTTTAAATCCACTTTTCTCTTTCAGGCAAACCGCTTTGCTTGCCTGTATTCCGCTTTCGCTTCCCAGGCAAGCATTTTCCGCTTTCCTTGCTTGCCTGTGTTCCGTTTTCGCTTCTCAGGCAAACGGTTACTGTCTTCTTTGCTTGCCCGGAATCCACTTCTGCCTCTCAGGCAAGCATTTTCAGTTCTTTTTTTGCTTGCCGTCCGTAGCCTAAGAGAATGCTAACTGTTTATGATCACGCGGACGGTGCCGGCCTTGGATACGCCGCGGAGGCTTAGGCCTTGGGCTTGCGCGCGCAATATGTCTTCTTGAATCTTCTTTGTGAAGGCTTCGCCAGGTGCAACGATGGGCGTTCCGGGCGGGTAGAGATTGACGAATTCCGCTGCGACGTGGCCTTCACAGGCGCTGAGCGGAACCTCCTCATAAGGCGCGTCCCAGGCTTCGTTCAAACTCATGATAATGTCGGGGTTGAGTGATGCATCCTGCTCGTTGCGTGGTTGTGTGCTTGGGCTTGTTCCTGCTTGGCTTGTGGGTGCGGCACTTGCATGGTCGCTTGTCCCTGCTTGGCTTGTGATGTCGGCAAGCTTGGATTGGCCGGCTTCTGCTTGGCCTATAATGTCGGCAAGCTTGGATTGGCTTGTTGCGGGGGCACTCGATTGTGTGCCAAAACATGTCTCCACTGCGCGGTCCATCTCAAGGAGGGCCTTCGTCGTGCGCTCGAACCCTTCTGCGGTGTCGCCGATGGTGAACATGGCGAGGCAGTACTCGCCTGCTGCCATTTCAAGCTGTAAGTGGTATTTCTCGTGCAGCGTATCGTAGATCTGCTGGCCCGTAAGGCCGCTGTCGCCAGCGTGGATGAGAAGCTTTCCTATATCTTGGGATGTCACCGCTGTCAGACTGCTTTCTTTGCATAGTGCGACAAGGCTGGTATCACTCGCAAAGCCCTGATTGGCAGAGTCGCCGCCTTGTCCCAGACCTACCTCTCGCTTCACGGCCAGAATCTTAAAGTGCTTGCATGCGCTGAGCGCGTCTGTCATGCGCGTGAAGTTCTCATAAAACTCATGAAATAGTCTTTCGCCGTCCTGCTCGATCATGGCGATGGCGTTGTCAACGCTGGCCATGAGAACATAGGAAGGGCTGCTGGACTGGTAGATGCGAAGGAACCTGCGAAGCCTTTCGCGGTCCACTCTGTCGCCGTTTACGTGAAGGAGCGCCGTCTGCGTCATGGCCGGCAAAGTCTTGTGCACGCTATGGATCACAAGGTCCGCGCCCGCGCGGCAGCTGTTCTCATGCCATGCCGCCCCCTCAGGAACTGCACCCCTCGACCCTGCCACATTTCCGACGCCATTTGCCTCGTCCACATCTCTCGACCCTGCCGCATTTCCGACGCCATTTGCCTCGTCCACATCTCTTGACCCTGCTGCATTTCCGACGCCATTTGCCTCGACCGCAGGCCTTCTCGTCAGCCCCAGGTGCGCTCCATGCGCCTCATCCACGATGAGGATCTTGCCGTGTCCATGCACCACCTCCGCGATCTCTCGAATGGGTGATATCCTGCCCTCGTAGGTGGGCGAAACGATCAAAACCGCCTGTATCGTTGGATCCTTCGCGAGTGCTTCCTCCACCTGCTTTGGGGAGATGCCGTCGCAGATGCCAAATCCCGCAAGCACGGGAGGCATCAGGTAGGTCAGCCGAAATTTACGAAGATAGGCGGCGTGATAGGCTGATTTATGGCAATTCCTTGCCATGAGAAGGTGCCCGCCTTCGGGAAGCGCACAGCTTAACGCGCTCAGGATCCCGCAGGTGCTCCCATTCACCAAAACAAAACTCTCGTCCGCGCCGTAAAGCTTTGCGACGCGCTCCTCGAGCTCTTTGAGCACGCCCTCCGGCGCATGCAAGTCGTCAAAGTCAGGAATCTCCGTGATATCCATGGAAAAGAGGTCTTCCGGCAGCACGCCAAAGGTCCGGCGCTTGTGCCCCGGCATGTGCAGGGGATAATCGTCCCCCTTCGCATATTCCCTTAATTTGTCATACAAATGCTCCATGGTCCTCGGAAGATTACCTTCGGCTCGTTTCCCTTTTTTCGGAAGACTACTGCGGCATATTTTTACGCTTGGAAGATCACTGCGCCGCTTTTTCTCTCTTGAATCTTCTGCGTCTCTGACGCCTGTTTCCTTTCCTTGCTTCCATGTACTCCGTGATATGATCAGGCTCGACACCGTCCACCCTGCCGTGTCCGTGCACGTAATGAATGGTCTCGAGGAAGGAGCACCACTTGTCCGCGCTGGTTACGATCCATGCCTCGCGGCATCTCGGGATCTTGGTAAGTGTCAGCGGCCACATATGCTTCTCGATGATGTCACGCTCCCTCGGAGTGAGGTCGTAGTCCCTCGACGCGTTCTGGAGCGCAATCCCAGGGTGGTAGAACCCGTGGAGGTTTCGCGGCTTTCTTGCGTCGCCAACGTGCCAGTCGTACAGGAAATAATCATGCAGGAGCGCACCGCGGATCATCTGCTCCTTCTCGCAGCGGATGTGGAGCTTTTCGCTGATGGCGATGCTCACTTTTGCAACGTTGAAGCAGTGCTGGTTGACGGTCATGTCGCCGTGCTGGATGCAGCCCTTGGTCGATTGGAAGTTTTGAGAACGCAAAATGTCGGGCGCTGCTTCCCGGATCTGCCGGTGGAGCTCCCGATGACGCTCAAATTTTCTTTTCCATCTCTCCGCCCTTCTTCTCGAGCGGAGGCTTTCCGTTCGCTGCTTCATACTCTAAAGATCCTTTACGATCAATATCTTCCGCGGATTTCTTCTTCCTCGAAGTTTTCGCCGCCTTCGCCATCCACAGTGGTCTGGCCGTCCTGCGAGCCCTCTGTGCCGTCGCCCTGGCCATCCGCGCCCTCAGCGCCTTGCGTTCCATCGCCCGCCAAGCCGCCGTCAGCACCATCCCCGCCGCTTCCGATCTGCACTTCCACAATGCGATCCTTGGGGTTCTCGCCCTTCGGATAATGATAAACGACGACGGGATATCCCGTCTCCACGTAAGAATATATCTCCGACGCCACCTTCTTTGGCAGGTTAATGCAGCCGTGTGACCCGTTCGTCAGGTAAATCTTTCCGCCAAAGCTTCTGCGCCAGGTCGCGTCATGCATGCCATAGCCGCCGTAAAACGGCATCCAGTAATATACAAAGCTCTCATAGTCCGGGCCGCGCAAAATCCGGTTGGTCTGCTTGTAAGTCACGGCGTAAATGCCCTCCGGCGTTGAGTGCCCGGTCTGCACGTCGCCGGACACAAAGTCCGAATCCAGAACGAGTTCGCCCTGATAATAAAAATACATATGCTGATTTGTCAGGTCGATCTCCGCATAGGAGTCCCCGACGTTTCCGTCAAAAAACACGTAATCCTTCGACTTTGCGACGGGCCTTCGGTCCGTCACGGCGCCTTCCTTGATCAGCGCGATCAGCTCCGGCGCTTCCTTTTCCTCATCGGACTGCCAGCCGGACTTGCACTTTAGCATCACTTCCGCGTCCAGCGAGGTGTGAAATACGTAATGATTTCCGTTGGGATCATATTTCTTCTTCGCGTCCTTCACAAAGGTCGTCACCGCTTCTTCATCCAGCACGGCCTGCCCGTTTTGAATGCTCACCCACTCATGCATCTGCTCCGCGCCAATGGTGAACTTCGCGCCGTACCAGTTGTAACGAATGGTCGCGCCAAGCAAGAGGTTTAAGTCCGCCGCCAGCTTGTTTAGCTTCGCGTCGTCCGCCCTCACCATGGCAACATTATAACATCCCGTGCCCTCAATATCCACCGAATTTTCCAAACGGTCCATGGCCTCCTCGATGGCGGGAAGAGCCTTTCTTGCGACGATCCTCGTGCCGAGCGTGTCCGGGATCACGCGGTAGGCGTTCTCCTCGGGAAGATAGTCACTCAAGTATGCATTCTTCGGCTCGCTAGTCGCCTTTCTGTCAAAGGCATCCCAGCTTTTTACCACCGCCTCGAGCTTTCCGTGATCATATTCCGTGAACTCTTCGAAGGAATATTCCGCCGCCGACCTTCCGTAATCCAAGATCCAGCGGTAAGGGTCCTGTTTGGCAAAAACCTGCGAAACGTAAAGCGCCGTATCCACCTTCTGAAGTGAGACGTCCTCGGGCGTCAGAACGCCAAGGACCGTGTTACGCGTGGGATCCTTGGGATCGCGCCCGCGCACCTCGAGGCGAAAGCCCGCAAGGCGGCCGTCCAAAAGCTGCGTAACGCGAGCAGGCGTAAGCCCCGAACAGTCAATGCCATTGATGCGAACACCCGGCAAAAAAACTTCTCTGTAGCGGCAAACGCCATAATAATATACGCCTGCTGCCGACAGCAAAGCGATCACCAATATTGAGATGCATCCAATGAGTAACTTCTTTTTCATCAATCCAATGCTTGTCCAAACTTTTCGCGGCAATATGCCTCGATGATCTTCTCCTCGGAGAAATAGTATTTCTGGCCTTTGATCTCCTGATATTCCTCATGACCCTTGCCAAGCAGGGCAATAATATCCCCGGGCCTTGCGTTGTCGATGAGGTAATGAATGGCCTCCTCTCGGTCAATGATCGTGATATATTTTCCGCCGTGCACGGCAAGGCCTTCGATGATGGTCTTGTTGATCTCCTCCACCTCTTCGTCGCGGGGATTGTCCATGGTCAGGACCGTGAGATCAGCATATTTTCCCGAAGCCTCTCCCATGTCAAAGCGTCTTGCCTTCGCGCGGTTTCCGCCGCCGCCAAACAGGCAGATCAGGCGCTCCGGATTGTAGCTTTTCAGCATGGACAAAAGGTTCTCGGCGCTGACGGCGTTATGCGCGTAATCGATCAGCATCGTGCCGTGGCCTGCCATGCAGGTCATCAGCTGCGTGCGGCCCTTGACGTAAACCTTCTTCAGGCCTGCGAGGATGGTCTCTTTCGGGATGCCCATTTCGGCCGTGATCGCGATCGCGATCAGCGCGTTCTCCACGTTAAAGGTACCCGGCATCGGGATGCTGACCTGTGCGTCCATCTTGCCGGAGAGCCGGAACGTAACGCCAAGATAGCTCCCCTCCCAAAGATTCTGGACTTCACTTGCCATGTAGTCGGCCTCACCCTTTTGTGAAACGGTGACAACGCGGTCCTTCGCAAGCTCCGTTGCTTCCTGCCATCTCGGATCGTCCTTGTTCGCGATCACGGGGCCGGTCTGCCTGAACAGCAATTTCTTGCAGTCAAGATATTCCTGGAAATCCTTGTGTTCGTCGGGGCTGATGTGATCCGGTGTGATGTTGAGGAACGCGCCGTATGCAAACTCGATCCCTGCGGTCCTGCCAAGCTTTAATGCCTGGGAGGAAACCTCCATCACTGCATAGGTGCAGCCTTCCTCAAGCATCTTCGCGAAAAGGCGTTGCAGCTCATAGGATTCCGGGGTCGTGTTTGCGGTTTTGAATTTTTCCTCGCCGATAAAGGCGCCAAGCGTGCCGATCATGCCGACCTTATTGCCTGCCTCTTCGAGGATCTTCTTGATCATATGCGTGGTGGTCGTCTTGCCCTTGGTTCCGGTCAGACCGATAACCTTAAGCTTCGACGCGGGATTGCCGAACCAGTTTTTCGCCGCATATGCCAACGCTTCGCGGGTATTCTCTACACGGATGACGGTGGGAGCTTCGCTGCCTTGCGCTTCGGCCGTAGCGCCGCTCTGTGCGCCGGCGTTTTTCATGAGGTCCGCGACTGCTGCCTCATCCTCCACAAGAAGCGTCGCAGCGCCTTCTGAAACTGCCTGCGCCGCAAAGACATGACCGTCAAACTTCGCACCCTTCAGGCACACAAACGCGCAGCCCTTCTCCACCTTTCTGGAGTCGTAAACAAGCGCCGTAACCTCCGTCTCAAGGCTGCCCTGCAAAAGCTTATATTCCATTCCCGCCAAAAGTTCGCTTAATCTCATGTGAAATCCCTTTCTTTTATGGTCAGATCAGTCATGCATTGACCGTAGTTCGATCCGATCTAAAATCCCCTGTACGGAGACATTCTGATGCGTTAAATACATGCGACAAACGTTCTCGATGAATTTCTCATCCGCCTTTGTCTTTTTCTGGATCTTTTTAATGTCATATCCCTTGTCGATCAGCTTCATGATCTTCTCCACAAGGGCATATTTTTCGCTGTCTCGGAGCGGCGCATCCTGGGCCGATTTCTCCTCGATGGGACCTCCGAGAACCGCCTTGGGCGCATGTCCATAATATACTATTTTAGGCCCTAATTTCAAGAGCTTTTCCCAACTCTTTCCAATCTCCGTGCCCCGATGCAGTTCGAGCTCATATAAGAGATTCAGATCCCCCACGAAAAGGGTACCGTCGTCAAGCCATAACGAGATGGAATCGTCGCTGTGACCAGGCGTGTGAAGGAGCTCCCCGTCGATGCCAAATCCCTTGAGGACGGCGCGGCTTTCCCCGAGCGGAAAGACCTTGCAATCCCCGTCACGGATCGGCACAAAAAAAGAACCCTTTTCCTTGGCGAAAATCTCATCGGCCGCATGGACAAAGGGCTTTTGCAACTCCGGGATCAGGATGGTAGCGCCTTGGTCTGCGATCTCCTGCGCGATCCCACAATGATCCGGATGAAAATGTGATATGATAATGCCGCTCACTTTCTGCACGGGGATCTGTAGCTCGCCCATCGCCCTGCAAAAAGCAGGAAACGTGCCAGCCCACCCCGTGTCAAAAAGGATCATGCCAAGGTCACCTTCGATCAGGTACGTGTTGGTGTTGGAATAACGAAGTTCTTTTACTTTCATGCCTCTGGATGATATTCTCCTTCATATACCACGTAGGAGGGACCCTTCATGTGCACCACGCCCTGCGAGTCCCACTCCACGTGCAATGTTCCGCCGATCTGCTCCACGTCCGCAATGCGGTCGCATAGGCCAAGCCGGTGCATGAAAACAACGGCCGTGCAGCACCCCGTGCCACAGCCGATCGTTTCGCCCGTGCCGCGCTCCCACTCGCGGATCTTCAAGTGCTGCCTGTCCACAAGCTGTACGAAAGTCACGTTCGTCCTGCGTGGAAAAACTGAGTGGTTTTCCACAAGGGGTCCGTATTTCTCAATATCGAGGGTGGATAAGTCGTCCACCTGAATGAGCGTGTGTGGATTGCCCCAGGAAAGCGAGGATGCGATCATCGTCTTATCCCCAACCTGGATGGGCTGGGTGAAGAATTCGTCCTTGTCGGTGCTTACCGGGATCAGGGACGGCGTGAAGATCGGCTCGCCGATCGCCGCCTCGATATTCGTGACCTTGCCGTCCTCCACGGTCAGGAGGATCGTCTTTTCGCCGCCGAGCGTCTCGATCTTCACGGTGGTTTTATCGGTCAGGCCGTGATAATAGACGAACTTGCCGACGGAACGCACGGCATTGCCGCACATTTCCGCTTCCGTGCCGTCCGGATTAAAGATGCGCATGCGAAAATCACAGCGGTCGGACGGGCAGATCAACACCAGCCCGTCCGCGCCTATGCCAAAATGCCGATTTGACATCTTGATCGCGAGTTCATTTGGATTTTCAATGGTTTGATGGATGGCGTCGACATACACGTAATCATTGCCGAAGGCCTGCATTTTAGTGAATTTGATGTTCATGCGATTCCGTCCTCTTGCACTTTTGAAGTGCCTTTTGTCCTTGCGATGCGCTTGTTCTAAATCGATCAGCGATTCAGCGCCTGGTCAAGGTCAGCGATGATGTCGTCCACGTTCTCGATGCCAATGGAAATGCGAACGAAGGCCTTCGTGATGCCAAGGGCCATCTTGGTGTCATCGGGAATGGACTCGTGGGTCTGCGTCCAAGGGTAAGTGATCAAAGTCTCAGTACCGCCAAGACTCTCCGCAAACAGGATCATGTTCACGTTGGAAAGCAGGTCCTGGGCCGTCTTTTCGCTGTCAAGCTCGAAGGATATCATGCCGCCAAAGCCCGTGCACTGCTTCTTACTGATCTCATAGCCCTTGTGGTTCTCGAAGCCGGCGTAATATACCTTCTTCACCTTCGGCTGGGTCAGAAGCCAGTTTGCAACCTTGCGCGCGTTCTCATCATGCTGACGCATGCGAAGGGACAAGGTCTTCAGGCCGCGGAGGATCAGCCAGCAGTCAAACGGCGCCAGCTGTGCTCCCATGGACTTGATCTGGCCCTGGAAGAACGGAATTCTTGCGGGATCTTTTACGACAACCACGCCCGCGATCACGTCATTGTGGCCGGTCAGATACTTCGTGCCGCTGTGCACGACAATGTCCGCGCCGAGATCGAGGGGCTTCTGGAAATAGGGCGTTAAAAAGGTATTGTCCACAACGAAAATGCAGTTATTCTCCTTCGCGATCTTTGCGATCTCCTGGATGTCAGCCACCTTCATCATCGGGTTGGTGGGCGTCTCGAGGAAGATCATCTTCGTCTCGGGGCGAAGCGCGTTCTTGATGTTGTCAAGCTCCGTCATGTCAACGTAGGTGAACTCACAATTGAATTTGCTGAAGATCTCATCGCAGATACGGAAGGTGCCACCGTAAATGTCATCGCACAGGATCACGTGATCTCCGTTCTCAAGAAGGTTGAACACCGCCATGTTGGCCGCCTGTCCGCTAGTGAAGGCAAAGCCCTCGGCTCCGTTCTCAAGAATGGCCATGGTGCGCTCAAGCTCCTGGCGGGTCGGATTCTGCACGCGGGAGTAATTATATCCCGTCGACACGCCAAAGGTAACGTGGCGGAAGGTCGCCGTCTGGAAGATGGGGAAGCTGACTGCTCCCGTGATGGGCTCGCATCCCAATGCGCCGTGCACTACCTTGGAATCAAAATGCAGGTTTTCCTTTCTGTCAAATTCGCTGTAAGCACATTCTTCTCTCATACTTTTTCCACCTTTCTGATCTGCTTAATATACTGATGTTTTCTGTTTTTTGCTGTTTCTGTTTTGGGCTCTTTACGCCTGATATCGCGGGCTCTCTGCCTTGATCTTGTCCACCAGCGCATTATCCACGCGGAAGGACTCTCGCATCTTTTGCAGGGCCTTTTGATAGGTCCAGTCATCCAAATGATTCTTCTTGCTTACCATGTAAGCGCAGGTCTTTTCCGGGTACTTGGCCATGGCCGTGGCAATTGCCCACGCAATTCCCATCTTTGCATAATATTCTTCCGCATAAAGGCTGTCCCAAATTGCCAGCGCCTTGTCGATATATTCATCCGTAATGAACTGGCTCATCAACATGACCGCCACGACCCGCACCTCAAATTCCTGCTTGGAATCCTTGAATTCCATGAGGAGATCAAAGGTCTCCTTGGGGAATTTCTTCGCAATCTTGAACGTGCTGCAAAGCGCGTCGTTCACGGCCCAGTCATGCACCTTGGGGATGAATTCCCGAAGGTAATTCAAGATGGTGTGAATGTCATCCTTGGCATATCCGATCACAAAGGCCTGCAGCATTTCCATCTCGTAGGTGTCCATGGGGTTATGCTCCAGAAAAAAACGATAATCTTCCTTTGCGATCCTTTTTGCCAATTCCCGAAGGTCCGGCTGACGCACCCCCGCGGAAGGCTTTGCCGTAGGATTTAGCTTGTCATATAGCTCCGCATTGTTGCCGGAGAGCTTCTTTATTTCTTCCTTGATCTGTTTGATCGTCATTTGCATATACCACTAAATGTTGAGTGCATGTTGCGACAATTCCACAATATACACCATCATCATATCATAATCGCGCTTTCTTTTCAATCCGAAAACCAGTCTTAAGTCATGGCATATGGGCTCTCCACGATCTCGATCTGAATGCCCTTTTCCTCAAAGAGCTTCAGGTCCTCCTCCGCCGCGTCCCAGTCAGTGATCATAAGGCTTAGCCGCTCGGCCGGACAAATGCTCACGACGGAATGAAAACCGATCTTTTCCTTTGGATAAAGGCCGATCACCTCCTTAGAGGCATCGATCAATGCGTTGTAAAATGCGATCGCAGCCGTTCTCTGAAGGGAGATTCCAAAGTCCGCCGAAATGGAAGCGGAAGTCAAAAAGCACTTGTCAAACCGAAGACGTTTTACCATCTCCGTTGCGAAGGAATCATAGCAACAACCCTTGTCATCCATCTCGCCGCCAAGTAAGATCACGGAAACATTGTCCATTTTCCGCAGCTCCTCCGCTACGATAATGGAGTTGGTGATCACGCGAAGCTTTAGCTCGGACGGAATGTTCTGTGCCATGAAATATCCTACCGTACCCGAAGTGATAAAGATCACGTCATTGTTCCGAAGCTTGGAAACCGCGCGAAGCGCGATCTGATAGTAATTTTCCTTGACCTTTTTGATGTCCCTTGCCGTATCCTTTGGCGGACGACCAATGCCCACCTGACGGATCGGAAGCGCCCCGCCGCGGGTGCGCTTTAAGAGCTTTTTTTCGTCCAGAATGCGAAGGTCCCGCTTTGCGGAATCATAGCTCACCTGGAACTGCTCCTGAATGTCGTCCGTGGATATATAGCCCTTTTCCTCGAGCCAATCTAAGATTTTTTGATGCCGTTCTTCGATTAACATGCTTATCCCCCGTTTTAGGTATGCCTTACCCAGCTCCACTCAAGGCTGTTCATGCCTTCCTTCCCCTCTGCAAGGTCCGAAAGCTCCTTCCTGCAAAGCTTGGCCGCGCGCTCGATAAACTCATCCGCCATGTCTCTGGTAAAGAAAAAGCATTCTTCGTTGGAATTAACTGGCTGAAACTGCTTTCTTATGTTGGCTGCGAATTGTCTTACGTCAAATTCCGCAACCATAAGAATGGGCTCTCCTGATAAGTCGAGTGGCTGGATCATGTCTGGATCCAAATGATATTTCTTCGCCACATATTCATTTGTGAGTTCGTAATCCCGATGGAGTTTTTCCACGTTTCCCGAAGGCAACGGATCCCAGTTATGCTCAGAATATACAAAATATCTGTAAAACACGTCCTGGACCAAGTGAAGATAATAGCCAAGATAAAGGTCGTCGCTCTTCATCCGTTCCCCAAAGCGTTCACGAAAGCTTTCAAAGTCATAGGTCGATCTCGTTTCATTATATACGCGGATCTTGAGATGCCCGTTTCCGTGAATCGCGCCGTCCGGAAGGATGCATCCAAGGCGCAATCTTTCTATATCCTTGACCTGCAAGTCATTTATGATCTGATTTGTAATTGCAAGATGGATCATGCTGGATGCCATGGATTCTTCCCCCTTAAGTTCATATTAACGAAAAAGGGAACTTATGTCAAGCACAAGTTCCCTTTTTCGTTAACCAATATTTAAAAAAATTAATGCCCAGAACCGGAATCGAACCAGTGACACGAGGATTTTCAGTCCTCTGCTCTACCAACTGAGCTATCTGGGCATCTAAAGCAAATTTGCTTAGAGTAGCGGGGATAGGATTTGAACCTATGACCTTCGGGTTATGAGCCCGACGAGCTTCCAGACTGCTCCACCCCGCGTTATGAAGTTATAAGGTTCTTTAAGAAATGGATGGGGGTGGATTCGAACCACCGAAGCAATTTGCAGCAGATTTACAGTCTGTCCCCTTTGGCCACTCGGGAACCCATCCATATGAAATTTCCAAAAGCCGATAATCGGACTCGAACCGATAACCTGCTGATTACAAATCAGCTGCTCTGCCAATTGAGCCATATCGGCGTATAGCGTTATCGAACTTCAAAAGGAAATGGGGCCTATAGGGCTCGAACCTATGACCCTCTGCTTGTAAGGCAGATGCTCTCCCAGCTGAGCTAAGACCCCGCTTCTCCGGTTTATTTATCATAAACGGGAGCGACCCAGATCGGGCTCGAACCGACGACCTCCGCCGTGACAGGGCGGCGCTCTAACCAACTGAGCCACTGGGCCAAACCTAAGGGAACTTGATTGTACCCTCAAAACCGAAACCGAACGAAAAATCTCCTTATCCTGAATCCGTTCAAACCAAATCAAGGAATGCCAAAAATGGTTAAGCCCTCGGCCTATTAGTGACGGTCGGCTGAACGCGTTGCCGCGCTTACACTCCCGCCCTATCCACCTCGTGCTCTTCAAGGGGCCTTTCTGATTTCTCATGGGACGTCTCATCTCGGGGGGGGCTTCACGCTTAGATGCCTTCAGCGTTTATCCCGGCCGGACACGGCTACTCAGCCATGGGACTGATTCCCAACTGATGCACCGGAGGTCCGTCCGTCCCGGTCCT
>JAEEGK010000333.1_pt1 | contig 118444 bp, 89 predicted proteins | sample 8958771 | NCBI WGS metagenome assembly JAEEGK01 (sample SAMN16246547, study PRJNA631951) | gut metagenome | biome: gut microbiome; feature: rumen; material: SC-attached | host: Bos | place: Iran: Karaj | collected 2018-10 | reverse complement strand
GAAAACTAACAACTAACAATTAAAATAATGGCTATCACCATCAACACCGGCGACCTCAAGACGATTCTCGAGACCACGCCATCGACACAGAACATCCTGCTCGTGGGAAAACACGGCATCGGCAAGAGTGAAATCATCACCCGTCACTTCGAGGATCAGGGCATACCCGTCATAGCCTTGTTCCTGGGCCAGATGAGTGACCCTGGCGACCTTATCGGTCTGCCTAACAAGGACGAGGCAACCGGCAAGACAGAGTTCATGCCGCCCTACTGGTTCCCCATGGACGACAAGCCTGTGGTGCTCTTCCTGGACGAGATGAACCGCGCCCGTCCCGAAATCCTGCAATCGGTCATGGACCTGTCGCTCAACCGCAAGTTGGCAGGCCGTTCCTTGCCCCCTGGCAGTCGCGTCATCGCCGCCGTTAACGACGGTGAGGAGTACCAACTCACCGACCTCGACCCCGCTCTGGTGTCACGCTTCAACGTCTATTTCTTCAGCCCCACGGTGGGCGAGTGGCTCTTCTGGGCCAAGCAGAACGACATCGACCAGCGTGTCATCAACTTCATCGAGGAACACCCCGACGAATTGGAGAAAAACGTGGACATCAACAAGGGCACCTTTGACAAGACGCCCGACCGCCGTGCCTGGGTGCGCGTCTCGGGTCTGCTCAAGGCCAACGGCACCATCACCGACATGAACCGACTGGCCAAGATGATCACCGGTGTCATCGGCGCTCGCTCGGCCTCGATGTTCATCCAGTCGCTCAACCAGTCCCGCATGCTCACCGCACGCGAGGTGCTCAGCGACTTCGCCGCCTGCCAGCAGGACCTGTCCACCTACACCATGCCGCAAATCGCCATCATCAACGAGGGCATCTATCAGGTGCTTGAGCTGGGTGTGGACAAGAAAGCGGTGGAACCGGTCGGCCGCAACCTGGTGCGTTATCTACAGTGGATGCTGAGCAACGGTCGACAGGAAGCCATCGCCCACTTCGCTTCGTTCTTCGAGAACGCTACCTATCCCAACGCCAACGCCTTCATCATGATGGACTGCCGCGACGCGTTGCAGCTGATTAACCAGATGATTGCCAACCTATGACCGTCGGCGAACGCATAAAAACCATCTCTCAGGACTGGTTCCTCACCGAGCCGCTCATCTTCGGTGTGCTCTGCACCCATGCCATCAAGCGCAACGACAACATGGGTTGCGATATGCGGTGCGGTAAGGGCATCATCGAGTACAACCCCGACAGGCTGGAGCATTTCGATGACCGCCAACTGGCCCTGAGGCTCAAGGCCGAGGTTGTGCGCATCATTCTCAAGCATCCCTACCAGCGACAGCCCTACAATCCGCGACGTGACGTGATGCGCCTTTCAAGCGACCTCACCCTGTGTGACCACCTCGAGGGGATGGACACCATCGGGCTGGAGCCGCCGCGCATCTTCGACATCCCGCGTGACCAAGCCTTTGAGCAATACTACTCACAAATGGCTGGACAAATCATCCAGATTGAGGAGGACGCCGACGGTGACGGCATCCCGCTTGACATGGACCTGCCCAACAAGGGCGGCGGCGACGGCAATAATCTGACCGAGGATCTGTTGAGCGCCGATGCCGGTGCCTCGCTGTGGGAAGAAGACGAACTCATGAGCGAGAAGGTCAACCACGAGATCGAGACGGCACAACGCTGCAACCAGTGGGGCTCGTTGAGCGGTGACCTCAAAGCCCTCATCGAGAGCACCCTGGTGAGCAAACAGAATTTCCGCGCCATCCTCAGCCAGTTCCGCGCCTCAATCTTGAGCACTAAACGCCATCTCACACGCATGCGCCCCAACCGGCGCTACGGCTTCGATGCCATGGGCAGCCAGTATGCCTACAGCACTCGCTTGCTGGTCGCTGTGGACGTCAGCGGCAGTGTCCCCGACGAGGATATCCGCAAATTTCTCGCTGTCATCAACCGCTTCTTCAAGCAAGGTATCGAGCAAATCGACGTCATCGAGTTTGACAGCAACATCACCACCGACAAACCCATGCAACTCAAACAGGCCACCCGCAGCATCCGCGTCACCGGTCGTGGCGGCACCAACTTCCAGCCGGCCATCGACTTCTACTACGAGCACGAGGAGTATGACGGACTGGTCTTCCTCACCGACGGCTATGCCGCCACTCCCACCCTGCCCGATGACAAGCGCCACAAACCCCTGGCATGGATTCTCACCGTCCAGGGCGGCAACGAGGACAACCTCAAGCCCCTGGGCCCCGTCATCCGCATCGCCGGCCTGTAAACAGTTAGAAGTTAGGGGTTAGGAGTGAGGGGTTAGGAGTGAGAAGTTATCATGTCTTCCACTCCGTCCTACCCATCCAGTTAGTCCACGCCATCCAGTCCATCCAGTAAATCCAAGCCGCCCATCCAGCAAAAATCCGCCCCTCAACAGCCAAGTTATCAGTTTTTTCACTATCTTTGCAAGTTAAAACGCGTAAAGACATGAAGAAAGACGACGACGAACTGGAAGGCATGGAGCCCCAAGAGCCCGCCGAGGACAACACTCAAGACAAGGAAAACGACGCTACCACCGCCCCCGACGGCGATGGCGGCGCCGAGCCACAGGCCCATTCCACCTACCAGGTGCCCAAAGATAAAAAACTGCAACTGAGTGGCATGTACGAGAACTGGTTCTTGGACTATGCCTCCTATGTGATTCTCGAGCGCGCCGTGCCTCACATCGAGGACGGCTTCAAGCCCGTGCAGCGCCGCATCATGCATGCCATGAAGGAGGCTGATGACGGCCACTTCAACAAGGTGGCCAACATCGTGGGTCTGACGATGCAGTACCATCCCCACGGCGACGCCTCGATCTACAGCGCACTGGTGCAGATTGGTCAAAAGGAGCTGCTCATCGACACCCAGGGTAACTGGGGTAACATCCTCACGGGCGACGGTGCGGCTGCTGGCCGTTACATCGAGGCCCGCTTGAGTGAGTTCGCCCTCGACGCGGTCTATAACCCCAAGGTCACCGACTGGGGCCTCTCCTATGACGGACGCAAGCGTGAACCGCTCACACTGCCCGTCAAGTTCCCGCTGCTGCTCACACAGGGTGCCGAGGGTATCGCCGTCGGCTTGTCTAGCAAAATCCTGCCCCACAACTTCAACGAGGTGATCGACGCCGCCGTGAGCTACCTGCGCGGCGAGGAGTTCCATCTCTACCCCGATTTCCAGACGGGCGGCTACATCGACGTGAGCCACTACAACGACGGCGAGCGCGGCGGCTATGTCCGCGTGCGCGCCAAGATCGAGAAACTCGACAACAAGACGCTGCTGGTCAAGGATGTGCCCTACGGCAAGACCACCGGCACGGTCATCGAGTCCATCCTCAAGGCCGGTGAACGCGGCAAGATCAAGATCCGCAAGGTCGAGGACAACACCAGCGCCACGGCCGAGATCATCGTCTCGCTGCAGGCGGGAACGAGCAGCGACATCGCCATCGACGCCCTGTATGCCTTCACCGACTGCGAAATCTCCATCTGGCCCAACTGCTGTGTCATCATGGACCAGAAACCGCAGTTCCTCACCGTGAGCGACGTGCTGCGCTACAACGTGGACCGCACGCGCGACATCCTGCGCCAGGAGCTCGAAATCCAGCGCGGCGAGACCATGGAGTCGCTGCACAACGTGTCGCTCGAGAAAATCTTCATCGAGGAGCGCATCTACAAGGACAAGGAATTTGAGAATGCCAAGGACCAGGAACGCGCACTCAAGCACATCGACAAGCGCTTGACTCCCTTCAAGCCGCAGTTCTACCGCGAGATCACGCAGGACGACCTGCTGCGCTTGCTCGAAATCCCGATGAAGCGCATCATCAAGTACAACAGCGACAAGGCCGAGGAGAACATCGCTCGCCTCAAGGAGCGCATCGAGGACATCGACTACCAACTCGCCCACCTCACCCAGTACACCATCAAGTGGTTCCAGGGGCTCAAGACCAAGTATGGCGCCAAGTACCCGCGCCGCACCATCATCCGCGAGTTCGACACCATTGTCGCCAGCAAGGTCGCCGAGGCCAACCAGAAGCTCTACATCAACCGCGCCGACGGCTTTATCGGCACCTCGTTGAAGAAGGACGAGTTTGTGTGCAACTGCTCGGACATCGATGACATCATCATCTTCTACAAGGACGGCAAGTTCAAGGTCACCAAGGTGGCCGACAAGATTTATGTGGGCAAGAACATCCTCTACCTGAACGTGTTCAAGAAGGGTGATGACCGCACCATATATAATGTGTTGTACCAGGACGGCCGCGGCGGCACCACCTACATGAAGCGCTTTGCCGTCACGGGCATCACGCGCGATCGCGAGTATGACATCACCCAGGGCAAACCGGGCAGCAAGATCACCTGGTTCACCGCCAACCCCAACGGCGAGGCCGAGGTGCTGCGCATCACCCTCAAACCCAAGTTCAGGCTCAAGATCCTGCAGTTCGACGTCAACCTCGCCGAACTCGCCATCAAGGGCAAACAGGCACGCGGTAACATCGTGACCAAGAACGAGGTACACCGCATCTCGCTCAAGGAGGCTGGACAGTCCACCCTGGGCGACCGCGAGGTGTGGTTCGACCCCGACATCCTGCGCATCAACTACGAGGGCCACGGCCGCTCTTTGGGCCTCTTTGGCGGCGAGGACCGCATCGTGGTCATCATGGGCACAGGCGAGTTCTACACCACCAGTGCCGAAGCCACCAACCACTATGACGAGGGCATCCTGCGCATCGAGAAATATGTCAAGGACAAGGTGTGGACAGCCGTGCTCGACGACGCCGACCAGGGGCACCCCTACGTCAAGCGTTTCACCCTCGAGGACAACACCAAGAAGCAGAGCTTCATCGGCACAAATCCCGACTCCCGCTTGCTCTTGTTGAGCGATGAGCCGTGTCCGCGCTTCGAGGTGAAGATGGGTGGCGGTGACGCTTTCCGCGAGCCGTTCATCATTGATGCCGAGGAGTTTATCGGCGTCAAGACATTCAAGGCCAAGGGTCGTCGCGTGACCAACTGGGAGGTGGCAACCATCACCGAGGTCGAGCCTCGCGAACCGGCGCCCGTCGAGGAAGCCACCACCACCGTGGCCGAGACCGACGAGTCATCAGACGACACCCCGCCCACCGACGGCATCAGCCAGGACGAGGTGCTCGACAGCTTCACCGGCCAGCAACGCATCCCCTTCGACGACTAACAAAACTACGATAAAGGGAAAACAATAAATACAATAATGACAATGCTATCCAGATTCATACCCTGCTGGGCTAATGCGAATTACGCCAATTTCACGAATTGCTTGTTTTCAATATTCGCGAAATTGGTCAAATTCGTGAAATTCGCATTAAAACAAGTGTGCGCATGCCATAGTATTTATTGTACTTATTGTCTTCCTTTACTGTTTTGTCTTCTGTTTAGTGGTTTTGGGGCTGCGGGGCAGGAGAAATTGTCGATGTTTATGGTCGATATGGGCTATGCATCGGTACACGACAGCTACTTGACGCCCATCACCTACGACGGCCTTGACTTGGGCCTCACCTACGAGGCAATGCGGCCCGTGCGCCATGACAAGTGGCTGTGGCAGCTCCAAGTGGGCGCCGACTACAACTACGTGGAAAACAACGCCAAGAACAACGAGCTGCACAAACTCATGGGTGACATCACCTTCGACATGCAGCGGCAGTGGCACGGCGTGTTCACCCCCAAACTGAACCTCTCGGTCGGCCCGATGACACAGTTGCGCGCCGGCATCGTCTATGACGCCGTCAACAGCAACAACCCAGTCACCTTGCGTGCCCATTGGAACGTGGGTGTCACTGGCATGGCGGCGATGGGTACGCGCATCAGTCGGCTGCCCATCACCCTGCGCTACCAGTTGCAGCTGCCCGCCGCGGGCGTCTTCTTCGCCCCCGAGTATGACGAGAGCTACTACGAGATCTATCTGGGCAACCACCGCAATCTCGCCCATCTGGGCTGGTGGGGCAACCGCTTCGACATGACCAACTACCTGGGCGCCGACCTGCATCTGGGCAAGACCACACTGCGCATCGGCTACCGCTCCCGCCTTGAGCACTGGACCGTCAACCACCTCAAGGTCCACGACGTCACCCACTCCCTCGTCCTCGGCCTCAACCTATAAAATGAAAACAATAAATACAATCATGACAATGCTATCCAGATTCATATCCTGCGGAGCTCATGCGAATCACGCTAATTTCACGAATTGTTTATGTTCTAAATTCGCGGAATCAGTCAAATTCGTGAAATTCGCATTGAAAACCAGGCGCGGATGCCATAGTATTTATTGTACTTATTGTCTTCCTTTTATCTGTTTAGTTTCGGTGTTGTTGGGGGGATGTGCGCAGCAGGATGAGTTCGAGCAGGACCAGGTGGGCAACTTCGAGGCCCTGTGGACCATCATGGACGAGCACTACAGCTTCTTTGACTACAAGCAGGTGGACTGGAACGAGGTCTATCAGTTCTACCGCCCGCTGGTGTCTAACGAGATGACCGACAGGGAGTTGTTCGACATCTGCGGTGACATGCTCAAGGAGCTGCGCGACGGCCACACCAACCTCATCGCCACCCATGACGTGTCGCGTTACTGGATCTGGGAGCAGTGGCCCGTCAACTACGACGAGCGCATCATCGACCAGCACTACCTCAACTTTGACTACAAGATGTCGTCGGGCATCAAGTACCAGATCCTGCCCGACAACTTCGGCTACATGTACTATGGCTCGTTCTCGTCGGGTATTGGCGAGGGCAACCTCGACCTCATCCTCAGTTACCTCTCCACCGCCGACGGCCTCATCATCGACGTGCGCGACAACGGCGGCGGCCTGCTCACCAACGTCGAGAAACTCGTCTCACGTTTCATCGGCGGCAAGACCCTCGCGGGCTACATCTGCCACAAGACCGGCAAGGGTCACAACGACCTGAGCGAGCCCTACCCCTACTACTTTGAGCCCGCCAAGAACCACATCCACTACCTCAAGCCCGTCGTCGTGCTCGCCAACCGCGCCTCCTTCAGCGCGACTAACAACTTCGTATCGATCATGAAGTCGCTGGGCAACGTCACCATCGTGGGCGACACCACGGGCGGCGGCTGCGGACTGCCCTTCACCAGCGAACTGCCCAACGGCTGGCGCGTGCGCTTCTCGTCTTGCCCCGTGATGGACGCCCAGGGACGGCTCACCGAGTTCGGCGTGGCCCCCGACGTGCGCGTTGACATGGACGAGCAGGACCGCTCCCGCGACGCCATCCTCGACACCGCCATCGCCATCCTCACCCGCCAAACCCGCCCCTAACCCCTTATATATTATATATAATGTGTAGCCCGGCGGCCACGCTGTAGGGCCTCGCCTTGGCGTGGCCAGCCACTTGTATTAGGCCTATAAGCCCTATAAATCTTTTAAACCCAGGGTGCCACATTATTCCCTTACCTCCTCAAAAAATAAATTTTCGACACTTTTTGTTAATTTTTTATTGCGCATCTCAAAATTATGGTGTATTTTTGTGTGCTAAACCATAAGGAAAAATTATCTGTAAAGAGAGGAACCATAAAAGAGTCTTTGTTTTTGGATGATTACGATACCTTTTCTTACAGATTTAACTGATTGATATTTAATAAATTATTAATATATTAATAAATTTTTTAGTGGATAATATGAAAACGAAATTTACAATTTTGGCGTTCGGCCTGCTCCTGGCAGTGGGCTGGACCAGTAGCGCGCATGCGCAACGCTTGCCTGGAGCCAAGCCCTTGTCAACTACGTTTGACTTCTCGGCACCCAGCAGGTTAGTGACGAACAATCACCAAGCTGTTGGAACGGCTGTCGAAGAGGTGCCTGAGGGCATGTCTGTAAACAGGCTCAATGCTCCTCTCCGCAGTAATAATTACACCGTTACTGCCGATGTCACTCATACCAAAGCCTGGTATGACCAGTACTACTACACCTACTACGAGGGAACGACACAGAAATCAGCCTATTTCACAGATCCGGCGACCGAGCCCTATCAGATGATGGCATTGCTCAAGCTGATTTATACCGAAAACATATTCCCTGGAATCAAGTATTCTGAAGCAAAGCAAAAAGACGTTGAGTATCAATCAATTCTGCATGGTTGGGATATCATTGGCACTAACTATGAGCCTCTCACTATCAAAACACAGAATTATGACACTTATATTCGTTATATCGCTATTCAAGATACTGCCGGTAACGAGATTGTAAGTTGGACTCCCAGTAGTGATGGAAGTACGGTTAACAGCCTACCGACAGGCTGGTCATGCAATGCCACTATAAAAGCTTGGACTTATAATAATTATTATTGCGCCTATATGGGCACAGCTTCAAGTGGTGGCACCATTACCATCAATCCCAGTTCTTTTGCCAGCTATGCAACCGATGGATATGTCAGGTTAGTAATCAGATATGCTGCCGAAGCCGCCACCACAATTGAGGTAAATGGAACCGATGAAGATGTGACCACTGAATGGAAAGGAACCGTTTGGACTGTTCCTGGCACCATTGACAACCCACCCGATGAGAACGGTTATACCGTACTCTTGGTTAAGATTAAAGATGGTGTTGACGATGACATTCACAATCGTGCCCCCATGTACACCAGTAGCGCCAGTGAACTGCGTGACTACTTCTCTACCTATGTGGATGAGATTCAGCTGCTCACCGACGGTATGCGCGTCAAAGAAGGCACTTCCGATGCGGGAACGATTTTTGCTTATACCGGTGACCTGAACAGGTTCTTCTACATCAGTAAGGGAAAGATGGCCTTTTTGACATCTGTTCGAGATCAGGGCGACCGTGCCCCCTTCTACGGCATGTATGAGGAATTTGCCCCCACTACCCAAAAGGATACTGTCAGCTTCGAAGACTTCTACGAGAAGATGAAGCAGGGTACAACTTATCCTATCATCCACGACTGTAATAGTGTGATCTACATGCAGCACTACTTCTCGATGGCAGGAAAAGCGGGAACCACTCATAATCAAGTGAACAGCCTCGTGCTCTACATCCCCGATGAGAGAGGACAGGTCGCTAGCGGTTCAGCATGGCGTGATTACGAGGCTGCCCATCAGCCCACTGTGGGTATGTATATGATTGACCTCTATGCTGATATCGAGCCGTCCACTACACCTGACATGTACACGGTGACGGTCAACTGGTATGACAACCTCGATGTTCTTACCCACACCGATGGTATTCCGCAGACCTACAATCTCTATGAGATTTATGACAAGGATGGCGACGGTGACTTGGACACCACCCTGGTCTATACCGGTCCTGACGCCACCTGGACACATGACTATCCCGTGGGTGACCCCACTGCCTATGACATCGAGTATTATGTAATCGGCACCCCCACAGCTGCCACCAATCAGGACACGTTCTTTGCCAAGAGTAATACCGACGAGGTGACCGTCCCGGGCAAGACCGACTTCATTGGTCTGCAGTGGTGGCGCTATGAGAGCGACTACGTGACCGACAATGGTACTGATATCCATGAGGTGAACTACTATCGCAACTTCCTTGCACCACATATGCTGAGTACAGGAGGTCAAGCGGGCATCAGTGCCGGCAATGTGGGCGCCAATGGCCGCACGTTGACCCTGTACCGCGAGGACATCCCAGTCATTGATCTTGAGCTGCAAATGAGCAACGGCAAGGCCTACTACCGCATCAAGTACATCAATAGGAATGAGACCCAGCAAGTAGAGCCTGGCTATGACCCGAACACTGGCGAATTATTGAATAATAACAAATAAACACGATATAAGCGATGAAAAAGATATATATGATTTTAGCAGTCCTCGCACTGCTCACCCTGTCGCTTAACGCGCAAATAAAGGATGGTAAGGTGGCTCAACATGCGACTCCTACCGTAAAGGTTAACACGGCTCTCGAAGGCATCAAGAAGGCTGCTTCCATGCCCGCCATCAACCGTGCTCCTAGCCGTGCCGACCGAGCTACCACTCTCAACCTGTTTATTGATACGACAACGTATGTGTCTGAATATCTCCCCATTTATGGTTATTATCATGATGACGCTCAGCACAATCAGTTGATTTACCCGGCAAGCATGCTGACCGACATGGTAGGCAAGAAGATTACATCTATGACCTTCTATCCTGCTTCTTACAGTAGCTCTAGCGGTATTAATTTCTATAATGGCTCTATCACATTTAAGTTGACTGAGGTAAATGGAAGTACTGGCTTTGATAGCAACAGTCCTTCTCTCATTACAGGCTCCATGACCACTGTGAAGACAGTAAACATGCCGTCATCGGCTAACACAAGTGCCACGACTTGGGTGATTGCATTCGATGATGAATATGAATACAATGGAGGCGACCTGGTAATTGACCTCACGACTACCACGGGCGGTTATGGTCATACCTATTTCTATATTGGAACGACGACAAGTCTCGGCGTAGCTTACCCAGGCTTGCTCCAATATGGCAGTTATGGCCCGTATGCTGTTGGTTATGTTCCCGCTGTGACCTTCACCTATGAGGAAGGTCAACAGCCAACGACTCCCACGCTGACTTCTCCCGTTGATGGTTCTACCGTTGACGTGGGCATCAACAACGGTTCTGGTGTGAGCCAGGCCATCAACATCAAGGGTAAAAATCTCACTCAGGATCTGACCGTTAGCGTGAGTGGCACGGGCTTCTCGGTATCTCGTGATGTGACCGTCACTGCTGCCGAAGCCAACGCTGGTAAGGACATCATTGTGACCTACAATGGCAACGCTGAAAATGCTACTGGCACGCTGACCGTTAGCAGCAACGAGGTGAGCGCTACCGTTAACCTGACTGCAAGCTACTCGGATGACGTGACCGTCTGCGATGGTGGATATTTCATTGAATATCTTCCCGTTTGGGGCTATTGGCATGATGCAGCTCAGCACAACCAGATGATTTACCCGGCAAGCATGCTGACCAATATGGTTGATAAGAATATTACGTCCATGACTTTCTATCCAACTGGTGGCTATGTAGATTCAAATGATAATGGTCAATATGATAGTGGTGAAACCACTTATCAAGGTCTGAATTTCTATGGAGGTTCCGTCACCTTTAGTTTGATGAATCTCTCTAGTGGCACATCACCTTATACTGATGATAACGCCACCCTGATTACCGGCACAATGACAGAAGTGAAGACCCTTGTTCCGCAGAATAATGCCAGTGCCACAACTTGGCTGATTGAATTCGATGAGGACTTCACTTACACTGGTGGTGACCTGCTCATTGATATGACAAGTACCGCCGGCACTTATGGACGTACCGCCTTCTCATGTGATGTCCTTAATACCAATCAGAGTGCACTTACTCTCACTACATCTAGTGGTGACATTGATGCGGGTCTTCCTATCCTGCCGAAGGTGACCTTCTCTGTTGAGGCACCCGCTCTGAATCCCACGATTGAGATTTCTCCCGCTACCCAGACGATCAGCGATGCCGCTGCTGCTACCTTGACCGTCACCGGTACTGACATCGAGAGCAACATCAACGTCGGTGTGGCTGATAACACTAATTGGTCTCTGAATCCCACATCGCTCTCCAACACTGGTGGCAACGTGAGCGTGTCCTACACGGGCCGCGACCTGAGCGCCAGCACCACCGTGACCGCAAGCGCCACCGGTGCTACTGACGCAACGGCCACCGTTGACTATGTTGCCGACGTGTACATTGTGGGTAACTTTGGTAATGGTTGGGACTTCAACAACGGTACCCAAATGACCTACAACAATGGCACCTATACCACCACGATCACGGTAGACGCCGGCAACTATATTCTGTTTGCCCGCTTGCTGGGTAACAGCAATCCGTGGAACACCCGAGATGTCTTCGGTCCCGACAGTGGTGGCGACTGGTGGATGCAAGGCGATAATGCCTCGGGCACCATCGACGTCAACGACGATGATCCCATCTATTTCACTGAGAGCGGCACTTATACCATCACCATCAACAGTGACGGCACCTTTACCATCACCAAGCAGAACGAGGGTCAGACCGCACCTCCCGTGATTACCTACACCGTCGACGACGAGTATGTGACGATCACCGCTACCGGTGACGGTACCGTGACGCTGAATGTGCCTGGTTATGATCCCGTCAGCGGCGAGGGCGAGGCAAGCATCACGATTCCTCGCGGCTTTGCAAGCAACACCATTACCGTTACGGCTACCGCTCAGGAAGACGGCAAGACCGAGAGCGCTCCCGCAAGCGAGCAGATCACCATTCCTGCTGGTTCAGGTTGGACTGAAATGGATGGCACCTACAGCGCTAACGACCTGCTCAGCTTCACGGTTGGCGGCGAGGACATCATGCTGGTTGACCAGTTCATGGCCTCCACGTTGAACAATGGACAGCCTGACCACTACACCTACACCTTGAGGCAGACTGTCAACGGTGAGACGAATACCAGTACTCCTGTGGAGATCCCCGTCTATAAGACCAATTCGTCGATCCAGGGTCTGTACACCCAAAACCAGGTTGACGGCGACACCGACATGAAGCTCAAGGCCGGCGTGCTGAACACCGAGATGGACTATGATGTCAATCCCGATCACAATGTGTTGTACTATAGCCTGTATCGCAGTGGCTTGAATGAAACCTATCCCGCGATTGACGTGGATAGCCGCATCTCTCAGCTCCAGAAGTTTGAAGACAACGCCAGCGGTACTGTCCAGTACTTCATGTACGAGAACCACACCTCGGGTGTTACTCCCAAGTATGACCACCTCGGCAATGAAATCGCTGAGCGTCTCGACACCAACTGGGTAGAAGGTGCATATAACGACCAGTTGGCATACGTGCCTGTGATTTGGACATTCGGTCTCTACTCTGGCCGTGAAGACGGTAAGAACAACTCCTATGGCTCGGACATCAAGCGCGAGTATCTGGGTAAGGTAGAAGCCACAATCTCGGGTGAGTACACTGCTGGTAACGCTTATGGTACATGGGAGGTAGGTAATACTGAATACTGCGTATTCCATCCCACGATCAATGTTACCGGTTACCTGCCTCAGGAGGGTGTGACAATACACTACAACGATGGTGACGAAGCCACCTATGTGCCTTACAAGTGCCGTGCATGGTGTACCACCGAGGGCATCCACGACTTCGTCAAGGATAGTGAAGGCCACCTCACGGATAACGGCACGTTGGACGTTCCTTACCTGCTGGGTGAGGCAGAATTCGGCAACGACCTCACGGCCACCATTGGTGGTGACTGGACTGGACTCGATAACGATCCTCATAGTACAGACGTAAGAGACCAGTGGTCATTTGGTCTGCCTTCTACCACTAACCCCGCATCGATTACCTACGTCATCCGCTTCTACTACAAGAAGGATGTTACTGAGGGCAACGCTGGCACTGGCAGCAAGCTCAGAGATGGCGATAGCCAGGAATACTTCATTGTCCAGACTAGCGGTACCATTGATGAATGGGTTGTGGGCCTCAACGAGCTGAACAACTACTCAGTAGTTGAGAGTGTGACCTACGTCAACCCGCAGGGTATGCAGTCTAGCCGTCCGTTTGATGGTGTGAACATCGTTGTGACCCGCTACAGCGACGGCACAACCCGCACCTCAAAAATCATTCGCTAATTCCAAAAACAAAGATAAAGGAAAAGGCAAGTAATTTTTCATAATAATGCATTTTTCGTATCCACGGTAAAATGCAAAATAAAGGGTCCGCTGTTGACAGCGCGCCCTTTATTTTTTTCATTATCACAGCGTGGCCTTCCCATCATAGCAGGGTGCGCTATAATTGATCTGTTAGAATCATAACCGCCCTTCGGGCGGGAAATTAAAACAAATTTTGTATTAAAATTAAATATATTAAATTTTTTAATTAATTTGTATGAATTTCCCGAAACTTGGCGGCACCTCAGCCATTGAAGTAAACTTCATGGCCTTCGGTTTGCACAAGTTTTCCCATGCGTAGCACGGTTAAACAGTGCAACGTTGAATTGTGACACAGCAACGTCCCATTGTATGGCCTCGCCTTGGCGTGGCCGAACACATAAGCCTTATAGGCCCTATAAGTCCTATAGGCCCTATAAAACCCATTCCCATGAATTAATGTCCAATTAACGGCAATTCATGTGAAAAGCCCCAGCGGCCACGCCAAGGCGAGGCCCTACAGCGTGGCCACCCGTTTGCGACTCTATAATCCAGCCTGTTTCCCCCTGGGCGAAATCATATTATTGTTTTCAATTAAACAATTTCATTTTTTTTCTTGTTTATTTCAAAAAAACGCTTTAATTTTGCAGATTAGAATTACTACTATTGATTTCTCTTAAATTTATACTACCCTGGTGATTGACATGGAAAGAAATAACCAAATATTCGCTCCATAAAATCAGCAAACTGAGACATTGCAAGATGAATCAATAGCGGTAAACAAATGAAAAGTGACCATAATATTTACTCCCTTATTATTAACATTTAAACTTTTATTGCTATGCTATTCAAAAACAAAATCGGGCTCTTTGCTGCCCTTTTCATGTTGTTTGGACTGATGAGTGCCCAGGCACAGTCGGTTGTCCACAACAAGGCCTATTATGAGGCCATCACCTATCAGTGGACTGATGCTAGCGGTGCTATGCACACCAACGCTATCACCGATGAGGCTACCGATCCCTATCAGATCGTTGCCCTGTTGAAGAAAGTTTACTGCGATCCCAACATCCCCGGTCCCAAGTACTCAGCCTATGACAAGAACGGCAACCGCGAACGCGTGGTTGACTACGGCGCTGTTGGCGGCGGCTGGAACATCAGCGCTAGTGATGTGACCGCTCCCTATGAGGAGGGTTACACCATCCTGATGGTTTCGGTAAAAGAGGAGTTGAGCCTGCGTCCCAATGACAACTATGGTTCTTATGAGTTCCCCAATGCTGCTACCCTGATCAGCTACATCGGCTCAAACATTGCTTCGGTGCAGCTGTTGACCGACGGTCTGCGCATTGGCGAAGGCATGCATGCCGGTACCGCTTTCAACATCAGCGGTAACTACAACCGTTTCTTCATGCTCGGTAAGGGCCAGGCCCGCCAGAAGACCCAGTGGGTACTCGACGAGCAAGGTGGTTGGTTCAACGAAGACATCTATGGTGAGCGCGTTCCCTTCAAGTCAATGTTTGAGCAGTTCAGCCCCACCGACGGTTCTGAGAACTCTGAGATTCTCGACTTCTACACCAAGATGATCGCTGGTGACGTTTATCCCGTTATTCACGATTGTGCTTCGGTACTCCAAACCGAGCACTACTTCTCGATGGCAGGTAAGAACGGCCATGAGAGCAAGTCGCTGACGGGCCTGAACATCTTCATCCCTGACTACCGTCTGCTCTACTGGGAGGATGTTGTCCGTTACAATAATCGTGACCACACCGTTGATGGTCGCATGATGAATCCTTACTATGATATCAACGGCAACAGATGCCGCAGCAGCCGCAGCTACTTTGAGGTTGACTTCGCACAGTACAACCCCGCCTATGCTCCCATGGTTGGTCTCTACACCATCAAGCTCGAGGGCAATGCCGCTGAAGGCACCGAGGAGAGAACCTATGACGTTACCCTCGACTGGACCTCATCACTGAACACTATGGCCAATGGCGAGGTGCCCCAGACCTACACCGTTTACATCGTCCTCACCGACGAGTACGGCAATGAGACTTATGAGGAACTCGTTGTAACCGGCGAGACCACCTACACCTACACCGTGCCCCAGGACGAGCACAGCTACACCATCACCTACATCGTGCATGGTCAGCCCTCTGATGGCGAACATGACATGTTTGTTGCATGGTCTAACCAGGCCAGCGTTATCATCCCCGGCTGGAACGACTTCCTGAGCCTGCAGCTCAACCACTTCGAGAGCGACTATAAGAGCGCCGAGGAGCTGAACTACTACCGCAACTTCCTGAACCTCGAGAACGACGATGTGCTCAACGGACTCACCCGCGCTCGCATCAACGATGGTGAGGACACCTTCGTGCTCTATCGCTTCGACACCAACAATCCTGACGTGATGATTCCTGTTGCTGAACTCAAGCTCATCGCTAATGGCAACAACGTACGTTACGAGGTTACCTATGACAACCAGGAGCCCCTCGCTGGCTACAATGTGAACGTTGTCACCAGTGGCAACCTTGGCAGCTATGGTCAGAACGAAGTTATCGACCTGGGCGCAATCCTGTTCGTTGACCAGTTCACCGCAAGCACCGCCGATAACACCCATTCCAACCGTTACGGATACATGCTCGCACTGGTTGGCAACACTAAGACCACCAACACCGTTGAGGTTCCCGTTCAGAAGACCGCTTCGACCATCGACGGCTTCTACACCCTCGACGAGATCATGAGCGACGTTGACCGTCACCTCGACGTTAACATCAAGAATGCTAACGTTGAGATGAACCTGGCCAACAATCCCGCTATCTATTACTACACGCTCGAGCGTGGTGACAACATGAACCCCAACGACGCTCTGTCAAAACTCCAGCGCCGCACCGACGGTACCTTCATGGAGATGAACGATCGTCTGGGCATGGCTGGCAACATCTATCCTGATGGTGTTCTGAACCTGCTCGACACCGACGTCCTCACTGGTATCTACAATGACTTCACCACCTATGTTCCCGTGATCTGGACCTTCGGTACCAACCGCGTGAACAACAATCCGGAATTGAACAACGATGCTGTGAACAGCTATGGTAGCCCCATCTGGAAGACTGGTGTTGCCCAGATCACCGATGCACAGGCTAGCGCTTCGTTCACCGCTGGTGAATTTGTAACCTGGAAGGATGAGGCTAACAGGCTCTGCTGCTACTTCAACCCCGTTATCACCGTTAAGAGTGATCTGCCCGACTATGCAAGCGTTGACTATGAGGTTTGCATGTACCGTGTATGGCGTCTGTGCGATGACATCCGCAACTCGACCTACGATCCCGTTACCGGCTACCGTGTAAACGACGTGAATGCCGACCGTGATCCCGATAAGCTCATCGTTGAGGAAATGACCGACGCTACCGAGGTAACCTTTGGTGATGCCATCTATGACTTCCCCATGGCTAACAACGAGTTTGGCGGTCTCGCTTACGGTGCATTGAAGGATTCTCAGACTGCCTTCATCGTACGCATGTACTACAAGAAGGCCGACGGTGCTAAGGCTGATGCTCCCTTGTACTATGTTGTTGAGAAGACCATCGACAACTGGTCCAACATCTATGTGGATGTAAACGAGCTCAACATTAACAACGAGGTTTCCAAGACCTATTACAACGCTCTGGGTATTCCTAGCGACAAGCCCTACGACGGTGTGAACATTGTTGTTACCCGCTACAGCAACGGCGCTACCACCACTTCTAAGCTTGTGAAGTAAGCCGCTCGCTAGATAGCGATTTAACCTACCATCAGGGGAGGTACCCGCAACGGGGTCGCCTCCCCTATTGTTATCGATTATTCAAAGCATCCTTAAAAACACCTAGGGAAATTTGGCTATTATCAAATATTATCCTACCTTTGCGGCGAGAAATGAACCTCGCTTAACTAAAGCACTAAAAATGAACGTTTTTGTTTATTAACATATTTCATTAACTCAATTAATTTCAAATTATTTATGAAGAAATTATTTTCTCTCCTCACGTTAGCCCTGCTGACCACGTCGGTTTGGGCCGCTGACTATGTTAAGGTAACTGCTGATGCTGACCTCACCAGCGGTACTTACCTGATTGTCTATGAAGAGGGCGGACTCGCCTTCAATGGCGGTCTGGAAGTGCTTGACGCTACTCAGAACACGATTGCTGTCACCATCGCCGACAGCAAGATTGCTTCCAGCGCTGATGTTAATGCTGCTACCTTCACCATCGACATGACTGACGGCACTATCCTGAGCGCAAGCGGCAGCTACATCGGCCGCACCGGTGACTCCAATGGCTTGACCTACGGCGCCGATGCTATGACCAACACCATCTCGATTGACAATGACGGCAACGCCGTTATCGTTGCTAGTGGTGGTGCTTACCTGCGCTACAATGCAACCAGCGGCCAGGAGCGTTTCCGTTACTTCAAGTCGAGCACCTACACCGGCCAGAAGGCTATCGCCCTGTACAAGCAGGAAGGCAGTGCTCCCGTTGTAACCGTTGCTGCTCCCACCCTGCCCGAGGCACAGGAATTCACCACCGACACCTTCACCGTTACCATCACCAACAATGAGGAAGGTGCTACCCTGTCCTACAGCACCGACGGTCTGGCATGGCAGGCTTATACCCAGCCCATCGTGATCACCGAGACCACCACCGTTTATGCCAAGGCTACCAAGAACGGTGTTGACAGCCGTACCGTAAGCGCTACCTACACCAAGAAAGAGATTGTAGCCGGTACCACCTTTGCTCTGGTAACCAACGTTGCCGACCTGGCAGCTGGTGACAAGATCATCCTTGTGAACAACGAGGCCGCTATGGCCATGGGCGCAAGCCGCGGCAACAACTTTGGTTCCGTTGATGTTACCATCGTCAACAACACCATCACTACCAGCGAGGCCAACATCATCACTCTCGAGGCTGCTGGCAATAACTGGAACCTCAAGACCAACAGTGGCTACCTTTACGCTGCCAGCAGCACTGGCAACCAGATGAAGCTCGAGGCTGAAGTTGACGAGAACGGCAACGCCAACGCTGCCATCAGCATCGACGGCGACAGCGCTATCATCGTGTTCCAGGGTACCAACACCCGCAACGTGGTTCGCTATAACGCTAACAACAATCCCACGCTGTTCTCATGCTATTCTGCAACCAACAACCAGAAGCCCGTTTACATCTACAAGGCTACTAGCGATGTTCCCGAGCCTCCCGTAACCGTTGCTGATCCCGTGTTCAACCCCGGTACCTGCGGCTTCACCGGCAGCCAGATTGTTACCATCACCTGCGCTACCGAGGGTGCTCAGATTTACTACAGCATTAACGATGCTGAGTATGAACTCTACACCAACGCTATCACCGTAACTGAGGACTCGACCGTTCTGAAGGCTTATGCTGAGCTCGATGGTGTACAGAGCCTCGTTGTTACCGCCAAGTACTACAAGCGTGCCGAGGTAACCACCATCGCCCAGGCCAACCAGCTTGAGAACAAGAAGGACTTCGTATTCTACGGCAACGTAGTTGTTGTTTACCAGAACGGTAGCAACCTGTGGGTTAAGGACAACACTGGCTACGGCCTGATCTACGGCAACCAGGTTCCTCAAGTCGAGGTAGGTGCTACCCTGGCCGAGGAGTGGGAAGCACAGCACTATCTGTTCCGTGGCATGATCCACGAGTATCAGTATCCCACCAATGTTCAGGCTACCGACGATGCTCTCGTTGAGATCGTTCCCACCGAGTATACCGAGGCTCAGTTGACCACCGACAATATCAACGAGCGCGTGATCGTTAAGGGTCTGACCTTGACCGCTGGTGAGGATCCCAAGTATCTCTACACCGCTGATGGTATGGCTATCTACAACCAGTTCAACATCACCTATCCCACCATCGAGAATGGTAAGACCTATGATGTTGAGGGTATGGTAAGCTACTACAACAATGCTGTACAGATTATGCCCATCGCTGTTACCGAGCACGTTGATGCCGATGTTTTGCGTGGTGACGTTAACCAGGATCAGACTGTCAACATTGCTGACGTTTCTGCTCTGATCGACATCTTGCTGGGCACTGGTGCTGCTCCTGCCGCTGCTGACTGCAACCTTGACCAGAATGTCAACATTGCTGACGTTTCTGCTCTGATCGACTACATGCTGAGTGGTCACTGGAATAACTAATCCTCTTTAGGATCACATAGTTTAAAAAAGGAGGTCATGCACTTGTTGCATGGCCTTCTTTTTTGTCTATAGCCGAAAAACGACGTCTCTTAATTGGTGAATTGGAAAATTTGAGTAACTTTATGGCCTTCAAAAACAATCGAATATGGAACCCACCAAGAAATTGCTCCTATTAGACGCCTATGCGCTTATCTTCAGGGCTTTTTACGCCATGATACGCAGCCCGCGCGTCACCTCCACCGGTATCGATACTTCTGCAGTCTTTGGCTTCGTTAATACCTTGCAGGATCTGCTCAAACGTGAGCAACCATCACACATCGCCGTGTGCATTGACCCGCCTGGAGGCAAAACCTTCCGACATGAGAACTACGAGCCCTATAAGGCCAACCGCGAGAAGACGCCAGAGGGTATCTTGGTAGCAGTGCCTTACATCAAGCGCATTCTTCAGGCCTATCGCATTCCCATTTTTGAGGTTGAAGGCTTTGAGGCCGATGATGTCATTGGCACCCTGTCCCATCAAGCCGAGCAACAAGGCTTCTTCACTTATATGGTCACCGGTGACAAAGATTTCGGACAACTGGTGACACCCAATATCAAGATATTTAACCCGGGCAAGAACGAGGTGATGGGAGTAGAAGAAGTCAAGGCCAAATATGGCATCGAGCAACCCACGCAACTCATCGACATCTTGGGCCTCATGGGCGACACCGCCGACAACATCCCTGGATGTCCTGGTATAGGGCCAAAGACCGCCGAAAAACTGATTCAACAATACGGTTCCATTGAGAACCTGCTTGAACACACCAGCGAGCTTAAGGGTGCCCAAAAACAGCGAATCGAGGATAATGCCGAGCAGATACGCATGTCCAAGTGGCTCGCAACCATCATCACCGATGTCCCTGTCACACTTGATGCCAACTCATTACAGCGAGAAGCCGTTGATTTAGACACCTTGAGGCAAGTGTTCACCGAACTGGAGTTCAGAACTCTCACCCAACGCTTAATTGACGGTGGTGAAGCCAACGCCGGACTGGATATCAGCTCAAACGAGCCTATCCAGACTGCTACAGAGTCCATGGCGCCAGTAAAGACCAATCCGCAGCCCGCTACAGGCAAGCAGTTGTCATTATTTGACCTAGAAGAAACCACACCCGTAACATCGACAACATCTAGCACCAAGTCATTAGCCGATGTACCTTACAATTACACGGTCGCTACTTCACCCATGAGCGTAGCCATGGCTGTGAGCAAGATGTTGGATGCTCCTCGAGTTGCCATCAGTTTCTTAGCATCAGGTGGCAACACCATGCAGCTCAAGATTGTGGGAGTCGCCTTGTGTGCCAGGGAGCATGAAGCTGTGTACGTGGTTTGTCAAGACCAACAAGAAATACTCAAAGCGCTAGCCCCACTGTTCAGCGGCAAGACGTGCATCGTGAGCAGCGATATCAAGCGGTTGATGGTAACCCTTCACCAGCACGGCATCCAGTTCACGGCTCCTTACTATGATACATCGGTTGCCCATTACCTGCTGCAACCCGAGCGAGGACACTCAACTGCCGAGATGGCTTATGAATTACTCCACTATACCGCCATCACACCCGAGAGTTTGTTGGGTCCAAAGGGACGCAACCAGCTCAAACCACAGCAGATTCCCGTTGAGGACCTCGCCAAATGGGCAGGTGAAGCCGCCGATTTGACCCTGCAACTACCTGAAGTGCTCAACAAGGCACTCAACGAGCAGGGTATGAACAAACTGTTCAACGAAATTGAGTTACCGCTAGTTCGAGTACTGGCAAGCATGGAACTGGCGGGTGCACGCATCGACGTGAAATCGCTTAACGAGTATTCGGTAACTTTAACCGAACAGATGAATAAACTGGAGAGCGAGTGCCATCAATTAGCTGGCATGAACTTCAATACGGCATCTCCCGCTCAAGTGGGTGAGGTGCTTTTTGATCACTTGAAAATCGACCCCAAGGCCAAAAAGACCAAGACCGGACAATACAGTACCACTGAGGACATCCTGCTCAAACTACGCGACCGTCATCCGCTAGTGGACAAGATTCTTGAATTGAGAGGCATCAGGAAACTGCTATCGACCTATGTCAATGCCTTACCTGCCCTTATCAACCCAACGACAGGCCGCATACACACCACTTATAACCAGACTGTCACAGCCACTGGACGATTGTCATCGACCAATCCAAATCTGCAGAACATTCCGGTGCGAACCGATGACGGCAAGGAGATTCGCCGCGCTTTCATCCCTGCCGACGGCAACCTCTTCTTCAGTGCCGACTACTCCCAAATAGAACTGCGTCTGGTCGCTGATCTGAGCCACGACAAGACCATGATCGATGCCTTTGCCAATGATCACGATATCCATGCCATAACGGCATCACGCATCTATCACAAGCCATTGGAGCAGGTCACTAGCGATGAGCGGCGCAAGGCCAAAACCGCCAATTTCGGTATCTTATACGGCATCAGTGCCTTCGGCCTGGCCCAACGGCTGAACATTCCCAGAGATGAGGCTAAGATGCTGATCGACGGCTACTACACCACCTTCCCTCAAGTGCGTGACTACATTGACCGAAGCATCGCCCAAGCGCGCGAAAAAGGCTATGTCACAACCCTCTACGGCCGTCGTCGCATGTTGCCTGACATCAACTCGCGCAACGCCGTGGTAAGAGGCTTCAGCGAGCGTAATGCCATCAACGCACCCATTCAGGGCACTGCTGCCGATGTCATCAAGCTCGCCATGGTGCGCATCTACAACCGTTTCAAGAATGAGGGAATAAAATCCCGAATGATTCTCCAGGTGCATGACGAACTTAACTTTGACGTCATCCCCAGCGAACTTGATCAAGTCCAGCGCATTGTCATCGAGGAAATGGAGGGAGTCTATCAAGGTCAAGTGAAACTTACAGCAAGTCATGGTGTGGCCAGCAACTGGTTGGACGCCCATTAACGCTGAAAATCATGGGTTTATAACCAGTAAAAGAAATATTTTCAGGGAAATCTTGCTGCATTTGAAAAATTAGCAGTATCTTTGCACCGCTAAAAAGAGTTGCGGGGTGTAGCACAGTTGGTTAGCGCGCCACGTTCGGGACGTGGAGGTCGGAAGTTCGAGTCCTCTCACCCCGACTCAAGCAAGAGGTTAGTGTGAAATCACACTAACCTCTTTTTTTCTATATTCGTCGATTTTGGTCGTTTTCGGCTCATCATCGATGCAATAGTGTTCTTTTTTGCCGAGATTTCTTTGACAAATAGCATTTTCTTGTTACCTTAGCGCAATCAATCGAGTAATGTTATGAAACAGGACAATATCACACAAATTGATCTACACGACGTGCCTCAGGTCTACCACAACCTCAAGTACAATGACGGCGAAATATGTTTCGCCGACAACATCACTTCCATTCCTGGACTGATGTCGCAATTCCGAGTAAATTTTATCGCTTATGTGATTGTGCTTGAAGGGTCGCTCACGCTCGAGTTGAACACCGTTCCCTACCAACTGGAGAAAAACTGCTCACTGTTTATTGACCGCAAGATGGTTGTCACCAGCGTCAAGCACAGTGATGATTTCCGTTGTGTGATTTGTGCCTTGAGCACTGATATCGGGTTCTCTTTCTTCAACAAAAGCCTGATGCAGAGTGTGATGCACCTCCTTTCCAATCCTGTCATCACAATGGATCAAGACGAAGTGGATCTGATGTTGAAATACTATGAATTGCTCGTCTTTAAGATGGATCATCCCGAGATGAATTTTGCCCGCGAAACCATGCGCGACATCATCCGTTGCTTTGCCTACGACCTGCTATCCAATATCAACAAGCACTTGACCCAGGGCGACAGTGACGACATGCTGCGACAGAGCGATCGCATTTTCCGAAAGTTCATGCTGTTGCTTGCCGAGAACAGTAATGTAAACCGCAGTGTCAAGTCCTATGCCGACGAGCTTTGCGTATCGCCCAAATACCTGACCAGCGTATGCCGCAAGCACAGCGACTCGACAGCTAGCGAACTCATCGCCACATCGGTCATGAGCCGCGTAAAGCAGTTGCTGCTTTACAGCGACCTGAGCATCAAGGAAGTAGCCGGAGAAATGGGCTTTGACAACCTCTCATTCTTCGGCAAGTATGTGAAAAAGCATCTGGGATTGTCACCTAACCATTACCGCAAAGCCAACGGCTACGGGAAATGAGGTTAAAGGTTAACTAGGGTCTAGAAACTGGAAACTAAAAACCAGAAACTATAGCATCAAGCATCTCACTGGCAGTAAGGCCCGTAACAGGATGACGCCAGTCGGGTGCCAGTTCCATCATTGGGCGAAGGAAAAAATCGCGCTCATGAAGATGGGCATGCGGTACTTGCAACTCGGGAGTTTCGATAACCAAGTCATCAATAGCCATGATATCTATATCCACCAGTCGGTCAATATAATGGCCCTCACTGTCACGGTGTGATGCGCTGCCCAAGCGGCGCTCTATGTCATGGATGTGTTCAAGCATCTCATGCGGTTCCATGTTGCTGCTAAGTCTCACCCCCACGTTCATAAATCGGTTGTCGCTCTCAAACCCCCATGGCTCACTCTCGACAATCCGCGAGACAGCACACCCGCTCGTGCCTGCCGCAAGAGCAACGACGGCGCGATAAAGATTATCGCGCCGATCGCCTATATTTGAACCTATATTCAGGTAATAGTCCATGTTTACAAGGTCTTGTGAACCTCAATCTCCTCAAATGCCTCCAGGATGTCTATCTCCTGCAGGTCATTGTAGGACTTGAGACTCAAGCCGCAGTCAAATCCACTGGATACTTCCTTGGCGTCGTCCTTGAAGCGCTTGAGCGAAGCCAACTCACCCGTGTGGATAACGATACCGTCACGAATGACACGCACCTTGCTGCCACGCTTGATCTTGCCCTCGACAACCATAGCACCGGCGATAGTTCCCACCTTGCTGATGTGGTAAACCTGACGCACCTCGGCACTACCGGTAACCTCTTCCTTGATATCGGGCTGGAGCATACCTTCCATAGCGCTCTTAACCTCCTCGATGGCATCATAGATGATAGAGTACAGACGGATGTCCACACCCTCTTGCTCAGCGGCGCGCTTGGCCGATGCCGACGGACGCACCTGGAAACCGACGATGTAGGCATCGCTGGCGGCAGCCAGAGTGACATCGCTCTCAGTAATGGCACCCACAGCCTTGTGGATGACATTTACCTGCACCTCGGGGGTCGAGAGCTTGATGAGCGAGTCGCTCAATGCCTCGATAGAACCGTCCACGTCGCCCTTGACGATAATGTTAAGTTCGTGGAACTCGCCCAACGCGCGGCGACGGCCGATGTCCTCGAGGCTCACACGGGTCTGGGTGCGACGGCTCAGCTCACGCTGCAGCTGCTCACGCTTGTTAGCGATTTGACGGGCCTCCTGGTCGGTGTCCATCACATTGAACTTATCACCAGCGGTGGGAGCGCCGTCAAGGCCCAAGATAAGCGCGGGAGTTGACGGACCGCTCTCGGTGATGCGCACGTTACGCTCGTTGAACATGGCCTTAACCTTACCAAAGTGGGTACCGGCCAGCACGATGTCGCCCACATGCAGGGTGCCGTTGTCCACAAGCACCGTAGCGATGTATCCGCGACCCTTGTCAAGCGACGACTCGATAATAGAACCCGTGGCCTTGCGGTTGGGATTGGCCTTCAGGTCGAGCATATCGGCCTCGAGCAGCACTTTCTCCATGAGTTCGTTCACGCCAATACCTTTCTTAGCCGAGATATCCTGACTCTGGTACTTGCCGCCCCAATCCTCAACAAGGTAGTTCATATTGGCCAGCTCCTCCTTGATCTTCTCGGGATTAGCTCCAGGCTTATCAATCTTGTTGATGGCAAAGATGATGGGCACACCAGCAGCCGACGCGTGATTCAAGGCCTCAACAGTCTGAGGCATGACGCTATCATCGGCAGCGACAATCACAATAACGATGTCGGTTACCTTGGCACCACGGGCACGCATAGCGGTAAATGCTTCGTGACCAGGGGTATCCAGGAATGTGATGCGACGTCCGTTGGGTAATTTCACGTTATAGGCACCGATATGCTGGGTAATACCTCCAGCCTCACCGGCGATAACGTTAGAATTGCGGATGTAGTCCAGCAACGAAGTCTTACCGTGGTCCACGTGACCCATGACGGTAACAACAGGGGGACGCTGAACGAGATCGGCGGGATCATCCTCCTCCTCGCTGATGGCCTCTACCCCCTCGGCACTGGTATATTCGGTTTTAAAGCCAAACTCGTCGGCAACGATATTGATCGTCTCGGCATCGAGTCGCTGGTTGATGCTCACCATCACGCCCAGATTCATACAAGTGGCGATAACCTTGTTGATGGGCACGTTCATCATGATGGCGAGGTCATTAGCAGTAACGAACTCGGTAAGCTTCAAGATCTTGCTCTGTGCTGCTGCCAGTGCAGCCTCCTCGCGGGCTTCCTCACGGTGCTCCTCACGTTTCTCGCGACGACGGGTAGCGGCAGCCTTCTTGTTGCTCTTAGCGGTGAGGCGGGCCAGCGTCTCTTTCATCTGGCGCTGAACATCCTCCTCGCTTACCTCGGGCCTCAACGGCTTGCGGTTGCCCTTCTTGTCCTTACCACGCTTGCCTTCGTCCTTGCCGCCACGTCCGCCCTTGCCAGACTGCGGTGCGGGTTGGTTGCCTGCGGTCTCGATATCGATTTTTTCTTTGCCGATGCGTTTGCGTTTCTTCTTGCCACTCTCGGCTTGAGCCTTGGCGATACGCTCATTGCGCTTCTCCTCTTTGCTCTTCTTGCGGGGCCTGGTCTGCTGGTTAATGGAGGTCAAGTCCACCTTGCCCACCACCTTGAGTTGCGGTCCGCCGACGGTCTCAGACACGGGCTTGAACACATCCTCGGCCTTGTCGTCCTCTTGGGAATCATTGGATTCCTCCTTCTGGGGCTCGACAGGCTCAACAGCCTGGGGTTCCTCAGGCACTTCAAGCTGAGGCTGGGGCTGAGGCTCTGGTTCGGGCACGGCAGGAGCAGCAACTTCAGCTTCTACTGGCTTGTTTTGCTCGACTGGTTCCTTGGCAGGTTCCTCTACCGGCTTCTTCTCGGCTTCAGGCTTCTCGGGAGCAGGCTCAGGCTTGCTGACGCCCTTTGGCTTGCTGGCAGCCTCCAGGTCAATCTTGCCTAAGAAAGTAGGTTTCTGGCCTGGCACAACGGTCTTGATCTCATGATCTTTGGCCGCGTTGTGCTTTGCTTTCTCCTTTTGGCGTTCATTGGCCATCTTGTCCGACTTGCTTTTCAGGTCCATGTCGGGTTTAAACTCCTTAACAAGCATTTCATAAACATCGTCCTGGATGCGCGCGTTGATGCTCGCATCGATTTCAATGCCTTTCTTGTGCAGGAATTCCTCGATGGTTTGCCTACCCACGTTTAAATCCTTAATGACTTTACTGATCTTTATCGCCATATAATGTCTTTTATCGATTCGCTTTCGGCAATATGCTTTCGGCTTTTATTTTTGCTATTTTTTGAGAAGTGAAATGAATGAAAAATGTTGTTTATTCCTCAAACTCTGCCCTGAGTACATCAAGCAGGTGGTCAACCGTATCTTCCTCGAGGTCGGCACGGTCAATCAAGTTCTCACGCGGAGTGCGCAATACCGATTTGGCAGTGGCGAGACCCACATTCTTGAGTGCCTCGATTACCCACTCGTCAATCTCATCCTTGAACTCATCCAGGTAGATGTCTTCCTCGCCTTCGGTCTCAACATCACGGTAAACGTCGATGCTGTAACCCGTAAGGATGCTGGCCAACTTGATGTTCAAGCCACCCTTACCGATAGCCAGCGACACTTCCTCGGGACGCAGGAACACCTCGGCATGCTTGTTCTCATTATCAAGACGGATGGAGGAGATCTTGGCGGGGCTCAACGCGCGCTGGATGAGCAGCTGCGGGTTATTGGTGTAGTTGATCACATCAATGTTCTCATTGCGCAATTCGCGAACGATACCATGAATGCGGGCACCTTTCACACCCACACAAGCGCCCACGGGATCAATGCGGTCATCATAGCTCTCAACAGCGATCTTTGCGCGCTCTCCAGGAATGCGGGCAACGGCGCGGATCACGATAAGACCGTCATGGATCTCAGGCACTTCCTGCTCAAACAGGCGGCGCAGGAAATCCTGGCTCGTGCGTGACACAATCACCTTGGGATTGTTGTTGGTGTTGTCCACACGCTCAATGACAGCCCTCACGACATCACCCTTGCGATAGATGTCGGTGGGAATCTGCTCCTCTTTGGGCAGCAGCAGCTCATTCTTCTCGTCGTCAAGCAGGAGAACCTCACGTTTCCACACCTGATATACCTCGCCAGCAACCAGTTGGCCCTCAAGAGCCTTAAACTTATTGTAGATGGCATCCTTTTGCAGGTCGAGAATCTTGCTGGCTAACGTCTGACGTAAATTAAGGATGGCACGCCTGCCAAACTTGGCAAAATCAATCTTGCGGGTGTGCTCCTCGCCCACCTCACAGTCGGGATCATCATCAGCCTGGGCATCACTCAACGAGATCTGCTTGTTGGGATTTTCTACCTGACCATCCTCAACGACCTCCAGGTTCTGATAGATTTCACAGTCACCCTTGTCAGGATTGACAATGACGTCAAAATTGTCGTCGTTGCCAAACATCTTGGACAGAACACTGCGGAACGACTCTTCCAGCACGCTGATAAGAGTGGTCTTGTCAATGTCCTTGAGCTCTTTAAACTCGGCAAACTGCTCGGTCATGTTGACCGCTTCTTCTCTTTTAGCCATAATGTTTTAATGTCAATCTTTAGATAAATCTGTCTGGGTATCGACACAAGTCATGACTGACTTGATGCCGGTATTTTGACCAGCTCAGATTTTGATGATATTTTTTGTGTATTTAATGTCACTGTAATTGAAACGTTCCTGCTCCTCGACAAGCTCGGGGCGCTTCTTGCCCTCGAGTTTGCGTTTCACAGTCATTGACAGGGTAAATCCCTCATCGTCGGCATCGGCCAGAACACCCTTGAGCTTGCGGCCGTCGGCGGTCAGCACCTCGACCTCATAGCCCACGTTCTTGCGGTATTGACGAGGGAGCAACAGCGGCGAGGTGATACCATAGGAGCCCACGGTCAGCTCATAGTCCTCCTCATCGCGGTCAAATGCGGCATGAACGGCATCGTTCACCGCCACACAGTCGTCGATAGTGATGTCCTCATCGCTGTCAAGGGCAATGTCAATCACGTTGTCCTTGCTCACCTGAAGGGTAACTAAATACAGTTTGGAGCCCTCTAGCGCCTCATTAATCACTTGTTCCAGTGCCGTTTTGTCAATCATATCCCTGTTTTTTCGCCTCTTGTCCTTAAGTTTTTTTCAAGCTTGGTAAATGCTTTCCAAAGCCTGAAACCTAAGGCCTGAAACTTAAATTATAATAAAAACGAGGAAGCCCGATGCCCCCTCTCACGAATGCTGGCGCAAAAGTACTCATTTTAGCCCATATCCACAATATTTAATGTGAAAAAGCAACTGTTATTGCGGGAAAATTAACTTTATTTATCTCTATTTAACACAATAAGACGCTTAAATAATGTTAAAAGATAATGACTCGGCGATGGCTTAGGTCTTTATCATGTATTTTTGCAATAGCTAAAGTTAGCGATAACAGGCATGAAAACAGGTGAGAGGAATAGATATACTGCGGTGACGAATTGGGAACGGTTAGGTTCGTGGTTCGTTTTCCTCTTTTTCTTAACTGCAATCTGCGTTATCAGCTCGAGCTATTTCACCAACTTGGTCAGCCCTCAACATGGTTACCAAAGCTGGGAAATCAGCGAGTGGCTCATCAATTACGAGGGCGGATTTGTCAGGAGAGGCATCGTGGGCCAGATCCTATATGCCTTCGAGCAGATGCATTTGTACGATGTGAGAATCGCCATCAAACTGTTATATATCCTTTCAAGCGTCATTATCCTGCTCATCCTCTACCGGGTATTCAAGGCCGAAGGGTGGTCTCCAGTTCTCCTCCCCACTGGCTTGTGCCTCGGCTACACGTTGTTTAACCTGTGGGGACGCAAAGACTTCATGATGCTGGCACTGGCGTTCGCGATCTTCCTGTGCTACAGGGCAGCGGTCACGCGGCATGGCAAACGGGCATGGATACTGCTTTATATTCTCTCCGCATTACAGCTACTTGCCCATGAAGCATCTTTTTTCTTCACTTATCCCATTTTGATGCTATACAGTTACAGCATATACCGCAAATCCGGAATGACATGTTCGCGCAGTGCCGTTAAAACCCTTATATGTTTCCTGCCTGTGCTTGTCATCATGGCGGTGGTATGCTTGTTTAAGGGCGACAAGAGCGTCGCCGATGCCATTTGGTCATCTTGGGGCAAAGTGTTTGCAGCATATCCCGATGCTGGCGGCGTTTCCCACGTTGGCTCGAGCGTTCAGGCCTTAGGATGGAACGCGGTAAGCACTTTCAAATACCACTTCCACTCGGCATACTTTGGAACCACGTCCTCGTCACCACTGCATGTGATTCTGACACTATTCGTCATCCTCTCGGCCTATTACCTGCTCACGCGCATCGATTGCATCAGTATGGGTAAATCCAAGTCAAACCACTTGAACCACACGCTGTTGAGCGACATCGCCCTTGTGCAATTTATCGCTTTACTGCCCATGTTCACTGTCCTGTCATGTGACTGGGGCCGCACGTTGCCCTACTGGGTACTCTCCTCGCTGTTCTTTTATCACGTCTTCAAGCAGGAGGAGGTCACTTTCCCCTATTGCTTGACCAAGCCATCTCGGGCAATTCAAGGCTTCATTAGCGGGAACAGGCTGCTTCGTTCACCTATCACCTACCTGCTGCTTGTACTGCTCACTCCTGTCCCCAACTATTACGCGCCACTGGACCACATCAATACAATCCAGCAGGGATTCTATTACGAGATTGTCAACTTCATCAACCACATCACAACAATACTGGCATGACCGATATCATCAAATTGCTACGAGCGAAACAATGGATCAAGAACCTCTTTGTCTTCCTGCCCTTGTTCTTTGACCGCCACCTCTTTGATGCGGGCTATCTGATCCCATGTATCCTGGCATTTATCGCGTTCTGCATGGCGTCCAGCGGCATCTATTGCTTCAATGACATCCACGACGCTGAGGCCGACCAAAACCATCACGAGAAGAGCAAGCGCCCCATTGCAAGCGGTAAGGTCAGCAAGGCTGTAGGCTATTGCGCCATGCTCGTGTGTTTCGCCATCAGCATGGCGGTCATATATCTCATTAACAAGGCCGATGTCAGGAATGGCCTGTTGTTTCTCGTCATTGGGGCTTATGTGGTGATGAACATCGCTTACACGCTCTTGCTCAAGCACATTGCCATCGTCGATGTGTTTGTCATCGCTGTGGGGTTTGTGCTACGCGTTTTAGCCGGTGGTGTGGCCACGGGCATCATCTTGACCCACTGGATAGTGCTCATGACCTTCCTGCTGGCACTCTTTCTCGCCTTTGCCAAGCGGCGCGACGACGTGATGGTGTTTGAAAACAGCGGTGTTACCATGAGAAAGACGGCCAATCGCTACAACCTGCGTTTCCTGAACACGGCGACAAGCATCGTAGGCAGCATCACGATGGTGTGCTATATCATGTACACGGTTTCCCCCGAGGTGGTCGAGAGATTCGGCAGCCGTTACGTCTATCTCACGTCAATCTTTGTTCTGGCGGGAATCATCCGTTACCTGCAAATCATGATTGTGGATGTGAAAAGCGGTGACCCCACCCAAGTCATGCTCAAGGACCGTTTCATCCAGGGATGCGTCGCCTGCTGGCTATTGTCGTTCGCTTTAATCATTTACTGCCTGTGACACCAACAAGCTATATAGGGAACATGAAAACCGCGAGGACAATCGCCGTTTTTGATTTTGACGGGACGCTCACGACCCGCGACTCGTTCCTGGCGTTCATCCGCTATGCCCACGGCACCTGGCGATATTATGCGGGATTTGCGCTTCACGCCCCAATGCTGATATTGATGCTGATGGGCCTCTATTCAGGCAGTAAAGCCAAGCAACGCATTTTCGCCCATTTTTTTAAAGGTTGGCAATATAGCCGCTTCAAGTCATTAGGGCAGTCATTCTATGCTGAGATTGAGAAAATCAGGAACGAGAAGGTCATCAACAAGATGCAGGAGCACATCACCAAGGGCCATACGGTCTATGTCATCTCAGCCAGCCTGCCCGAGTGGCTCGAGCCATGGTGCCTAAAACAGGGCGCCAAAGCAGTCATGGCGACCGAGATCGAGGTGGATGAAAGCGGGCTCGTGACAGGCCGTTTCAAGACCAAGAACTGCTCAGGTCAAGAAAAAGTGAAAAGATTGCTGGAAATCGAGCCCGACAGGGAGGAATATTTCCTGTATGCCTACGGTAATAGCACGGGTGACAAACAGTTACTTTCTTTTGCCGATCAAAGCACCCTAGTCACAACATCAAAAAGTGACGAAAAACACCAATAACAACACGATTCAGAAAAATAATTTGTACTTTTGACACCCAAAAGACAATAAACGATGAAACTGATAATCTTACTGTTGACAATACTCGTGGCAGGTGGTGCGCTCGTGTGGGTCATCGATCGGCTATTTTACAACAATAAGAAAGGTGAAATCTTCGATGAAACCGAGGAAAATACCGATTCTACGTCTTCTAAACAGGGGTGTGCAGACGAGTCCTGCGGCATTCGGAGCATCTGCCCCAGTGAGCAGATTCTGGCAGGGGAATGCAAGCAACAACCCACCTATTACGAGGACGAGGAACTTGACGCTTTTGCTGGACGGGACGAGAATGGATACACACCCGAGGAAGAGGAGCAATGGCGAGATGTGCTTTACACATTACAACCCGATGACCTGCTAGGTTGGGGGCAGAGTGTGAAACACCGCGGGCTGGTCATGCCGGCCGCCGTTCGCGAGGAATTTCTGCAACTTGCAGGCGAACATCGGCAAGCCAAGGCAATAAAATAACGCTGCGCTCGTTTTATAAGTACTTTTAATAGTTTAGGCTGAATTGAACAGGACACGACGATTCATACCATTAATGATGATTGCGATGGTGGTTTTGCTGGCTGCGTGCAGCAACAAGACCAACACCGCTAGGTCACGTTTCTGGCAAGCGTTCACCACTAAATACAACGTCTATTACCACGGTAAGACCAACTATGACGAGCAGGAAAAAGCGATGATGGACGCCTATGAGGACGACTATTCACAGCGCCTGTACATGCATCCTGCCGAAGCGCGTTCCAACCCCAAGGCACCACAGCCCACGGGCAGTTTTGACCGCACCATTGAGAAAATGGAGAAGGCCATCACGCTGCATTCCATCAAGAAGAAGCCTAAACGTAAGAGTGGCAAGAACCACGATCCCAAGTATCAGGAATGGCTCAGCCGTGACGAGTACAACCCCTATCTGCACAACGCCTGGTACATGATGGCCAAGGCACAGTACATGAAGGGTGATTTCCTAGATGCCGCAGCCACATTCCGCTACATCGCGCGACATTTCACATGGAAAAACGACCTCGTACAGGAATGTAAGGTACGTGAGGCACTGTGCTACTGTGCTTTAGGTTGGACAACCGAAGCCGACAACGTGCTCGCCCACATCCATCTCGATGAGATTACCAACAAGCGTGTACGTGCCCTCGCCAATGCCGCTTTTGCCGATTATTACGTCAAATCACAGCAGCCCGAGGAGGCGATACCCTACCTGGCCCAAGCCGTAAAAGGTTTCAAGGGCAATCAAAAGGTGCGCATGAGTTTCCTTTTGGGCCAGCTCTATGAGGACGTGGGTGACAAGCATAACGCCTATCTGGCCTACAAGCAGGCGGGTGGCAGTAGCGGCTCGACCTACCGCACCAAGTTCAACGCGCGCATCAAGCAAAGCTCTGTCTATGAGGGCGCCAACATTGCCAGTGAGGTCAAAGCGCTCAAGCGCATGACCCGATATGACCGCAATAAGGATTACCTCGATCAAGTATACTATGCCATTGGAAACCTGTTCCTTACCCATGGCGATACCGCAAAAGCTGTCGAGAACTATAAGCTCGCCGCCGAGAAGAGTACCCGCAACGGTGTTGACAAGGCCATCAGCCAGTTGACACTGGGCGGTATATACTTTGACCAGCGCCTGTATGACGACGCCCAGCCTTGCTATGCCGAGGCCATCCCACTGGTTAACGAGGACTATCCCAACTACAAGATGCTCAAGAAGCGCAGCGACGTGCTCGACGAGTTGGCCGTCTATTCCCAGAACGTCACCCTGCAGGACTCGTTACTCAAGCTCTCCAAGATGACTCCCGAGGAGCAAAAGGCCGTCATCGCAAAGATCATTGAGGAACTCAAGAAGAAAGAGAAAGAAGAGGCCGAGGCTGCCGCCCGTGAGGAATACCTGGCTCAGCAGAACGCCAGGGGAAGCCAAATCCAGGATAATGGCAATGCGCCCTCGACCTACGTGATGAACACCGACAACTCTTGGTACTTCTACAACACCGCTACCAAGAACGCCGGTAAGACACAGTTCCAAAGACAGTGGGGTAACCGTAAACTCGAGGACAACTGGCGCCGCCGTAACAAAACCACATTCTCGTTTAACGATGAGGAGACCGACAGTGCACTGATAGCTCTTGCTGACAGCATGGTGGTTAATGAAAACGGCGACACGGTCAAGGTGGATGTCGAGGCCCTGAAGCGTGCCGAGGATCCCCACTACGAGGAATACTACCTCAAGCAGATTCCCAAGACCGAAGAAGAGATCCAATCGGCCCACGAAATCATTCAAGAGGGCTTGTACAACATGGGCACCATCCTCAAGGACAAGATGGAGGACTATAACGCTGCCGCCTATGAGTTCTCTCAGTTGCTGGACCGTTATCCCGACAACACTTACCGCCTTGACGTGTATTATAATATGTACATGATGTTCATGCGCAACGGGCAGGAGGCCGATGCACAGCCCTACCGCGACAGCATCCTCGTCAACTTCCCCGAGTCCAAGTACGGCATGGCGATGCAGGATCCCAACTATTTGGAGAACCTCAAGAACATGAACCGCGACCAGGAGCAGATGTATGAGGCGGCCTATGCCAAATACCTCTCCAACGACCACACTGGCGTGCATGATGCCTATACCGAGATGATGCGCAAGTACCCCCTCTCCAAAATCATGCCCAAATTCATGTTCATCGACGCGTTAAGCTATCTCACCGAGAAAAACTACGATAAATTCAAGGAAACGCTCAAGGACATGCTGCAACGTTACCCCCAGACCGACATCACCCCTGTCGCTTCTGATATCGTCAAGCAGATCAATCAGGGACGAAGGCTGGAAGGCGGCGGTAGCAATGTGCGAGGCATGTTGTGGACAACTCGCCTGAGTAACGACACCACGCCCCAGGCGCTCGAACGCACCTTCACTCCGTTTGCCGAGGATAACGACAAGCCACAAGTCTTCATCCTGCTTTTCCCGTTGGATAGCGTAAATAGCAACATGCTGCTCTATGAGGTGGCTCGCCACAACTTCAACACATTCAAGGTCAAGGACTATGACATTGAGCAGATGAACTTTGGAGACCTCGGTTTACTGGTAGTTAAGGGACTGGACAACTTCAAGGAAGCAACCAATTACCGTACTCTCTTTGAGAAAGACCAGAGTATCACTGTTCCCCGTCAGGTGCATTATGTCATTATCAGCGCCGCTAACTTCAACCTGCTGTTGAATGAGGGACGCACATTTGCTGACTACTTCAATTATCTGGAGGAAAAGAACGACAAGGAACACAGTGACCTCGAGAAGAAAGAAATCGATGAGGAGCAAGCCAAAGCTCAAGCCGAGGCCGACGCACGAGCCGCTGAAGCCCGTGAGCAGGCTCGCATTGAGGCCGAGCAGATGAGACGTGAAGCTGAAGAACTCGCCAAGAAGGACGCCGAAGCCAAAGCGATTGAGGAAGCCGAGGAGAAAGCCCGTCTTGAGGCTGAAGCAACTGAACAAGCACGACTGGAGGCTGAGGCCGCCGAGAAGGCACGTCTCGAGGCAGAGCAGAAGGCACGTCAGGAAGCTGAACAGAAACAGCAGATCCACGCCAGCGACTACCGCAACAGGTCAACGGTGAGCAACACCACCCAAACGACCCTCAGCGACAAGGAGCGCAAGGCTCAGGAACGTGCTGAGGAAGAGAACCTCAAGCGATTGGAGCGCGAAGCCAAGGCCCGTGAGAAAGCCGAGAAGAAGCGCCAAAAGGAAATCGAGGACAGCATCAAGAAGGTTCAGAAACACGAGCGCAAACTCGCCCGCATTGCCGAAATAGCCGAGCAAGACTCTATCGAGCAAGCCGAGAGGGAGAAGGAGAAAGAACGCGACTTCCGCTACAAGTGGCGCGAAGACTCGGCTAGGGCTGCCTATAAGGCTGCTGAGCAAGCCAAGAAGGATGCCAAGAAGGCCAAGGAACAGGCCCGCAAGGATAGAATTAAAGAGCGCAAGCAACTCGCCAAAGAGCGCGAGAAAGAACGCAAGGAAAAGGCTAAAGAGCGTGAACGAGAACGCAAGCAAAAAGCCAAGGAGCGCAAAGAAGAAGCCAAGGCTAAAGCTCAGGAACGGCAGCAACGGGCCAAAGAGCGCGAGCAAGAGCGCAAAGACAAGGCCGCTGAACGCAGGGCCCAGCAATCATCGTCTAAAAAGGACAACAAGGGTAACTCCTCTAAGGACGATAAGAGCGATAAGGGCAAGAAGGGCAAGAGCTCCAATAAGGACAATCCGCCAGACAATGATGGCGACAAGAAGCCTTAAGAGTAATTTGGCTAGAATGACAACTAACATAATAACGATAAAACAAACCGCATGAGCAAAGAAAGAATATTGTGGGCCGACGATGAGATCGACCTGTTGAAGCCTCACATCCTGTTCCTGCAAAACAAGGGATATGAAGTGGAGACCGTCACCAACGGGCGCGATGCCATCGACGCGTTGAGCAACCAGATCTTCAACCTCATCATCCTTGACGAGAACATGCCAGGCATTAGCGGCCTCGAGGCCTTGCAGCGCATCAAAATCATGCAGCCTAACGTCCCCGTCATCATGATTACCAAAAGCGAGGAGGAGAACATCATGAACCAAGCCATCGGTAGCGAAATCGCCGATTACCTCATCAAGCCGGTCAACCCCATGCAAATCCTGCTGTCAATCAAGAAAAATCTGCATAGCGAGGCACTCATTGCCGAGAAGGTGACAGGCGACTACCAGCAGGAGTTCATGCGTATCGGCCAGATGATCAACTCCGCTCAAACGATCGAAGACTGGTATGAACTCTACTCGACCCTTGTGCGTTGGGAACTCACGCTATCCAGCACCGACACCAATATGGACGAGATGCTGCGGATGCAGAAAGTCGAGGCCAACAGCGCCTTCGCCAAGTTCGTCAAGCGCAACTACGAGGACTGGCTCACCAAGCCCGAACACCCCCTGCGCAGCAATGAGTTGTTCAAGACCAAGGTGTTGCCACTCATCGACAAGGGCGAGAAGGTTTGCTTCGTTGTCATCGACAACTTCCGCCTGGACCAGTGGCGCACAGTGAGTCCCTTGCTCACCGATTACTTCAATGTCGAGAGCGAGGAGTTATACACCACTATCCTGCCCACGGCGACCCAGTATGCCCGCAATGCCATCTTTTCGGGATTGATGCCCATGGACATCGAGCAGATGTTCCCCGACCTGTGGGTGGACGAGGAGAGCGAGGAGGGCAAGAACCTCAACGAGGCGCCTCTCATCCAAACCCTGCTCGACCGCTATCGCCGCAAGGTGCATTTCTCTTACAACAAGATGAACGACAGTGCCGCTGGCGAGAAACTGATGCAGAACTTCGGCATGTTCAAGAACTATGAGCTCAATGTACTGGTATTCAACTTTGTGGACATGCTTTCGCACGCCCGCACCGAGTCCAAGATGATTCGCGAGTTGGCCAATACCGACGAGGCCTATCGCTCGGTAACAGTTTCGTGGTTCAAGAATTCCAATGTGCTCGATATCTTTAAGCTAATGGCCGATAATGGCTTTAAGGTGGTGCTCACGACCGACCACGGCACCATCAAGGTGGATCGCCCCATCAATGTCATCGGTGACAAGAACATCAATACCAACCTGCGTTATAAGGTGGGCAAGAGCTTGACATACAATAGCAAGCAAGTCTATGAAATCAAGCAACCCAAGCGTGTAGGTCTGCCCGCGCCCAACATATCGAGCACCTACATCTTCGCGATGAACCGCGACTTCTTTGCCTATCCCAACAACTACAACTACTACGTCTCCTATTACAACGACACGTTCCAGCACGGCGGCATCTCGATGGAAGAGATGCTCGTGCCTATCGTGACGCTGTCTCCCAAGTGATACAAGGTTAAAGGTTAGAGGTTAGAGGTTAGAGAATATATTAACACACCATAAATCTACACTGTAATGAACGAAAACAAAGTAATTGAAATACCTATTCCCAATTTGGAGGCCCTGGAAGAGGCTGCCTACAAGTTTATGACCGAGATGGGCGACCTGACGGTCTATGCCTTCTATGGCGAGATGGGCGCCGGCAAGACCACATTCATCAATGCCTTGTGCAAGCAGCTGGGTGTGGAAAGCGATATGACCAACTCACCGTCGTTTGCCATCATCAACGAGTACCGCAGCGACACCACAGCCGAGCTGATTTACCACTTCGACTGCTACCGCCTGGAGAAGGAGGAAGAAGCGGTTGACCTGGGGGCCGAGGATTACTTCGACAGCGGCGCACTATGCTTTATCGAGTGGCCCGAGCGCATCGACGGACTGCTGCCCGACGACACCGTGCGCGTCGATATCACGGTCAATGACGATGAGAGCCGCACCCTCAAGATGACATTCCCCACCGTCTGACCATGCCACATTACATCAAGGTCAGCCAGACGGCGAGCACCAACACCTACCTGTCCCGCTTGGCAGCGACGCTGCCGGGCGGTACAGTCATTTACACGCCTAGCCAAACGGCAGGCCGTGGCCAGAAAGGCAACTCCTGGGAGAGCGAGGACGGCAAGAACCTCACCTTCTCATTGTTGCTCAAGTTCCCGCCCGTCAAGGCGCGCGACCAGTTTTACCTGAGCGAGGCGGCTTCACTGGCTGTGGTTGAAGCACTGACCGCCCAGGCTGGTGAGGGTTTCGCGGTCAAATGGCCCAACGACGTTTATTGGCAGGACAAAAAGGTGTGTGGCATGCTCATCGAGAATTCGCTCAATGGTACTGACATCGCCACGAGCATCATTGGCATCGGCATCAACGTCAACCAGGAGCGTTTCGTCAGCGACGCGCCCAATCCTGTGTCACTCATCAACATCACAGGCCACGACCACGACCTGGAGACATTATTGAAACAGGTGTGCTCCAGCATCGAGCAAATGGTGGAATCGTTGGGCGATGATACCGCCCGCCAGGACCTGCACCGCCGCTACATGGAGGCACTGTACCGCAACGACGGCGCCATGCACCCCTTTGAGGACGCCACCGGGCACCGCTTCATGGCCACCATCGCCGGCATCGCCCCCGATGGCACCCTCACCCTGCGCCACGAGGACGGCACGACCCACGACTACCTGTTCAAGGAAGTCAAGCACATCATCAACCAAGTCGTCCTCTAACCTCAATAACAAAACTAACATGAAAACAATAATTACAATTGCATCCGCGCCACATGCTAGATAGTTTGTATTTATTGTGCTTATTGTTTTCCTTTTATACATGAGATTATGAAGATCGTTGTTTACTGCAGTTCGCAAGAGGGGCTGGAAGAAAAATATCGGCTCTTGGCCCGCGACTTGGGTACATGGATTGGCCAGCAGGGCCACACCCTCCTCTATGGCGGCTCCAATGCAGGATTGATGCACATTACCGCGGCAGCTGATCACGAGGCAGGCGGCCATATCGTGGGTGTCATTCCCGAGATGTTCAGGCACCGCATCGACCCCCTCTGCGACGAGGTGGTCTATACCGCTAACCTGGGCGACCGCAAGCAGTACATGATTGAGCACGGCGACGTGTTTGTCGTCATGCCCGGCGGCATTGGCACCCTCGACGAGTGGATGTCCACACTCGCTGTCATGACCATTGGCAACGACGACCCGCGACCCGTCATCGTCGCCAACATTGACGGTCTCTACGACGCCACCATCCAGCAACTCGCCGACATGACCCGCACCCCATTCGCCCGCGGCAAGAACCTCGCCCGCACCCTCGCCGCAGCCAACGCCACCGACCTCATCAATATCCTCAACATCTTGGCCCCACGCTAAGACGCTAAGATTTTAAGCCCACCCAATAATTAACAAACGTTAAAAACGGGGGGGTAATTGATAACCCTTGGAATTATAATACCTTTGTACTCTAATACTTACTAAATATTATGCAATCATGAAACGAATCATTTTTATTCTGTCATTGTGCCTGTTGGGCGGTACGGCTGTGCAAGCCCAAACTGAGACGCAAAACAAGAAAGAGAAACAAGAGGTGGTGAAATTGAAAAACGGTCACCGCGTGAGGGGCAAGATTGTGACCTATGCTCCACTGGACTCGCTGGTCATCCAGGAGGATGACGGCACGCTGCAGACCATCTACTGGGACCGCATCAAGCAGATTACCAAGGAAGACTGGCAGCCGCAGCAGTCGATGGGCAGCGACTTCACCCCCGGCAAAGGGCCGCAGAAAGGCTACCGCGGCTTCTTCGATCTGGAATTCTACAAATCCATTGACGCCCAATCCCGAAATCACTTTGGTTTCAGTACGGCACATGGTTACCAACTGAAGCCTTATCTATTTGTCGGTGCCGGTGCTGGAATGAAAATCAGCCACAAGCAGCACTTTAAAGATAATTTTGGGCAAAAAGCTGATTTTTACATGTTCCCTGTGTTTGCCGACATCAGGCTCGACTTGTTAAAGAACAGGTATTCTCCCTATCTGGACTTCCGCGTGGGCTACACGCTAGGCAATAAAGCCTATGGAATCATGTTCAATTCCTCGCTGGGATGCCGAGTGGGACTGACCGACAAACTAGCCATGAATATCTCGTTGGGATACAGCATGCAAAGTACCGACATTGTTGTCCGCACCTACGGCGAAAATACCATCAAGCACTTGGACTACAAACCAGACTATCCGAACTTCCAGAACGACCCCTATCACTGCCTATCCTTCAAACTAGGCGTTGAGTTCTAAAAAGCACGAGTTTGCGTACAAATCAACTACTCCAGATTGATGGATAACACCCGGAGGATGGCCTTTAAGTAACCTTTAATCAGCGAGCAACGCGAGCCACAAATTCATCGAGGTCAGTAACGTGGAGTTTCTTGGCAATCTGCATTTTCTTGTTATAGACTGTGCCGATGTTCTTGTAATCCATGCACACCATGATCACCGTGCGCGAGAAACCGCAGCAATAGAGCGCCAGCAGGTTCAGCTCGCTCTCGTTGAGCGTGCCGCCAGCCTCCTCTTGCGCCTTGACAAGCACGTTATCGTGCAGCTCGTTTACCAACACCTGCAGATGGGACCAGTAGCTGCTGTCGTCGCCCATGCCAGGCACGGTCATCATTTCCCTGAACTTTGCGGCAAATTTCTCCCCGTCATACTGGTAGGACCACGCCATCAGTTGATGCACGGCGTCAATCTGCTGGGTGATGATGGCGCGCAGTTCATCGCTCTGGGCTTTCTGGCTCTCATCGTTCAGTTCCCTGGCGTCAAGCCGAGCCTGCATCTGTTCCAGGCTCGCCAGCGAGCCGTTTAGGTCGGCCTTGAGCATCTCGACCTCGTTCTGCCTCATCTTTAACTGGTTCCTGTACCTCCATACCAAGAAAGTCAGCGCCAGCAGCCCCAGCGCCAGCAACGCTGCCAGCAGCAAGGCCTCTTTCAGGCGGGACTCATTTTCCATCTGTTTCAGCACCGCCAGCTGGTGGTCATACTTCTTCTCCACTTCCAGTAGCCGATGGTTTAGGCCATTGATGGTCAACGAGTCGGCAATAGCATGAGCCATTTGCATGTAGTCTTTAGATTTCGCATCATTTTTCCTATACTGGTGCTCCAGATCGGACATCAGCTCAAGGTAAACGATACTGTCCCTGGCGCTCGTGGCGCGGGGAGCCCTGTTCAGGTAGTAAACCGCCGAGTCGGGGCGCCCCAGGTTCAAGTAGGACGTCGCGAGCCGGTAATGGGCACGCGGATGGTCGATGATAGCGGGATCGGCCGCAACGGCTTGCAGCGCATATTTCTTGCTCTTCACATAGTTCTGCTCACGCAGCAAGTAGTATTCCGACAGGAGGTAACGGTTGGCAAAGGCGTGGTATTGGTCGCCTAGTTCTTGGGCCAGGGCGATAGCGTCCTTCATGCAAATCACCGCCGAGTCATGCTTCTCGTCAATATTGCGGTAAATGCCGCCAATGCTGGTTAGACACACCAGTTCATAATGTTTGTCCCCAAGAGCCCTATAGAGGGGCAGCGCCTCGTGATACTTCTCCAGGGCAATGGTGCCAGAGCCGATGACCTGTTCCTGATACAAAACACCTAACCTCAATTTGGCATAGGCAATCATCGAGCTGTCGGTTGCTAACGGCAGCTGTTCAGCGTGATGGTAGCTCTCGACCGCCTGCTCAAGCTGGCCCATGTCCTCGTTGACGCACCCCTGGGCGACAAGCGCCTTCAGGTATTTCAAGTCGTCACCCTTATTCCTGTAATAGCTGACAGCCTCGTTAATCGCCGAGTCGCTGGTGCAGGGGACGTAGTTCTTGTACATCGCCATTGACAACAACACGGTATGATAGGCCCGCTCCTGCTTGCTCAATTGGTCGGTTTTCATCTGCAGCAACAGGGGCAAGGCCTCTTTCTCATGCTGGTGATAGACCATCGAGTCGATGCGGGCAAGCTCACTCATCGTGGCGCTGTCGTGGTGGCAGCCGCCCAGCACGAGGGCAATGACCGCAGCAAGCGGAATGAAGAAATTTCTAACGTTTATCATTTGATAGAACTGTTTGTGTTTAGATTTCCAGGCTTTCATTGCCAAAACGGTGAAAACCTAACGCAAAAATAACACTTTCCAACCTAATTCTCATGACGATGATAGAAAAATGAGATTTTAATTTTTTAGATGATTGATTTCCAGTCATTTGCATTTGCAAAAATGAGATTGGAATGAGGGGCTTTTTTGACAAATTAGTTATAACTTTGCAAGTGAAAAATAACAACTAAAAACGATAGATTATGAACACGACCAAAAAACTGATGACCCTGCTGATAGCATTCATGCTGCCAGTAATCGCAAATGCCGAAGATGTCTATGACTATGAGGTGGATGGTATCTATTACAAGAATATAAACGACGAAGCCAGTGATACCTATACTAGTTATGATGTCTATGACTTTGAGGTGGATGGTATCTATTACAAGATTATCAACGACGAAGCCAGTGTTACCTATAAAAGCTTTAGTTATATCGATCATGACCCATATTATGAGAGTGATTATGCTGGCGACGTGGTGATTCCTGCAACGGTAACCTACGATGGTCAGACCTATCCTGTTACTTCTATTTACAGCTGTGCGTTCTATCGCCGTAAGGCTCTGACTAGTATCACCATCCCTAACTCTATCACTTACATCGGTTGGAGTTCCTTCTTTGACTGCACCGGACTGACTCGTGTGATAATCTCTGACTTGACCGCATGGTGCAACATCGACATTTATTTCAATTCCAATCCTCTTTACAATGCCCAGCATCTTTATCTGAACGATACTGAGGTGACTGATTTGGTGATTCCGGAAGGTATAACAGAAATCGATGGGTTTGCTTTTTATGGCTGCGTGGGTTTGACGAGTGCGACGATCCCTAACTCGGTCACATCCATTGGTGAAGGGGCATTCATGGAATGTTCCCAACTGTCAAGCATTACTTGCTTAGCGACAACGCCACCGGTTATTCAATACAAGAACTGTTTCGATGATGAATGCTATAGTAATGCGACCTTGCATGTGCCGATAGGTACTGAAATGGCATACAAAACAAACCAATACTGGGGACAATTCTTGCATATCATTGGTGATGTCAGGGACGATGATCCCGACGACGATTACGAGTACGTACCCTTCGTGCGCGAGGGCGTGAAATGGGTGTATTTCTATGATAATTCTGAAGCTATGGGCAACCCTTTAATCAACCCTGATTATGAGCCGGGGAAAAACTATTTTAATCTCGAGTTAAAAGGTGACACCGTCATCAACGGGAAGACCTATAAGGCGATGCACAAGTATTCGGGTGCCTCGATCAACTGGGAGAACGACACGATACCTGTCTATTTAAGGGAGGAGGATAAGATTGTCTATGGCATCATCCCCGATGGCAAGAAATATGTAGATTGCCCTGTAGGACACACCTATGGTAATTATTATAACGGCCAGGAGTTTGTTTTGTATGATTTCGTTGATCCAGTCACATGGTGGGATAACTTCATTAATATCGGTTGGAATGATATCTTTTATTTTCAGTCAACTGACACAATCAGTTTGGGCAACCAATTTGCTAAGAGATACTATTGGAAAGACATTGAAATGAGGGATTTTTACCAGGTTGAAGGTGTGGGAGCAGACTCTGAATTCAATGGATACACTTTATTGCCATATATGGATATATATGTTGACATGTTTCATGTTTACTTCTATTTAAGCCACGTGATTGAGAACGGCAGAATCATCTACAAGGGAATCCATTACGTCCCTGGTGACGTGAACGGAGACGGTGAGGTCACTATCGCCGATGCCAACAGCGTGATTGATGTTGTCATCATGGGCGGCAACGCTGGCCATACCCGTGCTCCCGCTGCCGACATGGACGGCAACGGAGAGGTTAATGTCACCGACTTGAACATCGTCATCGACTTGATCATAAAAGGTAATTAAAACATCATAGCACATCATCATGAGCGCATCGAGGGGGTCACAAGCCCCCTCGCGTTGTCTATGATAATCGGCATGGCATAAAAAACTCCTTTTTTGCCTGCGAAACGAGAGACAAAAATCCTCAAAAATGCAGATTGAGCCAAAAATATTTACTATCTTTGTTGCAATAACATCAATCATTACTTTAAAACAATAAGATTATGAAAAGGACTGGATTTGTATTGCTGATAATGGCATTGCTGTGCTGCATGCCCGCACAGGCCCAACTTGGTGGTCTTATCAATAAGGGCAAGAAGGCCGTCGATAAGGCTAAGGAGGCCAAGGAGAAAGTGGACGAGGAAATCAAGAAGGCCAATGGGGACGTTGACTTCTACTATATGGACGCTCATAGGGGGTTTTACCGCGCGAGGACCAAAAAGATCGTGTTTGACGACCTTCACAAGGAGGGAAAGCGTTCAGGCAAGAATGTCGTCTATACCATCGAGAAAAACGGCGACGTGACCTTTGATGACGGCCGTAAGGTCGGTGAGGTGCTCGACGGAGGCATCGTCAACTGCCATGCCACAGCCCCCTACCTCACCCTGGCCGCCAACGGTGATGTGATGATGGATGGCGAAGCCATCGGCCACATCGGCGATGATGGTAATGTGACACTAGAGGGCATGTCGATTGGTAAGGCCCAGGGCATCGACAAGCAGGTGGCCGCCTACATCTACTTCGGTATCCTGTTTGACAAACAAGGCATTGCCACCGCCAGAGCAAAGATCATAGAGGAGAAACAACGCCTCGAACAGGAGAGAAAACAGGCCGAGGAAGCCAGGTTAAAGGCTGCACAAGAGGCAGAGGCAAAACGCAAGGCCGAAAGCGCCAATCAACCTAAGAGCAGCAATCAGGCCAACGGCAAGAAGCCCAACAACACCACAACCAAGAAAGTACAGGAATGGACCATAGAGAAGAACGGCAGCCGAGGCTATGTGGATGCCAACGGAGTGGTCTATAACAGTTCACACAAGAAGATCGGACAACTGCCCAAGGGCAGCGGTGACATCAAGGACGGCTCGGGCAGCACCATCGGCCGCATCAGCAGCGGTGACATCTACGTCCGTGGCAACAAGGTGTGCACTGTGACCAGCGGCGGTTCCATTTCTGTTCCCGGCTCTAACGCCACCGTGGCAGAGGTACACGCGGGAGGACGCATTGACATGAAGCAGAACTCAAAGACGCTCGGCTACTGTGATGCCCGCCCCTATGAATGGGCGGTAGCCATCATCTTCTGCGACATCTTCAAGTTCTAGATGAGCAAGAGATAGCATCAAACTGCGCCAAAACGACATGTTTTTATCGTTTTGGCGCGGTTCTCTTGGTGACACCATGGGAAATGGTGGCATGGCATGGATTTTGCATGAGGATATAACATTATAGACATTTATGCGTTAAGATAAGAAGAAACCAAATAACATGACAAAATGATTAGTAAAGTTTATACCCGTACCGGCGATGCCGGACAGACGTCGCTCGTGAGCGGCACGCGCGTTGACAAGGACGACGTGCGCGTCGAGGCTTACGGCACCATTGACGAATTGAATTCCAACCTGGGTGTGCTGCTGCACAGCACTAAACTGGATAATCCCGAGGTCATCGCCATCGTCCGCAAGGCCCAGAACAAACTGTTTAATATCGGTGGATATCTCGCCAACGACAAGACCGACAAACTCTATGGCGTGACCCAGGAGGACGTGGCTGAACTCGAGCGCATGATGGACCAGATGAACGAGGTAATCCCGCCCGCTCAGGGCTTCGTCCTGCCTGGTGGCACACGCCTCTCGGCCCAAGCCGACCGCTGCCGCACCATCACCCGCCGCGCTGAGCGCCGCGTGGTGACGCTCGCCAAAGTTGCCCCGATTGACCCGCTCGTGCTTGAATACCTGAACCGATTGAGCGATTTCTTCTTTGTTTTTGCAAGATTTAACAACATTCAGAACCAAGTCGAGGAAATTTATTGGGATAAGAATGCTTAGTATTGAAAAATAGTATTACTTTTGCGCAATTTTTAAGAACAGGAAAATTTCATAAAAAAGCACAACTAGAAAAAACTATGTATTGGACACTTGAATTGGCTACCAAACTCGAAGATGCTCCATGGCCCGCTACCAAGGCCGAGCTCATCGACTATGCCGTGCGCAGTGGCGCACCTCTCGAAGTGATTGAGAACTTGCAGGAAATCGAGGACGAGGGCGATACCTATGAGTCTATCGAGGACATCTGGCCCGACTATCCGACCAACGATGACGACTTCTTCTTTGATCCTGACGAGTATTGACATTACGAGAGAAACAGTGAATCATAACGGCAACCATGGACTCCATTCCACGGTTGCCTTGCTTTTAACACTACGGCACGGTTTTTGCAGTAAACTATTCAATAACGTGAATTCGACGAAAAAAAAGTGCTGTCTATCAACTCCTCTCCTAAGATAGGGGAGGTGGCGTGAAGCGCCGGAGGAGTATGATTTGACCTCGAATTATGATCTTAGATAGCATCAACGCCCCCGCCGCTCCGCGGCGCCCCCTCTTATCCAAGAGGGGGAGTTGCTAACGCCTTGATTGACAAACGACAAATTCATCAAACTCACGTTAAATAGGAACAACCTAAAACAACCCGATTATGAACTACATCTGTCCAAAATGCGGCAAAAAGATGGACTTGAGTACCGAGGTGCTCATCAACAGTGACTACAAGGTGGTCTGCCCGCAGTGCCTGTGCCAACTGCACATCGTGGGCGATTATGCCTATGTCCCCAACGACTCACTGGAACTTGACACCACAGCCAAGCCCTCACACACCATCAATTGCCCCAAGTGCGGCCACGAGGCTAGCACGGGTGCTCATTTTTGTCCTAACTGCGGCTGTAGTTTTGACGCCCCTGCTTCTCCGACAGGTGCAGTGGATATTGCTCCCGAAGAGGTCACCGTTTTACCTCCACCACTGCCAGGCAGCGACCCGCTCTACCAGGATGCCTTGCAGTTCCTGGCCCATTGCCATGCCATCACGCCCATGATGCTGCGCGATCACTTCCGCATCAGCGATCAGCGCGCCGCAGAACTCATCCGCCAGCTTGAGGAGGGTGGAGCCATCGGGCCTTACAATAACGGGGGGCCTCGACAAATTCTCATACCCCATACCCGATTATACGACAGGCCCCCATTCCAGGAACCGGCCCAACCAGGCCAAACACCTCATCAAAACCGTCCTCAACGTGGCGGTATTGGCTGTTTCTATTGGTTTATAATCATCACTTTCATCCTCATACTTACCCGAGCCTGTACGGGTTAAAAATCTCAAAAGTAGGAAAAATAACGGCGATTTCGGTGGAAAAGTGTTAATTTTGCGTTCTCAATCAAGTTGAAACGACAATAATGGCACAGGACCCGCTGAACACGCCGATGATGAAGCAGTTCGTCGAGATGAAATCCAAGCATCCCGACGCTATTCTGTTGTTCCGAGTGGGCGACTTCTATGAGACCTACTTGCAGGACGCCATCACCGCCAGCGAGATCCTGGGCATTACCCTGACCCGACGCAGCAATGGTGCTGCCGCCGCTACCGAGATGGCAGGCTTCCCCCATCACGCGCTTGACACCTACCTGCCCAAGCTGGTGCGTGCCGGAAAGCGTGTCGCCATCTGCGACCAGCTGGAAGACCCCAAGCTCACCAAGAAACTCGTCAAGCGCGGCATCACCGAACTGGTGACGCCGGGCGTGGTCGTGGGCGGCACGATGCTCGACCGCAAGGAGAACAACTTCCTCGCAGCGGTCCACTTCGGCAAGAAGGCCATCGGGGTGTCGTTCCTCGACATCAGCACGGGCGAGTTCCTCACCGCCGAGGGCAACGAGGAATATGTCGATAAACTGCTTGTCAACTTTTCGCCCAAGGAAGTGCTTATCGAGCGTAGCAACCGCCAGCGCTTCGCTTCCACCTTCTCGTCCCGCTACCTGACGTTTGAACTCGAGGACTGGGTTTTTACCCTTGAGTCGGCCAACGACAGGCTGTTGAAGCACTTCGAGACCCGCAGCCTCAAGGGCTTCGGCATCTCAAGCATGGACAACGCCATCATCGCCAGCGGGGCGATCCTCCACTACCTCGACATCACCCAGCACACCCAAATCGGGCACATCACCACCCTGTCGCGCATCGAGGCCGAGCGCTATGTGCGCCTCGACAAGTTTACCATCCGCAATCTGGAACTGGTGGCTCCCATGAGCGATGACGGCACATCACTGCTCGACATCATCGACCGCACCATCTCGCCGATGGGAGGCCGCATGATGCGCCGGTGGGTGCTGTTCCCCCTGCTCGACACCAAGGCCATCAACCGCCGCCTCGACGTGGTGGAGCACTTCATGCGCGACCCCGACGGGCGCGACCTCATCAAGCAGCGCCTGGAACTCATCGGTGACCTCGAACGCCTCACCAGCAAGGCCGCCGTGGGCCGCATCACGCCCCGCGAGCTGGTGCAGCTCAAGAGCGCGTTGCAGGCCATCGAGCCCATCAAGCAATACTGCCAGCAGTCGGCATGTGACGTGCTGAACAGCTTGGGTGAGCAGTTGAACCCATGCGCCCTGATACGTGACCGCATTGAGCGCGAAATCAACCCTGACGCCCCCAACCAAACCAACCGGGGCAATATCATCTGCCGCGGTGTGGACCCGCAGCTCGATGAGTTGCGCGACATCTCAAGCAGCGGTAAGGACTATCTAGTGGCCATGCAGCGCACACTGAGCGATGCCACCGGCATCCCCAGCCTTAAAATTGCTTACAACAACGTGTTCGGCTACTATATCGAGGTACGCAACACCCACAAGGATAAAGTGCCCGAGGAATGGATACGCAAGCAGACGCTGGTCAATGCCGAGCGTTACGTGACCCAGGAACTCAAGGAATATGAGGAGAAAATTCTTGGTGCCGAGGAGAAAATCCTCATCATCGAGGGCCGCCTGTTCAACGAACTGGTTACCGCCGTTACCGAGTACATCCCCGCCATCCAGAACGACAGCGCCATCATCGCTCAACTCGACTGCCTCAACGCACTCACGCGCGTGGCGATGGAAAACCGCTACAATCGTCCCGTGCTGGACGACAGCCTGGACATCGACATCGCTATGGGCCGTCACCCCGTTATCGAGTGTCAGCTGCCGCCAGGCGAAACCTACGTGCCCAACAGCATCCGCTTGAGCAACGATGACCAGCAGATCATGATTATCACGGGTCCCAACATGGCGGGTAAATCGGCGTTGCTGAGGCAAACAGCCCTCATCACGCTCATGGCCCAAATGGGCAGTTTCGTACCTGCCGAGCAAGCGCGCATCGGCGTGGTGGACAAGATTTTCACCCGTGTGGGCGCCAGCGATAACATCTCGCTGGGCGAATCAACCTTTATGGTCGAGATGACCGAGGCGGCTGCTATCCTCAACAACATGAGCCAGCGAAGCCTCATCCTGTTTGACGAATTAGGACGCGGCACGAGCACCTACGACGGCATCTCCATTGCCTGGAGCATCGTCGAGCACATCCACGAGCACGCCGCTCGCCCCAAGACCCTATTCGCTACCCACTACCACGAGTTGAACGAGATGGAAAAATCCTTCAAGCGCATCGTGAACTACAACGTCAGCGTCAAGGAAATCAACGGCAAGGTGGTGTTTGTGCGCCAGTTGGTCAAGGGGGGCAGTGAGCACAGTTTCGGTATCCATGTCGCCAAACTGGCAGGTATGCCTCCTAGCATTGTCAAGCGCGCCGACGAGGTGCTCAAACAACTTGAGGCCAATAGCCAGGGCGGCAATGCCGTCACCAAGGACCTGGCCGACGTCGCCACTCACCGCTCAGGCTACCAGTTGTCGATTTTCCAGCTCGATGACCCCGTGCTAAGCCAAATCCGCGACGAGATCCTCACTATCGATATCAACAATCTGACGCCTGTCGAGGCACTCAACAAACTCTATGACATCAAGGGCATCCTCACGGGCAAAAAAGAACGCTAACTTATAACTACGAATTTCGCTAATTAAACTATAATACCATTAGCTAAATTTGTGTAATTCGTTGTTTAATCAAATGAAGCAAGATATGAACCGCTCCGATTTTGAAATCATGGCCCCTGTGGGCTCTTGGGAATCACTATATGCCGCCCATCAGGGTGGCGCCGACGCCATCTACTTTGGCATTGAGGGCTTAAACATGCGCTCACGCTCGAGCGTGAATTTCACCCTTGACGACCTGCGCACCATCGCCGAGTGGTGCCACGAGCACGGCATGAAAAGCTACTTGACGGTTAATACCATCGTCTATGACGAGGACATGGATTACATGCGCCAGATTGTCACTGCCGCACGCGATGCCCGCGTGAGCGCCATCATCGCCAGCGACATGGCGACCATCCTGTTTGCCCGTTCCATCGGCGTGGAGGTGCACATCTCCACCCAGGTCAACGTGAGCAACAGCGAGGCGGTGCGCTACTACAGCCAGTGGGCCGACGTGATGGTCCTCGCTCGTGAGCTCAACCTCGACCAAGTGAAGAAAATCAATGGTTTCATCGAAGAAAATGACGTTCGTGGCCCGCATGGCGAGCGTGTCAGGCTGGAGATGTTCTGCCACGGCGCCTTGTGCATGGCTGTGAGCGGGAAGTGCTACATGAGCCTGCACCAGGAGAACACGAGTGCCAACCGTGGGGCCTGCCGCCAGATTTGCCGTCGAGGCTACATTGTCACCGACCGCGAGAACGGCGATGAACTTGCCATTGAGAACAAGTACATTATGTCGCCCAAGGACCTGAAGACCATCCACTTCATCAACAAGATGGTAGATGCGGGCGTGACCGTCTTCAAGATTGAGGGCCGGGCTCGCGGTGCCGAGTATGTGCGCACGGTGGCCAGCTGCTACGACGAGGCGTTAAGAGCCATCTGTGACAGTACTTATACCGAGGAGCGCATCGAGGAGTGGAACGAGAGGCTGGCTAAGGTCTTTAACCGCGGTTTTTGGGACGGCTACTACATGGGGCAAAGGTTGGGAGAATGGTCGGCAAAATACGGCTCCAGCGCCACCCGCGTCAAGCACTATGTCGCTAAGGGCATCCGCTATTATAGCAAACTCGGTGTTGCCGAGTTCCTCATGGAAGCAGGCGAACTGCACGTGGGTGACGAGGCATGGATTATCGGCCCCACCACAGGTGCCATCCCCTTAACCATCGAGGAAATACGCGTCGACCTCAAACCCGTCGAGAAGACCGTCAAGGGTGAACATTTCTCTATCGCTGTGCCCGAGAAAATCCGCCCCAGCGACAAACTCTACCTGTGGATGCCCGTTACCCCCAAGGATACGGCATCACCACCACCCACGGCGGCTGATTGTTAAGCAATACCACATTCCACTTTGAGAAATAATGAAGGGCGCTCCGTGAATCGGGCGCCCTTCATCCTATCAGATTATTAAAAGGTTACGGCATGGTAAAGGACTCTTGTTGAATGGGGAAAACACCAGCATCACAGTAATACCTCATCTGCAATGTGGCCGTTTTGGTCGCGGGATTATAAGTGCCCGCATAGCCCGAATCATCCTCATTGGCATAACCCATCATCGAGATAACGCCATAGTTGGAGGAAGTATAACACGGTTGAGGTTGGATGTAAACCTTGTTATTGCTATCGATAGTGAAAATGATATCGTAATCATAATCAAACGGTTGTTCCATTTTGTATTTATTGGTTCCTTCGACCTGGTAGAAATAGACGTCTACCGATTGGCTAAATAGTCCAGACTCATAGACGCCCCAACCCAGGTCAATCCAGTTCTCACGGATTACGGAAACCTGCATGGATGTGATTGCGCCACCAGTGGCCGCATCCTGAGGCGAGAGCGTCAGCACACAACCATAGGTTTGCCCGATTTCCATATTATTGATATACAGCCATACATTGGCCCTATCGGTCCCATCAGCAAAAGAAACACTAGTGCTGCCTAAAGTAACATTACTCTGGTTATTGCTAATAGTGAGTGTGGCTGTGTACTCTCCTTCGGTGGTGGCACGAGTGAGGAAGATGGGCGTCGAGAAATAAGCAGAAGTGGTAGATTGAACAAGGGATGACTGCTCAAACGATATTTCCTGCCCGTCAGGGTTGCCGTTCTGGCAGTTGATGGTGAACGAGTGAGCGGTAATCTGTCCACCTCCGTTATAGCAGGCTCTATCATAGGATGACAGGTACAACGTGCCACTATAGGTTTGCCCCAACTGCAACGGATTACATGAAATCCTGACTATAACGGTATTCGAGCCATTGGCAAAGGTCACTGTCGTTGGGGCAGATAGGCAATCATGAGTTGTACTAAAGTCAATGGTCGTGATGTATTCTCCTTGGGTGGAGGCTCGTGTCAAAGTGACATCATAGTAGAAATCGGTACGGGCCGTGGTCATGCTCGAGGACATCGTCTCAAACGAGACATTCTGTCCCTCACCAGTAACATCTCCCAGCGGGTTCTGGTCACCCAGGGGGATGAATTCAGGATTCATATTGGAATTGCCGCTGAACTCGCTCGATGGAATGGTCAAGACCCATGCATAGCTGTCAGGATCATTCAAAGCCTTACCTGACAACTTTAGTTCTGCGGGCCAGCCTTTCTCGGTCGTGCGCTCGAAACCCTGACCCAGGCGGCGGATGGTGTAGATGCGGCCATCCTCGCCCCACAACTCAAGGCGGCGCTGAATGAGAATTTCCTCGAGCAGCGAGCCTGTCTCTTCGTCGGTTAACTCGCCCAATGAGTTACCTGATTTGGTGCATGTGTAGTTGGGATCACGCTTGGCCATGAACTGATTAAGCAAATTCCTTGCATTAGTGTCCATTCCTCCGCGGTGGGCCAGTGCTTCGGCAGCGTTAAGATACATCTCCTCGACACGCATCCAGATGTAATCGCCTCCCGACAGGGTACCTTCCCTCATTCTAAATTTCTGGGTGACATAACCTCCAGTGCTATAACTACTGTTGGGATCCCACCAAACGCGGCGAGCGTCGGTAGCGCTCATCTTGTTATACAACCATTTGGTGATCTGTTTGGGAGCAGACTGAGCGTAAGCCGAAGTCGGGCCACCAAAAGCATCTATATGTGAAAAGAACGAAGCATACTGGCCCGACTGGTCATCAGGAATAACGGCGCCCCACATCACGTTGCCTGCTGTAGCATCGTTCAAGCCGGTGAAGTCCGACACCTCCTGGATGCCCTTGCCCTCGGCCTCAACTGCTGTGATAGCATTCCTCGCGGCAATATATGCGTTGTTCCATTTCTCCTCGACCAGGTAGATACGCGACCGCAAACCCTGAGCCACAGCATAACTGATGTGGATGGGATTACGCTGAGTGGTGCCATTCAATAAATTGACTGCTTGTTGGATGTCGGCATCGATTTGGGCATACACCTGAGCCACCGTCGAGCGGGGCTGACCTGTTGACCCAGTGAATGTCGTACCGTTATAAATGGGCACACAAGGATCGCTCTCATGGCCCGTGTAGGTGCGGGCAAATGTCTGGGCCAACATGAAGTAGCTGTAAGCACGGATAGCATAAGCCTGACCCATCACGTATCCTACATCTTCGCTGGAACCAGTCATAGTCTCCTCGGCAGCAAGAATATAATTAGCGTGAGCAATCCAGGTGTAGTAAGCATTCCACAAGTCATAGCTGCGCCATGAGGTGCTGATGTAACGGGTCTTCACGTTGTAGGCAGCGTCATACCAAAACCAACCCGAACCGGCAGCTCCCATGATCATGTCGTCACCCATCACCTCAGCCATCAAGTTATAAGCACTGATGCCAAAGGTCTGGTGGGAGTTACTTGTAGTGGTCCAACCAGCATTGAACATAGAACGATAGATACCATTCAGTATAACCAACCCCGTACTATAGCTGATGGATGAAGAACCGCTCAAGAGCAAGTCAATTAATACGGTGATGTCGGTGATATTGATTGAACCATCACTATTCACATCGGCATTGGAAAAATAAGTTGATGAACCATTTAATAGCAAGTCAATCAACTCGGTTACATCAGTGATACTGATCGTTCCGTCAGCATTCACATCGCCAGGATAAGGCAACATCGGCGCCGATAACTCTGTTGATCTGAGGACAACTGGCTGCGGTTCATCGGCGGTGTAGCTGGCAGGAGAACTTATACTCTGCCCCGAAACAGTTACCGATACACAAATCAAGGCAATCAATGCAAGGATTGATTTCAAGAATTGATTTCGTTTTTCCATATTGTTTAGTGTGTGCCAGTGCAGTCCTCTCTGGCCATTTATGTTAATACTTTAAAGGCGTGAACTGAATTGCCCGTCAATAAAGCTGGAACAATACGCCATCGTTTTCTATCTACATGGCAAAATTAAACATTCTTTCTCAATAAAACTACTAATAAAGAGAGTAAATTCATATCAAACTCCATTATTGAATCATTAATGTCAGGTAAAAGCTCCGTTAGGAGCGGCCAGAGCATAGGCAGGGGTCAACGAGGCGAAGCCGAGTGCAACCCCTGCAATAATGGACTCCACTTGTCTTAGCCCCATCCGGGGCGGCAGTAAATTATTGATACACAGCATGTCGCCACTAATGTGGCTAATGATATTGTGTAGCATTCGATTACAGGGGTTCCACTACGCTACACCCCTGCCTATACCCTGTCAGCTCTACGAGCTTAAGAGTAAGCCACTTAACACAAAGCCACTTTCAATGTGGTGATATTCAGTTAATTATTGAGTGTTGCCAGTTTTTTACCGAATACAAATATTATTGAATAAAACAAGTGGCTATGGAAACTAACTGTCCATAGCCACTCGTGATCTGTAACGAATTCTTAGGATTTTTTCTTCTTGGCAGGCGCTTTGGGGGCCGTTGCTTGGGTGCGAGGCTTGCGGACACGTGCAGGCTTGAGACGCAGCACTTGGGCGCTGCGGGCCGGCAGATACAGTTTGAGCCAACCCAGGTGGTGGGCGGCATATAGTCCATCATGCTCGGTGAGGTGCTTCACATCCTCGTCAATGTTGCCATAGCCGCCATACCGCTCGTTGTCGCTGTCAAACACGCCAACATACTCACCTTCAGGGGCAAGGATGGGATAGTCCACATGAGACCGGTTGGGGCTGAAGTTGAACACAAACGCCAAGTCGCCGCGCATATAGGCGAGTACCTGGTCATCGTCCTTATCCCACAGTTTGCGCACCGGTAGCGACTCAAAGCCTTTGATACCGCCAATGAGGTGAATCATGTCGTTGTCCCAATTGTTGAGGAACTTATACTTCAGGTCCTCTCGGTCCACGAGATCCCACTGGCGACGCGCATACTTGTAGCTCCAGCCGTTACCCTCACGCGGGAAGTCGATCCACTCGGGATGACCCCACTCGTTACCCATGAAGTTGAGGTAGGCGCCGTTGATGAGCGAAGCGGTCACCAGGCGTATCATCTTGTGCAACGCCATACCGCGGTCCACAGTGCCATCGTTGTCGCCTGTCATCATGTGCCAGTACATTTCCTTGTCGATGAGGCGGAAGATGATGGTCTTGTCGCCCACGAGCGCTTGGTCATGGCTCTCGGCATAAGAGACGGTCTTCTCGTCAGCACGGCGATTGGTCAGCTCCCAAATGATGCTAGTGGGATGCCAATCCTCGTCCTTACGCTCCTTGATGGTCTTGATCCAGTAGTCGGGAATACCCATCGCCATGCGGTAGTCAAAGCCAATGCCACCATCCTTAAATGTGCGGGCCAGGCCCGGCATACCACTCATCTCCTCGGCGATAGTGATGGCATGCGGATTGATGTCATGGATGAGCACATTGGCCAGCGTTAGATAGGTGATGGCGTTGGTGTCCTGGCTGCCGTTATAATAGTCGTCATAGCTGCCGAAGGCCTGTCCCAAGCCATGGCTGTAATACAGCATCGACGTTACGCCATCAAAGCGGAAACCGTCAAATTTATACTCCTCCAACCAGAACTTGCAGTTGGACAACAGGAAATTCAGCACCGCATTCTTGCCGTAGTCAAAGCACAGTGAATCCCATGCGGGATGCTCGCGCTTGTCGTCGCCATAGAAGTACAGGTCACCAGTGCCGTCAAAGCAACCCAGGCCCTCCACCTCGTTCTTCACCGCGTGGCTGTGGACAATGTCCATGATCACTGCCAATCCGGCAGCGTGGGCATCATCAATGAGATGTTTGAGTTCATCGGGAGTGCCAAAGCGCGATGAGGCAGCATAGAAACTCGACACATGATAACCAAACGAGCCGTAATATGGATGCTCCTGGATAGCCATGATCTGGATGGCGTTGTAGCCGTCCTTGACGATGCGCGGCAAAACGTTCAAGCGGAATTCATCATAGGTGCCCACGCCCTCACGGTTCTGAGCCATGCCAATGTGGCACTCATAGATGAGCAGCGGCGAGGTGTTGGGGATAAATTTCTTGACCTTGAACTGGTAGGGTTCCTCGGGATCCCAAACCTGGGCCGAGAAGATATAAGTCTTGTCGTCCTGGACTACACGGGTAGCATAGGCCGGGATACGCTCGCCTTCCCCACCCTGCCAGTGAATGCGCAACTTGTACAAGTCACCATGGCGCATGGCTCGCAACGGCAATTTGATTTCCCAATTGCCGTCTTTAAGCTTTTTAAGCCGGTAAGGAGCACATTCACGCCAGTCATTGAACTGGCCAATGAGATAAATCTCGGTGGCATTGGGCGCCCACTCGCGGAATACCCAACCATTGCTCGTACGGTGCAGGCCATAATAGTTGTAGGCATTGGCAAACTCTTCAAGATTACCTGTGCCACCTGTGAGTTCAGCCAACTTGTTCACTGCATCCTGGTGACGCCCGTTGATGGCATCGCTATATGGCTCCAGCCAGGGATCATCATTGATAATTGCAAGATTTTTACTTTTCTTTCTCATAATCGGTCAGTTCTTGATTGGTGATTGTGATGAGTACAAAGGTACAAATTTGCTGTTATTCAACGCTCTTTTTACCATTTTTTTTGCAGCAAGACCTTGAAAACGATTGCAATTTATGAGAAAAAAACCTCAGTTTTTGATGGATTATTGAAAAAATCATTAAATTTGCACTCTTTGAGAGAATATTAACAACTAAAATATCATTTATATTATGAGACTTGAAGGAAGACGCGAAAGCGAAAATGTTGAGGATCGCCGTGGTATGAGCACAGGCACCAAAGTGGGCTTGGGCGGTATTGGCGGTTTGATTATTGCTGGATTGATCACCCTGCTCATGGGTGGTAATATCGGCGACGTGTTAGGCATGGCTATGCAGGATGGTGGTGAAGCCGAAGGCCAGGTTGAGTACACTCAAGAGGAACAGCAGCTCGACAAGTTCTCGAGACAAATCATGGCAAGTACCGAGGATGTCTGGACACAAATCTTCAGGGAGTATGGCATCGGTGAGTATCCCGCTCCCACGTTGGTTTTATACCGTGGCGGCACCCGTACCGCTTGCGGCCAGGGTCAAGCAGCCATGGGTCCCTTCTACTGCTCGGGCGACCAGAACGTCTATATCGACCTGTCATTTTTCCAGACGATGGACAAGCAACTCGGCGTGAAGGGTGACAATTCCAGCCTTGCCAAGGCTTACGTTATCGCCCACGAGGTGGGTCACCACATTGAGTACTTGATGGGTACCCTCGACCAGGCTCACCAGCGCATGCAAGCCACCAACCAGACGAACGCCAACAAGTACAGCGTACGCCTGGAGCTCATGGCCGACTTCTATGCCGGCGTATGGGCCCACTACGAGAGCAGGCTGTTCGGCTCTATCAGTGATCAAGACTTAATGGAGGCTATCGACTGCGCTCAAAAGATCGGTGATGACTACCTTCAGAAGCGAGCACAGGGCTATGCTTCGCCCGAGACCTTTACCCACGGCACCAGCGCTCAGCGCATGAAGTGGTTCAAACTGGGTTACCAGACGGGCGATGTACGTCGCGCCACCACCTTCCAGGAAAGCGACGCCACCCTGTAAGCCAAAACTGGTTCAAGACAACCTTATCAACAGAGATGTCCGCCTCACATGAAGCGGACATCTCTGTTTCTATTGTCACTTGCGGTAGATTCCTGTGAAGGTCCTGCCGCTGTCAATGCCTAAACGCCGGGCCGAGAAAAAGCGCCCGTGTTCACAGCGCGAACAATGCTGTGACAGAACAACGTTGCCCGCAGGAACGCCTGCTGCCACGAGCACCTCGCGGTTGGCGGCACGCAGGTCGATGTGGGCCTTACCAGTGGATGCATCCCTCGTCACGATGGCATCCAGGTCAAATCGAGCCTTCTCAAAGGCCTCTACCACCTCATCACCCACCTCAAAGCAATCTTGGCAGATGCTCGGACCCATCGAGGCCTGAATGCACTCTACACGGGCACCATGGTGGCACATCTCCTCGACTACCGCACGGGCAATGCGGCCCACAGTGCCACGCCATCCCGCATGGGCTACTGCAATGACACCCGCTGCCTCATCGGCAAGCACAATCGGCACACAATCGGCCGTATTCACCCCGATGACTACACCCGGCAAAGTCGTCACAAGGGCATCCACGCCCTCCAGCGCCTGTTCCTGCCGGTCAATGTCACTGTCCATAAAATGAGTGTCGATAACCGCCACGTTGCAGGAATGCGTCTGCCGCGGCATGACCACAGCATCCAAGTCCACACCCAACTGCATGGCAAGCATGATCCGCGCGTCGAGCACCCGCAACGCGTCATCACCCACATAATCACACAGGTTCACACCCGAATAGGGGTTGCGCCCATCTACTTCACCGCGTGTGGTACTGAAAGCCGCCACACCCTCTACAGGCCTAACAAATGCCAATTTCTCCAATTCCATTGTTCACTATTTTGGGACAAAGATACACATAATTCTGATAAATTGCAGTAACTTTGCAGCATGACACTGAATACCGCCACCATACTCAACTACAAGAATATCGCTGAGGCTCGATTGGAGTTCTCGCCCAAACTGAACTGCCTGATCGGTAACAACGGGCAGGGCAAGACCAATGTGCTCGACGCGATATATTACTTGAGCATGTGCCGCAGTTTTACCCAAGCCACCGACAATAGCGCGGTTATACGCCACGGCGAGCCTTACATGATGCTGCAAGGCAGTTACACCCGTCAGGATACGCCATTGGAGATCAGTGTGGCGCTGCAACGTGGTAAGCGTAAGGTCGTGCGCCGCGACGGCAAGGAGTACCAGCGGTTAAGCCAGCACATCGGCCTGCTGCCCGTTGTAATGGTATCACCCATGGATTGGGACCTGGTGCGCGGTAGTGGCGAGGAGCGCCGTCGTTTCATGGACCTCATCATCTCACAGAACGACAGCGAGTACCTTGATGCACTCATCCGCTACAACAAAGCCGTGGAGCAGCGCAACGCCATGATCAAGAGAGAGATGCGCGACGCCTTGCTCTATGAGACCGTCGAGGCCGAGATGGCGCGTCACGCCGCTTTGTTGCACCAGCGCCGTAGCCAATGGGTGGAGCAGTTCCTGCCCATCTTCATGCATTACTACACTGCAGTGGCCGGTGACGGTGAGACTGTGAGGCTTGACTATAAGAGCCACCTCAACGATGGCACGATGCAAGACCACTTGGCGGCCACGCGAGAGCGCGACTTTATCTTGGGTTATACCACTCGTGGCATCCATCGCGACGACCTGGAGCTGTTGCTCAACGATTATCCCATGCGCCGCACGGGTAGCCAGGGCCAGTGCAAGACCTACACCATCGCTTTGAGGTTTGCCCAGTTTGATTTCCTCAAAGCGAACAATCCTGCGGTGCCTACCCTGCTGCTCGACGACATCTTTGACAAACTCGACGCAAGCCGTGTGGAACGCATCATCGATGTGGTGTCAAGCGACCGCTTCGGACAGATTTTCATCACTGACACTAACCGCACCCACCTCGACGAGATTGTCGCCCGCCATGGTGGAGGGCACTGTCTGATGCACGTCGAGAACGGCGTGATCACAACCATGAAAGGAGGAGAAACGGCATGAAACGTACCGAGGCCAAAAACATCGGGCAGATTATAGACGACCTGCTCAAGAAAGAAAAACTCGACGTGGCGCTCGACGAGCACCGCGCCAGCGCCCTATGGCCACAAATCGTGGGCGATGGCATCAACCGTTACACCATTAAGCGCTATGTCAATAATGGTGTGATGACGGTGCACCTGTCGTCGGCCTCGCTAGCCAACGAACTCATGCTGAACCGCGCCGCCCTTATCGCCCGCATCAACGAAGCCCTAGGCCGCGAAATCATCCACGAAATCATCTTTAAATAATCAACAACAGCAAAATAACTGTTAACTATTAACTATTCACTGTTAACTAAAAAATGAATCACGCTATCGAAGCCCAATATCCTTTCAAGTGTACGACACCGCTACAACTGCGTTTCAACGACGTTGACGCGCTGGGGCACGTCAACAATTCGGTCTATTTCCAGTTTTTTGACTTAGGCAAGACACAGTATTTCAAGGGATTGAATGTGCAAACCGACATCGACTGGCGACGGCCCACAGTCATCATCGCCAACGTGAACTGCAGTTTCCTGGTCCCCACGCTGTTTAACGAGACGGTCGAGGTGCTCACCCAGTGTGCCCACTTGGGCAACAAGAGCCTGACGCTGCTGCAACACTTAGTGAATAGCGAAACCCGCGAGGTGAAATGCACCTGTGCCACCGTTATGGTCAACATGGACCCGCAGACCAACCAGCCCAGCCCGATTCCCCAGGTGTGGCGTGACGCGATCATCGCGTTTGAGGGGCACGAGTAATCAGGTATTTTCTCTTGCAGATGACTCTTTGTACTCTTGACGATACGTCTTCGTGGCAAGAAGATTGACCACATGGCCAATGACCAAAATAAACAGAGGACACATTATCAAAAAAAACCAACCCCAAAGATAGCCGTTTTGCATGTATAGGGAGTCATCGGGTTGAGAATCTTTGATTAATGAGGGAAATGCTGCTATCACCACAAAGCTCAGCGTTAAGAGGCCGCAGAGCAACACAAATCCCTGCCGCCATAAAGTGCCCCACAAACTGTACCCGAACAGCTGCTTGTAACCAATGACGTAATAGACCGCCGTGACCAAGGTAGATGAGAATATGAGGAAAGGTGATTTGGCGTGATCAAGCGGAATAAATAGGAACGACAGCACAACCCAAATAACCATGAAAAACACCTGAATAAAGAATCCCTCAGGTATGGTATGGTGAGAGTGACGCGGCGAGTAACGGAACATCACCCACGTGGGCAAGATAGCACACATTGACGTTATTAACATGGCCCAGCTGTAATGGTCTCTAATCCATTGACCTAATTCGGTTACATCGGTGGCATCCTCTTCAATCGACAAATGGAACACATTAGGTAACAACCACAAAACCACAAACGAGTAGATTATCGTAACGATAAACAGCATCTTCACCGGTGGAAAACTCACCTGGCGCTTGCCATCAATATAGTCGCTGATGATGTGGCCTGGCCGCAATAGCAGTTGCCAGATAGAATAGAGCAGCGAGCGGGTGCCCAAGCCCCATATATCCATGACACCCTGGTGAACACTGCGCCACCCAATGCGACCCATACCGGCTTTTTGGGAACAGATAGGACAGTAGTTGCCCGTAAAGTCATTCCCGCAGTTGTTGCAATGTTGCACTTCGTCAGACAGGAGTTTGTAATTATAAGGCTTCTCTTGCCACTGCTTGAAATGCTTATATTTTTCTTTTATCTGCGATTTGTCCATTGTCTTCTATCCTTTAGATTAATGCAAAATTAAATCTTTTTTCCCATTAGATGCAATTGTGGCACAAAAAGCTACACCAAATGACCAAAAAATGAAAACAAGGGACAAGAAACTAGAAACTATTTCTTACCTTTGCAGGTCAATTACCATCTTTTACCGAAATATGGACGTAAAACAATCAATGAGAGAAATTCTGGAGGTCGAGAGCAAGGCCGTCCTGAACATACCTATTACCGACGCCTATGAGGAGGCGGTGAACCTCATCGTGGAACAAGTCAAGCACGAGGGAGGCAAACTCGTCACCTCAGGCATGGGCAAATGTGGCCAAATCGCCGATAACATCGCCACCACGTTTTCTTCGACGGGAATTCCCGCCATTTTCCTGCATCCCAGCGAGGCCCAGCATGGCGACTTAGGCGTGGTGCAACCCCACGACGTGCTGTTGCTCTTGTCTAACTCGGGCCGCACCAACGAGATTTGCGCGCTGGTCCAGCTGGCGCATAACCTGTATCCGCAGCTCAAGATCGTGGTCATCACGGGCAATAAGGATAGCGAACTGGCCCATCTGGCCGACATCTGCCTGTGGACAGGTAACGCTCCCGAGGTGTGCCCGCTAGGGCTCACCCCCACGACCTCGACGACGATGATGACCGTCATTGGCGACGTGCTGGTGGTCAACACCATGCGTGCCACGGGCTTCACTAAGGAGGATTACGCCCTGCGCCACCACGGCGGCTACCTGGGCAGCATCGCCAAGGGAACGAAATACTAATCACTCATCATAACAGAATGAATCCGCTACCCATCAGCGTCGCGTTGCCTCGCTTCAAGAACGACATGACCATAGCCCGTGCTCAAATGGTCACGTCGGGCACGATGCCCACTGTCAAGGGGCTGGAACAAGGCATCGTCACCGAGATGCAGATGTGTTATGCGGAATACCTCATTGCCGAAAAACGTGACCTTGAGGCCGAGCAGGTCATTGAAGGCTTCATCTATGATGACGACCGCATGATGGCGCTTCCCGAGCTTTATGCCGCTTGGCTATGGCTCGCGCGCATGGCATTGCTTATCGACAGCGGCAACGCGTCCCTATCGCTGGGCGCTGCCGAGAACGCTCTGCTGGTGCTATCGGATCATCACGGCAAGAAGACCGAGGATTTTCACGCCATCGTGGCGTCACTGCTCTATAATCTGGCGTTGGCCCACCATGACATGGGCGACAATAGCCGCGCCGCCAAAGAGCTGACTAAGGCACAGCAGATGCTGGAACGTCTCGCCAAGCGCAACGAGGCACGTTTCTCGGCCATGCTGCTCATGGCTGTCGAAGCCTCGACCGAGGTCATCAAGTCCAAGACCAAGCAGATGAACGTGCTGGCCCATTACCAGAGTGCCAGCGAGCTCTACATGAAAGAGCTCAACAGCGACGATGCCAACGCCACCCGCACGGCGATGTCCAACCTCGTGGATACCTTGGGCAAGGAGGGCGACATCATGCTCGAGATGGGCAATGGCCGCAATGCCGTGAAATATTACACCAAGGCACTGCGCTACCAAAAGAAGCTGGGCGAAAAGATGGGGCACCGCGAATTGACGCTCTCTATCAGCTTGGCCAAGGCGCTCATGCGCCTTATTAACCGTCGTGCCGCTGCCGAACAACTGCTCCGCTCGTTATTACCGCTGGCCCAGCGCCTTGACGCGACAGCCGAGGTGCACGAAATCCAAGACTTATTGAACAACAAGAATAAAAACGTGAACATCATGACACTGCTTAAGAGTATTTTTACTGTCGCTCTCATCATCGTTGGCACACTAGGGGCTCAGGCTCAGCTCATCGTTGGCCACCGCGGCTCGCAATGGGGCGTGGAAAACACCCGCGCAGCTTTCATCAACGGCGCCAATGCGGGCGCATGGGGTCTGGAGTGTGACATCCGTGTCACCGGCGACGGCACCTTTATCATCAGCCACGACGACAGCTACAAGCGCTTGGGCGGACCCGAGACAAAGATTGCCGACATGAGCACCGCCAGCTTACTCTCCATGCAGCTCACCCACAAGCGTCATGGTATCACTTATGCCGGCACGCCCTGCACCTTGGGAGAGTTCCTTGACATCTGCAATGAGTACAACGTCGTGCCCGTCATCGAGGTCAAGGTGTGCACCAATATCCATAGCAACACCAAAGCCGAGAATGATCCCGTCTATGACGGCATTCCCGCCCTCATCAACCTCATCGACCAGAAGGGGCTCACCGACAAGGCTGTTATCATCTCGTTCATGCCTGGTGTGGTGGATTTCATCCACCGCCACTATCCTGACGTCACCGTGCAGGTTCTAGCCGGAGAGGAAGACGGCTCGATTATGGAGTGGGTGGAATGGTGCAAGCAGTATCACATGGACCTTGATGTGGTGCACACCATCGTCACCAAGGAGGCCGTTGATGCCATGCATAAAGCGGGATTAAAGGTCAATGTCTGGACTGTCGATAAAGTCGAGGACTTTGAGCGTGTCAAGGCTATGGGCGTGGACTTTATCACCACCAATGCCCGCTTCCCCAACGAACTGTAACTTTCATAGTCCTTTAGGACTATAACATCCATCAAGAAATGTCAACCCAACTCAATAAAATCGAGGGCAATACCGCCCTCCACACCCTACCCCACGTGGATGGTCTTACTGTGGGCATCGTCTGCGCCGAGTGGAACGACCAGATAACAGGAGCCCTGCTTCAGGGTGCCATTGACCTTTTCAAGCAGGAAGGTTATGAGGACATCACCGTTGCCCACGTGCCCGGAACAGTGGAACTCACCTTTGGCGCCGCACAGATGGCTCACAGCGGACGCTACGACGCTGTGATCATGATTGGCTGCGTCATCCGTGGCGGCACGCCTCACTTCGATTATGTGTGTGAGAATGCCACACAGGGCTGCGCCTACCTCAACGCCACACAGGACGTGCCCGTCATCTTCTGTGTCCTCACCTGTGACGACATGCAACAGGCACTGGATCGCGCCGGTGGAGCCTTGTGCAACAAGGGCACCGAAGCTGCCGAAGCGGCCATCAAGATGGCCCACTTCGCCCGTCACTTCAGCCGATAAAAAACTATTTGTTTCCTGTTTATAATGAGTAGAGACGCAATATCTTGCGTCTCCCGTGAGGTGTGTTAGTAGCGCCCAACAAGCGGGTGTGTCATAATTGCAATGTCGCTACATATATCGGCCTACGGCCGAGAAATTTAAACAAATTATTTAAAAAAATAAATAAAAATTTTATTTGTTCTAATTTTAATACAAAATTTGTTTTAATTTCCCGCCCGAAGGGCGGTTATAAATCCAGCAGATCAATTATGACACACCCTCCAAAGCTTTGTGTATTATAATTAGATGAATGTCAGTGTGTTAAGTGGTAAACTAATGTTATTTGTTATTGAAATACTCCTTCATCAAGCGCTTCACTCTGGGTGAGAGCGCGATAATGGTGAACATGGTGCATAGGGCCATCAGCGCGAAAGCGAGGTCCATGATGCTCACCATGGTCTTGAGGGGAATCACTGCAGCGACAACTATCATCGCCAGGTAGTAGTAGTTATACCACTTGACGTTGTGGGCGCCAAAGAGGTAATTGGTGCACTTTTGACCATAGTAGCTATAGGAGAACATCGTTGAGAAGGCAAAGAAGAACACGATGGCCATCAGCAACAGTTGTCCAATACCGGGTAACAGCTGTCCCCATGCTCCCAAGGCTACATAAAGGCCCTTGGGATCGGTTAGGCCCACATAGTTGCCGGCAATAATAATGGGAATGGATGTCAAGGTGCAAACCAGTCCCGAGTCGATGGCGGGACCCAGCATGGCGATGAGGCCCTCGCGAATGGGGTCGGTGTTCTTGCTCGCACCATGCATCATCGAGGCGGTACCCACGCCAGCCTCGTTGACAAAAGCCGCGCGGCGCGCGCCCGTCAGTGCTACATAAGCAAAGGCACCGAAGCCTGCCCGCATGTCAAAGGCGCTCTCGAAAATCTTGCCAAACACGCCAGGAATTTCCCTGAAATTCAGCGCCATAATCACCAGCACCATCACCAGGTAGAGCACAACCATCACGGGCACGATGCGCGATGCCAACAGGGCGATACGCTTGATGCCACCTAAAATGACCGCACCAACAATCAACACCATAACCACACCCATAATGAAGCGAAGCGTTATTGTGTTCTCAATGCCCATAGGCGTGGTGAATACCGTCGTTACCGACTCCACAAGCTGGTTGGCCTGCATGAAACACAGCGTGCCAACAAGACCGAATATCGAGAATGCCACAGCCAGCGGTTTCCATTTCTTGCCCAAGCCCTGGGTAATGATATACATGGGACCGCCTTGTACCTCACCGGCACTGTCGCGTCCCTTATACATAATAGATAATGTTCCCTCAAAGAATTTGGTCGCCATGCCCACCAGAGCGCTGACCCACATCCAGAAGACCGTGCCTGGGCCACCAATCGACAGGGCGATAGCCACACCAGCGATGTTGCCCATGCCCACCGTCGCAGCGATGGCACTCAGCAGCGCCTGTACCGAGCTGATCTGTCCTGACTGCTTGCCGCTGTCGCTCGCCTGCTTCTCTCGCAATACCCTTAATGCCCGCGGCAGGCGCCTGATTGATACCGCTCCCGAATAGATGAACAGGAACAACCCGCCACCTATCAGCAGGAAAAACTCAGGATAGCCGCAAACGGCGTCGCTAGCAGCCACAATCCAGTCACTCAATCTCTCCAGCATGTCTCCCATAATCTTTGATTTTTAGTTTGAATTTCCGCCCAAAGTTACAACTATTTTCCCGAATCACTGCACATTTCATGTTTTTTGCCGCTTAAGGTGCGATAATCAACGCGGGTATGCAACCACATATAACCAAAAACGAGGCTACTCACGTAGTCTCGTTTTTGGCGCTTCTTCTTGGACTTGAACCAAGGACCCCCTGATTAACAGTCAGATGCTCTAACCAACTGAGCTAAAGAAGCATCACTTATCCATTATGTTACCTCGCGCTTCTTCTTGGACTTGAACCAAGGACCCCCTGATTAACAGTCAGATGCTCTAACCAACTGAGCTAAAGAAGCTTGAATGCATACTTGCGGCAAACCCTGCCGAAAAATGCGGTGCAAAGTTAGTACCAAAATTTGAACTGTGCAATAAAAAAATGAAAAAACTTGAAAATTTTCATCTTTAAAAGGTTTTTTTATCGCCCAAAATCGCTCAATCTCGGGGAATAGTAGTATTTTCGCAGCCAAATACATCTATAAGAATGAAAAAGACGCTTAAATATTTCGCTTGGGGATGCGTGGCCTTGTGTCTTGCCGTTCCCACAGCGCTTGCCGACACCGACAAGGCGGTGAACGATGATGCAGCCGTTGCACGCAGTCTCGACATCTTCAATACGCTGTACAAGGAATTGAACACGTTCTATGTCGACACCATCGATGCCCAAAAGACCATCGAGAACGCCATCAACGCGATGCTCGACGACATCGACCCCTACACCGAGTACATTCCCGCCAAGGAAGCCGATGACTTCATGACCATCAGCACCGGCGAGTATGGCGGCATCGGTAGCTATATCATGGAGCGCACGGTCAATGGTGTTAAGGGTGTCTATATCAGCGGACCCTATGAGGGAAGCCCTGCGGCTCGGGCGGGAATACGCACCGGTGACCGCATCATCATGATCGACAACGACAGCACAACCGGGTGGACGAGCGATCAAGTGAGCAAGCGACTCAAGGGCCAGGCCAACACGCGCTTGACGGTGCAGGTAGTGCGCCCTTGGGACGAGGACAGCGTCAAGACCTTTAACCTCACCCGTGAGACCATCAGCGTCAACCCCGTGCCCTATTATGGCGTCACACGCGACAATATCGGCTACATCAGCTTGAGTACCTTCAACGAGAAGTCGGCACAACAGGTGCGCGACGCCCTCATCGAGCTGAAGAAAGACCCGCGCGTGAAAAATATCGTCCTTGACCTGCGCAGCAATGGCGGCGGCATCGTTGAGGGTGCCATACAGATTGTCGGCTACTTTGTCCCCAAGGGCACACAAGTGCTGGTCATGCGCGGTCGCGACAAATCCAGCGAGCGCACCTACAAGACCACTGTCGATCCCGTTGACACCGACATTCCCCTAGCCGTCCTCATCGACGGCGGGTCGGCCAGCGCCAGTGAGATCACCGCCGGTGCACTTCAGGATTTGGACCGTGCGGTCATCATCGGCAGCCGTTCTTTTGGCAAGGGACTGGTGCAGTCCACACGCACCCTCCCCTATGACGGAATGCTCAAGGTCACCATCGCCAAGTACTACATCCCCAGCGGACGACTCATCCAGGAGGTGGACTATGGCAACCGCAACGCCGACGGATCTTATAAGAAGACCAGCGCAGCCGATAGCATCGCTCAGATTTTCCACACTGCCCACGGACGCGAGGTGCATGGCGGCGGTGGCATCACCCCCGACATCAAGATTGAGCCCCGCGAACTCAAGCGCATCGTCTATAACATCATGCGCGACCAGTGGGACTTTGACTTTGCCACCAAGTACGTCGCCCAGCACCGCGACGAGATTCCCAATCCCGCCGACTTTGAGATCACCGACGAGATCTTCAACGAATTCAAGGCATTTATTGACCCCGCCAAGTTTGAATATGACAAGGTGTGTGAGCAACAGCTCGCCACCCTGCGCAAGACCGCGACCACCGAGGGCTACATGAACGACTCCACCGCCGCCCAGTTTGACCGCCTGGAGCAGATGCTCAAGCACAACCTCGACCACGACCTCGACCTGCACCGTCGCGATATCTCCACCCTGCTCTCACAGGAGATTATGGACCGCCTCTATTACCAGCGCGGCCAGGTCCAGAACGGCATCAAAATCGACGAGTGCCTCGACAAGGCCCAGGAGATGTTCAACAAACCTGGCGAGTACAACCGCATCCTCAATATCACCTCCAAGAAAAGCAAGAAAAAACGCTAATTCCCGCCAACTCCCAATGATCTCCATATGACCGATTAGTCCCAGCGACCCATTTGCGGGAGGTCATTAAGAAAGTATCTGATTACCACTATGGAAATTAAAGATTTATGTGAGTTGGTCAACGGCAAGGTACGGACGGCGGCAATCAAAAAACTGCTGGCTGCGAGTGGTAATGCCGTGATTGACGGGCTGGCGGGGTCCAGCGCGGCAATGCTGTTTGCCGGGCTGCCTCGGCAAGACTGCCCTTACCTGATCGTCATGAACGACCTGGACGAGGCGGGCTACATGTACAACGACCTGTGCCAGCTGGCAGGCGACAAGCAAGTGCTCATCTTCCCCTCGGGTTATAAGCGCGACATCAAGTACGGCCAAGTGGACGCGCCCAACGAGATCCTGCGTACCGAGGTGCTGAACCGCTGGTTTGACGACAAGGAGGTGCGCTGGGTGGTCACCTTCCCTGAGGCGCTTGCCGAACGTGTACGCCGCCGCGAGGACGTGCAGGCAAGCACGATCCACATGAAGACGGGCGGCACAGCCGACCTGAGCGAGACCACGGCACGCCTGCGCGAGTTGGGCTTCAAGGCGACCGACTATGTGTATGAGCCCGGCCAGTACAGCGTACGCGGCTCAATCCTCGACGTGTTCTCCTTTAGCAACGAGTTGCCTTACCGCATCGACTTTTGGGGTGATGACATCGACAGCATACGCACTTTTAACGTCGAAACGCAACTTAGCGAGGAACATTTAGACCAGATCAGCATCCTCAACAACGCCCCTAGCGGTGGCGGCAGGGAGGATAACGTGTCGCTGCTCGACTATGTGGGAGATGAAACCATCGTGCTGTGCCACAGTCGTCAATGGCTCACCTCACGCATCCGCGAGATTGCGGCCGAGGGCATGTCGGTGAGCGCCCTCATCGCCGACGAGGGCGACACCCAAGCCACTGGCAAGGTAGTCGACGCCGACTTGTTCATCAGCCGTCTGGACCAGTTGCGGCGCATCGACTTCACCGAGGGCGAGGCAATGCCCGAGCGCGGCGTGAAGCACCTCTCGCTTCACCTCAAGCCACAAGGCATCTACCACAAGAACTTTGACCTCATCGGGCAATCGTTCAGCGACTTCATCGCCCGCGGTTATCGCCTGTTCATCCTGAGCGACAGCGCCAAGCAGATTGAGCGCCTGCGCAACATCTTTGATGACCGCGGCGACGACATCACCTTTGAGCCCGTGCTGCGCACGCTGCACGAGGGCTTCGTCGATGATGACCTCAAGGTGTGTGTCTTCACCGACCATCAGATATTTGACCGTTTTCACAAGTACAACCTCAAGAGCGAACGCGCCCGTTCGGGCAAACTGGCACTCTCGCTCAAGGAGCTCAACCAAATCGAGAAAGGCGATTACATCGTCCACGAGGACCTGGGCGTAGGCAAGTTCGGTGGCCTGTTGCGCACCAGCATCAACGGCACGCCCCAGGAGATGATCAAGCTCACCTACCTGAACGGCGATGAGGCCTATGTCTCCATCCACTCGCTGCACAAACTCTCGAAATACCGCAGCAAGGAGGGTGAGTCGCCACGCCTGAACCGACTGGGCTCCAACGCATGGGCCAAAATGAAGGCGCGCACCAAGAGCCGCCTCAAGGACATCGCACGCGAACTCATCCGCCTGTATGCCGCCCGCCGCGAGCAAAAAGGCTTCGCCTACACTCCCGACGGTTACCTGCAGCAGGAATTGGAAGCCTCATTCATTTATGAGGACACTCCCGACCAGTTCACTGCCACCCAGGCCGTCAAGGCCGACATGGAGAGCGACAAACCCATGGACCGCCTCATTTGCGGCGATGTGGGTTTCGGCAAGACCGAGATTGCCGTGCGCGCCGCCTTCAAGGCCGCCATCGACGGCAAGCAGACCGCCGTACTCGTGCCAACGACGGTGTTGGCCTTCCAGCACTGGCGCACCTTCAGCGAGCGGTTGCACGATTTCCCCGTGCGTGTCGATTACCTGAGCCGTGCCCGCAAGCCCAAAGAGGTGAAGCAGTTACTCGCCGACCTCAAGGAGGGCAAAATCGACATCCTCATCGGCACCCACAAACTCATCGGCAAAACGGTGCAATTCAAGGACCTGGGCCTGCTGGTTGTTGACGAGGAACAAAAGTTCGGAGTCGCCGTCAAGGATAAACTCAAGCAGATGAAACTCAACGTGGACACGCTCACGATGAGCGCTACACCCATCCCGCGCACGCTGCAGTTCTCGCTCATGGGTGCCCGTGACCTAAGCACCCTGACCACGCCACCAGCCAACCGCTATCCCATCCTCACGACCGTGGGCACGCTCAACGATGACATCGTTGCCGAGGCTATCAACTTTGAGCTGTCACGCAACGGACAGGTGTTTTTTGTCAACCATCGCATCGAGCAACTCGAGACCCTCGAGAACATGATTCACCGCGTCGTGCCCGATGCACGCGTCGCTGTGGGACATGGACAAATGCCGCCTGAACGTCTTGAGCAAATCATCATTGACTTTGGCAACCATGACTATGACGTGCTGCTGGCGACCACCATCATCGAGAATGGCATCGACATGCCCAATGTCAATACCATCATCATCAATAACGCCGACCGCTACGGACTGAGCGACCTGCACCAGTTGCGCGGACGCGTGGGACGCAGCAGCCGCAAGGCCTTCTGTTACCTGCTCGTACCGTCAGGAAAACCCTTGAGTACCGACGCGCGCCGGCGATTGCAGGCCATCGAGAGTTTCAGCGACCTCGGCTCTGGCATCCAGATCGCCATGCAGGACCTCGACATCCGTGGAGCCGGCAACCTGTTGGGGGCCGAACAGAGCGGTTTCATCGCCGATTTGGGCTACGAGACCTATCAGCGCGTCCTGAAAGAAGCCGTCACCGAACTGCGCACCGAGGAATTTGCAGCCATGTTCACCTCACCTGACACCGATACCCAAGAGGATAACACCGAGTTTGTCACCGACTGCGTGGTGGACACCGACCTGGAACTGATGTTCCCTGCCAGCTACGTTCCCCAGGAGAATGAACGCATCACACTCTACCGCGAACTCGACAATATGGAGACCGATGATCAGGTCGAGGCCTTCGAGGAGCGCATGGTGGACCGCTTCGGCAAGATTCCCGAAATGGCGAGCGAACTCATCCGTATCGTGCCACTGCGCCGCACTGCACGCCGATTGGGCATCGAGAAACTGGTCATCCGTCAGGGGCGCATGCACCTGTTCTTGGTGGGCGAAGAAAACAAGGCCTATTACCAGTCACCCGCTTTTGGACGCATCCTGAATTATGTCTATAACAACCCCAAGCGGTGCAACCTGAGCCAGAAAAACAACCGCCGCAGCGTCATCGTGGGCGGTATCGGCTCGGTGAGCGACGCGTTGGGCATCCTGCGCACCATCACACACTTAGAGAGCATTTAACCTTTTTCAATGTCAAGAATAAAAGCATCCTACCAAGAATCTTGGCAGGATGCTCGTTTGCTTGTTCCAGTTGAACAGGAATTTACCTCTTCAAGACTTTTCGGGTAGAGCCATCAGAATACTTGACGATATAAATGATACCATTGTCTGGAGCCTTATCCAGGCGATGGCCTTGCAGGTCATAATAACCCGTGATGTAAGCATCATCGGCTACAATCGACGTAACGCCCGAATTAGCAGGGGTAAGGGCGCATTCATATAAATCCTGAAGGCTCAGGTAACCCGTCTTGTTGATACCAATGCTCAGCGGCGAACTGATATTGGTAAATGAACTCGACTCAGCATTATAGTCAAATGAAACCTGAGGCAACAATAATCCAGTATTGGGGTCAAAAGATGTCAGGTAGATAGGATATCGTGCTGAGTATTCCTCAACATAATAACCCATAAACTGGGCTAGATTGAACACCAGTTTGCCATCAACCAGTTTACCCACTACCCAAGCATCGGGAAGGTATTCCCATAAGCCCTTAATGTACACATCTTCATCCAAAAATACTACCTTAACCTCAGTCTCACCTGCAACAAGAGGTCCATAGTAATTGGACGAGGTCTTATAAGAGAAGATATAATCTTTCATCTCATAACCCTCAGGACCATCCACGATGGCATCACGATAGATTGACAGCGTGAGTCCCTGATAGAAATTAATGTACTCGAGGTTCTCCTTGTTGGCACAGATAAAGACATAATCAATGGTCGAGAATGTCTCGTCATCATTTATCGTCAAGACCATGTCCTTTTGAGTCACTTCACCAGTGAGAGGATTGAAATGGGCACTCTTGAAGTAGATTAACTGCTCATAGGAGCCCAGCAACTGCGGATTGGAGAAGGTAATCTTGTTACCATCGCGCACACCCTTAATCCAAGCTTCAGGAAGGTACTGCGAGATTCCTCTCAACCACACGTCATCACCATCAAAGCCCATCGTGACTACAGCCGAATAAGGATCCCAATCCATGCCATCGTTCACGGCTGTCGTCAGGTAGTAATTCCGGGTTTGCAAACCAGCGGGAGGCGTGATGGGTTGCTCGATAGCGGGAATTAAAACTGTTTCATAGTCACCCGACTGCAACCACTCGTAATCCAAATACTGGAACACATCGCCAAAGGCTCGGTTCATCGTTCCCAGGATATGGTTTTGGTCGGTACCGTTTTGGGTGATGGTGCCATCGTCATGGATGGTGTAAGTCAGCTCCTCGATCGACTCGTCATACACATAGCTGCCAATACTATCGTTATAGGTAAACATGGCCACCTGAACAGCCATCTCTAACGAGCGGGCATAAGCAATATACTGGCCCATGGGTACAGTGATTGTCTTTCCGTCTTCACTCAGGGTGCCTTCTACCCAACCGTCATAGTATGACATCGAGACGGGATGCTGGATGTAAACCTTGTTCTCGGGAGCAAAAACGAGGCTCAACGCACCGTCTTGCTGCTCATAGATAATGACATAGGGGTTCTCGCCCTCGGGAACTTCGCCTACTTCCACTTCATTGACAACGCCACCTGTGCGCATATACAAGCGCAATTCGCCTTCGGGCTGGTACTCGATTACCGGGGGGATATAGGTGTCTTTCTCGGTCAGGTTGTAGTGGAAGACCATCTCAGGATTGGTTTGTCCTGAAGACTCGATCGAGATACTGTTGGCAGGAACCGTAAGCGTGTAAGTACCCACAACACTCAACGGATATTCCTTATAGATAACAGCATTGCCGCCAATTTCAAGCATATTGCACTCAAAAGCCTCGCCGGTCTCATCATTGGTTAAAATCGAATGGGCTTCCTCGTCAACCACAACAGGCGTTCCGTAAGCGATGGTGAAATACTGCAATAAATGTACTTCGCCTGCGGGAGGATTGATGGTGAAATCAGGCATTTCTCCACCGTTGATAGTATAATCGAATTTGAGTTCATGAATCATCTCACCCAAAGCCTCGATGATAACAGCGCCCTCGGGGATGGTCAGTACATATCGTCCCGGCTCAGTTACCGCCTCGGCAATGTCCACATACACTTTGTTGTCTAGGGAAGACATCGCCGCGTCATAGTTCGTGCCTGTCGTGGTATTGGTCAACGTCCCCATGACGTCAGCCGCCAGACAGTCAATCTCCATGGGGAAGGTAATGGTGAAGTTCTGCAAGCTCTCTACCCTGCCCTCGGCGGGATCAATCGTAATCTCATCATAGAACGAGGTCCCGGTATCGGCAATTGTGTAATTGAAATTGAGCTCATGTACCTCCTCGCCCAGCGCGGTGATGATAACCGACCCGGCGGGAACCGTCAAGGTGTAGTCGCCAGCCTCGGTGATTTCTTGGGAAGTATATACCAGCAGATTGAAGCCCACCTCGGTCATCTCGGTGTTATAGGTGTGGCCTGTCGTGGTGTTGGTGAGCGTAGCCCTGCTGCCAAAGGCAATCTCGGTCACATATAGCGGGAAAGAGATGGTGAAATACTGCAAACTCTCCACCTCGCCCTCAGCAGGGGTGATCGTGATCTGGTCATAAAACGATTCAACACTTCCGCTAATAGAGAACCTCAACGTCAGCGGGAGCAACTGCTGGCCATTCACCGTGAGGGATCCCTCGGGCAGGTTCAGGTAATACTGTCCTGATGCGGTATAGCACTCGTCAAAGTCCACGAGCACGGTCTTCCCGTCCTCATCAGATCTCATGCGTCCTTCATAGGTCGCACCTCCACCCTTCTGCAAGGTGGGAACAGCCTGTTCATTTACCACTACAGGCAGATCGTCAAAAGTGATGGTAAAATGTTGCAGGCTCTCTACTTCGCCCTCGGCAGGAGTGATTGCCATCACCTCATAGGGATCAACTACCGCTTGAGCCGATGAGCAGTAAAGAACAGCAATGATCAATGCTATCGATCTTACAATTTGTCTCATTGATTGAATGATTTGGTTTTTATAAAATGGTGATGCCTCGGCAACACACTGAGTTTGCGTTCAGCACTCACAAAATGATGGTTAATAATTATGATGATTTAAGCCTATATGAATTTACGCGTTTTATCAGTTTCCGCTCAAGAGTTTATCAATCAGGACGCTCACGTCAGCGATACTCACGTTACTATCCCCGTTAACGTCAGCAGCGTCAGGAGCAACACCTCCACTCAGCAGGATATCAATCAGGGCGCTCACGTCAGCGATACTCACGTTATTATCCCCGTTAACGTCACCAACGATGAAACTGCTTCCACCGGCAATGGTATAGTTAAATGTGAGCTCATGAATATCCTCGCCCAAAGTATAGATGATGATCGAGTTAGCAGGAATGGTCAAGGTATAGTTGCCCGGCTCGGTAATCTCATCGGGGAAAAACATCAGCACGTTAAATTGAACGCCATACATCTCGGCCTGATAGCTATTACCGGTCGTGGTATTGGTCAATGTGGCCATGCTGCCATATTCAATCTCACCGATATATTCCGGCACCGAAATTGTGAAATTCTGCAGGCTCTCCACCTCGCCCTCGGCGGGAGAAATGGTGATTTGGTCATAGAACGATTCCATGGTGCCGTTAATGGTGAAACGGAGCGTCAACGGCAGGAGATGCTGACCGTTCACAATAAGAGAGCCCTCGGGCAGATTCAGATAATATTGCCCGGATGCGGTACAGCACACGTCAAAATCCACTATCACCGTTTTTCCGTCCTCATCGGCCCTCATGCTTCCTTCATAGGTCGCGCCACCGCCTTTCACAAGTGTGGGGACCGCCTGTTCGTTCACCACCACAGGCAGGTCGCCAAAGGTGATGGTAAAGTGTTGAAGGCTTTCAACAACGCCCTCGGCAGGTGTGATTGCCATCGCATCATAGGGATCAACTACCGCCTGAGCCGACGCGCAGTAAAGTGCTGTGGCCAATATCAAAACAAGAAATCTTAAAGTTTGTCTCATCATAGTTTATTCATTATTTATTATTTGAAATGTCAAGGCAGTAAAGATAATGTCCTGCGCTTGGTTGTACAAAATTAATACAAATGATGATAGTAAAATTCATATTTTTGGCAAAATTACTCTTATTTTATAAAAAAATAACAAAAAGCCGTAAAACAAATAACAGATTACAACTTATCCATGGCTTTATCGCCACTTCTAAAAACATCCTGATCTCACCATGTGAACTTTTCATGTTTTATCACTTGTTAACGTCTGAAGATTGCTTGCTTTATTGTCTTGATTCGTCTAACAAATGTGGGGATTCACTGAAAACACCTTTCTACGCTTGGTTTTTTCTGCCAAAAATGCCTAGTTTTGCAGGAGACAATCACATTTTAATCTTTATCAAAACACCACCAAACAATTAAAAAAGTTCACCAATTATGAGAAAACGATTTCTTTTAGCAGCACTAGTTGCTATGGCGAGTGTTTTGGGCTATGCACAGCAAACGATGTGGATCCACACCGGACATGTGCACTGGGCCTACAACACCGAATCGGTGGGCACGATGCCGTATTCCTCGGCTAGTCTGCTCACAGTATTGGAGAAGGGCTTTACCCTAGCCGATGTGGACAGTGTGACCGTCGCCAGCGAGACGTTTGCCGACGACAATGTCCTCGTCAAGTACAACAACACAGTGGCCGACGTGTATGTGGCCGGTAACATTGCCAACCACATCACCGCCCAGGTAACCGGCGCGCGCGTCGCCGTCATGCAGGACGCCGATGTGGCCACCGAGTACACTTACACCCTGCAAGGCACCAGCAACAGCGGTTGCTTCTACCATGCTGGAGCTTACAAGATGACGCTCGTCATGAACGGCGTTAACTTGGTTAACCCCGACAGCGCCGCCATCAACATCCAGAACAGCAAGCGCATCGCCGTGCAGTTGGCCGACGGAACGACCAACACGCTGGCCGATGGTGCCAACAACACCAAGAAGGCCGCCTTCCTCGTGAAGGGTCATGCCGAGTTTGCCAAGGGCGGCTCACTGACCATCACGGGTAACAAGAAGCACGCGCTGGCCTGCAACGAGTACATGGAGGTCAAGAAGACCGTGGGTACCATCACCATCACCAGCGCTGTGGCCGACGCCATCAACGTGAGTCAGTACTTCCAGATGAACGGCGGTACCATCAACATCCAGAGCTGCGGTGACGATGGTCTACAGGTAGATGCCGAGGACGTGACTATTCCCGAGGAGGACGGCCACGTGCTCATCAAGGGCGGCACACTCACCATCAACGGCAGCGCCGCTGGCACCAAGTGCATTAAGGCCGAGGGCAACGTCAACATTGAGGGCGGCACCTTGACGCTGAAGCACACCGGCATCCCCGTCTGGGACGAAGAAGATAGCAAGATCAAGGAAGCTACCGGCATCGGCACCGACCGCAACCTCACCATCAACGGTGCCGAGGCTGTCGTAAATATCACCATGACCGGCAACGGCGCCCGTGGCATGAAGTGCGACAGCACGATGACTTGCACTGCAGGTAACATCGACATCAACTGCTCGGGTGGCGACTGGGCTTACAGCACCGTTGACACCAGTAGCGTGAAGTGCGCCAAGGCCGACTATGCCTTTATCTTGAATGGCGCCAGCATGAAGTGCACCACGACTAAGGACGAGGCAGTGGGTGTTCACAGCGAGGGCACCGTCCTCGTGAGCGACGGCACGTTGACGCTCAACACCTATGACCACGGTATCAAGAGCGACTATGACATGGAGATCACCGGCGGCACCATCACCTACAACATCAACGGTCCTGCCAGCAAGGCACTCAAGTGCGAGGGCAACCTGCACATCACGGGCGGCAACATCAGCGGCACCGTGAGCGGTGGTGGTCAAACGGCCAGCGACCAGACGACCAGCGCCAGCGCAGGCATCAAGTGCGACAACAACGTGACCATCGACGGCGGTACCTTTGACCTCAAGGCTACTGGTAACGGCGACAAGGGCATGAGCATCGACGGCTGGCTCATCATCAACGACGGTAACATCAAGGTGACCACCACGGGCAGCCGTTACGGCCAAAGCAGTAGTGGCGGTGGCTGGCCTGGAGGCGGTGGCTCGTCGAACAGCGACATGCGCTCCTCGCCCAAGGGCATCAAGGTGGACGGCAACATTACCATCAACGGCGGCACCATCACCGTGAGTGCTACTGGTGGTGAAGGCGCCGAGGGCATCGAGTCCAAAATCATCATGACCATCAATGGCGGCTATGTCGAGGTGACCAGCTATGACGATGCGTTGAACAGCTCATCACACATGTACCTCAAGGGTGGTTACGTTTATGCCGTGGCAACCGGCAACGATGCCATTGACTCAAACGGCAACATGTACCTGAGCGGCGGTAACGTCTTCTGCTGCGGTAGCGAGGAAGGCCTCGACGCCAACAGCGAGGGTGGCTACAAGGTTTATATCCAGAGCGGTGCTAACCTGATGGCCATCGGCGGCAACATGGGTGCCATCGAGAGCGGTGCATCACTCGGCCAGACCTGCTATCAGGGTACCGTTAGCGCCAACAAGTGGATTGCCCTCTACAGTGGCAGCAACGTTGCCTTTGCAGCCTACACCCCGACCTTCTCCAACCAGGGCGGCATGGGTCCTGGCGGTGGCTCTACCACGAGCAAGACCATCGTTGTCACTGCTCCCTCCACGCCTAAACTCTACACTGGCGTGACGGCAAGCGGCACCACCTTCTGGACCGGCAAGGGCGCTACCAATGCAACCGGCGGCTCACAAGTTTCACTTTCAACCTACTCTGGCGGTGGCTGGGGTCCCAACTGGTAATCCTCAAGTAGTTATTCGCATTATGAAACATCAATTTAAGAGTTCAAGATTATGAAAAAGACGATTATAACGATGCTTATCGCCCTGGTGGCCATGGTTGCCAGCGCCGAGACCTATAGCTACCTGAAATTTACCAAGACCGACAACTCGACGGTGGCCTACTCGGTAGAAGGACTCAAAGTCACCTACGACGCTAGCAATGTCTATATCACCAATGCCGAGGGCACGGCAACCATCGCCCTGGCACAGGTCAAGGACATGTACTTCAGCAACGAGGGCAGCTCTGCTCCCACGGTAATGATTGGCGACGTGAACAATGACGGCGACGTGACCATTGCCGATGTGACAGCGCTCATCGACTACCTGCTCAGCGGCGATGACAGCGGTATCAACATCGCGGCAGCCGACTGCAACAACAGCACCGACGTGAGCATTGCCGATGTCACCGCACTCATCGACTACCTGCTCAGCGGTACCTGGTGAAGCTCGCTGCGCTCGCTGATTAGCGATTAGAGATTAGAGAGGCATCCGCATTCCGGTTACTGGAGTGCGGATACTTTTTTGTCACATTTATAAATTAGGTGTAAGGCTTTAGGTGTTATCACCCGAACTCGTTGATCCCACGCAAAGACGCGAAGGTTTTGGGTTGGAAGACAAGAAAGACAAGAAGGACAAACTTTAAAAAATATTTTCAAGTGAATTATCGTGAATTGATCATATAATTAATGAATAATTCACGGTAATTACATGTGAAAAAATAAAACCTGGAGCGTGAGGTCAGGATGCGGATGCCTCTTTAAACTCTAACATCTAAACTTTAAACTGCTCGCGCAGCGAGCCTTTGCGTAGGGTAAAACGGTTGAATAGATACGTATCTAAAAGAAAAATCTTAAAAAGTGTTAAAATATTTGGTCGGTTCAAATATATTGTTATACCTTTGCAGTGTACTAGTTAAGTAGTACACTAATTAAGTATTAAAACGAACAAAATAATCACTCATATAAACTTAAAACCTCAACATTATGTTACAACTCAAAAACATCAGTTTCGGTTACAACAAAAAACTCGGAAACTTGTTCAATGACTTCTCATTGGACCTGGAGCCAGGCAACGTTTACGGCCTGCTCGGCAAGAACGGCGCCGGCAAGTCCACCCTCATCTACCTGATGACGGGCTTGCTTACTCCGCAATCTGGCATCGCCACCATGGATGATGTGGACGTGCGCCGCCGTCTGCCCAAGACCATGAGCGACATCTATCTGGTCCCTGAGGAATTTGAGATGCCTCACCTCACCCTGCGCCAGTATGTGAGCATCAATGCCCCGTTCTACCCCAAATTCAGTAGCGAGGACATGCAACGCTACCTCGAGATCTTTGAGATGGGCGGTGACATGGACGTGAAGCTCAACGCGCTCTCGATGGGCCAAAAGAAGAAAGTCTTCATGGCCTTTGCATTTGCCACCAACACCCGCGTGCTCATCATGGACGAACCCACCAACGGCCTGGACATCCCCAGCAAGAGCCAGTTCCGCAAACTCATCGGCGCCGGCATGACCGACGAGAAGATGATCCTCATCTCGACCCATCAGGTGCGCGACATCAGCGACATCCTGGATCACGTCGTTATCATCGACCACAGCCAGGTACTGCTCAACGCCAGCTTTGCCGACGTGATGAGCAAGTTGGCCTTCCGCCCCCAGCGTGCTGACGATGAGCCCATCTTCACCCAGAACAGCCCTCTGGGTACGCTTGTAGTCACCGCTGCCCAGCCGGGCGAGGAGACTAAGGTGGACCTGGAGATGCTCTTCAACGCCACCCTGAGCAATCCTGCTGCTATCAACAATTTATTCACCGCTAAAAAATAACACCACTATGAATACCGTCAATCAAACTTTCGACTGGAGCCGTTTCACGGCCACACTGCGCAAGGAACTGGTAGAGAACAAGCGCGGCATCCTGTTCACCATCATCGGCATCTACGGCCTGCTCACGATGTTTATGATATTAGGCAACATCTTTACAGGAGCACTTGATGCCGAGACCTTTGAAGAATTTGGCACCAATACACCAAAAGTGTTCATCGGCTCAATCATGTCACTCGTCATTTGCGTTACAGCATCATTGGCGTTCAGGAACCTCACGTCCAAAACAGGCCGCACTTACCTGCTCACCTCGCCCTCATCGACACTGGAGAAGTTCCTGGTCAATGTGCTCATCTATGTGGTGGGAGCAATCGTAGTCTACTTGGCATGCGCCCAACTGGCCGACCTCACCCGTATAGCCATTTTGTGGGGATTCAGGAGTGACACGTTCTATGTTCCCGGACCCATCAATTTCCTGGATGGCGTTGGGGCGACGAAATATAATTTTGACAATATCTCTGAACTTTCTGATTTCTCTCGCGGCATTGGCATAGCCATGTGGATCGGTGTTATTGCAAGTGCGGGTGTTTACATGTTGGGCAGCGTGCTGTGGCCCCGTCTGTCACTGCTCAAGACTTTTGCGGCCATTTATGCCCTCGAGATCTGCTTGGTCATCATTGCAGCCCCCCTGTTCTATTTCTTTGGCGATATGGAGACCCTTTCAAGATGGATGCTTGATTTTATGATGGGCGGCAAATTCTCCACTTGGATGATCATTTGGACCTCTATTTATGCCCTCGTTGCATGGTGCCTGGCATGGTATCTCTTCAAGCATAAAGATGTAGTTTCACTCAAGTGGTGGAAGTGAGAATTGATTAGTGATTAGAGATTAGTGATTAGTGAAATTAGTGAGATTTCTATTAATCGACATTATATTATGAATTTCAAGGATAATAAAGCGATCTATCTGCAGATTGCAGATCGCATCGGGGACCAGATCCTCTCAGGAGCGCTGACACCCGAAGGAAAAGTGCCGAGCGTGCGAGAACTCGCCGCCGAGATTGAGGTCAACGCCAACACTGTGGCCCGTACCTACGACTACCTGCAGCAAAATGGCGTGATCTACACGAAACGTGGACTGGGTTTCTTCGTCAGTCCCGAAGCCAAAGAAACCATCATTCGCCAGCGCCGTGACCAGCTCATGCAGGGCGAGATGGACTACTTCCTCGGCCAGCTCAAGGCCGTGGGCATCACCCCCGCCGAGCTGACTCAACTATACAACAATTATCTCAAGAATTAAAACCGATTTTAACCGCCGGCGAATTAGGTGAATGAAACGATTGAACAAACCAAGTTTCAGCCTATAACAAAAACAACACAATTCGCGACATTCGCTTAATTCGCCGACACAAAAACTTAACTGTTATGGAAACTCAAGTTTGTATCTTCACCGCGACACTCATTGCCACTGCTATCATCTCAATGCTGTCGGCCTTCTTGATGTAAACAACGCGTCGCCTTATAGTCGCAAAACCCTTTAAAAACTTATCGCATTTGGAGCCCGAACTGAAAAATAAAACGATGATCCTGGCACTCAAGACAGTTGGCGCAATCCTAGTAACTATCGCTGTCATCGCCATTGTGATGCACCTCACCGGCATCATGGCCCAGGCACCATTCATCGACAACCTGTGGTGGGCCAAGGGTGCCGCCATTGCCGGACTGGTCTTGTGGGAAACAGGAACCATCGTGACAAAGATGGAACAGCAGAAGTTGTCCCGCCGCAACGGCATCATCGGCATCGCACTGATGGCGCTGGCAGCCCTCACTGCAGCGGCCTTTTTCATTATCGGCGTCGGCAAGTGGTTATTCTATCTCTCCTTTGCATTCTTTTTTGTTGGCTCCATCATCACTACGGGGAACGAGGATGAGCCCTCGGTCACCCAATAATTTATTATCAATCAAATAATCATTATCCAAATTATGAAACGCTTATCCATCACCTCGCTATTGAGTACCGCAACACTGATTCTGGCCACAGTAGCCATCGTCTCCTGTACCCCAGGGTCCGACAACAAGCCGCATGGCAAGAAAGAATTGACAACCACCATAAAGGTGGAAGCATCTGACGACCTGATTGCCGCAAGCGACATTGAAATCACCTACAAGGGCAAGGGTGGCATTGACGTCACCGACACCATCACCTCGACTCGCTGGCAAAAAAATATTGTCAACGACTCGTTCCCGACCGAGATTGGCGTCGTCAATTACCGCATGCTCATCAAGCCTGAAGCCAAGTTTGACAAGGAGAGATGCCAACTGGCCTTGGAACTCAAATGCATGTGCATATCAACGTCTTTTTTAAAGATTCCAATTTTTGATTGGACCGTGAAACCGATTGACATTGATGACATCGCTAGTAGCAAGGTTGCAGCCTATCTGGGATTGCAAGAATTGACTCCAGGCCTCTTCAATGGTGGTTTTATTGAAGGTTTTCACTCCCTGGTCCAAAAGGTGAGCATCAACAATGGCGAGTTTGAGGTGAATGACGCCATCATCAACGCCGAAGAGCAAAATGAACAAGAACCCTCTAAAAAAACAGAACGATGAAAAAGCTATTATCTAACTTCACCATCATGATGCTTGTTGCAGCAATGGCATTGACTTCTTGTGACCAGCAGCAAGCCGAGACCAATGAAGAGGTGCCCCTGAAGGTTACCTACAGTATTGACTGCTCAAGGGACTTGTTGGACTTGTGCGATATGGTGGTCACCTATAAGGGCGACGATGGGGTCAACGTCGTTGATACCATCAAAGCTTATCCCGCCGACTCAGCATTGACACAGTATAATTGGAGCAAGACTGTGAGCACTCACCAGATTCCTGTAAAAATCGGCCTGGATTACGCCTTTGTGCCGAAGACCGATACTTTGCTCACCTACCTACCTTACGCTACGCTTACAGCTAAATGCACAATCATAGCTGAGAAGATGGGCGAGGTGAGTGGTTTTCGCTATATGAGTTCAAAAACCATCAGCAGCAAACGCAGCTTCTATATGGAGAACAGTCTGATCGATGAAAATGTCGCCAACACCAAGCAAAACCTGGCCACCATCATCGACGTCTATAACGACCGTCAGGCCTACAAGCGTGGGACAACCAACAGCAACACTTGCTTTATCGTGAAGATGCGTCCTAATGGCAACGGTAGCATGAGTGTCAAGAAGGCCTGCTGGAACGACGACTCCATCGGTAATGAAGGTAAATAATAAGCCCTAGTTTACTCCGAAACTAAATTACAATCACTTAAATAATGCACATGTTATGAAACGTTTATCCATCACCTTGCTACTGTGTATCGCCATGCTAACCAACGCCATGGCACAAAACCCCGACCTTAACGGCTCATGGAAAGGCGCGCTTGAAGCCGGCCCCATGTCTCTGTCGATTGTATTCCATATCGAGCAGACCAACGATAGCGTCACCTTTACTTGGGACTCGCCCGACCAGAAAGCCTTCGATCTTCCTGCGATTGCTACTATCAGGGGAAATGAGTTGAATGTGGAAATTGCCGAAGCATATGCCTCATATAAGGGTAAGCTAGAGAACGACACACTTGTCGGCATATTCACCCAATTTGGCACAGATTATCCTCTGAGAATGACTCGAAACACCGGCAATGACCGCCCCCAGGAGGCAGCAATCGAGGCCGACCAAAATAAACCCTATCACAGCGAGAATGTCACCTTTACTAACGGTGACATGACTCTGGCAGGCACGTTGACTGTGCCCAATACTGGTAGCCACTTCCCTGCGGTAGTTTTCGTCCATGGTACGGGGTTGCTCGACCGCGACGAGAACATTTCTGGCCACAAGCCCTTCCTGCTGATGGCCGACGCGCTGAGTCGCAATGGTTTTGTCGTCCTGCGATATGACAAGCGCGGCGCTGGAGAGAGCCATACTAACGGCCCCATCAATGTTGAAACAGCGCTGATGGCCGACGACGCCATGGCTGCAGTGCACTATCTGGCAGCCCGTCCCGAGGTTGATGCATCCCAAGTGGGCATTCTGGGACATAGCGAGGGCGGCATAATTGCCTTCATGAACGCTGCCAACTATCCCGACGAGATTGCTTATATCGTGTCGATGGCTGGTGTGGGTGTCAGCGGATTGGAGTTGGCCAAGAAGCAGTCGCGCATGATCAGCTACACAATGGGTGTCGAGCCCGACGAAGAGGCACAAAGCCTCAATGACCAGTTACTGGACATCATTGCCACCGATACCGATTCTCTCACGATGCGCAAACAACTGCAAGAGCTGATTGTTAACAATCCGGCCCAGCAAGAGGCAATCGAAAAACTCAAGGCTGTCGACCCTACAATCACTACAGAAGAAATCAACGAGTTTGCCATCGACAGAATGATGTCTCCTGACACTCGCGGTCTAGTGAAATATGACCCAACGAAGTTCCTCAGCAATATCAAGTGCCCCACACTCGCCATCAACGGCACGCTTGACTGTCAGGTGGCCTGTGACGACAATCTAGTCGCTATTGCCCATCTGGTGCCTCATGCCACCGTCAGGAAATATGAAGGATTGAACCATCTTTTCCAGACCTGCGACGGCTGGGTGGGCAGTTCCAACTATGCACTCATCCACGAGACGATGAATCCCCAGGTCATCAACGACATCGTCACCTGGCTGCAATCGACAGTGAAGCAATAAACGAACTTAAATTCCCTTCTATCAAGGGAATTTTTGTGTTATTGACTGATGGGCATAGAAAAAATGGCTTTTTTTCAAAAAAATGCTTTAATTTTGTAGTTTTTCATGCAGTTAGTGTGTCTAATAGACAAAAACAATAAGAAAAGTGTTACTTGGAAACAAGCAATGATAAGATAACGAAACGATTATTATTCTTTATACAGTACTAAAAACAACTATTATGACAATGAAAAAATTCTTTGCTGTACTGCTGCTCATGCTAGTGGCTTTCAGCGCCAACGTGACAATGGCCCAGGAGATGCCGCCCATCCCAATGGACCCTGATGTGCGTATCGGCAAATTGGATTGCGGACTGACCTACTACATCCGCAACAACAATTATCCCGAGAACCGCGTCAACTTCTACATTGCCCAGCGCGTGGGTTCCATCCAGGAGGAGGAGAGCCAGCGCGGTTTGGCCCACTTCCTCGAGCACATGGCCTTTAACGGCAGTGAGCACTTCAACGGCGAGGGCAAGGGCATCATCGACTACACCCGCTCGCTGGGTGTGAACTTCGGTGGTGACCTGAACGCCTACACCAGCATTGCCGAGACCGTCTATAACATCAACGACGTGCCCAGCACACGCCAGAGCGCCATCGACTCCTGCCTGCTCATCCTCAAGGACTGGAGCGGCGGCCTGTTGCTCACCGACGAGGAGATCGACAAGGAGCGCGGCGTCATCCATGAGGAGTGGCGACTGGGACAAAGCCCCCAAATGCGTATGTTGGAGCGCCAGCTCGAGGCATTGTTCCCCAACTCGAAGTATGGCAAGCGTTTGCCCATCGGCTTGATGGATGTCGTTGACAACTTCAAGTACAATGAGTTGCGTGACTACTACCACAAGTGGTATCGTCCCGACAACCAGGCCCTGGTAATCGTGGGTGATGTTGACGTTGATCACATCGAGGCACAAATCAAGGAGCTCTTCAAGGATGTTCCCGCCCCCAGTCCCGATGCAGCCCAAGTGGTTGACGAGGTAGTTCCCGACAACGAGAATCCCATCATCATTGTTGATAAGGATAAAGAACAGCAATACAGCGAGGTAACCGTCATGTTCAAGCACCCCGCTATTCCTCGTGAGGAAAAAGTCAATCTGGACTACATTATGCTGGGCTACCTCGAGGGAATGGCAACACGCATGCTCAACACCCGCTTGAGCGACATGGCTCAGGAGCCTGACTGCCCCTTTGACAGGGCTTATTGCTATGACGGCAGCTACCTGGGAATCGCCAAGACGATGGATGCCTTCACCTTGGAAGCCATGCCCAAAGAGGGCAAATCTGAAGCTAGTGCCCAAGCCTTGATTCAAGAGGCACTGCGTGTCGCCAAGCACGGTTTCACCGCCAGCGAGTATGACAGGGCTCGTGACGAGTACATGAGCTCGATGGAGAGGTGGTATAACGAGCGCGACAAGGTGGAGAACGAGATCTATGGCCGCGGCTGCTGCAGCCACTTCCTTGATGGCGAACCCCTCACCTCGGTAGAGCAGGATTTCCAACTTGCAGGAATGATCGCTCCCAACATCACCGTTGACATGGTCAACATGATTATCCCCGAACTCATCAACACCGATGGCAAGAATCTGGTGATCACCGACTTTAACCAGGAGAAAGACGGCGCTGTATATCCTACTATTGAAGGCTTCCAGGCTGCACTCGATGCTGCTAACAGTGCCGACATCACCCCATATGTGGACAATGTAGTGAACGAGCCCTTGATGGCCAAGTTGCCCAAGAAGGGTAAAATCGTTAAGGAGAGTGAAAACCAGTTGTTCGGCTACAAGATTCTTGAGCTGAGCAATGGCGCACGCGTCGTGCTCAAGAAGACCGACTTCAAGCAGGACGAAATCTCGATGAGCGCATTCCAGCGCGGTGGTCAGTCGCTCTATGGCGAGAAAGACTGGGCCAACCTCAATTTGCTTAGTAGCCTGGACTCTTTCACTGGTCTGGGCAACTTCTCCAACTCTGATCTCAAGAAGGCGCTTGCCGGTAAGCAAGCCAGCGCTTACATCAACATCGGCAATCACACCGACGGCATCGGCGGCAACAGCACCGTTAAGGATCTGGAGACCATGATGCAGCTCGTTTACCTCAAGTTCACCGCTCTCACCCCCGATGAGAAGAAGTTCAAACAGACCATGAACTTGATGGAGACCCAGCTCAAGAACAAGGACCTCATGCCCGAGAACGCCATGAGCGACACGCTGCAGTACATCATCAGCAACCGCAGCTGGCGCAACAAGCCCTTCAATGTTGAGGACCTGAAGCAGGTGAGCCTGGACCGCATTATGCAGATTGCCAAGGAGCGCACCGCTAACGCCGCCAACTACACCTTCTTGTTTGTCGGCAACTTTGATGAGGCTACTCTCCGCCCGCTCATCGAGCAGTACATCGCAAGCCTGCCCGCCAAGAAGGGCAAGAAGACCGACTGGGTGAACACCACCGAGATGCCCAAGGGTAAAGTCATTAACCACTTCACCCGCAAGATGGAATCTCCCAAGGACTTTGAGGTAGTTATCTGGCACACCGACCAAATTCCTTACAGCCTGGAGAACTCTATCAAGGCCGACATCCTGGGTCAGGTGATGAGCCGTGTTTATCTGCAGAAGATCCGCGAGGACGCTGGCGCAGCCTATTCAACTCAAGCCATTGGTAGCGCAGGTCCTGGTGTCGCCGACGGCAAACCCCGTGTGATGGTTCTTGCAGTCGCCCCCGTCAATCCCGAGTTTGAGGAGTTGGCACTTAACATCCTTAAGGAAGAGATGCAGAATGCATGCACTACCATTGATGCCACCGCCCTGGCCGAGGCCAAGGAGAACATGCTCAAGGACCACGCCACCAACCTCAAGGAGAACTGGTATTGGAGGACCAACATCCAGCAATACCTGCTCATGGGCCTCGATGACATGACCGGTTATGAGGATATTGTTAAGGCTCAGACCCCTGAGACTATCGCAGCCTTTGCCCGCCAGATCTTAGCGTCCGGCGACTATATCGAGATGGTGATGAGCCCTGAGAAGTAATCATTAAACCCGAGTGTTTATGACAATAATGAGCTGGGAACTCTTGACGAGAATCCTGGCTCATTATTGTTAAAACAAGCGGAGTATATTTAAATCATATCTCCAACTTATAAAACTGTCATTATGAAACCCACATCACAACACAGATTGCTGTTAGCCATAGGCCTGTTATTCATAGCCGGTACATTGATGTTTACCACCTCGTGTGGTCCTAAGAAGTACAAAATTGATGACAGCACGGTGCTGCCCTTCAAGGACAAGGCCGAACTCGACAAATTACTTGACCTTCCCATCCTGCCCGAGTACACCATCGAGGAGTACTATACCAAGACCGATTTCATTGATGGTGACGAACGGTTCATTGTGTGCTGCAAGTTCCTGGAGGAAGTTTCCCCAGCCGAGGTCCAAAAAATCGTGGATCAGGTCAATAGTGGTCAATACGAACGATGGCACACATTTGATCTGGGAAAGGAAAATAACATGAGGCTCTTCTTTAACCTCGATACTACATTGACCGCCGACAAGAAGAAGCCAGAGATCCTGGGTGACCGCATTCACGTCGAAATTGAAATGATGTGCAGGGAGCAAGACTCATGGAAGGGGTTTGAGATTGTTTTCAGGAACGACCGATCGGACAACAGTATCGTCGATCGCGACACACTCACCAAACTGCTGGGCGTGGAGTTTCCCCAGCTGACCGAAACGGAACGAAGCGACGAGAGCATCTATTTTGAGTTTGACACCATTCCTGGTGAGGAGTTCTATCAAGCCCTTGAGAATGCACCTAATTGGAATGTTCACAAGGTAGGCGAACACACTTTCTATGATTACTACTACGATGATGGAAAAGTTTGGATTACCGCCGACCTCATCAAGGGAGAACCTGACTTTTCTTTCTCCCGTTATAAATCAATAGGATCGGGCAGCGCTAGCGACATCGTTGACCTGATAAAGCGTGGTGGTTCATCAAACCGCGACAAGAAATCAAAGAGTGAGTAAAATTAAGTGCCCGATGCAATCTCAAAGCTAAGGCTTAACTACACTAAAATCAGGAACTGGAGGGCAGCATTGCCCTCCAGCTCCGGTTTGATAAGTTCAAGTTAGATAAAACGAATCTTCAACAGTTCTGATATTCAAACAATTAAACTAGGTTCAGTTTCACGCAAGGACTAATAAAATATTTGACTCTTCGTTTGGCTAAGCTAGTTTTGTTTGAAAAATGAATTAAATTATTTGGTAAATAGTATTATTTTTACTACCTTTGCGGTGTCGAATTAATAATTTAACAAATAATCATGAAACGATATTCTGTTAGACAATTAATTAAAATGCTTAAGGACGATGGCTGGTACCAGATCAAGGGCGGCCAGACATCTGGAGACCATCGTCAGTTCAAGCATCCGACCAAGCGTGGTCGGGTTACAATTTGTGGAAAGCCCAGCGATGTATTGGGCCAGGAATTGTTGAACAGCATCTGGAAGCAGGCGGGGTGGAAATAATAACCCACCCTAGTGCTGTCAATCTAACCCCGAATCGTTTCAACCAAGTTATGAACAAACTTAGCATTAACTAAACTAAAAGACGTATGAAAAAATTAACAGTGCACGTGTCCTGGTACGATAAGAATTTCGGTGCTGCCCTGGATGATGTTGTTCCCGGTGCCGTGGTGCTTACCGCCAAGACATTTGAAAAATTACAGGAAGCAGTTCCCAAGACCCTGCGCTTCCACGTCGAGGGATTGCTTGAAGATAAGGACGAGGAGGTTCCCGAATGGCTAGCAAAAGGGGACTACGAGTTCGAGTGGGATCTGGACACCGCCGCACTGCTCCAGGTCTGCAGCCAATTTGCTACCTTGGCTGCCATTTCACGCGCCAGTGGAGTGAACGAGCGCCAGTTGAGCCACTATGCCAATGGCACTAAGAAACCCCGCGGGCCACAGCGCCAACGCATTATTGATGGCTTGCACAAGATCGGCCGCTCGCTCATCTCAGTCATGTAACAACTAAAATCACTTTAACCGTCTTGCGCTCCGTATCATGAACGATACGGGGCGCAACTGATAATTTGATGAAAAAAACGTCAAACTTTGTAGTTTTTGACCCACCTTCTGCATCTAAAGGATAAAAACAATTATCTTTGTAAAAAAAAAGGACAAAAAAATAGAATCTTTTATGGCTTACCTAGACATTAAAAACGTGGTGAAGCGCTACGAGGGACATACTGCACTGGCAGGAGTCTCGATGGAGGTGCCTGAGGGCTGCATTTATGGCCTGCTGGGACCCAATGGCGCCGGCAAGAGCACGCTCATCCGCATCATCAACCGCATCATCGCCGCCGATGAGGGCACCGTCACCCTCAATGGCAAGAAGATGACCGATAACGACATTACCCACATCGGCTACTTGCCCGAGGAGCGCGGCCTGTACAAGAAAATGAAGGTGGGAGACCAGATCGTGTATCTGGGTCGACTCAAAGGCTTGACCAAGGCCGATGCCGTCGCCTCGATGCACTGGTGGCTCGACCGTTTTATCCTCAAGGAGTGGGAAAACAAAAAGGTAGAAGAACTCTCCAAGGGTATGCAGCAAAAGGTGCAATTCATCGGCACCGTTATCCATCGTCCGCCGCTATTGATCTTTGACGAGCCGTTCTCGGGCTTTGACCCCGTGAACGCCGAGCAGCTAAAGGTCGAGATTCTGGCCCTAAGAGACCAAGGCAGCACCATCCTGTTCTCGACCCACAACATGGCGTCGGTCGAGGAAGTGTGCCAGCAGATCACCCTGCTCAACCATGCCCAGGTGGTACTCACTGGCAGCGTTGAAGAGGTGAAGCAGCAGCACAAGAAAAACATCATCGCGGTACAGACACCCGACAAGATCGAGCCAAACGCCGCCATGTTCACCCTGCTGCCACCCGATCCCGTAAAGAAAGCTGACACACGTATCAAGCTTGCTGCTGGAGTTCAGGTGCGCGACGCCATCAGCTGGCTTAACGAGCACTACCACCTTACCGGATTCACCGAGGTGCTTCCCAGCATGAACGAGATTTTCATCGAGACCGTCAAATCCAAAAACACTACAGAACAATGAATAAGCTTCGCCTCATCATAGCCCGCGAATACATGTCGATTGTCGGGCGCAAGTCATTCATCATCATGACTTTGCTATTTCCATTCTTGATGATAGCCTTGGGATCCATCCCCGTCGTGATGGCCTACTTGAACGACAAGGGAGACCAGACCCAGCAGATTGCCGTCATCGATGAGACGGGACATTATGCCGCCGCATTGCCTAACGACAACAAGTTCAACTTTGTCGCCATCAAGGGTGACACCGTGACCAATGCCCGTGAATTCTATGACAAAGCCAACGGCAGCATCAGTGCCGTGATCATCATCCCGCGCGATGTGGACAGCACTGGCGTAGTTAACATCTATAGCGAGGGCACCATTATTCCCGCTTTGGAATCTACGATCAAGAGCGCCCTGACCGACACGATCGAGAGCGCACACCTGGCAGCCATGGGCATTCCCAACCTGCAGCAGATTGTGGAAAAGGCTCACGTCAACATCGACATTCACGCCATCAAGTGGAGCGATACTGGTGACGAAGAAGAGTCCTCAACCGGCATTGCCATCTTCTTGGGTATAGCCCTCTCAGTCATTATCTTCTGGTTTGTATTCTTCAGCGGCACGATGATCATGAACAATGTTGTTGAGGAGAAAACCAACCGCATTGTCGAGGTGGTGGTGAGCAGTTGCCGGCCCTTCCACCTCATGATGGGAAAAATCATCGGTGTGGGCTTGTCGGTACTCACCCAAATGGCAATCTGGATTGTGCTGCTGGGCATTGCCGGAACAATCGGAGGCAGCCTGCTAGGAATGACAGGTGCTGTGCCAGGAGCCGACATGATGGGAGCTGGAGCAACCGTCACCCCTGAGGTTGAAAGTGAATTCAGCAGTTTCATGAGGCAAGCCCTGGCCATCAACTACACGCCCATCATCATTAACTTCCTGCTCTACTTTGTTGAGGGATATCTGCTCTATTGCGCCATCTTTGCGGCCCTCGGATCGGCAGTAGATCAAGCCAGTGACACCTCACAGCTGCTGACTCCAGTAATGCTGCTCATGTTCTTCGCCTTCTATGCCGCAATGGGTTGCGCTGAGAACCCCGACGGACCGATGGCATTCTGGTGCTCGATTATTCCGTTCACCTCACCCACCGTGATGATGGTTAGGTTACCGTTTGATGTCCCACTATGGCAAATTATCCTGAGCCATGTGCTGCTGATAATAACCGCACTTGGCATCGTGTGGCTGGCCGCCCGCATCTACCGCCGCGGCATCCTCAGCTACGGTAAGAAGGCCAGCTTTAAGGACCTGTTCAATTGGCTCAAGTAAAGAAGGTTAATGGTTAGAGGTTAGAGGTTAAAGGTTAGAGACTAACTAAAAAAGGAGTATATGCGAATCGTGATACAACTGGTGACCGAGGCCTCGGTCACCATCGACGGACAACTGCACAGCGCCATCGGCCCCGGCATGATGGTGCTGGTGGGCGTCCGCGAGGGAGACACTGAAGACGACATGCGCTGGCTGGCGCAAAAGACAGTCAACCTGCGCATCTTTGACGACGAGCAGGGCGTGATGAACCGCAGCATCATCGATGCTGGAGGCGAGATATTGGCCGTGAGCCAGTTCACCCTCAACGCCTCGACCAAGAAGGGCAACCGCCCCAGCTACATCCACGCGGCAGGACATGACCTGGCCGTGCCCCTCTATGAGGCCTACTGCGACGAGGTGGCTCAACTGCTGGGCAAACCCACCAAGCAGGGTGTCTTTGGCGCCGAGATGCAGGTCTCACTCATCAACGACGGTCCCGTAACCATCATTATCGATAGCCGACTAAAAGAATGATAGATATTCTCACAATACGTTGTAATACAGGCATCTAACGAAATAATACGGCAAAAAAAGCAAAAAATCCGCTAAAAAATGGGCATTTTTTGCAAAATAAATGACAATCTCACTTTTTTCGGCTAAAAAAAATTACACCTTATTAAAAATATGGCAAAAAACTATTGCAAAGAAAAAAATATACTATCTTTGCAATCCGGATGATGAGAACGCTGATCAACATATTATTGGTCACGTGCTTACTGACAGGGCTTCTTGCCAGTTGCAGTGGTGCGCCACGCTATGACAACCGTCTAGCGTTGGCCGATTCACTGCTTAATGACAACGAAAACAGCGATAAAGCCCTCCAGATGCTAAAGGATATCAACCCTAGCGACATGGTGAATGAGGCTAATAAAGCCTATTACAGACTGCTCATCACTCAAGCCTACTACAAGTGCTATATCAAAGCCACCAGTGATAGCAATATCAATCGTGCCCTAGATTATTACCAGCACCATAGCAGGGAGAAGGATAAGCTCATCCGTGCTTATATATATCACGGTGCGGTAATGGAGGAACTGAACAAGCCCGACACTGCAATGCTCTCCTATAAACAAGCTGAGATCGAGGCACTTGAGAAAAAAGACATCTTTAACGTGGGCTACGCACGATTGCGCATGGGTGTCCTGTACAATAATTTCTATGCCTATGACGGCAGGGATATTGAAAAGTTTGAACAGGCCTTACAGTGTTTCAAGCTCATCAACGACACTAATTATCAAATCGTTACCCAAAATAAGTTAGGAGCAAATTACCGCCAAACCGATACCATTAAGGCAAAAAAAGCCCTCAGCGAATCTATTTCTCTTTCCGAGGCTGAAAAGGACACGAGCTATTTGATTACAGGACTTGGCGAGATGGCCCAGCTTTATTTCATGCGTCACAGCAACAAGACGGCCTATCAACTATTGCAGCGCATTAAAACGCTCGATCCTAACGGGTTGCATGGCTCACACAGCAATATCATGTATTATCGATTTGCCAATATCTACTCTGCCTTAGGTATGCCCGACTCGGCAAAGTATTTCTTGCAATTGGCTGACACTCAAGAACAATCACCTAAAGACAGGATTCAACACCTTGAGGCTTTGAGCAACATTGCGATTGCTAAAGGCGATTCCAGCACCTACTTGCGGCTGTACTACGAGTGCAACAAGCTCACCCGATCAACCATGAACGATCACGGCATCTTAAACATCATGTATGCCGAGAATCAAATTGATCAGGCTCATGCCCAGGAAGAAGAAGCCAAACAACGCAGGATGTATGCCACCGCAGCCGCCGTTATCCTCTCCCTACTGGCATTGGCCTTGATATTCTATCGCCGCTCCCACCGGTATGATAAACTGGTTCTTGAGCTTAAAGACCAGTCACAGAGCCAAATGAATGACCTCACCGGACTTCAAGGCAACATCAGCGAGCTGAAAATCAATGACGAAAGGCTAAAAGGGTTTATCGCGTCCAACATGGGCATGATGAGAGAGATGATCGAGGCTTGCTATCACGAACCCAACAACCGCATCGCCGAGAGCATGAAGCGCATCGTCAAATTCCAGGACAGCAACCGTGACAACTGGGTGAAACTCTATGACTACATCGACCTGGAGCACAACAATATCATGACCCTCACTCGCCAGCGCTACCCGCAGCTCAACGACCGAGACCTCTTGCTGCTGGCATTGACTTGCATGGGCTTCTCCTATATCCAAACGGCCATCATCATGGGATACTCTAACGCCACCAGCGTGAGCGTCATCAAGCAGCGACTCGCCAAGAAAATGGGTCTCGACTGCACCCTCAACGAGTACATCAATCAGTATGCTAATTCTCAAAATGAGTCCTGAAAGGGTAAAAAAGCACTTTTTTGACCCCAAAATCGAGGTGCAAAAAAACGTATTACAAAAAAATATCTAATCTGCTGAATAACAACGAAATAAAAATGGTGTGTATTACGAAAAAATTTGGTCATTTCAACTAGTTGATGTAAATTTGCATCGGAAATCTAAACATATTACTATCTATAAATCTAAACAGACAATAAAATGAGACGATTATTCATCATCATAGCAATAGCCATCACCTGCGGATTGACCGCGATGGCACAAGACAACCCTGTTTCCAACCACACCTGCGGTGGTGGAGACCACAATGTGCTTGGAATCGATAGGGGTTTTGTTCGAGCAGGAATAACTCTCACATATGATGCCGAGAGTCAAGAAATCATCGCTAATGGGTTAAAAGATCGCATTAACTATGCGGTAACCCTCCAATCGGTGACTACGCTCGAAGAATGGACCGACCAGATCTCCGCTTTTTCAAATGTGATTAACGTCAGTTTCCTTGATGCCGGAAAGTACAAGATCATATTGGAAAGCGATGAAGGAGCCAGATACACCTTTGTTTTGAATTTAGGTGATAATGAATCCTCAGTATATGATGGGACACTATTCCCACAACAAACTAGTGGACAAGCTGGCAGAAGACTATTCTAGTGTCTACAAACACTAAAAGACATACGGCACCCCTGGTGCTGATACCGAATTAAGAATTGAGAAAATGTTTAGATTTTAAATAATTAGTAATCCTTAGACTGAGAAACACACAACATCATCCAAATAGCTATCCGCCTGATACCTGGCGGGTAGTTGTTTTTTATAGGGGTATCATTGACACAGGACATGCGTCAAAAAGAAGCCCTGGACCGCCCTAGGCAAGGGCACTTTCATAATGGATTTTTTGCCAAAATTCACATTCCTTATCACAACTATATAAAAAATATTAGTTACTTTTGCACTTTGTAGCGCCACGCTACAAAGCTAATGTGTGCTTAAGTAATGATTAATCTGAGTGTAAACGTCAATAAAATAGCAACCTTGCGCAATGCGCGAGGAGGCAACACGCCTAATGTTCAACAAGTTGCCATGGACTGTGAGCGCTTTGGCGCCGATGGCATTACCGTTCATCCACGACCCGACGAGCGACACATCCGTCGCAGCGATGTCTATGCGCTCCGCCCCTTGGTGCGCACCGAGTTCAACATCGAGGGCTACCCTAGCGAGCAATTCATGGATTTGGTGCTGAGCGTGCGCCCCACCCAGGCAACGCTGGTACCCGACGCTCCTGGTGTGCTCACTTCATCGGCAGGATGGGAAATAGAGCCTAACATGGATTTCCTGTGCGGTATCGTTGACCGCCTCAAAGAGGCCGGCATACGCACGAGCATCTTTGTTGGCACCGATCTCGATAACATCCGCGCGGCAGCGCGCACCGGTGCCGACCGCATTGAACTATACACCGGACCCTTTGCCGAGGAGTTTGATGCCGACCCCGACCGTGCCGTCGCTCCATTTGCCGCTGCAGCCATGACGGCCCACAGTGTGGGACTGGGACTCAATGCAGGTCACGACTTGAATTTGCATAACCTCAAGTTCTTCCAGCAACACGTGCCCCACCTCATGGAGGTCTCCATCGGCCATGCCCTCATCAGCGACGCCTTGTACTTGGGTCTTGAAGCAACTATCAAGGCCTACAAGGACTGCTTGAAATAATTGAGCCGTTTCTACGTTAAATATCATATATGAGCAATTAATAATTCAGAAATAACCAAATAATATACTAATAATATGTCTATCCTCAACATGATTTTAGCTCAAGGAGAGCCTGTCACTCAAGTGGCACAACAAGCTGCTGACACGCTGCAACAAGCCGCCGACACTGTCGCACAAATCGTAACCGACAGCGCGGCTGCCATCGCTGCCGCCACAGCCCCCGTGGCCGAAGCCGCCGAACCCATTGTCAAGGAACTCTCGGTATGGGAACTCATTAAGGCCGGTGGCTGGTGGATCATGATACCTTTGGCACTGCTGGCCATCGTGAGCATCTATATCTTCTTTGAACGTTTATTCGCCATCAACCGCGCTAACCGTCAGGACAGCTCATTTATGGACCGCATCAAGGATTACATCCACCGCGGTGAAGTGGACCAGGCACTCAAGCTCTGCCAGGACACCAATACCCCCTACTCTCGCATGATCGAGAAGGGCGTGTCACGCATTGGACGCCCCATGAACGATGTGCTCGTCGCCATCGAGAACGTGGGCAACATGGAGGTTGCCAAGCTCGAGAAGGGTTTTAACTGGCTCGCCACCACCGCTGCAGGAGCCCCGATGATCGGTTTCCTGGGTACCGTTATCGGTATGGTTCAAGCCTTCTTCCAGCTCGCTAGTGCCGGCAACAACAGCAACGTGACCATCCTTGCCAGCGGCATTTATCAGGCACTGGTAACCACCGTTGCCGGTTTGATTGTGGGTATCATCGCCCTGTTTGCCTACAACTTCCTCACCTCACGCGTTAACAAGGTGATGAACAAGCTGGAAGGCAAGACTATGGAGTTCATGGACCTGCTCAACGAGCCCGCCAAGTAATAAGGCTTTAGCTTTTAGGCTTTAATTCATGACTAGCGACTAAATTATGGCACTCAAGAGACAACATAAAACCCTGTCGATGTTCAGCATGGCATCGATGACCGACGTCATCTTCCTGCTGCTCATCTTCTTCCTGGTCACTTCGACATTTGTATTCCCGTCGGCTCTCGAGGTCAACCTGCCACAAAGCAGTGAGCAGACCGCCATCAAGCCCACGACGCGCATCTATGTTGACAAGGACCTGAACATGTATGCCACCCAGACCAACGAGATGGGAGAGTCAGAACTGCAACCCATTGCCAGCGAACAGCTCGAAGGCTTCATGCAGGCACTTAAAATCGGCAATCCCAATGAATTTGTCGCCGTATATGCCGACGAAGAGGTCAACTATGGCAAAATCGTAGAAATTCTTGACAAGGGATCCAAACAGGGCGTGAAAATCGTCCTCGCTACCAAGCCCAGCGAGGCATCGTTCGGCCCCATCAACACTGGCGACAACGCCACTGGCGCACAAGTCAACGTGACCGAGGTTTCAACCACCACCAACCCGTAATGAGTAACCGTGATGGATCAAGATAGCCGCAAAAATAGCCTTTGGGCCTTGTTGCTCACCCTGCTCATCACCGTGGGCACGCTAGCTTTATTGCTGCAGGCCACGTTGCGATACGAGCAGGCGCCCAACACGCTCGACTTGACGCAGCTTGCTCAGGATTCCATCTTGTTTGGCGGAGAGTTCGTCATGCTGGGCAACACCCTCGATAACATGCAAAGTGAACTGCTCGAGGAAGAGGCCAGCGACCAAAGCGCTTCACCCGAACAGGGTGACGACCCCAACATCGAAGCTGACGACTTGGAGGATGCCGGTGAGGTCAACCAGAAGACACCGCCCCTGGTCACACAAAAGGCCGAATCGCCCCACAAGGTGAAAGAGCAACCTAAAACCGTGGAGCCCAAGAAATCTGGACCCACCAAGGAGAACGACAAAAAAGTCGAGAAACCCAAAGCTAAAAACAATAACGCCGAGGCCCAAGAGACCAAGTCAAAGAAAGCCAGCGAGCAAACCACTGCCTCGACCAACACCAACAATAGCAAGGTGAAGAACGCCTTTGGTAATGGCAACGGCAATGGCGGTGGACAGCAAGGCACAGCAGGAGGTAACTCCAACCAGGGTATCCTGGCGGGCAAACCTGGTATCAGTAGCGGTCTGGTGGGTTATACCCTCGACTATTGGGCTAAACCGGTGCCTAACAGCAAGTGGTCAGGACGCGTGACCGTCAAGGTTACCGTCAATCCGCGTGGACAAGTCACTAAGGCCAATGCCACCAGTGCCACGGGAGACCTAGCATCCCATCCCGAGGTGCGACGCGCCTGTGAACAGGCAGCGCTCAAGTCCAGTTTCTCTGTGCCCAAGAACACGATGACCGAGGGCATTGGCACTATTACCTACATCTGGCATTGATTATGCCTCACTACCCTATCACTCAGGACGTCTCGCTGGTAGCAGGACGTCCTGAGTTTTATTCCTACCCCCGAATTTGCGCCGATTCATTGAAACAATTCTATATATTACTGATTTTATTTTGCAGGTTGCCACTTTTAGCACTATCTTTGTTCAATAACTGAATAGGTATACCGCCCATGAGCATTTTTAATAAACAGACCAAGCAAGAGACCATCATCTACACTATCGTGTGGTTTGTCATCTTTTTGGCTCCTCTATCAGAGTTTCTCGTCAACTATGACCCCGAGCATCCGTTTTGGATCAAGAACGGACTGCTTGACACATGGGCCCACATACTATTCTTCTTTATCGCTTTCCTCATCCACAACCACATCCTGGCTCCCATGCTGGTAAAGCACAAGCAGGTGACCAAATACATCGTGGGGTGCGTCGTCGTCATCGCCTTGTTCCAAACAGTCCAATGCCTTCACAAACCTAATCACCAGCCACTAGGCCCCCATCCAGTGAATCCCGTTGAGATGGAGCCACCTCCCCCTGACGGGCGTCCTCCCATCCACAGGCATGACATTACCATGTTCATTCTCGTGATTATGATGATTGGCGCCAACCTGGGCGTAAAGACCTTCTACCAAAACGAGGAAGAAAAGAAGCATCTTTCGAAACTCAAGGAGCAGAGCCTCAAACAGGAACTCGATTACCTGCGCTACCAGATCAACCCGCACTTCATCATGAACACGCTCAACAACATCCATGCCCTGGTCGATATCGATCCCGAGCAGGCCAAGGACAGTATCGTTGACATGTCGCGCATGATGCGCTACTTGCTCTATGAGAGCGATAGACACTGTGTATCGCTCAACAATGCCATCACCTTCCTCAAGAAGTACCTCAACCTGATGAAGCTGCGCTACATGGATACCGTGAACATCAACCTCGATGTGCCATCGTCGTGCAGCGAGGACGTGGCGCTCGTGCCCCTGGTGTTCATCCCCTTTGTCGAGAATGCCTTCAAGCACGGTGTGGGCATTGGCAAGCCCTCAACCATCGACATCAGCATCGAGCACAAGGGCGGCCGCCTCCTGTTCCATTGTCACAACACCAAGAGCCACGCCAAGCATGAGTACGGAGGCGTAGGACTCAATAATGTCACTAAGCGCCTGGAACTCATCTACGGCAGTGACTACGTCCTCGACATCAACGACGAGGATGACAGCTATGACGTGCTGCTCGACTTGCCCGCCAAGTGCCCTGAAGACTTCAAGGCAAGCACTGAACAAGACAATACAAACGCCTAAACCCGATTATCGACTATGATTAAGTGTCTCGCTATCGACGACGAGCCGTTGGCCCTCAAGAAGCTCGTTACATATATCAACAAAATTCCATTCCTGGAACTAGTGGCCCAGTGCCGTAGCGCCTTAGAGGCCCAGCAGGTGATTGAAACCCAAGAGGTGGAGGCCATATTTACCGACATCAACATGCCCGACTTGAACGGCCTTGACTTTGCCAAGGCGCTGCATGACCACAGCAAGGGTCCAGTGATGGTTTTCACTACGGCCTATAGCGAGTATGCCATCGAGGGTTACAAGGCCAATGCCGTGGGCTATCTGTTAAAACCCTACAGCTTTGAGGAATTTGAGGAAGCCGCTCAAAAGGTCAAGGATATCTGCGAAATACGGAAGCAAGCCTTTACCGAGGTAACGACCCAACCCGATGATGACCCAAATATTATATTTGTTAAGAGCGATTATAAAATCGTGCGCATCAACATTGACAACATCAGTTATATCGAGGCGATGAGCGAGTACCTGCGCATCACTTGCGATGACCGCCCCAAACCCGTCATCGTCCTGTTGAGCATGAAAAAAATTGAGGAGCACCTACCAGCCAGCATGTTCATGCGCATCCACCGCTCGTTCATCATCAACCTCGACAAGATCATCGAGGTCAAGAAGAACCACGTCGTCCTCGAGGGTGACATCTCCCTGCCCATTGGCGACAACTATAAGGAATCGTTCATGAACTACCTCAATAAAAAGATACTCACAAAGTAGTAATTCTACTAAAGATAATTTTTTCTCATAGCTTTTCTTGGGTGGTCCGCACGCGATGTGCCGGCCACCTTACTTTTACTATCAACTCAATTTATTGCTCAGAGATTGGTCGTTAGTGAGATTTATTTGTAACGTTGGCTTTGCCTAAGTTACTGACACTCGGAAAAGCAAAGAAAAAACTGTTTTCCTTTGGCTTTTCGCTCGTTTAATCGTAACTTTGCACGTTTTTAAGCGATTATAATTTTTATTCAATGTTATGAATATTTCCTATAAATGGCTCAAACGCTATATTGATACCGAACTGTCACCCGAAAAGGTGGCCGAGGCGCTCACCTCGCTAGGTCTGGAAGTAGGTGCTGTAGAACAAGTTGAAACCATCAAGGGCGGTTTACGAGGACTAGTTGTGGGACAGGTAGTTACCTGCATAGATCATCCTAATAGCGACCACTTGCACATCACTACGGTCAATCTTGGAGACGGTAATGACCCCGTGCAAATCGTGTGCGGTGCCCCCAACGTCGCTGCAGGGCAAAAAGTGATCGTCGCCACTCTGGGCACCAAACTCTATGATGGCGACCAGGAATTTACCATCAAGCGTTCCAAGATGCGTGGCGAGGAGTCGCTGGGCATGATTTGCGCCGAGGACGAGATTGGCGTGGGTGTTAGCCACGATGGTATCATCGTCCTGCCCGAGGACGCTGTTGTCGGCACCCCTGCCGCTGAATACTATGGCATTGAGGACGACTACCTGATTGAGGTGGACCTTACCCCTAACCGCATCGACGGCGGGTCACACTATGGTGTGGCACGCGACCTGGCAGCATGGATGAAGCGCCACGGCATGGAGGGCAATCTGCACCGTCCCAGCGTCGATGGCTTTGCCAGTGACCGCCAGGACGGCGGCATTCCTGTCGCCGTCGAGAACGCTGAGGCTTGCCCGCGCTATGCTGGCTTGACCGTACGCGGTGTCAAGGTTCAAGAAAGCCCCAAGTGGCTCAAGGACCTCCTGCTGGCAGTGGGACAACGCCCCATCAACAACATCGTCGATATCACCAACTATATCCTTTTGGGCACGGGCCAACCCATGCACTGTTTTGACTTGAGCAAGGTCAAGGGTGACCGCATCGTTGTGCGCACCGTAGAGCCTGGCACCAAATTTGTCACCCTCGATGGCGTGGAGCGCACGTTGACCGACCGCGACCTGATGATTTGCAATGGCGAGGAGCCCATGTGCATCGGTGGCGTGTTCGGCGGTCTGGATTCGGGTGTCACCGAGGCTACAACCGACGTGTTCCTGGAGTCAGCCTATTTCCATCCCACTTGGATTCGCAAGACGGCTCGTCGCTTCGGTCTGAACACCGACGCCTCGTTCCGTTTCGAGCGCGGTATCGACCCCAATTCGGTCATCTATAACCTGAAACTGGCCGCTATGCTTGTCAAGGAACTGGCAGGCGGAGAAATCTGCGGCGACATCATCGACGTGAAAGCCCACGACTTCCCCGGCTTCCCCGTTGAACTGCGTTACGACTATGTCACCGGCCTTATCGGCAAGGACATCCCCCACAACGAGATCCGTGAAATCGTCAGGAGCCTTGAGATGGAAATCACTGCCGAGGACGAGGAGAAACTACAACTCGTAGTGCCCGCTTATCGTGTTGACGTACAACGCCCCTGTGACGTGGTCGAGGATATCCTGCGCGTCTATGGATACAATAATATCGAGTTGACCAACGACGTACACGGCAGCCTGTCTAACAAAACCGATGTCGATTTCCGCGACGATATGCAAGAAACCGTCAGCAACCAGCTCACCAGTGTGGGTTACCACGAGATCATGAACAACTCGCTCACCGTGGGTGCCTACTACGAGGGACTGGCAACCTATCCTGCCGAGCGTTGCGTGTGCATCATGAATCCCTTGAGCAGTGACCTGAACGTCATGCGCCAGACGCTGCTTTTCGGCGGACTCGAGAGCATCGCCCGCAACATCAACCACAAGAACCCCAACCTGCGACTCTATGAGTTTGGTAACGTCTATAGTCACGACGCTTCCATCAGCCAAGAGGAGAAGGCTTTGGCTCCCTATAGCGAGCACACACAGATGGGCATGTGGCTTACGGGCAACAATCACGACGAGTCATGGGCCGACAAGGTAAGGGCACTCAACGTCTATGACCTGAAAGCCGATTTGGAGAATGTCTTTGCTAACATGGGCGTTGACATGCGTGATCTGGTGATTGAGCAATACGAGGACGAGACCATCAACCCCGCCCTGCGCTACAGCAACCGGGGCGGCAAGACCATCGCCCTGATGGGTGTTGTTGACGAGGCCATCGCTAAGAAGTTTGACATTGACCAGCCCGTCTACTATGCTCAGATCAACTGGAACCTCGCCTGCAAGATGGCCATGAAGAAGGACATCAAGTATGCCGACCTGCCCAAGACCCTGCCGTTGCGCCGCGACTTGGCCCTGTTGGTTGACCGTCAGGTGACCTACGATGACATCCGTCGCGTGGTTGAGGCTAGCGAGAAGAAACTGTTGAAGTCGATGACGCTATTTGACGTTTACGAGAGCAACAAGCTCGAGGCAGGCAAGAAATCCTATGCCATCAGCATGATTCTCCAGGACAACGAGAAGACGCTCAACGACAAGCAGATTGATGCCATTATGAGCAAGATCATCAAGAACCTCGAGACCCAATTGGGCGCTAAGCTTAGGTAAGGCTTTAGGCTTTAGGTTTTAGGCTTTAGGTTTGATGATTACAATCAATTGAATATTTTAATATTTAAACCACATATATTACAATGGGAAGAGCTTTTGAATACCGCAAAGCAAGAAAGATGAAACGCTGGGGCAGCATGTCCCGCACGTTTACAAGAATCGGTAAGGAAATTACCATCGCCGTTAAGGCTGGTGGTCCCGATGCTGAGGGCAACTCACGCCTGCGCGCGTTGATCGCCAACGCCAAGGCTGCCAACATGCCCAAGGAGAACATCGAGCGCGCCATCAAGCGTGCTAGCGAGAAGGACGCCGGCGACTACAAGGAGGTCATCTACGAGGGATTTGGCCCTCACGGCATCGCTGTCCTGGTCGAGACCGCTACCGACAACACCACCCGCACCGTGGCCAACCTGCGCAACTACTTCAACAAGAAGGGCGGCAGCTTGGGCAACTCGGGCAGTGTGGCCTTCATGTTCAGCCACAAGTGCTACTTCCATGTAGCTCCTAAGGCCGATGTTGATCCTGACGAGCTCGAGCTCGAACTCATCGACTGTGGAGCCGAGGAGTTTGCCATCGATGAAGAAGAAATGCTCGTTTCGGGTGACTTCGCTGCCAATGGCGACATCATGAAGTATCTCGAGGACAACGGCTTCGAAATCAAGAGCAGTGAGTTCGTCTATGAGCCCGCCGACTACAAGGACCTCAACGAGGCCGAGCGTGCCGAGGTAGAGGCACTCATCGAGGTGCTCGAGGAGGATGACGACGTGCAGAACGTCTTCACCACCATGGCCGAGGGCGACGAATAATCCTTGCCACAATCAACCACAAAACAGGCGGTGTATGAACATACACCGCCTGTTAGTTTATCCTTAATTACTTTGGCATGGCCGCCGGTACAATTAATGATTAACTCACGTATGGAGGCCAGCTAAAATAGTTGTTTTTGTTGTCGAAAATAGCGCGGAAGCTTCGGCTCAATAGACGACTTCCAGCAAGCGCTCATCATCGTTGCTGAGTGATGTGTAGCCTTCAGCGATAGTCAGTGTGCCTTCTACGTCGAGCGCTTTACCGTTGGGTGCGCAGCTGTAGAATGAGCCGCCCCGAATGGTGCAGTCGGTATCACATTTCACACCCTTGGGAGCCACATTGACCTGATTACCCGTGCAAACCACATTCAACTCACCGCCACCGAACACGAACGGCTGAGCCACATTGATACCCTTGGCGTCATCACCAGTGCACTTGATGTTGAGTGTTCCGCCCGTCATGGTCATGTTGTAATCGGCCTTCACGCCAGCGCAACCCGTCGAAACAAGCTCGCCCAGCGAGTCGGTCTCCCACTTGGACGTGCCACTGGTAATGATTGTCGTGCGACCACCGGTGATGTTCACGAGGCTATCGCAATTGATGCCCTTGGCACCATCGGCAGCAATCTCCATGTTGATGACACCGCCCTTGATATAGACATAGTCCTTGGCCTTGATGCCATGGCCACTGGTGCTGTTCAAATAGAGATTGCAACCCGGGCGCACGAACACATAGTCATCGCTTGCCATGCAATGCTTGCCCTGGCTGTAGATGTTGAGCGTGCCCTTGCCACTCACCAAAATCTGTCCCTCGCTGAACAGGGCGCCTTTCTGGTCCTCGTTCTCGACCATCGAGTAGGTGGCACCGTCACGCAGGGTGTTTTCGGTTCCCTCGTTAATCACCACATAGAACGACTTGCCACACTGGTTATTAACTGCTGCGCCATTGGGGTTGGTAATATCGACACCATTGAGTTGCAGCTGGAATTTCTTGTCGCTATAGAACTTGAGCGACCCGTTGGATGTCGTTCCGCTCACGATGTAACGCACTCGCTTGGCAGCGCTCGTACAGGTCACGTGGGCGCCATCAACGTTCACGATGACTGAACTGGGATTACCGGTAACCGTCGCCGTTTCCCCATCAAAATTGATGCGGACTGTTGTGGCCCATACCGTATTCTCCACATAGTCACCATAATCGAGCGCATCCTCATCATCAGGAATGGTCTCACCCGGCTCTTCCAGCGGGCTGAAGTCCAGCGAAATGTCCTTAGGAGTCAATGTCGAGGGACCGCCACCAAGCAGGATGTCGATAATCAGGTTAATATCGCTGATATTTACCTCGCCATCGCGGTTCACGTCACCGCTAGGGTCAGAATTGTCTCTCAAAATGATGTCGATGACAGCATTGATGTCACTGATGTTCACTTCACCGTCATTGTTCACGTCGCCGATTATAGCCGCGTTTGCCGTGAAACCAGTCATTAACACCACGATTGCAATGAATAACTTTTTCATAGCCTTAACCTTTCACACTATGTTTTTTAGTGATTTCAATCATTAATATTCAATCAGCAGCACTTTGGCCTTCTTTTCATAGGTTTTATAGCCCGTTGCCACGCTCGTCGTGCCTTCCACCTCCATGGGATCACTACGGCGACTGTAAGAGTAGAAATATCCGCCACTGATGCTGAAGTTGCCGTCGATTTTTACACCCTTGGGCTTCTTGATCTTTTTTGTACCCTCAGCTACAGCGACCAGCGCGCCGCCCTTGAAGTCCACGTTCTGCTTGGCATTGAGTCCCTTACCACCGTCGCCGGTAGCCCTGAGGCGCAAAGTGCCGTTGGTCACCGTGAGCAGGGTGTCACACGCCAGTGCAGCACATGCAGTTGTATCGATAATCTCGTCCTCGGTGGTAATGCGGGTATCGCCGTAACTGATGGCGGTCACACGTCCGCCATTAACGGTCATCGGACCCTCGCTGCGCAGACCCTTGGCACCATCGCCCGTCGTCTCCACATTAATGACACCGCCATCGATGATGATGCCGTCATTGGCACGAATGCCGTCGAGGGCCGTGCTATTGACATAAATCTTCACTCCCGGACGGATGCGGATATAGTCATCGCTGCGGATGCCCGCGCGACCCACGGCATTGACTGCCAACTCGCCATGACCGCTAAAGATGATTTGCCCCTCGCTAAAGAGGGCCGACTTCTGGTCTTCCTCGTCAACCATGACATAGTTGGCGCCATCCTGCAATCGGTTGACGGTGCCGTCAGCCACCACGACGTAGAGCGACTTGCTACCCTGGTTATTGATGGCAGCGCCATTGGGATTGGTAATCTCCGCCCCATTGAGCAAAATCTGGAAACGCTTGTCGCCATAGATCTTTAACGAGCCGTTGCTCGTCTGGCCGCTCACGACAAACTTAACAGGTCCCGACATATTCACAACCGTGACATGGGCTCCGTCAGTCTGAACCATCACTCCAGGAACCGTTCCTGTAATGACAGCGTTTTCACCATTAAGGTCAATGTTGATTACCTTGTTCCATGGGCTGTTCTCCACATAGTCGTTATAGGCCGAATCGTTCTCATCGGTGACAGGCACATCGGGTATCTCGCTCAATGCGCTGAAATCCAACTCTACCTCGGCAGGCTCGACTTGATACTCTGCGATGATGTCGCTAAAGTCGGTGTCGTCCTTCTCACACGAGGACAGCACGAGTCCTAACGCTAAGACCACCAGCCCAAAATATATCTTTTTCATCTTGCTCTCCATTGCTAGAACTTATAAGTGTAGCCCAAACCCAGCATGTGGATATTGGGATCGCTACTGTGACTGCCCGTTAACTGATAACGGTAATAAAGCTTGAAATCATGGGTCTTCTTGATGGTATGATCCACACCCACGATGAAGCGCGTCTTGTCGAGATGCTTGGAATGATGGAACTCAACACTAGCAAACGGGTCAAACTTGCAGCGCGGTATGTCCCACTCAGCCTGTAAGCGGCTGCGCAGCACGTTCTTGCCCTTGCCGCGCACCTTATGGTCTTCCCATTCAGCCTCGTCGAAGTCGAAGTTGTCGATCATCTTCTCGGGGCGATAGGTGTACTGCCAGCGCTCGCGCAGGCTGAATTCCACGCGCCGAACCTTGTAACTGGCCGTGAGCGACACGTTAAAACGGTGACGCAGGCCCCAATAACTGGGCCGCCAGTTGTTGTAGCTCAAGTCGTCATTATAAGTGATTTCCTCACGGTTGTTCTCGATGAGCAGGTTATATCCACCACTAGCCTTTAGCCATGGCAACAGCTTATAGCTCACCGAAGCCCCGAGACTCACTCGCTCGGCAGTGCGGAAATCATTGCGAGAACGGAATTCGACCTCAAATCCCGCATTCAAACCCTTGCGGATCTTGCGCGATGCCTCGGCCGACAAAATCAGGCCCGAGTCATCGGCCTGCAGTCCCTGAGACATTAACGCTGTGAACAAGAGCACCAGCAGGATCAGCCGTTTTCTTTTACATCTTGCCATTCGTCTCTGTGGATTTTTAGCGTATCGTTGATTTGCGTCTCAGCGCTACCATCATTCTCATATTCTATCTTAATGATCGCGCTGTCCTTGAGGAAATCAATCGAGCCTATGTTCAATTTCGTGATTTTCAATCCAGTCCGCTTAGCCAAATCCTCAAGCAGTTCTTCGCGTCGTTCAGGTGTGATCAACTCGATGCGGTCATACAGGATGAGCTTGCTGGCCAAGTTTTTGCGCAGTACAAAGGTCTCAAACATCCAGATGAGCAACGCTATTGCCAGGTTAGGTACGACCAGTTCAGCCACACTCATCGTGCCAGCCAGCGCATTGACCACCGACAGACAGATAACACTGAACATATAGGTCATCTCGCGCACTGGAATCGTCTCGGTGCGGTATCTCAAGATACCAAAAATGGCAAACAATCCTAGGGCAAAACCGATCTTCACCTTGACACTGCCTAGCAGATATATCAGGAAGAAAATGCTCACACTGAGCAATATAAGCGTAAAGAAATAGTCACGGCGATGGGTCTTACGGTAATAGAGGCAGTGGACGATGAACCAAACGAACAACATGAAGAAACCAAAACGGATCAACATTTCGGTTAAACTGGCTGTATCTATCAGTCTGAGCCCACCGTTCTTTACGACGACCTCATGAACGGCATCAAGCTCGTTTTCTAAACCTAAATCCTGTAATAAAAACATATGCGTTATTCTTGATGGTTAAGCTTATATTGATTAAATGATTATACTCTTGACAGCAGACGCTCCACCATGTGGAGGCGTTCCTTGAAATTGTTGCGTTTCAGCGAGGGATTGGTCAAGGCCGAACCCATGCAGTACTTGCTGAAACCGCTGGGCTTGATGCGCAACTCTCGCAACATTCCCAGCACGGGCGACGGCTGCAGGCCGTCACGCTTCAGCTCGATAATGGCCAACCCCGTCAGGTCAACATCCCTGCCCGTGACCAGGTTGTGGAAACACAGGTCGGTGTCGATGGTCAACCGCTCGGTCTTGGCCTTGTTGACCAGCGTGATGCGGTGGAAATGGTTCTCCATGTGCTCGCTCAGGATGGTCGGGTCGTAGCGCAGGTGCTTACGCAGGAACGCGTCATAGGCCCTGTATTGATCATCCTGTCGCTGGAACCTGATGTCATGGTCGGGGTTCAACGGGTCAAACCCTACCATATCGACACGCTTCTTTTTTGTGCGGCCATGATTGTTCTTGGTCTTGACCTCCAGGAAATTGAGCCCCGAATCCACATAGGAGCGGATGCGCAGTTTCTGGCGCCCGGCGTGACCGTTCTGGTGCACGATATACATGTTGTTGTCGGGCGTGTCAAAATAGGCCGTGTAGTAATTGGCGTTGCGAATGCCCTCATTTTCCTGGATGCGGTAATCATCCTTGGCCAGCATCAACAGTAATTTAAGCCGGTCAACCGTCGTCACAAACTTGGTGTCCGTACGGTTCATCAGCTTAATGCCACTCATCTCATCAAGCGAGATAGGCTGGAACGATTTGATGATACCCTCCATGAAAATCGGCGCAAATATAGGCATTTAAACGCAATCTTTAGCTTTCATCGTACATTTATAACGTAAAATTCAACAAATTAATGCTTTCCATCAACAAAAAAGGTTAGAGGCGCCAGGTTTTAGGCGTTAGGGAGGCATCCGCTCTGTAGGGCCTCGCCTTGGCGTGGCCGCTCCCCACAACACTTGATTTCAGGAGTTAGTGTATGAGCTATGAATGGTGGCAATTTGTAAACATGTTACCATTTGCCGTCCGATGGCCACGCCAAGGCGAGGCCCTACGGCCCGTAGCTTCTAAAGCATTGCGACATTTTTTAGGACACTGAAGAAAAAAATCGGCACTTCTTGCTCGATTAAGGAAAAAGCAGTACATTTGCACCGCAAAAACCAATCAAACAATACAAGACAATGAAGGCCTATTTATATAAGGAAGAGGAGCAGCCCATCGAACCTATCGATGAGCACAAGCTCGCTATCGCCGACCAGAAACCCGAGAAACCCGATGTTCCCAAATTGACACTCTACGTGGTGAAGTACAAGCCCCTGATGGCCGCTACATTCATCGCACTCGTGATTTTCGTCATTTGGGCGCTCGCAACCTGGCTGCTGAACTAAAAAAATCTTCCTTGCCTAACTCGTTGGCGTTGTGGTAGATAACGCCAAATGAGTGTGTGCGCTCAAAATTTTTTTGAAAAAAAGTTGCAAAAACGCTTGCCAGTTCAAAAAAAGGCAGTACCTTTGCAACGCAAAAACGGAAAAATGGTCCCTTAGCTCAACTGAATAGAGCGTTTGACTACGGATCAAAAGGTTACAGGTTTGAATCCTGTAGGGATCACTTAGATAGATTGCAAGTGCTTGAAAATGAAGCATTTGCGATTTTTTATTGTAATTTTGCCCCACATTTGCCCCACCAAATTATAAAGGAAACGCATAAAAGAGAATCCGCAATAAGGCATTTTTAGAGTTCAATGCTACAGGTCGAGGTATTTATCTTTACAATTTGATTTTACACCATTTTCTTGTCCGAGCTTGCTCCCCAAAATCATATTTTGGCAAGGACAACCATGTGTTAACGAAAGTTAACTCTTATTAGGCTAAGAGTTTTTAAAAAAACGCTATTCCTTTTGTCGTTTCTCTTAAAAAAAACGGGGGCCGAGAAGCAAGCTTTCGGCAACCCCTATTTTACATCTTGTATTTCATTGTCTCATCTCTTTTTTCCGCCGTTGGTACTCTTCATAGGTGATGGCGTTCTTCTTCCACTCCTCACGCTCACGATCTCTTTCCCTTTGCTCACGTTTCTCATATGCCCGGCTCCTGTCACTCAGGAAATCACGAAGACTAAGAATGATGATGGACGGGTCGAAGGTACTATAGAAGTGGCGATATTTCGCAGAGCAGAAGTTGAAGAAGAACAGTTGCAGTTCGTCAACCTTCAGATAGCCATATTGCTGTGCGATTATCCTGACCAACTTCTCCGTCTGATTGATGTCCGGCATTTCCTTTATTCCCATGAACAGACATGTCTCTTGCACCTCGGCTGCAAGCCATACTTCTGCCGCTCCTTGTCCATAGAGTTTGTTCAGAGAAGTTAATGTAGGTGAGTTGCCAAAATAGCAATTTTCGGGATCATTGCATATCTGCAATTGTCTTTCTGGATTTATAGCCAACAAGAATTCTTTTAGCGTGGGGTACTTGTTCTTAATCTTCATCAAAGTCGGCGACAGGTTCATTTCTTGCACCGATGAGTTTGTTTGCAAGCTGTAAGGTGGTCCGCTGGGCCGCAGTCCTTCTTGCTTCAATTGATTGATAACAGCGTTGATTGTTTTCATTTTGCAGGTCGGCTGAATTGATAGGTGTCGTTTCCCATGTGCGGCAGGTGAGGAAGTTTGCAAAGTCCTTGCGATATTTTCTTTCAGGTCGTGCCCTCACATATAAGGGAACATAGGAGAAAATGGCTTTCTTATCATCGTGTGACAGTGCGTTCCAACGTTGTCTTAGATGTTCTTGATCACCTATTGGTTTGTCATATACAACCCAAATTTTGTCAAATGGGTATTCTTCACCCTCTATCATTTCCACATCATTGATGATGGAAGTGTTAGTTCCATCATCAATGTTAGGATTTGGATTTTTTTTTGGATTTGGATTAGGATTAGGAATGCATGCGACGGGATGTGGAGGGAAACCGTCGCATGCGTTCGAATCCGATGGCATGCGTTCGTTTGTTTCCTGCTGTTTGGATGCATAGCGTTTTCTGGCGTTTGCGCTGTTCTTCAGACATTTTTCTTTATAGGCATCTCTACTGCGGTCTATCTGCGATCTGATCATCGCAAATACCGACATCATTGGACCGGCAAATTTGGGCACAACTCCATCTTCGGCATAGTCATAAATGGCCTTGAACATCTGCCCCGCTTCTTCATCAGTAAGATAAGCGATTGCATCCCGCTGTTCCGTGAAGAGCAGAATTGTCTTTGAGTCTTTTGCCATAAAGACCTCCTTCCTTATCAAACTTAGCCATTGAGCAAAGCCATTACATCACTGTATTTGTACATGACATGCCTTCCACCAACTTTTCTGGAACGGAGATATCCTTGCTTGTTCCATCGCCATAGCGTGGTGTAGTTCACATGCAGCAGACTCGCCGTTTCCTTACGGGTGATGAATCGCATTCCTTCAGGAGCATCCATTCCTGCCTCACTATCATTTTGCATATTCCTGGTCTGAGCGGCGACAATGTTTTGTGCCATCTCATTCACCATATTGTCAAGGTCTGACCTTGACATCACAACCAATTGGTTGCCTAAGATTTTGTTTTCTGTGTTCATAATAATATATATATGTGTTAAACTTTTTGATCTTCATTTACATGGTACTTTATGCATGGATCCTTTTGCATATCAGATTTCAAGAAGTATCGAGTCTGACAATTTTGAAATCCGAGGCACCATCACGAAATCGAATGCAAAATTAGAGTGATGCAAGCTCCAAGAAGAAAATCGCATCAACAACCAGCCATTTCTGCCCTCACATTTCAAAATTGGTTCTAACGAAGAGGGCAATTAGAACCAACATTTTGTTTTTGTGGGGATTTGAAAGTCACAAAAGCATGTATTAAGCCTATTGATATGGATCACGAACAAGTCAAAAATTGATAAAATCGCAAATAAAAAGGAACCTTAGATTAATCGAATAATCGACGATGCACTACAGTCTATTGAGCGTGAGAGTTATAGCCTTGACGATTCAGCAGTCAGCTAGAAATGAAGTTTTTTTGTCTTTGAGTTGAAAAAAAGAAACTTCTGCCACAATTTGGCGTAGGTTATTTGTAACTTTGTGGCGATAACTAAAAAATCTGATAATTATGGCTAAAAAAGATAATGAACGAGGACAGAGCCAGATCAGTAAGTACGTGTGGATTATCAATGCAGTTTATCAGGCGGGTAAGATCACTTTTGAGGAGTTGAATGAGAAGTGGCTCGATGATGACATCAGCAATGGTAAGAGCATCCCCAAACGCACTTTTGACCGCTGGCGGGAAGCCATTTTGGACATGTTTGGCGTCTTCATTGACAATGAGCATAAAGGCGAGTACTGCTATTTCATCCAGAACGAGGATGACATTAAAAACAATGGCATTCGCTCATGGATTTACAACACTTACAGCGTGACCAACACTTTGGCTAGCTGTTTGAGCATCAAAGACCGAATTCTGTTGGAGTATGTACCCTCTGGGCAAGAGTATCTGCAACCCATCATCGAAGCGATGAAGGAGAACCGTGTGGTGAACATGACCTATTACAATCACTGGGAGGGTGAGGAAAAGAACTACGACGTGCAGCCCTTGTGCGTGAAGTTGTGCCGCCAACGTTGGTATATGGTTGGGCGAGGCAACTTTTCAAACCATGACAACCAGGCCATGTGGATTTACTGCCTTGACCGAATCAGGTATCTTCAGGTCAAAGATGAGACCTTCAAGATGCCCAAGGACTGGAATGCCGAGGAGTATTTCGAGGGATGCTTCGGCGTGATTCGTGACCATGATATCAACAAAGAAATAGTGAAACTTAAAGTTAATGCTGGCCAGGCCAACTATATCCGTGGCCTTAGGTTGCATGAGTCCCAGAAGGAGGTTGAGCGAAACGACGAATACAGTATCTTCACCTTATTCATTCGTCCGACGCAAGATTTCATGCAGGAAATGCTTTGGAACCATGACAATATGGAAGTGCTCGAGCCGTTGTGGTTTCGTGAGGTGATGACGGAAACCACCGAGCGTATGTTTAACCGATATAAAAAGATTAATCCATGAGAGATTTTGCAGCTATAGATTTTGAGACCGCCAACTATGACCGTTCATCGGTTTGCTCGGTTGGCGTGGTCATTGTCCGGGACGGAAAGATAGTAGATAAATTCTACTCGCTCATCCAGCCCGCACCCAACTATTATAACTACTGGTGCACACAGGTACATGGTCTGTGCCGTACCGACACTGACGATGCCCCGGTGTTCCCCGAGGTGTGGGCACAGATAGAACCCTTGATTGAAGGGCTTCCGCTGGTGGCACACAACCGCCCCTTTGACGAGGGCTGCCTTCGCGCTGTCTTCCGAACCTATCAGATGGATTATCCCGAATACGAGTTCCTCGACACGCTAGCAGCTTCCCGTCGTTTGCAACCCGACTTGGAGAACCATCAGCTCCAGACCGTGGCTGCTGCCTGCGGCTTCTGCATGGAGAATCACCACCACGCCCTCGCCGACGCAGAGGCCTGCGCCTGGATAGCGAGAGAACTATTATAACCATTAATACAGAGATACAATGATACAATTAACAGATGAATTAATTAAAGGCGCCTTTGCCAAGACTGGATTTGACGAGAAATACTTTCCACTGTATAAGGAGGAAATGATTCGGCGTTATAATGAGCTTCAACAAGGTGATACGGGTGAAGATGAGACTTCTGAAGAAGAGCGTAATGTCACGTATAGTATTTGTGACGCTAATGTTTATATATCTTATTATGTTCGAGAAATCGAGAAAGGCCATAGTGAAATATGGGCTTCAAAATTTGCAGAGGAACTGAGCTTAGATGATGAAGACGAAATTTTTTGTGTTTTTTGTACTTATAGTTCTATAGAAGACGAAGAACAGAGGGAGAGGGATCTTGACATTTATGTAAGTTCTTTGAGTAGCGACGACATTTTTAGAGAACGCTTTAAGTCTCTCTTTCATGACCATGACTTTTATCCTCAAGAAAAGGCTGCTGAGTATTGCGAAATCTATCACCGTTGTATCAAGGCAGGCAAAAGCGCCATTTATGCTCATGCTTTCGCGAATGAGGCTAACAATTACTTTGATGAGAGAGGAACGCATTACAACGAGCATTTCGTTGACGTTCATGCTGAGGCAGTTGAGCAAGCAATAGAACATGGCATGGATGATGACCAAGCATATTCGTTTGGAGAAAGATGCTCAGATGTTTGCGCTAATGGCTCATGGTGGATGACTAGTGACTACCTTAATGAGTATCACGAAGACTGGCAAAAAGAGTTCTTCCTATATCTCGCTAATAAGGATTACAAGCATTATAAAAAGTGTGACATGCCCGAGGAAGAGTTGAATGAACTTAGGCATGAAATCTATAAGTAATATTGGGAAAGCCAATCTGTTTATGTATCTTTGCAAGCAATAATCACTTAAAACTAGATGTGCTATGGCTGATTTTGACATTGAATTTTGTCCACATTGTGGAAGAGAGATTAACTACATGGCAAATACTTGCTCTGAATGCGGAGAGGACTTGCCTTTGGGTGCTTCCTACTGCCCAAATTGTGGAGAAGAAGTTGATGATTGTTGTACTGAATGTGGAGAGACAATCACAAAAGAGGACGTTGACAAGTACAATCAACTATCCCAGGAGGAGAAAGCAGCCCTACGAAAAGCCTATATGCAGAAGCTATTAGAGAAAAAGGCAAATTATAAGGCGTTGATAAAAGATTTAAAGGAGAAAAGAAGAATGCATCAAGAGCAACACAAAATCAATAAAGCTCAAGATGAAGTAATAATCAATGAAATCACAGACTGTATCAAATCACAAGTCTCATTTGATTGCAAACTGAGTGCCTCGCTGACTCTTACCTTTATAGAGATAAAGGCTAAGATAGTCGATACTGGTTACACCGTCTCTGCAAAATTCTATCAAAAGGACAAAGCCACAGCCTTGCCCAAGTTTGTCGAGTCACTGATAGCGATACATGACATTGTTGGCAAATATTATTGATTAACTACATTTGCAGACAACAATCATTAAAACAATACGATAATGGAAAGAGAACAAATTGAGGAAATCATTGAGAAGTACCAGAGAAAGAGTTCCCAAGAACGTCGTTATGGTGCTGACAAGTGCAACTTTTTTGAGCAAGTAGCTGATTTCATCGAAGACAATATAGATGAGTACCTTGATGATAGCTATGAAACCGAAGACGAGATTCTCTTTAATGTGAAAGAAGTCTTCCTCGAATCTGACGATTTCTATGACGATGAAGATCTAATCAACAATATCTTCTGATTTCAGGTAATAATCAAACGTGTAATACTCAGTTGAAATGATTGATATAACAAAAGAAGAATTTGAAGAGTTTGCCAAGAAAGAATTTCCAGGGAGAGATTACAAATGGGAATATGATGGCAACTCAGGTTATTTTTATATCCAAGCTGGGACCGGCAAGTATTCTGCTGATGAATTACATTATGAGTTCATAGATGGCAGAGTTCGTCTTCATATTGAAGGAGATAATTATTGGTGGCTTCGCCAGGAACTTTATAACCGTTTGTCGAGCCATAAGGAACTACAGGGAGCCGTTTGGAATAAAAGACAAAACTGTCAATGGATTCTGATACCACAAAAAAAAGATATTTTTGATATGTTTCTTCGAATAAGAGATATTGTGCAACCTGAGATAATAAAACTTGAGCAAGGGTCTTCATCAAATGATGTGGATTATAGCCAAAAGGACATCAATAAGGTTCTCAAACTAAATTTGAATATTCCAGATTACCAACGCATTTATTGTTGGGAGGAAAACCAAGTCATAACACTTTTAAATGATATTGAGAGCATCACAACCAGTCGTTATTATTTAGGGAATATAATCCTTTGTGAGAACGAAGGAAAATTAGATATCGTTGACGGGCAACAACGACTAGTAACATTGGCCATTATACGG
>JAEEGK010000332.1_pt1 | contig 118518 bp, 109 predicted proteins | sample 8958771 | NCBI WGS metagenome assembly JAEEGK01 (sample SAMN16246547, study PRJNA631951) | gut metagenome | biome: gut microbiome; feature: rumen; material: SC-attached | host: Bos | place: Iran: Karaj | collected 2018-10 | reverse complement strand
TTTAGATTATTTCGCAATAGTTCAAAGTAGCTTCAGTTCAGTTAATACTTTGAATATAATTCTTAGCGCGTGGTATAAAAAATACAAATATAACGTTATTAAAAGTTCTTGTATGGCACTTTTGTCAACAGAGCAGTTTGAAGCTATAGATTGGAAAATATAGTATAAGAGTTTATGAATAAAACGCGGAAAATTAAGGGAATAATAGGAAATATACTTGCTGAGGAAGGTTTTAAATATATATGTTGCGAAAGTCAAAGAAAAGCTTGAAGAATTAAAGAAGAGAATTGAGTAGGGAGTAGAGTATGAGTAAAACTTATAAAAATCTTCTTGCAATCTCTGGGGGGTTATTGGCTACATATTTGCTTGCACAGGGGATTCTTAATGTATGTGGTCTGCAGTTTAGAGCAATGATTAATGTTTGGTGGCTGGGAATTACATTTATTTTATTTATAATCGGAGTGATTCAGCAATGTATTGTTAGAAAGAATAATAAGAAGTATGAGCATTTGGAAGATATATATGAATATACGCAAGGAAAGTTCACGACTGAAGATCTAACTTTGGCAGATCCTTGAATGCTTTAGATCTTAATAAATGTTGTTAAACGCAATGAGAAATGGGAGGTGGAGTACATGACACTTCTGATGAGAGATAGAGAGTGAAATTAAGACAGAAGAAAAGGATATACCCATGAGGCCAGCAGCTCTTACGAATATGCCACTTATAGATGAAAAACTCGGTAATATAGCAGTGAATTTCTGGGATCTAACATGGAATGACGATAACAGATATCTTCCTTATGAGACCAGTCAAGGGTGATGATTATCCGGTTATGAAAAAAGAGTGTATAAAGAATAACTCAGACGTTGATTGGAGGAAACAATAGATAGAATCATTGAAAAGAAAGGCCTGCGGGAAATCCGCAGGCCCATTTTAACATTATCCTTCGATGAGTATCTGTTTCTTTTCGGGAAGCTTCTCTTTGTCCTTCTTAGGAATGGTGAGATTCAAAACTCCATGCTTGAAGCTTGCCTTGATATCTTCTTCGGTGATGTTCTCGCCGACATAGAAGCTTCTCTGCATTGATCCGGAATAACGCTCCTGCCTGATAAGTTTGCCCTTCTTATCCTTTTCGTCCTTATCCAGACCTTTGTTTGCACTGACAATGAGATATCCATTGTTCAGCTCCAGACCAATCTCTTCTTTCTTGAAGCCGGGCAGGTCGATATCTACTTCGTAGTGATCGTCATGCTCATGAATATCGGTCTTCATCATCCTGTCGGCGTGTCTGCCATACAGCTTTCTTTCGGTTCTGTCCAGATCTCTGAAATCCGGGAATGCGAACCAGTCGTCAAATAAATCTTCTCCAAAAATACTAGGTCTTAACATAATGCTTACCTCCTTTTCACTCAATACTGTTAATAGCTACTGAGCAAGGGGAAGGAGGGATTAGATCATTGGAACATCCCGTTCTTTTGGTCTTCTCTGTTCCTCTGTTCGATTATGTTATACCACTAAGATTAGCACTCGTCAAGGGAGAGTGCTAACAATATTTGTGAAATATTTGTAAACTGTCTATGCCGTGTGAGCAGAATGCACATATACATGGCTATAGGAAATTCTTTAAAAATGTCCTTTGAATCATGTATTGAAACAGATGGTTTTATATCCGGCGAAATATTTTGCGCTTACGAAAAGAGTGCTGAGGGCAGATTGCGCTTGTTGATGTAAAAGACTTTTGCTCCCTAACTACATTTTTTCATAGTTAGGGAGCAAAAATAATTTGCCTATTAGGTCATTTCTTCTTCAAAGAATTTATCAAGCTTTTTAATAGCTTCACGAATTCTGTTCACCTGACCTTCTGCATTATCTCTTGAGCCTAGATTATATGCGATATGCATGAATATGTTGCGAAGATCGTCCTTTGCTTCATCAGAGTAGCAGACATAAAAATTGCTCATATTCCAAATTCCTCAGCAAGCATGCGATCAACATCTTCAACAGAGTGGGTGCGGCCATTCTTGATGGAATCCACACCTTTTTGAAGCTCTGCATCAAACTCAGCTTTGGTAATGGCTGGTATCGCGGAAGCTGTGGGGCCTGGGGACTTAAGAACCAGTACGGCATAAGGACCAAGATTCTGGCACAGCTTGAGTTGACCTATACAAATGGTGTAAAGAACGTGATCGTAACAGATGATAGCTGGGACTGGTGCAACGACGGTACTGATCACAGCTCTGGAGAATTATGGATGGAGACTGGGAACAGGCTTTTTGTCATCACCACTGATCCTGTTTGTACTTGCTGAGTATGATATTGATTCAGCCTATAAGCTCCTAGAGAACAAGGAGATTCCCGGATGGCTCTCCATGCCAAAAAAAGGCGCTACGACCATCTGGGAGAACTGGTCAGGACCATTCAACACTCAGGGAGCAGGTCTCGGATCTTTGAACCATTACTCCAAAGGTGCTGTCTGCGAGTGGCTCTTTAAGTCCATGTGTGGAATAAATGTTGATGGTGAAAACCGCTTTGTAATCTCACCAAGACCCGGAGAGCATTTTTTTGAGGAATGAGTGGCAGGAGCCTATGTGTGTGCTAGGGGGTGAATATAAAATGAAATCCAGTGCTGCCATGTGAATATCATTGTCCGGATGGAGAGCCTCATTACGTTAATGGGGAGTTATTTGTATATCCAAGTTAAGTCTGAAGAGGTACTTCCTGCTTATCAGGCATGCCAAGTGAAAAATGCGTACATAAATAACGACAGGCCTGTTTACAGTCTTTTCCTGTACTCTCTAGGCGAGCAGCCGTATTTCTCGGAGAACTTCTTATAGAAGTAGGCGCTGTTTTCATAGCCAATCTTCTCTATGATCTTCTCGGTGGTGAGAGTGGTGTTCTCCAGATAATATGCTGCCTGCTGGAGCTTTCTTGTCTGAAGGAGCTGCTTGAAGTTGCTGCCTGTGTGGCTCTTTAAGAGGCGGCTAAGGTAAGCGGTGGAGTAACCGGTTTTCTCGGCAAGTTCCTCGAGTGTGCCATCCTTGTAATTGTGGTCGATGTACTCCAGGGCACTTATGGTGACGGCCTGACCCTTGGAAGCCATGTCCTTTAATGTGTCTGAGGAGAGGGCAGAGAGGTTCATGAGAAGCAGGTCCATGGTTGTGTTGACTATCTGGTTCATTCCGCCGCGGCCCAAGGTCAGTGTCCAGATGATATTTTCAAGAAGGTTTTCCACGGCTATCATCCCCTTTGTGTGATAGAGGAGATAGTCGCTGTTTCTCTTTTTCTCAGAGAGAGAAGAGATGATGAAGCTCCTGAGCACATTTTCCCTGTCATAGGAAATATCGCTACGGGAAAAGAACTCCGGGAGGATTATCAGGTTCACCGCAATATCTTCCTGACTGCAGGGCATGAGCTCATGCCTTGCGTGGCGGTTCATAAGCAGGATATCCCCCTCAGACAGAAACAATGTATCTCCATCCACTATCTTCGTGGTCAGATTCCCCTTAAGCATTACCAGCATCTCTATGTAGTTGTGCCGATGCACAGGAAAATAGGCAAATCTCGTGTGGGGGCGAAGTGCGATGAGCTTGCCCTTTTCAAGGAGCTTTGCACTGTCGATGACGAATTCGTCCTCGGAGGTGTAGAGCTCTTTTGATATGTCATTTTTGCCGGCGATCAGCTGCTCCTCCTCGGGAGTTAGCCTGCTGATCATGTCCAGGATTTCTTTTCGCATGTTCTGTACCCTTTTAATGATCCTGCTTTCATTCTTAGATTACGGATTATTCTGTTTTGGACTGTTTCGAGAGTGGAATTCATGATGTCAAATAAGGTCCCTTTTTTAATTGGATTTCGTTCTAGAATAACACCCTTTTGTCCCATATTATAGCATTATAACTTATAAATGTATTGAGGTTTCGATATGGATAAATATTATCTTGCAATTGACATTGGTGCATCAAGCGGGCGCCTCATAATGGGATGGATTGATGGCGGCTCTATGAAGCTCGAGGAGATGCACAGATTTGACAATCATCAGCTTCAGAAAAACGGCCAACTTGTGTGGGATTTAGACAATCTCATTGAAGGCATTACAGAGGGGCTTAAGATCTGCAAGACAAGGGACATGATACCCACTGTCCTTGGGATCGACACCTGGGGAGTCGACTATGTGCTCCTTGATAGAGACGGCAACATGATCGGCGATGCCATTGCTTACAGAGACCTGCGCACCGAGGGCATGGACGCGGAAGTTAAGAGGTTCATCGATGAAAAAGAGCTCTATGAGAGGACCGGGATACAGAAACAGCTCTTTAACACCATTTACCAGCTTATGGCCCTCAAAAAGGAAAATCCCGAACAGCTTGATAAGGCTGACAGCCTTCTGATGATACCTGATTATCTGGGATTTAAGCTCACAGGAGTCAAAAAACAGGAGTACACCAACGCAACAACGACCAATCTTGTTAATGCAGCGGATAAGACCTGGGATATGGAGATAATAAGAAGACTTAGTCTTCCGGAGAAGCTCTTTAAGGAGCTGTCAATGCCCGGCACGGTACTTGGAGAATTCACCAAAGATATACAGCAGAAGGTCGGCTTTAACTGCAAAGTGGTCATGCCTGCCACTCATGATACCGGATCAGCTTTCCTTGCCGTTCCCGCCAGATCTGATTCATCGGTATTCTTATCAAGCGGCACCTGGAGCCTTTTAGGACTTGAGAACAAAGAGCCCATCACCACAATGGAGGCGCAGAAACAGAACATCACCAACGAGGGCGGCGCGTGGTACAGATACAGATTCCTCAAGAACATCATGGGACTTTGGATTATCCAGTCCATAAGAAGAGAGCTCAACGGAACCGAGTACGTCGAAGGGCGAAAGAGCAGATACGCTGACGGCAGATCTTACAGCTTCCCGGACCTCATAGAGGAATCAAGAAAGTGTGAGGACTTCGCGGTAGATATAGATGTGAACGACGACGCCTTTCTTTCTCCTGAGAGCATGATAGATGCCATCAAGGAGCACTGCGCAAAAAGCGGCCAACCTGTTCCCGAGACCGTTGGGGAGATCATGCAGTGCGTTTACAGAGGCCTTTCAAGGTGCTATGCAGACACGGTTAAAGAGATCTCTGCAATAACAGGTAAAGAGATTATCGGTGTAAACATCATCGGCGGTGGCTGCCAGGATGCTTACCTCAACGAGCTTACTGCAAGGACTACAGGCCTTACCGTATATGCAGGACCAATAGAGGGGACCGCAATCGGCAATCTGGTTGTCCAGATGATAGAAGAAGGGGAATTTGATGACCTTCAGGCAGCCAGAGACGTGATATTTAGGAGCTTTGAGATTAAAGAGTTCAAGCCTTAAGTATTACAGATACGTCAGAGCAGGATATACGGCATAGAGCAGCAAATAGAACTAAAAGCAACAAATCAGACATAACAGTAAAAAGACTGTCAACAAAAAGACTTACAACAAAAGTATGGAGGAAAACAATGAGTTACGCACAGGCAAAAGAAAAATATGCAGCACTTGGAATCGACACAGAAAAGGCAATTGAAAAGCTCAAAGAAGCTGAGATAGCCCTTCACTGCTGGCAGGGGGATGATGTAAGAGGATTTGATACAGATCCCAATAAGCCCCTTACAGGCGGTATCCAGACTACAGGTAACTACCCCGGAAGGGCAAGAACTCCCGAGGAGCTCATGGCTGACATCGATGAGGTATTAAAGCTCATTCCCGGCAGAGCCAAGATAAACCTTCACGCCAGCTATGCGATTTTTGATGATGAGAACGGCGGATGGGTAGACAGAGACAAGCTTGAGCCCAAGCACTTCAAAAAGTGGGTGGACTTCTGCAAGGAGAGAAAGCTTGGATGCGACTTTAACCCCACTTTCTTCTCACATCCCAAATGCGATCCCTTAACTCTTTCTTCTCCCGATGAGGAAACCAGAAAGTTCTGGATCGAGCACGGCAAGGCATGCATCAGGATATCCAATTACCTTGCAGCGGAACTGGGCGAAACCTGTGTAATGAACATCTGGACAGGTGACGGCTTCAAGGATATACCTGCTGACAGAAAAGGGCCCAGGGACAGATACAAGGATGCCATCGAGCAGATCCTTTCTGAGCCCTTTGACTTTAATAAGGTTAAGCCCTGCGTTGAGTCCAAGGTATTCGGAATCGGAGTTGAGTCCTACACAGTAGGAAGCGCAGAATTCACACTTTCTTTTGCGGCAACACACTCAGACAAGTGCATCCCTCTTATGGACAACGGCCACTACCATCCAACTGAGGTTGTAAGCGACAAGATCCCCGCACTTTTGTCATTCTATCCCAACATCGCCCTTCACATCACAAGGCCTGTACGCTGGGATTCAGACCACGTTGTGCTCTTTGATGATGAGACAAAAGAAATCGCAAAAGAGATCGTTCGCTGCGGAGGACTTGAGGGCAGAGTATTCATGGCTCTTGACTATTTTGATGCCTCGATCAACAGGATAGGCGCATGGGCTACAGGTTTCAGGAACACTCAGAAAGCTCTTTTGAACGCCCTTCTCACACCTCATGAGGAGCTAAAAAAACTCCAGGATACATCAAACTTCACAAAGCTCATGGTAATGCAGGAAGAGCTCAAGACCATGCCTTTCGGTGATGTATGGAACGAGTACTGCACAAGGTGCGGAGCGCCCGAAGACGGCAAGTGGTTTGAGGAAGTTGAGAGATACGAGAAGGACGTTCTTTCCAAGAGAAACTGATATAGCTGGAATATATGATTCAGGTGCCGGAAGGTACATCGACACAGCATGATTTAAAAGAGGAGATTTGACAAATTATGAAAATTTTAGATGCAGATTTTACACAGGGCTTTATACGTATGGCTAATGACGGCTGGGAACAGGGCTGGCATGAGAGAAACGGCGGCAACCTCTCCTACAGAATGAAGCCGGAAGAAGTAGAGCTGGTAAAAGAGGAGTTCACTGAGGGCGAGTGGAAGGAGATCGGAACCACCGTTCCCAACCTTGCAGGAGAGTTCTTCATGGTGACCGGATCCGGCAAATTCTTCAGGAACGTGATCATCAAGCCTGCAGAGAGCTTCGGATTAATCGAGATCGACGAAAAGGGTGAGAACTACCGCATCATGTGGGGACTATTGGGCGGTGCAAGACCTACCTCTGAGCTTCCTTCCCATCTTATGAACCACGAAGTTAAAAAGCGTGTGACAGGCGGAAAGTATAGAGTTATCTATCACGCTCACACAACCAACACCATTGCCCTCACATTTGTGCTGCCCCTCACTGATGAGGCCTTCACAAGAGAGCTTTGGGAGATGGCAACCGAGTGTCCCGTTGTATTCCCTGACGGAATCGGCGTAGTGCCCTGGATGGTTCCCGGCGGAAGAGAAATCGCTGTTGAGACCAGCAAGCTCATGGAGAAGTATGATGTGGCAATCTGGGCTCACCACGGTATGTTCGCAGCAGGAGAGGACTTTGACCTCACTTTCGGCCTCATGCACACAGTCGAGAAGTCCGCAGAGATCCTGGTCAAGACTCTTTCCATGACCAATGCCAAGAGACAGACCATAACCCCTGATGACTTCAGACATCTGGCCAAGGACTTCAATGTGAGTCTACCTGAAAGATTCCTGTTCGAGAAATAAACTGAGTGACGTGTGGTTTTTTGGGTTTTGCTGACATGTCTTATAGAAAAATGCTTTTTAACATGCTTGCTACATCATTTCAATTTTTATATAGGCACTATCCACCATTTCCTCAAAATCAATTTGGAAACGTTTCATGCCAAATAGAATAAGTAAACCTAGGAGGGGGAGTCACACCCAGATTTTTACATAGGACAGTTATTTCGAAAGAGATAGCTGTCTTTTTTACACATGATATAGTCAATACTGTATAATTGAATTTGCTTGATAGAAATATTTGGAGGCGAGATATGAGCAACCTTATTAAAATTGATAATGAATATAAAGACTGGATTACAGAAGTATCAAAACGTTTCAGACAGACTCAGCTAAAAGCTGCTGTGAAAACTAATAGTGATATGCTCAGGTTCTATTGGTCTCTTGGTAGGGATATTGTTGGATTGAGCGAAAAAAATAATTATGGATCTGGCTTTTATAAAACTATTAGTGAAGATTTGAAAGATATTTTCCCCGATATCAAATCGTTTTCACCTACAAATCTTAAATATATGAGATATTTTTATGAGATGTATCCGGAAGTTTCAAATCGTCAACTGGCTGTTGACGATTTTGAAGATGCAGAGAATTGTCAACAACTTGTTGACGATTTGGGGCAGAGTATAATTTTTCTTATACCATGGGGACACCATGTACAGATACTTGGAAAATGTAAAAACAATCCCCAGAAGGCACTGTTCTATGTGAAGAAAACATTGGAAAACAATTGGTCAAGGGATGTTCTTTTGAACTTCCTTGATACTGATCTGTATGAGAGACAAGGTAAGGCGGTAACAAATTTTGCATTAACATTACCGGCAGAGCAGAGTGATCTTGCGCAGGCTATGACGAAGGATCCATATAGATTTGATTTCTTAACATTGAGAGAAAAGTATGATGAGAAAGAGCTTAAGGATGCGCTTATAAACAAGGCTGAGAAGTTCCTTATGGAACTTGGTACAGGCTTTGCATATATGGGTCGAGAAGTCAGGATTGAAGTAGGTGATACTGAGAAGTTTATTGATATGCTCTTTTACAACACAAAGCGACACTGCTATGTAGTTTTGGAAGTGAAAACGGGCAAGTTTGATTCTTCATATGCTGGACAGCTTGGCACATATGTTGTAGCAGTAAATCACCAGATTAAGTCAGAAGAAGATAATCCAACTGTTGGCTTGTTGATATGTAAAGATCTTGACAAAGTAGAGGCTCAATATGCGTTGGAATCAAGTAGCCAACCTATTGGCGTATCCAGTTACGAATTATCAAAGTTGATTCCAGAAGAATTTAAAGGAAGTATGCCAACGATTGAAGAAATTGAAGCAGAGTTTGGAAATATTGATTGAGCTTAGGATTAGACAAACATCATTTAAGAACCCATATTATTTATGACTCCGTCCACTAGGTCCATTCCCTAGGTTCATTACCGCATGTTTTTACAAATCCGTCCTGACATGGTAATATATATTCGCTGTGTCAGGACTATTTTTATGTCATAATAGATAAATGGTGCCCGGCGTGGTACTCGGTACAATAAGCTGAGATAACAAATGGCTTAAATAAAGCATTTTTAAAAGGAGATACATAAAAAATGAAACTAGGAATCGTGGGACTTCCGAACGTCGGAAAGAGTACACTCTTTAATTCACTTACAAATGCAGGAGCGCTTGCTGCGAACTATCCGTTTGCTACGATTGACCCTAATGTGGGCGTTGTTGCTGTTCCGGATAACAGACTTAAGCAGCTCGGTGATCTTTATCATTCAAAGAAGGTTACGCCTGCAACTATAGAATTCGTTGATATTGCAGGACTTGTTAAGGGTGCATCTAAGGGTGAGGGACTCGGAAACCAGTTCCTTGCAAATATACGTGAGACAGATGCTATTGTACACGTTGTAAGATGTTTTGAAGATCCTAACGTTGTTCACGTTGACGGAAGTGTTGATCCCACACGTGATATAGAGACAATTAACTTAGAGCTTGTATTTGCCGATCTTGAAGTTCTTGAGCGCAGAATCGCTAAGACTGCAAAGACAGCAAGAATGGATAAGACCGCAGCCAAAGAGCTCGAGACATTAAATAAGATAAAAGAGGTTCTTGAAGCTGACAAGATGGCTAGAGAACTTGAATTTGAAGATCCGGAAGAGCTTGCTTTTGTAAACAGTCTTGATCTTCTTACATGGAAGCCTGTTATCTACGCTGCAAATGTAAAGGATGAAGATCTCGCCGATGACGGTGCTTCAAATCAGTATGTTGCGGCTGTAAGAGAGCTTGCATCAAAGTCACACAGCGAAGTGTTTGTTATCAGTGCTCAGATTGAGGCTGAGATCTCAGAGCTTGATGAGGGTGAGAAGGCAGAGTTCCTTGAGAGCATGGGACTTACAGAGTCGGGACTTGATAAGCTCATCGCTGCAAGTTACAAGACACTTGGTCTTATGAGCTTCCTTACATCAGGTGAAGATGAGACAAGAGCTTGGACAATCAAGATCGGAACAAAGGCTCCTCAGGCAGCAGGTAAGATCCATACTGACTTTGAGAGAGGCTTTATCAAGGCGGAAGTTATCAATTATCAGGATCTTCTTCGCGAAGGCTCTATTGCGGCAGCAAAAGAGAAGGGACTTGTGCGTATGGAAGGAAAAGAGTACGTAGTCCAGGATGGAGATGTGATTCTGTTCAGATTTAATGTTTAATAGGGAGGAGCAATATGACTGCTGGCGATATGGGGAAAATGGACATTGCTTTTCCTAACCTGAATATTTATCTGAGTAATGTCCCCAAGAGCTTTGAAGTTTTCGGATTTACAATTGCACTCTATGGAGTAATTATAGGAATGGGCTTTTTGCTGGCTCTTTTCCTTATAGCGAAGGTTGCCAAGAAAACTGATCAGGATCCTGATATTTACTGGGATCTTGCGGTCTATGTAATTATCTTTTCCATAATAGGAGCGAGATTATATTATGTAATTTTCTCCTGGGATAGCTACAAGGACGATCTTCTGAGCATTCTTGCGATAAGAAACGGCGGACTTGCTATTTATGGCGGTGTTATTGCCGGGTTCACTACGATCTATATCTTTTCAAGAGTTAAGAAGTGCAAGTTTTTGAGACTTGCAGATACGGTTATGCCGGGGCTTCTTTTGGGACAGGCAATCGGAAGATGGGGTAACTTCACTAACAGAGAGGTTTTTGGTGAGTATACCAATGGGCTTCTTGCGATGAGACTTCCTGTTGAGATGGTCAGAGGCAGTGATATATCCGATCTTATGATACAGCACATGGATGGCGCCAATTATATTCAGGTTGCGCCGACGTTTCTTTATGAAAGTTTGTGGAATCTTGGGCTTCTTGCGATAGTGCTTCTTTATACAAAGCACAAGAAGTTTGACGGTGAGATCGTTTTGCTTTATCTTGGCGGATACGGAATCGGAAGAACCTGGATTGAGTATGTGAGAACGGATCAGCTCTATGTGACGGGGACTCATATACCGGTATCAATGCTGATCGGCGCATGCTGCTTTGTGTTTGCTGTTATTGCAGAGGTGATCACACGCGTGAGACTGTCTAAAGTGACGGCAACAGGCACAGATACGGCAGATGAAAAAGATTCGGAAGAAAAAGAAACGAAAGAGAAATCTGAGACCGGATCGGAAATTGAAACAAAAGAGATTTCTGAAAAAGAGTCGGAGGATGAATCAAAAACAGAATAAAGTATATATAATTAGCTTAAAAGCGATTAAGAAGAGTCTCGAAAGAGGCTCTTTTTTGTGCTTAAAAACTGCTTTACCGGCGCCATATCTAAGCTAATACTTTAGCAAAATTTTACGTTTTTAAGGTTGTTTAATGATTAATTTTGTTTTATAATGACTTCAGGTGGTAAAAAGTGTTAAAAAGTGGTTGAAAGTGGGAGATAAGTGGGAACAGCATTTAAAGGTGAATACAGCCATTCCATCGATGCTAAGGGAAGGCTCATAATTCCTGCTAAATTCCGTGAGCTTCTTGGTGAACAATTCGTGGTTACTAAGGGGTTTGACGGCTGTCTTTTCGTATTCGCCGAAGAAGGCTGGGAACAATTTGAAGCAAAACTCCAATCACTTCCTATGGATAAACCTGAAGCCAGAATGTTGGGACGTTTCTTTATCGCCGGCGCCATTGACGCAGAGCTTGATAAGCAGGGTAGAATACTTCTTCCCTCAAATCTCTTGCAACACGCCAAGATTGAGAAGGAAGCGATAATTGCCGGAGTCGGAAACAGAGCCGAGATCTGGAGTAAGGCTGAATGGGAGAAGGCCAGCACGTTTGATGATATCAATTCAATTGCGGCCAAGATGAGCGAATATGGCTTAAGTATCTAAGGAAAACACATGGAATTTAATCACTATTCCGTACTTCTTGAGGAAGTACTTGAAAATCTGAATATTAAACCCGATGGAATATATCTGGACGGAACTCTTGGGGGAGCCGGACATTCTTTTCACATCGCTGAGAAGCTTACTGAGGGTGGACATCTTTACGGAACGGATCAGGACGAGGACGCAATCAACGCGGCGACTGAGAGGCTTGAACCGTTTGCGGACAGAGTCACTGTCATTAGGGATAATTATGAGAATGCAGTGAAGAGATTAAGAGAGCTTGGCGTAACCGGAGTTGACGGAATATTACTCGATCTCGGAGTGTCTTCATACCAGCTTGACAATGCCGAGAGAGGTTTTACTTACAAAGAGGATGTTCCTCTTGATATGAGAATGGATCAGAGACAGGAACTTACAGCAAGGGACATTGTCAATGACTATTCTGAAACAGAGATATTTCATATTATAAGAGATTTTGGCGAGGACAAGTTCGCTAAGAATATAGCAAAGCACATTTGTATTGAGCGTGAGAAGAGCCCCATAGAGACAACCTTCAGACTCAACGAGATCATCAAGGCAGCCATCCCTGCCAAGATGAGAGAGAAAGGTGGTCACCCGTCAAAGAGGACTTATCAGGCAATACGAATTGCTTTGAACAGAGAACTTGATGTTTTATCAGGTTCTTTGGATGGATTCATAGACTTTTTGAATCCCGGGGGGAGACTTTGTGTTATCACTTTCCATTCATTGGAAGACAGGATAACCAAGAATAATTTCAGAACAAACGAGAGACCTTGCACATGTCCTCCGGATTTCCCGGTTTGCGTTTGCGGAAAGGTCTCGAAAGGCAAAGTAATAACAAGAAAGCCCATACTCCCAAGTGAGAGAGAGCTTTCGGAAAACAAGAGGTCACAGAGCGCCAAACTCAGAGTGTTTGAGAAAGCTTTGTGACAGCGAAGCATCTAAACTATGAGGAAGGAGAATGAATATGGCTAACGCATACATCCATGGCAGCACAGTCAGACGAATATATGAACCTGATCAAGTGCGTAGAAGAATCCATGTTCAGGAACCTTTAAGAAGACATAAAAAGCGTCATCATATGAGCTTAGGTTATTTGCTGTTCTTATCATTTGCTATGCTTGTAATGGTAGGAACCTTAGCTTTTTATATTTCGCTTCAGTCAAGAGTCACAACCAGTATGAAAAATATATCCAAGCTCGAAAGCCAGCTTAATCAGCTAAAACAGGATAATGATGAAGCGTACAACAGAGCAAACGGAAATGTCAATCTTGATGAGATAAAGAAGATTGCAATTCAGCAATATGGAATGACTTATGCTTCTGAAGGTCAGATAGTTACGTATTCCGACGGGGGCGGTGAAGATTATGTGAGACAGCTCGCGCCTATACCGCAGACACCAAATAAGTAATAAGGAATATTTTGCTATGAAAACAGTAAAAGAGAAAGCAAAACAGAAATTTACAATAGGAATGAAGAAAAAGCTGGTAGTACTTTTTGTGTTGGTACTACTGGCTTTCGTTGGATTAGGAGCCCGGCTCATAGCCATCACTAAGAATAACGGTGAAGAGTATGAGAAAAAAGTTCTTTCACAGCAACGATATGACTCAAAAACAATTCCTTTTAAAAGAGGAAAGATCCTTGATTGTAAGAATTCTGTTCTGGCATACAGCGAGAAAGTCTACAATGTAATACTCGATTCGACGGCTTTTTTAAGAGATGATTCAAAGTACGTGGAGCCTACGCTCAGTGCTCTTAAAAAGTATTTCGGAGATAAGATCGACACTGCGAAGTTACAGACTTATGCAAAAGATAATCCGACTTCCAGATATTACATTCTTGCCAAAAAACTTTCATATGATGAGATCAGAGGATTCCAGGAACTTATTACTCCCGGAAATGATAATTATAATTCCGATGTCCAGGGAATCTGGTTTGAAGATGATTATATAAGGAAGTATCCCAACAATACTCTTGCAAGTGACGTTATCGGTTTTACCAACAAAAAAGAGAATGAGGGAATGTACGGTCTTGAGGAGTATTACAATGATGTACTTAACGGAACCGTAGGAAGAGAGTACGGCTATCTCGATGATGATCTTAAACTTGAGAGAACAACAATCCCTGCTGAAGACGGAAACGATATTGTTACTACCATAGATGCTCATCTTCAGGAAATAGTAGAGAAGTATCTTAATGTATATAATGATGAGTTCAAGAATAACACACATGCCGGAAACGGTGCGGACAACGTGGGATGCATAATGATGAATGTCCACACGGGTGAGATTCTTGCAATGGCAAGTTATCCGAATTTTGATCTCAATAATCCGTGGGATACATCCAAACTTGTGGGAATGCCTGAGTTCATTTCCAAAAAAGAAGATGTAACGGATGAACAGGGGAATGTCATTAAGACTATTGTAAAAGTCGAAAAGGCAAAAGATGAAAAGGGCAATACCGTTTATATTTCGCAGGATCAGGTTGACGAGTTCAACAGCAGTGATGATGCGGAAATAAACGAACTTAAGATGCTCAATCTGAAAGCACTTTGGAAAAACTTTTGCGTATCGGATACATATGAGCCCGGTTCAGTATCTAAGCCGTTTACTGTTGCTATTGGAATCGAAAGCGGAACTATTACGGGAAATGAGTCATATGATTGTCCCGGTTACTATGAAGTCGGCGGACACAAGATTCACTGCCATAACAAAAACGGTGACGGAACACTTACAGTAGCTGAGTCCATTGAGAGATCCTGTAACGTTGCAATGATGAAGATTTCTCATGCAATAGGTATTCAGACTTTTTCAAAACTTCAGAGAAACTTTGGATTTGGACTTAAGACTAATATCGATCTTGCAGGTGAGTCAAGAACGGATACCCTGGTTAAAAGAGCCGGTGGAGATGACGGACTTACACCTACCGATCTGGCAACATACTCTTTTGGACAGAGTTATAACTGTACGATGATAGAGATGATAACTGCTTTCAGTTCGTTGGTAAATGGTGGATATCTTTATGAACCTCATGTTGTAAAGAAAATCGTTTCAAGCAGCGGCTCAACAATCAAGAATATTGAACCAAGGTTGCTCAGGCAGACTATTTCGGAATCTACTTCCAAGAAAATCGTGGAGTATTGTAACACGGTTGTAACAGGAGAACACGGTACAGGTAAAACGGCAAGACCGGTTGGATTTATGATCGGTGGTAAGACAGGAACAGCTGAGACGGTTCCGCGTAACAAGAGAGATTACGTAGTTTCTTTTATGGGATACGCGCCTGCGGACAATCCTGAGATCGCAATCTATGTTGTTGTAGACAGACCTAACTATCCTGTTCAGGATGATGCTAAGAGAGCAACTTATATCGTGCATAATGTTCTTACTGAGGCTCTTCCTTATCTAAACTATCCTATGACAGAACCGATAAGTGAAAAAGAGCAGAAAGAGCTCGATGAGTTCAAAGAGAAATATGACATTATTTCAGTAGAGCCTGTTGTAGAAGCGGCTACTGAAGCAAGCTCAGAGGTACAGGAAGAAGACTCTGAAGCAAATAAAGAAAAAACTGACGAAAAAGATGATAAGCCCAAATTGGATTGGGAATCATTTGACGTTGATCCTGCGACGGGGTATTATATTAACCCGAATACAGGTCATCTTTACGATCCTGATACCGGACATGAATTTGGCGCCGGAACCATGGATGAACTGGAAGGTGACGATGATTCGGCCGAGAGCAGCAGTAATAATTAATTTTTTAAAAGTAGTGGGGGTGTACACGTGAATGATTACATTGTAAGAACATTGATACCGGTATGCACATCATGCCTTATAGCGGTGCTTGCCGGACCTAAGATAATATCAATGCTTAAGAAACTGAAAGCGGGACAGACTGAGAGAGTTGAGGGGCTCGAGTCTCACCAGAAGAAGACAGGAACGCCGACAATGGGAGGCATTATCTTTTTACTTCCCTTCTTTATTATAGGTGTTTGCTATGCGGCATTTCATAAGGAAGTAATACCTGTTCTTATTCTTACATTCGGTTTCGGTGTTATCGGATTTATCGATGATTACATCAAGGTGGTAAAAAAACACAATCTGGGACTTAGAGCCTGGCAGAAATTCTTGGGACAGCTCATTATCGCAGTGATTTTTTCGATTTATGTTGAAAATTTCACCGACATGACGCTTGCTATGAGATTTCCTTTTTTGGATACCACTGTTGATTTTGGAATAATGAATATTCCTATCTTGTGTTTCATAGCACTTGGAACTGCTAACGGAACTAACTTTACGGACGGAGTTGACGGACTTTGTGCATCGGTAACGGCTGTTGTTGCTGGATTTTTTGCATTGGCAGCCATGCATTACGGTTCTACCGGAGCAGAGGTTATGGCAGCATCTATGCTTGGCGGACTTCTCGGATATCTTGTATTCAACGTATATCCCGGAAAAGTCATGATGGGAGATACTGGTTCGCTTGCTATCGGCGGATTTGTTGCAGCAATAGCTTATGTTATGAATATGCCTCTTTTCATTGTGATCGTAGGATTTATCTATTTTGTTGAAGTAATTTCAGTTATCATGCAGGTTACTTATTTTAAGCTTACTAACGGAAAAAGAATCTTCAGAATGGCTCCAATCCATCATCATTTTGAAAAAGGCGGATGGTCTGAAACAAAGGTAGTTAATGTATTTACAACGGTAACAATTATTTTATGCCTTATAGCATATGCAGGTTTATAACAGAGGTTGAGAGATATGAAAGCTAGTGATATCAGTGGAAAAAAAGTTCTTGTGATCGGTACGGGATTGTCGGGAGTGGGTTCTGTGAGACTCCTTCACCAGGTTGGTGCGGTTCCCGTAATGCTTGAAGAGAATACCAAGGTTACAAGAGAAGATATTGTAAAGAAACTTAATGATGAAGATAAGGACAATACGGAGATTATTATCGGAGAGATTTCAGATGAGGTACTGGATGAGCTTGCGCTTGTTGTTCCAAGTCCTGCGGTTCCTCTTGATGCACCGACTGTTCTTCATATAAAAGAGAAGAATATTCCCATTTGGAGCGAGATCGAGCTTGCTTACAATTTTGCAAAGGGCAAGATCGTTGCCATTACGGGAACAAACGGAAAGACTACAACAACAACTCTTGTGGGCGAGATAATGAAGGCTTATTTTAAGAGCAGCTATGTTGTAGGAAATATCGGAGTATCTTATGCGGAGAGCGCACTTGAGATGACAGATGATTCCGTTACGGTCGGAGAGATCAGTTCTTTCCAGCTCGAGGCGGTTGATAATTTCCATGCGCAGGTTTCGGCTATTTTGAACATAACACCCGATCATTTGAACAGACATCATACAATGGAATGTTATGCTCAGATGAAGCAGAATATTACCAACAATCAGACCAAAGAGGATACTTGCGTACTTAACTATGACAATGAGTATACAAGGGCTTTTGAAGAAAAGTGCCCTGCTAAGGTGGTTTTCTTTTCCACATCGGAGAAACTTAAGGACGGATTCTATCTTGACGGTGAAGATATATATATGAGCATTTCGGGAGAAGCTGTCAAAGTCATGAATATTCATGATATGAATCTTGTCGGAATGTGTAACGTTGAGAATGTTATGGCTGCTATTGCGATGGCTGTTGCGATGGGAGTACCTTTTTCAACTATTCTCAGAGTTGTTCGCGATTTCAAGGCTGTTGAACATAGAATCGAGTTTGTTGCGACAAAGAACGGCGTAGACTATTACAACGATTCCAAGGGAACAAACCCTGATGCGGCAATTCAGGGAATTAAGGCTATGTGTAAGCCTACCATCCTCATCGGAGGCGGATATGATAAGGGAAGCGAGTATGACGAGTGGATAGAGAACTTCGGCGAAACTGTTAAGATGCTTGTTCTTATCGGACAGACCAGGGAAAAGATTGCTGAATGTGCTGAGAAACATGGATTTACCAAATATATATTCAAAGATACTTTTGAAGAGGCGCTTGAATATTGCAGCGCAAATGCACAGGAGGGAGAGGCGGTGCTTCTTTCACCTGCATGTGCAAGCTGGGATATGTTCCCGAACTACGAAACCAGGGGAAAGAAGTTCAAGGAATATGTCAACAAGCTTTAAAAAATACTACAATGAGGGGATGATTTGATATGGCAAGAGCCGGGGTAAGGGTATTAAGAAGGCAAAGAGAAGAAGTTTATATTGATTACAGTATGATATTCATAATACTTTTCCTGCTTGCTTTCGGACTCGTAATGATCTATTCGACAAGTACATATTGGGCTAATCTCAAGGTCGGAGGCGATTCGTCGTATTACTTCAGGCATCAGTTCGGCGCGGTGCTTGGTGGAATTGCAGCCATGATGTTTATGTCTTATTTTCCGTACGGGCTGCTAAGAAAGCTGTCGTTTCCTTTGTATGCAACTTCAGTTGTGCTACTTTTCCTGACTCCGATTATAGGAATCAAGCTTAACGGTGCCAAGAGATGGATTAAAATCCCGGGAATTGGTCTAACAATTCAGCCTGCGGAGATTGCCAAGATCGCTGTTATTGTATTTATGGCAAGTATTATCTTAAGACTCCAAAAGCTCCTTCTTACGCCGAAAGGATATGGCGTTGCGGTCGGATTTCCTGCTTTTCTTGCACTGCTTATCCGTGCATGTACAAAGAATCTTAGTTCGGCGATTATTGTTATGGCTATTGCCATTGTTATGCTTTTTGTGGCAACTCCCGGATATAAGAGATATGTTGTGGCAGCTCTGTCGGTGCTTGGTTTTGCAATAGTCTTGGTTCTTATAATTGTCAATGCCGGAAAAGGAGGCGGAGGCTTCCGTTCAGAACGAGTTCTGGCTTGGCTTGATCCCCAGGCACATGCGAGCGGTAAGGGATTCCAGACGCTTCAGGCTCTTTATGCCATTGGATCCGGCGGAACATTTGGAAAAGGTCTTGGTGAGAGTATGCAGAAGATGGGATTTATTCCCGAGGCGCAGAATGACATGATTTTTTCAATCATCTGTGAAGAACTTGGACTTTTCGGCGCGATCGCGGTAATGCTTATGTTCCTGCTTCTTATCTGGAGACTCATGATCATTGCGAATAATGCACCTGATATGTTTGGAGCACTTCTTGTTATCGGCGTTATGGCGCATATAGCTATTCAGGTTGTGCTTAATATCGCGGTTGTTACCAATACAATTCCCAATACCGGAATCACACTTCCTTTTATCAGTTACGGCGGTTCTGCTGTTATTACTCAGCTTGCCGAGCTTGGTGTGGCACTTAATGTGGGAAGAAATATAGGAAGATAGTTTGGATATGGCAAAAAAACGCAAAAAAAGAAAAAAACGTTCATATGCTGCCAAACCGGCTTACACGCCATTTATGAGATTAAAAGACTCCTTTATGTATAAACGGAGTCTTTATATTATTGTGTTCATTGTCGGCTTTACGGTCTTTGCGGCTATCGCAGGCGTTATATATATTGCTGACAATTACACGATCAAGAACGTTGATGTTCTTGGAAGCACGCATTATTCGACAGAAGAGATAGAAGATATGGTAATGACGGACAGCTTTTGCCATAACTCGATATTTCTTGCTGCAAAGTACAGGAACAAGAGTATAGAGGATGTTCCTTTTGTCGAAAAGATTGATGTGGATATTGTTTCAAAGGATACGGTTGAAATAAATGTCTACGAAAAAGCTATTGCCGGATATATAGCATATCTTGGGCGTTATATGTATTTTGACAGAGAGGGAATTGTTGTAGAAAGCTCACTTGAAGCATCCGATGATGTTCCGCAGGTTATGGGACTTGACATTGCGCATGTCGTACTTCACGAAAAGCTACCTATAGATGAGGATCACAGGGGGGTGTTCGAGCAAATCCTTAATGTTACTCAACTTTTGGATAAACATGAACTTCATGCGGATAAGATATTTTTTGACGATGATTATAATTTATATCTTTATTTTGGTGGAGTTGAGGTCAGTTTGGGTAAAGCTGACTTTATTGATGAAAAAATCATGCAACTTCCACACATTTTACCGAGTCTTGAAGGTAAGACGGGGATTCTCAATCTTGAAGAGTACAACGAAGATAATAAAATAACTCAATTTGAGCCTAAAAATCAAGGAATTGTGTCTGAGTAAAGTGAAATTTAAACAAAAATCTACTTAAAAAACGGGTTGATAATTGAGTAAAAAAATCGTATCATAGCTAATAAGGAGTCCATGTATGAAGGAGGAGAAAACTTGCTTGAAATAAAGTCAAACGATGCTGAAACTACTTGCAAAATCATCGTCGTAGGGGTTGGCGGTGCAGGTAATAATGCTGTTAATAGAATGGTAGATGAAAATATTACCGGCGTGGAGTTTGTCGGTATTAATACTGATAAGCAGGCACTTCAGCTTTGTAAGGCACCCAAGCTTTTACAGATTGGTGAAAAGCTTACAAAGGGTCTAGGAGCAGGTGCTAAGCCTGAGATTGGTGAGAAAGCGGCAGAAGAGAGCGCAGAAGAGATTTCTGCAGCGCTTAAAGGTGCTGATATGGTATTTGTTACGTGCGGTATGGGCGGCGGAACAGGTACAGGTGCAGCTCCCGTTGTTGCTAAGCTTGCCAGAGAAATGGGGATTCTGACAGTAGGCGTTGTTACAAAGCCTTTCAGCTTTGAAGCACGTGTACGTATGCAAAATGCTATGCTTGGTATCCAGAATATCAAGAATAATGTTGATACACTTATCATAATCCCTAATGATAAGCTTCTACAGATTGTAGACAGGCGCACTACTATGCCTGATGCTCTTAAGAAAGCGGATGAAGTTTTACAGCAGGCCGTACAGGGAATTACAGATCTTATCAATGTTCCTGCTGTTATTAACCTTGACTTTGCCGATGTTCAGACCGTTATGAAGGATAAGGGAATTGCTCATATCGGTATCGGTAGCGGAAAGGGCGATGAGAAGGCTATTGACGCCGTTAAGATGGCGGTAGAAAGTCCTCTTCTTGAGACAAAGATTAATGGTGCTTCCAGTGTTATCATCAATATTTCCGGTGATATTACACTTCAGGATGCATCCGATGCTTCTGAATATGTTCGTCAGCTTGCAGGAAATGATGTAAATATCATCTTCGGTGCAATGTATGATGAGAGTAAGACAGACAATTGTACAATAACTGTTATCGCAACAGGTATTGATGACAAGGCTCAGGCTACACAGCCTAAGGCTGCTACAACGCAGAGTGCAGCAAGTCGTGTATTTGCTTCAGCTCAGCCCACACCGGCTCCCGCGCCTACACCGACACCGGTTATTTCTACACCGGTTACACCGATCGCGACGGTACAGCCTGTGCAGCCGATTATTTCACCTATCTCAGCTGTTACTGATGCTCCTGCCGCATCTGCGACACCAAGACCGGGGCTTTCAATTAACAGACCCAGCGAGATAAAAGCAACAGTGGAACCCAAATCTCTCAAGATTCCGGATTTCCTTCAGCGCAAGTAAACCAAAAACTTCCGCATTGCTGCGGAAGTTTTTTATATCATAGGAAATTGCTTTCCTATGATATAAAAACGCTCCGCTATGGATGCGACCGATGCGCAGAAGTATTATGCAAGCCAAAAGAGTGACGCGCATATGCTGAAAGCCGAGGGCTATAAGGCGGATTTTCTCGTTGTTACATATGTTGATATTCAAGGCATAAAAAGTCTTCTTAATTCATTCTTCGCTCCAAAACTCGCCCATAAATGGGCTCAAACAGTTGGAGCGAAAGCAGAATGAATTAAGAAGACTTTTTATGCTCTTGAATATGGCACCATATGTAAATACTTCGAAAATCCGCCTTATAGCCCTTGACTTTCAACATACGCGCTGGTTACGGCTTTTTGGTACTTGAAAATCTCAGGCATAGGTTCTGGAACAGGTGGGGGGATTTTACTGTAATGAAGAACATAGGCCTGAGATTCTGAGCTAGGCGTTTATAGCTATATTCGCAGTAGGTTAGCGTTGAGAGTTGTGCTCTATTCAAGGGTGGCGATTTCTTTATTCTTCAGTTTTAAAGTGGTCAAAGTTTTACAATTTCTCGGAATACGTTTCTCAGGATACATCTAAACAGATTAGAGAGGTATAATTGGTGCTGTTTATCTGTGATTTGGAGACTAATAAGGTGGAGAAAAGCTTGAAAACCCAGATAAGTAATGATGTTTATGCTGTTTTGATCTGTGTTTTTATCAACATTTATGAGGGTTATATCAAAAAAACACAGATAGATAGGTCTGCTTGTGCAGCTTCTATCTGTACTTTCGGGCTTTTGTTGCAAGAAAAGGCCTAAAAATCACAGATAACCGGGAATGCTTTAATGGTTTCTATCTGTGTATCTACGATTTTCTTGCTGGAATCCGTTTAAAATTCACAGATAATTAGCTCATAGTATGTATTTTTTATTTGTTAATCTGCTGTATATCCTTAGGGGACAACATTCGCTGATGTGTATGATTTCTTGATTTGGTAGAGAGGGATATAATAAGATTCTAATACTTTTATTAAAGGATACACATGATAATCAATATAGAAAATGTACTCAAATAGCAAAATTAATAGAATCAGATTGCTCTCATGAGCCGGATATGAGATTAGCATTATTATGGAGTTGCATTGTCTAAACGTGCTCAAAAACCTACACGTTAGCCGTATGCATTGGTGGAATGATTACAGATACATTTAGGTAATCATGCATTTTCCATGCACTAACTTTCAAGAGAATTGGAGCCGATTTGTAGATGGAATTTGGGGATTGTTTTTTCAGAGGGATAGATTTATGAGTGTAAAAAAGCGGGAGACTTCATTCTGTCCTCGCTCCAATTGTTTGAGCCTATTTATGGGCGAGTTTTGGAGCGAAGAATGAAGCCTCCCGCTTTTTTACGCCATAAATCTCCCTCTGAAAATCCCCTGCTCCCTAAATCTATCTGCCAATTTGCTCAAAACCCTACACGTTAGCCGAAAGCACCGGTGTTGATTATAAATTGTGTGGAAAAATACGAAAAATGATGATACAATAATTTGTGGAAATGGATTTTGCATAGGCAATATATTGTGGACATAGTGGAGGATTCTGTATGAAGTGCCCATTCTGCGGAAAAGACGATACAAGAGTAATTGATTCAAGACCCGCTGATGAAAATACTTCAATTAGGAGGAGACGTGTCTGTGATTCGTGTGGTAAACGATTCACGACGTATGAGAAAGTTGAGACGATTCCCCTTATTGTCATTAAGAAGGGTGACATCAGGGAACCTTATGACAGAGCTAAGATTGAGGCAGGCGTATTCAGAGCATGCCATAAACGACCGGTAAGCGCAGAACAGATTACAAAGATGGTTGACGCTGTTGAAACGGAAGTTTTTAATATGGAACAGAAGGAAATACCCAGCAGAGCTATTGGTGAGATAGTTATGGACAAGATGAAAAATCTCGATCCGGTAGCTTATGTAAGGTTCGCCTCTGTTTACCGTGAATTTAAGGATGTTAATACCTTTATGGATGAACTTAAATCGGTTCTGAAAAAAGAGGCTGATGGCATCATCACTGATACGACAGATAAGAGCACACCGCTTCTTAAAAAGGAATAAACTATAGCCTTGACATTTTTTTGTCAAGGCTATAATCTTGAACAGAGCACTTAGCGAGGTGTTTTCGAGCTTAGTGCGAGTCATGGGGATGAACTTGATGAGGTTTTACACGAATTTAGTTCATATCCCAGAACAGAGCACTTAGCGAGGTATTTTCGAGCTTAGTGCGAGTCATGGGGATGAACTTGGTGAGGTTTTACACGAATCTAGTTCATATCCCGGAACAGAGCAGGCGTGAAGCCGGCTCATATTACAAATTCAGGAAGGAAGATATTAACATGATTACAGGAAGGCATGGCAGAAAGAGTATCTGCTCACTTCTGACACTTGTGTTAACTACACTGACTGTTGCATTGAGTGGATGCTCAAGCGACAAGACAGGGGATTCCGCTAACAACTCGGGCGCAGGTTCATCTGCAGCTACTGAGTCTGCAAATGCGGGAGATACTTCCAAACTTATCGTGGGAATACCTCAGGATATTGACAGTCTTGACCCCCATCATATGACAGGGGCAGGTACGAAGGAGGTAATGTTTAACGTGTTCGAAGGACTCGTTAAACCCGATGAGAACGGTAATCTTAACCCTGCTGTAGCCAGTGAGTACACAGTATCAGAGGACAATAAGGTTTATACCTTTACACTCAGAGATGGAGTAAAGTTCCACGACGGAACCGATGTTACGGCAGAGGATGTAAAGTATTCTTTGGAACGTAACGCGGGAGTTGACGGCAGCGAACCGCTTATTTCTTCTTTTTCAGAAATTGAGAGTGTAAATATTGTAGATGATAAGCATATTGAGGTAGTTCTCAATAAGGCTGATTCGGAGCTTTTGCCACAGTTTACGGTGGCAATAATTCCTAAGGCCAATGAGAATCCCGAGACCAATCCTATCGGAACAGGTCCTTACAAGTATGTTTCCAATGCTCCGCAGGAGAGTCTTGTGGTTACAAGATTCGATGATTATTGGGGAGAGAAGGCATATATCAAGGATGTAGTATTCAAGATTGAAGCTAACTCAGATGCGATCGTGCTTGACCTTGAGGGCGGTTCAATCGATATGTATGCAAGAATCCCTTCGGCACAGGTTGCACAGCTTTCAGACAAGTTTGAGATCTATGAGGGAACAATGAATCTTGTTCAGGCTCTTTATCTCAATAATGCTGTTAAGCCTTTTGATGATGTGAGAGTTCGTCAGGCACTTTGCTATGCGATAGATCCGCAGGAGATCATGGATTTTGTTTCCGACGGAGCAGGTACAGAGATCGGTAGTGCGATGTATCCGGCATTTACTAAGTATTTTTTGCCTGAGCTTAATGATACTTACAATCAAGATATAGAGAAGGCTAAGGCTCTTTTGGCAGAGGCGGGATATCCGAACGGATTTGAGTTTACGATAACAGTTCCGTCCAACTACAAGCAGCATGTAGATACTGCACAGGTTCTTGTAGAGGAGTTTAAGGCTATCGGAGTTACGGCAAATATTCAGGAAGTTGAGTGGAATACATGGCTCAGCGACGTGTATACTGACAAGAAGTATGAGTCGACGGTTGTTGGTTTCGATGCTTCTACAGTATCTGCGGGAGCACTTCTTGCAAGATATGAGTCGACTTCAAGCAAGAATACATTTAATTACAGCAACAAGGACTTTGATGAGGCACTTCACAAGGCTATGGAGACAGCCGATGATGCCCAGAAGACCGAGTATTACAAAGAGTGTGAGCGTATCCTTTCCAAGGACGCGGCAAATGTATATATTCAGGATCTTCCCGAGTATGTTGCGCTCAATAAGAAATTTACGGGATATGTTTTCTATCCTATATATTTGCAGGATATTGCAAAAATAAGACCGGCTGAATAAGTCATTTTTAAGAGTTTGCGAGGAATATGCACATGAAATATATCATTAAAAAAGTCATTTCTATGATAATTACTTTAGTGGTTGTTTCGCTGTGCGTATTCCTCGCTTTTAGCATAATTCCGGGAGATCCGGCACTTAAAAAGCTCGGCACGGAGGCTTCTCCCGAACTCATCGCTCAGACAAGAGAGCAGATGGGGCTTAACGATCCTGTCATAGTCAGGTATTTCAGATGGTTCGGAGCTTTTTTGCAGGGAGATATGGGAAAAAGCTACAACTACAGCGTACCCGTTGCGGGAATGATACTGAATAAGATACCGATCACGCTGACTATGGCCATTATGTCTTTTTTACTTACAATTGTGGTCTCGATTCCTTTGGGAATTATAACAGCCAAGCACGAAGGCGGTATGTTAGACCGCGTGGTTACGGTGATAAACCAGATAATTATGGCTGTTCCGCCTTTCTTTTCCGGAATACTTATTACATTCATTTTCGGAATGGTATTAAAGCTTTTTAAACCCGGAGGCTTTATATCATATAGTGAAGATTTTGCGGGCTTTGTGGGATATCTTGTTTTCCCGTCGATAGCGGTTTCTCTTCCAAAGATTGCCATGACGGTAAAGATGCTTAGAGGAAGCGTAATTGACGAGGCGAAAAAAGATTACACAAGAACCGCCTACAGTAGAGGTAATGATACAAACGGCGTTCTTTACAGACATGTTCTTAAGAATGCACTTATTCCCGTTATAACTTTCCTTGGCATGCTCCTTGCGGACATGATTGCGGGAAGTATCGTAATAGAGCAGGTTTTCGGAATCCCGGGAATCAGCAGGATTCTTCTTACGAGCATAAGTAACAGGGATTACCCCGTGGTTGAAGCTATAATCATGGGAATTGCGATGATAGTTATTGTCACCAATCTTTTGGTTGATATTATTTATAGAATTGTTGACCCGAGAATAGGGATTGAAGAATGAGAGATAAGATTACTGAGATTTTTAGGAAAATAAAAAAAGATCCCTATATGTGCGCGGGTGTTATGATTACCGGGATGATTCTGCTTATGATAATAGTGGGACTATTCTGGATGCCGTATGAGCCCACCAAGATGAGCGCATCGGAAAAGCTTAAGGGAATCTCTTTTAAACATATTATGGGAACCGACAACATGGGTAGAGACGTGTTTAGCAGAGTTATGTACGGAAGCAGGGTTACGTTCCTTATAGCTCTCGGAACGGTGTTTATCGGTGCGTTTATGGGAACTCTTATAGGAGCTCTTACAGGCTACTACGGAGGCCTGTTTGATGAGATCACGATGAGAGTTATTGATGCGATGTTTGCGTTTCCGAGTATTTTGCTGGCACTTGTTATTGTCAGTGTTTTCGGAACGGGATGGATACAGCTTCTCTTTTCGCTGGGAATAGCATTTATTCCGAGCTTTGCGAGAATCGTAAGGGGAGAAGTGCTTCGTTGCAGAAATACGGATTATGTGGAAAGCGCCAAGCTTCAGGGCGTATCGGATGTCAGGATGATATTCGTACATATTTTGCCCAACATTAAGGGAGTTTTGGCTTCATCGATACTTATCGGATTTAATAATGCGGTGCTTGCGGAAGCGGGACTTAGCTATCTGGGAGTTGGTTCGCAGCCGCCTTATGCAAGCCTTGGAAAGATGCTTTCCGATGCGCAGCAGTATTTGTTTACGACTCCGAGTTATTGTCTTTGTCCCGGACTTGTTATTGTTTTGATGGTTTTGGGATTTTCGTTTTTGGGTGAGGGAATCAGAAGATGGGAGTGATACTTGACGTAACAGATCTTCATATAGAGTTTCACGATCACGGTTATCCCGAGGTTGCGGTTGAAGATTTCGACCTTATGCTTGAGGAGGGCGAGATTGTAGGCATTGTGGGCGAGTCGGGCTCGGGAAAGAGCATGAGCGCGCTTGCGATAGCGGGGCTTCTTAGCAGACATTCGATAACCAAGACGGGGAGGATAATGTTTGGCGGGGACGATCTTCTTACCTGCGACAGAAAGACTTTGAGGACTTATCAGGGAGATGAGATCTCGATGATCTTTCAGGAACCGATGACGAGTCTCAATCCGGTTAAAAGAATCGGCTGGCAGGTTGAGGAATCTCTTTTCATCCATCATCCTGATATTGACAAAAAGAAGCGCAAGGAAATGGCGATAGAAATGCTTCTGGCCGTGGGACTTAGCGATGCGGAGAATATCTATCATATGTATCCGCATGAATTATCGGGCGGTATGAGGCAGAGAGTTATGATAGCCGCAGCGATGATAGGAAATCCCAAGATCCTGATCGCAGATGAGCCTACAACGGCACTTGACGTGACTGTTCAGGCGCAGATTGTTGAGCTTTTGAAAAAGATAAACAAAGAGCGCGGGACGTCGATAATTTTTATTTCGCATGACCTGAGTCTTGTGAATCAGCTCTGCGAGAGGGTTATTGTTATGCAGAAGGGCAATATTGTTGAGAGTGGCGCGACGTCGAAGGTATTTGGTTCGCCGCAGGATGTTTATACGAAGAAGCTGATCGCAGCAATTCCAAAGATTGACATAGGAAACTGATTATGAGCGAGGATAAGGTTTTAAGAGCGAAAAACCTCAATGTTTTTTATAAGAACAGAAAGAGAAAGCTCTTTTCCAAAAATAAAAAAATACAGATTCTTCATGATGTGACTTTCGATATGGAAGAGGGCGAAGTGCTTGCGATCGCGGGCGAGTCGGGATGCGGTAAATCAACGCTTGCGAGGGCAATCGTGGGGATAAACAAGGATTACACCGGTGAGCTTGTGCAGAAGTATGACGGGCCGCAGATGGTATTTCAGGATCCTTACAGTTCGCTTAATCCGTCCAAGAAAGTGGGATGGCTTATGGAGGAGCCTCTCAAGGTTGATAAGAAGAGGAAGTGGACGAAGGAAGAGCGCATGGCTCGGGTAAAAGAGGTCATGAAGGAGGTTGAGCTTCCGGTAGAAATGCTGGACAGATATCCTTCGCAGCTTTCGGGCGGACAGAGGCAGAGAGTGTGCATAGGTATTGCTCTCATGCGATATCCGAAACTACTTATCGCGGATGAGCCGGTATCTGCGCTTGATGTGACGATTCAGTCACAGATAATGGAACTTTTGCGTTCGCTTCATAAAAAGCTTGGAATATCTATTATTTTTATATCTCATGATCTTAGAGTGGTCTATCAGATCAGTGATCATGTGATGATAATGAAGGACGGAGTCATAGTTGAGCATGGCAAGACGGATGAGGTGTACAGGCATCCGCAGGCTGATTATACCAAGCGGCTTTTAACGGCGGCGGGTATCAGAAAGTGAGATGTAAAGCGTATTTGAATTGCGGTACTTATGTGTAAGTTATATTATATGCGAGATTTCATAAATATTTTATAATTTGCGCTTAATTTATGGGCTTTTCTTCCGATATATATTTTAAAAGGGCGACAATATGTAACCTTAAACGATTTCGTATTTTTATATCATAGGAAATTGCTTCCCTATGATATAAAAATCGCTCCGCAGGGATGCGCAGCTCGCGGAAAGGAATATATTGCTTGTGCAATCCGCTCGCGCGCTGGCATTTAAGGGACTGATGTGGCAAAGGGAAGGAGGCTTGGTGTTATGGCGATTAGCAGAGTTAACGGGTATGGTGGAAGTAGTGCTTACAAATTTCCGACAACTGTGGGTAATGACGCGAAAGATAATACTGAGTTTCTTAAATCCGACAGCACATTGGAAGAGAATGACTTAAAAGCCGATAAGTCGGAGGAGTCCGTAGTAAGAGGAAACGCATCGATTGATAATGTTGCGATCTCTTTTGGAGTCTATGATGATTCGTCTTTTAGCCTGTTAAAGATAGACGGTCTGTTTTCCGATGACATGGAGCAGGCAATTTCAGGAATGCAGAAGGATCAGATCCTACGTGAGTATCAGTACTTTGTGGGGGATGACCTTTCAGGAAATAAGAGCAGTATAATTGCCAGCACCGAGGACGGTCTGGTAATCAAGAAGAATTAAAAATATTGCGATGCATATTATTACGGGATACCTCGACATGGAGGTGTCCCTTTTCTATTGGAAAAATGCTCAGTTAAGGATATTGGAATCATCAATTGCAAATTGCTTTATTGGTGAATAGAAGGTACAATTTATAGCAAACGACTAAGACAATACGTAAACAGAAGAGGTGGCAGAATATGAATCATACTGATGGAAATACGATGACATGCGGACTTATTGGGAATCCTGTGAGACATACATTGTCTCCTCTTATACATAATTCGATTGCTGCGATGAAGGGCGTTAACCTTGTATATGTTCCGTTTGAGGTGCCCAAGGGCGGCGTAAAGAATGCTGTAAGGGGTGCGAATGCACTGGGAATAAAGGGGCTTAATGTCACTGTTCCTTATAAGAGCGATGTTATCGATCATCTTGTCGAGGTGGATCCGCTTGCTGAGGGAATCGGCGCAGTTAATACGCTTGTGAGAACAGAAGGCGGATTTAAGGGATACAATACCGATATGTCGGGACTTTACCATGCTATGCAGGATGAGGGCATCGTGCTTGACGAAGAGTGCGTTGTCATCCTTGGTGCAGGCGGAGTTGCAAGGCCGGTTGCTTATCTGTGCGCGACAAAGGGCGCGGAGAAGGTATATGTTCTTAACAGGACATATGAAAAAGCTGAGGCGGTTGCAAAGGAAGTAAACGATGCGCTTGATGAGAGCCTTGGAGAAAAGATTTTTCCTATGCCGCTTGATGATTATAAGGAAGTTCTTCAGAAGGAAAAGAGATTTTTTGTTGTTCAGTGTACTTCGGTAGGTCTTTTCCCCGATGTGAACAGTGCGGTCATAGAGGATGAGGAATTCTATAAGCATGTCTATGGGGCAATTGATGTAGTATACAAGCCTCTTGAGACTAAGTTTATGAAGCTTGTTAAGAATGCAGGAGGAAAGGTCTTTTCAGGGCTTAAGATGCTTCTTTATCAAGGAATTGATGCATTTGAGCTGTGGTTTGAGGATGAAGGAATCAAGATAAGCAAAGAAGAGGCGGACATCATATACAAGTCACTTATGATGGAAGTTCTAGGCGCGACCAATATAATTCTTGAGGGCTTTATGGGAAGCGGTAAGAGCACGGTTTCGGAGCTTCTTTCCGAGACGCTTGAGCTGGAGCTTATAGATACGGATGAAGCTATTGAAGAGGCTGAGGGCAGGAAGATTTCTGATATCTTCGAGCAGGATGGCGAGGAAGCTTTCAGAGATATGGAGACTGAGCTGATGGAGATGGTTGTATCGGATCACATGCGTGAGACGGTTATTTCGCTCGGCGGCGGACTTCCTGTCAGAGAGAAGAACAGAGAACTTCTTAAGAAGGCCGGAAAAGTTGTTTATCTTCGCACTTCACCGGAGACTGTCTATGACAGGTTAAAGGGCGATGACACGAGACCTCTTCTTAAGAGCGACGATCCGCTTACAAGGATAAAAGAGCTTCAGGATAAGCGCGGAAAGATCTACGAAGAAGCGGCGGATATCATTGTCGATACGGACGGAAAGACACCTGCGGAAGTTGCGGATGAGATAATCGCGGCGATAGGATTTGCAAAGTGAACAAAGTTAATTATTCCAAGGAACTGGAAAAGAGAATAGTTGAATTTCAAAAAAAGAACGAGGTGCCAAAACTTCTTTTGCATGCGTGCTGTGCACCCTGCTCGTCGCACTGTCTTGAGTATCTTCGGGAGTATTTCGATGTGACGGTATTTTTTTACAATCCGAATATCACGGAGAGCGAGGAGTATTACAAGAGAGTTGCCGAGGAAAAGAGGCTTATAGAGGCGTACAACAGGCAGGTGGATGCGCAGGATTTTGAGGGAATGCACTCAGGTGAACGCGCAAGAAAGATCGGTATCATCGAGGGCGAATATGACGTTAAGCAGTATCTTGACGCTGTTCGCGGGCTTGAGGATGTTCCCGAAGGCGGAGAGAGGTGCAGGAAGTGCTTTGAACTGCGGCTTAGGGAGACTGCTGAGATTGCGGCAAAAGAAGGTTTTGAATATTTTACGACGACGCTTACGATCAGCCCTTTGAAGAATGCGGATGTGCTCAACGAAGTCGGGGCGCAGGCTGCGGAATATGTGAACGGGAAGATGGGGGCGGATGGCAGGAAAGTTGTTTTTTTACCGTCTGATTTCAAGAAAAAAGAGGGCTATAAGCGGTCTATAGAGTTGTCACAGATGTTCGGACTTTACAGGCAGGACTACTGCGGCTGCGGATTTTCGAAGGCAGAAAGAGAGCGGCAGAAGGCAGAGACGGAGTGAAGTGCTTAAACAGCCGTACATGCGGTATGTGGCATTTGACGTTGCCATAGATAGTAGATTTTGATAAAATCGTGTAGTTGGTAATCTTAAGAAACACTGGATCGGTGTTTCTTTTTACGGAAATAAAAAGCTTTTAGAAAGAAGGTTTTGATTTGGATAAAGTATTAGAGATTATTTCGAAGGAAGTCGGAGACGCGTTTGAGAAGGCGGGATATGACAGGGAGCTCGGAAGGGTTACCATTTCGAACAGACCGGATCTGTGCGAGTATCAGTGTAATGGAGCTATGGCAGGTGCCAAGAAATACGGCAAGGCGCCATTCATGATCGCTGACGATGTTGCTGCAAATCTTGCGGGCAATGATATGTTTGAAAAAGTTGAGTCCGTTAAGCCCGGATTTCTTAATATCATTGTGAGCGGTGATTTTGCAAGAGGTTACATCGTAAGAATGCTTCACGAGAAACACATGGGTGTCACAATGCCCGGTCATGAGCCTACATATATCATTGATTACGGCGGACCTAACGTTGCGAAGCCTCTTCACGTGGGACATCTTCGTTCTGCCGTTATCGGAGAGAGTATTAAGAGGATTCTCAGATATACAGGAAACAAGATCATCGGTGACGTGCATCTCGGCGACTGGGGACTTCAGATGGGACTTGTTATAACAGGTCTCAAGGAGAGAAAGCCTGATCTTTGCTACTTTGATCCTGATTATAAGGGTGCTTATCCCAAGGAGGCACCGTTTACAGTGTCAGAGCTTGAGGAAATCTATCCCGCAGCCAGCAAGAAGTCCAAGGAGGACGAGGAGTTCAAGGCTGCAGCTATGGAAGCAACCAAGCTTTTACAGGATGGATACAAGCCTTACAGAGCTCTTTGGCATCACATTTTGAATGTTTCTGTAGAAGATCTTAAAAAGAACTACAACAAGCTCGGAGTTTCTTTTGACCTCTGGAAAGGAGAGTCTGACGCTCACGTAGCTATCCCGGATATGGTCGAGTATATGAAGAGCAAGGGATATGCCCATGAGAGCCAGGGTGCGCTTGTAGTCGATGTTGCAGAGGAAACTGATACAAAAGAGATTCCGCCTTGCATGATTCTTAAGTCAGACGGAGCTTCATTGTACAACACAACCGATCTTGCGACTATCAGACAGCGTATGGACGAGGTTCATCCTCAGGGAATCATCTATGTTGTAGATAAGAGACAGGAGCTTTATTTCACTCAGGTTTTCCGTTGTGCGAGAAAGACAAAGCTTGTTATGCCTGAGACAGAGCTTCATTTCGTTGGTTTCGGAACAATGAACGGCGCTGACGGCAAGCCTTTCAAGACAAGAGAGGGCGGTGTTATGCGTCTTGAGAATCTCATCTCAGAGATCGATGAGAAGATGTTTGCAAGAATCAAGGAAGGAAATCCTGACATTTCTGACGAAGAGGCAAAAGATACAGCGCACAAGGTTGCTGTTTCCGCAATCAAGTACGGAGATCTTTCAAACCAGCCTTCCAAGGATTATATATTTGATATTGATAAATTCACTTCATTCGAGGGAGATACAGGTCCGTACATTCTTTATACAATGGTACGTATCAAGTCTATCCTCAAGAAGTACGAAGAAGCAGGCGGAAACACCAAGGAAGCCAAACTTGGCAATCCTGACAGCGATGCCATGAAGAACCTCATGCTCCTTCTCACAAGATTCGCCGATTCCGTCGAGAGTGCCGCCAAAGACCTCTCCCCCAACAGAATCTGTGCCTACATCTACGACCTCAGCAACGCATTCAACAGCTTCTACCACGGAACCAGAATCCTTGCAGAGACGGATGAGTATAAGAAGGAGAGTTATATAGCACTTCTTGCGATAACACTTAAAGTATTAGAAACAGGAATAGACCTCTTAGGCTTCAGCGCGCCTGAGAGGATGTGAGCGATATATGGAATGAGTAAACACAGTTTTTTTCATGCTTGCATGAAAAAAACTGTGTTTATGAAATGACATAACGGACATGAGGAAAAAAGGAGCACGACCAAGGGGAGTGCGACGATTTCCGAATGTCCGTAGGATTGCGGGAGCGCGCAAGCGCGGAGCAATCCGTATATCGCTCACAGGTGTAGTGCGGAGCCACTTATCACGAGAGCGTGAGATGTAGTAGTGAGTAGCCACTTATCACTAGGGCGTGAGAAGTTGTACTGCGTAGCCACTACCTCATTGAACCTCGCCAACGTGCCAACGCCGCGCCCTCATCCCGCAACACTTTATGGTAAAAAATATGAATAACAACACCCAAAACTCAAACTCAATGTTCAGCAACAGGCACCTTTTCCTGTTGCTGATTCCTATTATAGCGGAACAATTCCTCACCTCCCTTATGGGCATGGTCGACTCCATGATGGTCAGTAACGTCGGAGCCGCAGCTCTATCGGGAGTATCACTTGTTGACGCTGTAAATCTTCTAGTCGTTCAGGCATTCAACGCCATGGCAACCGGCGGCGTTATAATTTGTTCCAACTATATCGGTCAGAGAAATATCAAAAAAGCCAATGATTCAGCGCGCCAGGTGCTCTTGGTCTCGCTTTCGCTTTCTCTTTTCATGACAATTCTGGGACTTATCTTCAGAAACGGCCTTCTGAGCCTAATATTTGGTGAAGTTGATGCTGATGTAATGAGAGCTTCGCAGATCTATTTTCTTTTGACTATAATTTCATATCCGTTTGTATCGCTTGCCGCAGCGGGAAGTGCAATTTTCAGATCACAGTCCAATACGGGACTTCCTATGAAGATCGCGATTATTTCTAACATGCTCAATGTTGTGGGAAACGCAGTTCTTATCTACGTATTTAAGATGGGAGTTGCAGGAGCGGCAGTATCTACGCTTATATCCAGAGCGTTTAATGCAGTTGTGCTGTTGATTCTTCTAAGAAGCGATAAGAATGAGATTTCTGTAAGAGACTATCTGAAAATTCGCCCCGATAGGAAGAGTATCAGAAAAATCCTTGCTATGGGCATTCCGAACGGTATCGAGAATTCCATGTTCCAGTTCGGAAGACTGGCAATTCAGTCATCAGTTTCAACGCTTGGAACAATAACCATTGCTGCGCAGTCTATGACTGTTATCCTTGAGAACGTCAACGGAGTTGCAGGTGTTGGCGTTGGAATAGGGCTTATGACTATTGTCGGACAATGCCTTGGAGCGGGTAAAAGAGATGAGGCTGTCTTTTACACAAAGAAGATGATCAAATGGGGCTATATGGCTATACTTATCAGCTGCCTTATCGCATATGCAATTGCGCGTCCGGTTACCATGCTTGCCGGAATGCCGGCTGAGAGTGCAAAGCAGTGTATTTATATGATGGGATGGATAACTATTATCAAGCCTCTTGTGTGGGCACCTTCATTTGTGACGGCTTATGGCATGAGAGCTGCCGGAGATGTGCGATTCTCAATGATCGTATCTACTCTTACTATGTGGCTTTGCAGAGTTTCGCTTGCAACTTATCTCATACGTGTCGTGCACATCGGAGCCATGGGAGTTTGGATCGGTATGTTCTGCGACTGGTCGATAAGAGCAGTCATATTTACTATTAGATTTGCAAGCAAAAAGTGGATACACAAAGTCGTGGAATAGAAATGGTCTTTTGGGGACGGGGTTAGTGGACCATATTGTAGACCGTGAACGAAAAGACAAAAATATGAATTGACACACGAACAAGTGTTCGGTATAATAATCCTAGGTTCGCTGCCTTGGATTTTTTTACAAACTGATCCGTTCAACATTTGTTCTTACTTTGGAGGTATGAAAACGGTGGAAATTGAGGAATATATCAAGGATGCATTTGAGGATTCAATGCAGAACTACACTCAGACAGAAGATTATAAGAATGCGCAATGTGAAATAAACGAGATGATTCTCTCGTTTCGAGTTTTTTTGAGTTCCAAGCAGCAGTTTCGCTTTAATGAAATAATAGATGCCATAACCGTTGCAGACGGGAAACTTGCGGCAGAAGCGTACTTACACGGAATAGTAGAGGGAATAGCCCTTAGAGAAAAGGTAAGCCCCATTTCGGAAGAGTATTAGTGCAGTGTCATGTTGACAATTAGATAAATTATTTCGCTTTGTAATTGATCAAAATTCAGCGGGACACTTAAGAAAATAGGATAAAATGCGCGCAGGATCTCCGGCACGGAGTGATACCCGGTTCCGGATTCTGCGTGCGAAACGTTATAAGTTACATTTTTAATATTTGATATTTCAATTAAATATAAAACGCTCAATTGTGGATGCAATTACTCTTCAGATTCAAGAAGAGCACTGATGAGCTCTCGCCTTTGCTTAGATGTCATCTTTGAAGCATTTCTTGCAATAAGTCTATGAATCATATAATATTCTGATTCAAAATCTCCGTCTTTGGAAGAAGTATCTCCGTTTAATAAATAGTCAGTGGTAGTGTGCAGTGTTGTAGCGATATTTGCGATAACAGGGCCCTTGGGCACACGATCACCTTTTATATATCGAGACATTGAGACTTCGGTAACATTGACTTTCTCGGCAAGTTCGCGCTGAGTCATATTGAGCTGAGCAAGTAATTCAGCAATTCTTCCGCCTAATGTGTTTTTCATAGAATTTCCTCGTTTCTGATTTTTATTTTATGATTGATAATAATCTGATCATACTTACCAAAAGTATAAAGTGCTTTACCAAAAGTGTCAAATAAATATATTTTTGGTAATTCGTCGTTTGATTTATTATTTGCGAATAGATGCTAAAAATCCGCAGAAGTTGGCAGTGAACGCGCGAAGAGCTGTTTTAAAAGAATAAAACAAATGGTAAGAAAAAGTGTTGACAACTTACCAAACGTAATATACAATTAAATCAAGCTTAAGCGACAGATTTGATATGTGCACAATATCAAAGCAATTTTTTTTACCTGATAACTTACCAAATGTATAAATCAAAACGGTAAGAATTAACTTTTGTTCTATGAAAGGAAAACAAATACATAAACAGGAAAGGAGAATGCTTATGAAGAACTGGATTAAGACGGCAGGCATTAGAGCTGTTAAGACTGTGGCGCAGACTGCGATTGCCATGATTGGAACGTCAGAAGTTCTTGGGGATGTTGATTGGGTGATGGTTGCGAGTGCAGCGTCATTGGCAGGAATACTTTCCCTGTTAATGAGCATTGCCAACATTCCTGAACTTAGAAGATACTGATCTGGCTATTCAGAATTTAGTAGAAAAGAGAGAAAAGGAGAAAAAATATGAATTTAGTAGAAAGTATATTGACTGAGAACCCTTGTCACAAAGAAGGCCGCAAGATAACCGTAAAGGGGCTTATGCTTCATTCGGTCGGCGTTGCGCAGCCAAACGCAATGGTATTTGTTAGAAGCTGGAATACTGCAGCGCATGATAATTCGTGTGTCCATGCCTTCATTGATGCCAATGACGGAACAATTTACCAGACACTTCCCTGGGATCACAGAGGATGGCACGCAGGTGGAAGTGCCAATAATACCCACATCGGAATAGAAATGTGCGAGCCTGCAAGCCTTAAGTATGTAAGTGGCGCGCAGTTTACCTGCTCTGATCGTGATGGCGCGGTTATTCAGGTAGAAAGGACGTATAATGCTGCGGTTGAGCTTTTTGCCATGCTGTGCAAAGAATACGGATTGGATCCGATGGAAGACGGAGTGATTGTTTCTCATAATGAGGGACACAGCAGAGGAATTGCATCTAACCACAGTGACCCCGAGCATTTATGGACACAGCTTAGTACCGGATATACCATGGATAGCTTTAGGAGAGCTGTTAAAGAACTTATGGACAAAGAAGTGGGGAATGCGAACGATAACTATCCACCCACACCTTTTTCTGTAAAAGTTCTTATTGATAACCTCAATATTCGTGCTTATCCTAACTTTGGCGACAATATTAAGGGCCAGACCGGAAGAGGAACTTTCACGATTGTTGAAGTACGTAACGGCTGGGGAAGATTGAAGAACGGTATAGGTTGGATCTGGCTTGAAGAAGAGGCTTATTGCACTATTTTGGATCATATAGTTGCAGACAGCTATGAAAAGAAATCAATTGATGAAGTGGCAATGGAAGTCATCAACGGCAAGTGGGGTAACGGTGAAGAGAGAAAAAGACGCCTGACCGAAGCCGGATATGATTACTATTCTGTCCAAAAGAGAGTAAACGAACTTATCTGGTATTGAAAAAAGAGCATTCGCTGTGGCTTGCATAAAGTCGCAGCGAATGTTTGATTCTATATAATCCCTTGCCGCAAGCGCCTTAACAGAACACGGTTATGTGCAACCCCAGATGGCAAGGGGATTTGTGATTACATACATGTCAACCGTATGACATACAAGTCAAACCAAACACCCCGAATTCTATGTGCATATTATACAAAACACACAATAATCCATCATGATTAATTCACAAAATGGATATTTTTATCAAATATTTATATGTCAACCGATTGACATAAATATACGTTAAGTGGTAATATCCATTTACAACAAACAAAGACCTTTTAGAAGGAGGGGTAAATTTAGATGAGAAGGAAATTAGTTTCATTAGTAGTTGGTGCAGCAATGGCATTGTCAATGGTTGCATGTAGTACACAGAACAGTACCGATGTAGCGGTACAGAGTTCCGACATGAAGGATTCAGATGGTGCGGGGGTATCCATTTCGATCTTGAATTCAAAGACTGAGATTCAGACACAGTTTGAGGAGATGGCTCAGGAATACGAAGAAAAGCATGGCGTACATGTTGAGGTATATAACGCTGATACAGATACAACAGTTGCTTCACAGATTGCTACAAAGTATGCATCACACGATCCTTACACACTTACAATGGTAGATCCTAAAGATATTTATGCAATTGCAAATGATTATGCTTACGATTTATCAGATCAGGATTGGGCAGGTCATACATCACTCGGAATTAAAGCAGCCGGTAAGCTCGCAGGATTCCCTGTATGCGTTGAAGCAAGAGGTATTATTTATAACGCAGATGCAATTGAGAAGATCACAGGCGAAGAGTTCGATCCTTCATCTGTTGCAAAGTTGGAAGATTTCCAGAAACTCCTTGATAAGCTTGTACAGGGCGGAATGGAAAAGCCTGTTGGAATCCTTTCTGAGTACTGGTCACTCGGTGCACACTGGTTCCCTATGGTTTATGAAGAGCAGCAGGATCCTGATGCATTTGTAAACAGCCTTCTTGAAGGTTCATGTAATCTTTTAGAAAATGAAAAATACAATTCAATGATGGATACATTCGATACACTTATTAAGTACAACTACGCTAAGGGTTCAGCTTCAAACGCAGATCGTGAAGAAACATCTATGAAGCTCGCTGAGGGCGAGATTGCATTTATGTTTGGCGGTAACTGGGATTGGTCAGTAATCAACCAGTACGATTACACAGAGAAGCTTGGAATCATGCCTGTACCTCAGAATACTACAGATGGCACAAACTTCAAGATTGTAGGTGGTGCTACAAAGTATTTCTTTGTTGACAGCTCAGCTGATACTTCAGATGCAGAGAGACAGGCTGCACTTGATTTCCTTAACTGGATCGTAAATGACAAGGACGGAAATGCATTCCTTACAGAGAAGTGTGCACTTGTTCCTGCATTCGATAACATCGAGGCAACATCACTTGATCCGCTTTCACTTTCTGTTAAGACATATGCAGACGCAGGAAATCTTATTCCTACATATAATTATCTTCCTGATGATCACATGACAGTAGTTGGTCAGGAAATCATGCAGAAGTATCTTGATGAAGCAATGGACAGAACAGAATTGGCAGATTCTGTAGTTGAATACTTCAAGACAGCAAAAGGTATTGCACACTAATGTAATTAAGTGCGCTGATAAATTTTATAGGGCCTTGAATTTAAGATTTGAGGCCCTATCATCTTGAAAGGTTATACATATGAAAACAAATACACTGGGCTATAAGTTAAAGTATTATATGATATTTGCGGGATTAACAACATTGATCTTTGGAAGTGTTGTTATTGTACCTTTTATTTATGGTCTTTATCTTACATTTACAAGCTGGGATGGTGTATCCAGGAATAAGCCTTTTGTAGGCTTCGAAAATTATATTAATGCTTTTGCGGATATGGGATATTGGGAATCTCTCGGCCGCACATTTCTTTATTCAGCAATAGCTGTAATACTCGTGAATACCGTGGCATTCATTATTGCATATATGGTCACGAGTGGAATCAAAGGACAGAATTTCTTCAGAGCAGGATTCTTTGTTCCTAATCTTATCGGTGGTATCGTACTTGGATACGTTTGGAAGTTTGTATTTAATAAGGCATTGGTTGAGCTTATGGGTTTAATAGCTGATGGAAAAGTAAAGTCTCTCCTTGCCACAGAAAATGGTGCGATCGCAGCACTTATTATAGTTTCGGTATGGCAGTATGCCGGTTATATGATGCTTATCTATGTCGCCGGATTCATGAGCGTATCGGAAGATGTTATTGAAGCGGCTAAAATTGATGGCTGTACAGGTTCACAGTCTATCATTCACATATCAATTCCACTTATGACTGCATCTTTTGTACAGTGTCTTTTCCTTACAATTACAAGATGTTTCATGGTATATGATGTCAACCTCTCGTTGACAAACGGTGATCCTTACGGAAGTTCCGCACTTGCAGCAATGCACGTGTACAATCAGGCTTTCGTAAACAAGAACTACGGTACAGGTCAGGCTGAAGCTCTTATCCTGTTCGTGATCTGTGCGATCATCGGCGGAATTCAGGTTTATGTAGGTAAGAAAGGGGAGGTGCAGGCATAATGGAAAACCAGAAGGCAAAAAGAATTAAAATAATAAGACATGCCCTTATGATCATTGTACTGTCACTTTTGTTTGTGGCATTTATATTCCCTTTCATAATGGTAATAATAAATGTATTTAAGGTAAAATCGGATATCACGGGCAATCCGCTTGCTCTTATAGGAAAGCACGGATTCACAATGGAGAATTTCCCCAAAGCTATAGCCAAAATGAAATTCTTCAGCTCTTTTGCAAACTCACTTATAATAACAACATGCTCAACAATCGGAACTATCGCACTTTCTTCGATGACGGCATATCTTATAGTGAGAAATAACTGGAAGGCAAACAAGATCTTGTTTGTACTTATGATCGCATCAATGGTAATTCCTTTCCAGGTACTTATGATCCCGCTTGTTTCTTTGTACGGCGGAATACTCGGTATCCTTAATCACAGGATCACATTGATCTTCATGCATATCGGTTTCTCACTTTCAATGGCAACATTCATGTTCCATGGAAGTATTCATACCAATGTGCCATGTTCACTGGAAGAGGCGGCTACGATTGACGGATGCAGTAAGTGGCAGATTTTTAGCAAGATCGTATTTCCTATTTTGAAGCCTACAATTGCAACTGTAGCAATTATCGATGCAATGGCATTTTGGAATGATTATCTTTTGCCCAGTCTTGTACTTGGAAGAAAAGATCTTTATACCATTCCGATCGCAACAAAAGTATTCTACGGCACATATTCAACTGACACAGGTCTGATCATGGCTGCACTTTTGCTTGCAATGCTTCCTATTTTACTGCTATATCTTTTCCTTCAGAGATATATTGTTGAAGGAATTACAGCAGGCGCTGTTAAATAAATTTGATGTTTTGATGAAAGGTTTGTTCTATGAGAAAGCTTGAAAATAAATGTATGTTGATCACATACGCAGACAGCATGGGTGATAATCTCAAAGATCTGGCATTTGTAGTTGATAAGTACTTTAAGGATGCAGTCGGAGGGATACATATACTTCCTTTTTTCCCATCTTCGGGAGACAGAGGATTTGCTCCGATGGACTATCACGTTGTAGATAAGGCATTCGGAGATTGGGATGACATAGAAGGATTATCTGACAAATATTATCTTATGGCCGATTATATGATCAATCACATATCGGCACAGAGTGAGTATTATAAAGATTTTCTTCAGAAAAAAGATGATTCGAAGTACAGGGATCTGTTCATTCGTTACAAAGATTTCTGGGAGAATGGAGAGCCTACTGAGGAAGAAGTAGATGCTATCTATAAGAGAAAGCCCAGAGCTCCTTATGTTGACGCAGTTTTTGCTGACGGCACTTCAGAGAAGGTATGGTGCACATTTGATGAGCAGCAGATTGATATCAACTGCAAGTCGGACACGGCAAAAGAGTTTATCAAGGACAATCTTTTGACTCTTTGTAAGCACGGTCTTTCACTTATCAGACTTGATGCATTTGCTTATGCAACAAAGAAAGCCGGAAGTTCTTGCTTCTTTATAGAACCTGAAGTATGGGAGCTTATGGACGAGTGTCAGAAAATTGTAGAACCATACGGAGTTACACTTCTGCCAGAGATACATGAGCACTATACAATGCAGCAAAAGATAGCAAGTCATGACTATTATGTGTATGATTTTGCACTTCCAATGCTACTTATAAATGCGTTATACTATGGGAAGTCTACATATTTGAAGAATTGGCTCAGTATTTGCCCCAGAAAGCAGTTTACTACTCTTGATACTCACGACGGAATAGGAGTTGTTGATGTAAAAGATCTACTTCCGGATGAAGAGATCGAGAGAACGAAAGAGGACATCTTCAAATACGGAGCTAATGTAAAAAAGATTTACAATACAGCGGCTTACAATAATCTTGATATCTATCAGGTTAATTGCAGTTACTATTCCGCACTCGGTGATGATGATGATGCATACCTTCTGGCGAGGGCTATACAGTTTTTTGCTCCCGGCATACCGCAGGTATATTATGTGGGACTTCTTGCAGGAAAGAACGATCTTAAATTCCTTGAGGAGACAAAGGTCGGCAGAAATATAAATCGTCATTATTACAAACTTGATGAGATAGAAAAAGAAGTTGAAAGACCCGTTGTTAAAAAGCTTATAGATCTTATGAAGTTCAGAAACGAGCATCCTGCGTTTGACGGAGAGTTTATTCTTGAAGATTGCGGTGATGATGAGCTTGTTATCCTTAGGAAAAATGGAGATGACTTTGCAAGATTAAGAGCTAATTTAAGTACAAAAGAGTTCACTATTGAGCATTCATAAATAGTGAACGGCACCGGAGGAAATATGGCTACTTTAAAAGATGTGGCAGCTCGTTGCGGGCTGACGGTCACAACTGTATCAAGGGTTTTGAATAATAGAGGATATATCTCTGATAAGACGAGATCAAAGGTATATGCTGCTATGGAAGAGCTTAATTATCAGCCCAATGAAGTAGCCAGATCTCTGTCCAAAAAGTCGACCAATACAATCGGAGTTATCATGCCGCATATCAGGCATCCGTACTTTTCAGAGATGATCAGTAATATCGAGAATGCCGCAAGTAAGAGAGGGTACAAGATCTTACTTGCCAATTCCAAAGGGGCAGATCACAAGGAAAAAGAATACCTTGATATGTGCACGAGTAACCGTGTTGCCGGTGTTATTGTTTTTTCTTCAACCGTAAAAGGATTGGAGTTTGCAAACAGCAATATTCCGCTGATAACTGTAGAGCGTTTTGTTGAAAACGGAACAGCTGCGGTGGAGTGTGATAATGAACAGGGCGGAATGCTTGCGGCCAAGGCACTTATCGGTTCGGGATGTAAACATCTGCTCATCATAAGCGGTGTTTCAGAGAGTATTATGCCTGCCGATGCGCGTCTTAAAGGATTTGCCAAGATCTGCGATGAGCGCGGCGTGGTTTATAAAGAAGTTGCGACGAGTATGAATCAGTATAACAGCTTGGATTATCATTCTCTTTTGATTGGCGAGCTGGAACAGGACAAAGAGATTGACGGAATCTTTGCAAGTTCGGATCTGATCGCGGCGCAGGTTCTTCAGGTGTGCAGAAAGCTTGGGAAAAGAGTTCCTGAAGATATCAAGCTTATAGGTTTTGATGATGTCTTGATCTCACAGCTTACTACACCTCCGATCTCAACCATTCACCAGCCAATCAAAGAGATGGCTGAAATGGCGGTTGACCTTGTTATTTCGTCTTCAGAGGGGAAGGTAGTACCAAAGCGTACCATACTTCCTGTTTCATATATAGAAAGGGAGAGTACATGGTGATTAACAAATATGATATTACAGCCATTGGCGAGATTTTAATTGATATGACATCGGGAGATAAGTCTTCGCAGGGAAATGATACTTTTGAAGCATGTCCCGGAGGGGCTCCTTGTAATGTTCTGTCGCTACTTGCCAAGAATGGCCATAAAACAGCATTTATCGGCAAAGTCGGAGATGACATGTTCGGACATATGCTTGCCGGAATAATCGATGAGATAGGTATTGACGGAAGGGGTATGGTATTTGACAAGAATGTCCGGACAACACTTGCTTTTGTAAAAAAGCTTACTAACGGCGACAGGGATTTTAGCTTCTATAGAAATCCCGGTGCGGATATGATGCTTAATAAAGACGATGTTGATTTTGATCTTATCGCATCTTCAAGAATATTGCATTTCGGTACGCTCTCAATGACTTCCGAGTGTGCAAAAGAAGCTACGATAAAGGCAGTGGAATTCGCAAAAGAAAAGGGACTTCTCATTTCTTTTGACCCGAATCTCAGGGAATCTCTCTGGGATAATATGGACGATGCAAAAGAGGCCATAAGCTGGGGGATGAAGCACTGCGACATTTTGAAGATTTCAGACAATGAAGTTGAGTTTATGACGGGCTTATCCGACATGGAAGAGGGCTATAAAAAGATAAAAGAGGAATCATCCGCAAAGCAGGTTTTTGTGACACTCGGACCTGACGGAAGCATGGGCTGTGTGGGTGATGAGATTATAAAAGTACCCGGAGTTAAGATGCAATCTGTAGTTGATGCCACAGGCGCCGGAGATACTTTCATGGGGTGTGTTCTTCACTTTATCCTGGAGCGGGGGCTTGATCTTTCAGCAGAGGATATAACAAACATTCTCACGGTTGCAAATGCAACTGCTGCAAAGATAACACAGGTTAAAGGGGCACTTAAGGTAATGCCTGCGATAAATTGAGGGAATGAAGGTCGTGAAGGTCACCGTATGGCTGTAAGGCGGATTTTCTTGTAGTTACAGATGTTGATATTCAAGGCACATAAAGGCATCTTAATTCATTCTTCGCTCCAAAACTCGCCCATAAATGGGCTCAGACAGTTGGAGCGAGAGCAGAATGAATTAAGATGCCTTTTTATGCTCTTGAATGTTGCAACATCTGTAAATACTGCGAAAATCCGCCTTACAGCCATACGGTGAAGTCTACGCGACCTTGTGTTTCAATGTATTCGGCTCTTGCATGAGCCTCGTATAAGTGAGCGAATGTAGGGGACTACGGACATCAAATCTCAGAAATCAATCTGTACACGTAGGGGAAAGCGGATTTGGGAGTAGCCATACGGGCATAGAATCCCGAAATCAATCTGTGCACGTAGAAGAAAGCGAATTTGGGAGTAGCCTTACGGGCATAGAATCCCGGAATGATCAATCTGTACACGTAGAAGAAAGCGAATTTTGGGAGTATCCATACGGGCATAGAATCCCGAAATCAATCAGTACACGTAGGGAAAGCGGATTTGGGAGTAGCCATACGGGGATAGAATCTCGGAAATCAGTCTATACACGTAGAAGCAAGCGAATGTGAGGTGGATTTTACGGGCATAAAGTATGTAATTGAATCTGAGTAACGTAGGGGAAGGTCAAAGGAGTTTAGTGTGATTACAAAGCTATATCCTCAAGGATAAAGAGATAGCTCCAAAGGCAGCTACTATACCAATAGGTGTGTGTAAGACTAATTTCTTTGGCGTCAATTGTCGATGCCCGCATTGACTCAATCCTCCGCCTTGTACATTAATTATTTCACTTCGCAATTGATCAAAAGTCAGCAAGACACCACACTTAGGCTTTACTGTTTGCGTGAATATCAGATATAATCGGATTAATAAAGGAAAACGTGACAACAGGCGCGATATAAACAGCAAATCAGATATCTTATCCGGAAGTTAACAAAATGTCGGAAACAATCGAAAAATACAGAATAAACAAAGGAAAAACAGGATATTTTGGAAAGTGCAAATTAAGTCACAATTAATAAATAATTTACAATATGTAATATAGTCAAAATGCCGATAAATAGGAGCTTTACGTGGGTTCGAGTAATTTATTTTTGTGGAAAATCGCACATATTTATGGTGCTGAAGTATAAATTATGTGCGGAATGAAGCACTAAATCAATCTTTATGATACAATAATATGCAGTTAAGGAGAAATGTGTATGCGTATTATTAATATTATAGAAAACACTGCAGGTAAGAATGACTGCATACCGGAGCATGGACTGTGCTTCTACGTAGAGACTAAGAAACATAAGATTCTCGTGGATACCGGAGCATCCGGACTCCTTGTAGAGAATGCCGATCAACTTGGTATAGACTTGAGCGAGGTGGATACTGTTGTGATCACGCACGGACATTACGATCACGGTGGCGGAATCCTATCATTTGCGGATTTAAATGATACCGCAACCATATATATAAATGAGCATGCTTTTCAGAAGTTCTATTCAACATCGCGTGGACGAAGGCCCAGATATATCGGTCTTAGCAGGAAGGTAAAAGATCTTCCTCAATTGGAGATTCTTGAGGACGGAGTAACCAAAATTGACGATGAATTAACTATTTTTTCCGATATTGGTGATAGATATGAGAATCCGCAGACGAACAGTACTCTTTTTATAAAAGACGGCGGAGAGCTTGTAGAAGATGACTTTAGGCATGAACAGTGCCTTGTTGTTTCCTGCGAGGGCAAAAAAATATTATTTTCGGGCTGTGCACATCACGGTATTCAGAATATAATGGATAAGTATCTGTCTATTTTCAAGAGTGACCCTACAGCTGTAATAAGCGGTTTCCATACACAAAGGGATGGGGGATATTCCAATGAAGACATTATGGAGCTTCGGGATATTGCCAAAGACCTTGTGAAGTTCAGGACTGTTTTTTACACATGTCACTGTACGGGAGTTGAAACGTTTGAAGAGCTTAAAAAGCTTATGAAGAACAGGATCCAGTATGTGCATTGCGGTGATGAAGTAAGAATTCCCAAGCTTAAGAGCGAAAGGGAAAATGATATCAAGGATGATTTTGATAATGATATCGACCGCGATGACGATATGAGTTCATCAAGAACCAAGGTTACCAGAGCGTCAAGGCGTAAGCTTTCTCATGACGAAGAAGATATGGATGATATCGATCATGATGACGAGCCTGTAAGCTCAAGAACCAAGGTTACCAGAGCGTCAAGGCGTAAGCTTTCTCGTGACGAAGAAGATATGGATGATGATATCGATCATGATGACGAGCCTGTAAGCTCAAGAACCAAGGTTACCAGAGCATCAAGGCGTAAGCTTGGCCGCGACGAAGAAGATATGGATGATGATGACGATCACGAAGACGATGAGCCTATAAGCACCAGATCAAGGATAACCAGAGCGATAAAGCGCAAGCTAAATCTTGGTGATGAAGAAGATATGGATGATGATGACGATGAGCCTGTAAGCCCCAGATCCAAGGTGGCAAGATCGTCAAGGCGAAGAGCAGGTCGCGGCGAAGAGGATATCGATATGGATGATGATATCGATCATGATGATGACGAGCCTGTAAGTCCAAGATCCAAGGTTACCAGATCGTCAAGGCGAAGGGCCGGTCGCGACGAAGAGGATATGGACGATGATAATGATCATGATGATGACGAGCCTGTAAGTCCGAGGTCCAAGGTTACCAGATCGTCAAGGCGTAAGCTTAGCCGTGACGAAGAGGATATGGATATGGACGATGATATCGATCATGATGATGACGAGCCTGTAAGTACTAGATCCAAGGTTACCAGATCGTCAAGACGTAAGCTTGCTCGTGATGAAGAAGATATGGATGATGATATCGATCATGACGAAGACGATGACGATGAGATGATGAGCTCAAGATCCAAGACTGCAAGGTCATCCAGACGTAAAGATGAGCCGGAGGCAAGGCCCAGAGAGCGCGCAACCTCAAGGGCAAAAGAAGCGGTGGAAGCAAGGCCGAGAGAAAAAGTAGTTTCAAGGGCAAAAGAAGCGGTGGTTTCAAAGCCTAAAGAGAGTCCGGCATCAAAATCCAAAGATACTGCTGTTACAAAGTTGAAAGAGACGGTGACTTCAAAGATGAAAGATACAACACCTGAAGAGCCCAAGGATACAGCTCCTGCAATGAATGATGGTAAAGTAATTGTAAGAGCTGAAGATACTGTCAGGGCAAAATATAGAAAAATTACAGAAACTCTTATAAAGAGAAATTTGTCATTTACAGCAATGGAAAGCTGCACATCGGGTCTGATAGCTTCGTTTATATCAGATACCGAGGGAGCTTCTGCTGTTATGAAAGGGTCTTATATTACTTACAGTAATGAGGCCAAGATCCTTCATGGAGTACCGAAGGAGACTATCGATAAATATGGAGTATACTCCTATGAAACCGCGGAAGATATGGCGTTTTCAGCAGGAGCTATTTATGAAGCCGATGTATCCGTAGGAGTAACCGGAACAATGGGTAATCCTGATCCGGCAAATGATGACAGTGTTCCCGGAGAGGTTTATTTCGCCATTGCATCCAAATACGGAAACAAGAGCTATCATGCCAATATACCGCCTAAACATTCAAGATATGAATATAAGCTTGCTGTCGCAGAACTTGTTGCGGACAAGTTGATGGAAATTTTAGGTAAATAATTCACGGAGGGATTCTTAAAAAATGCAAAAATGGGCAAGACTTTTATATCAGCCGGCACTTCCGCTTAACGGAAAAGTGCCTGTTACGGGAAGCGAGGAACATATCAGTATTTCCAAAAGAGCTGCGGATGAAAGTGTTGTTCTTTTAAAGAACAATGGGCTGTTGCCTCTAAAAAACGTTGAGAAGGTATCTTTACTCGGAAAAGCATCATATGAGTATGTAAAAGGTGGAGGAGGATCCGGAGACGTATACTGCGAATATACAAGATCATTGTATGATGGACTTAAACTTCGCGGGGTAAAGGTCTACGAGCCTATTATTGAGTATTACAAAGAAGAGCTTGATAAGCAGTATAAGAGGGGATGCGTTCCCGGAATGACCAAGGAGCCTACGGTTCCTTCAGTTATTCTTAAGAATGCGACAAGATTCTCAGAAACTGCTATTGTCGTTATTAACAGATTTTCTGGCGAAGGATGGGACAGAAGTGATATAGACGGAGATATTGAATCGTTTAATCCCTGGCCTGCCGGCGTTAAGATGACGACTTTATCGAAAGTTATCTTCCCGGATGGAGATTTTTATCTCTCGTTCGAAGAAAAAGAATTGATCCAGAACGCATGTGATATCTTTGAAAAGGTTATTGTTGTTCTTAATATTGGTGGTGTTATGGACTGCCGCTGGATTGAGGGCAATGACAGGATTGATGCGGCTGTCTATATGGGACAGGGCGGAATGGAAGGAGGACTTGCGGCAGCAGATGTAATCCTTGGAAACATTTGTCCTTCGGGAAGACTTGCAGATACTTTTGCGGGAACTCTTGAGGATTATCCGTCGACAAAAGGGTATCATGACTCTTTTGACTATGTGGACTACACAGAAGATATCTATGTTGGTTACAGATATTTTGAGACTATGGAGGGAGCATCCGACAGGGTTATCTATCCTTTCGGATACGGACTTTCATATACAACCTTTGATATAGAGGTTTTGGGAGCTGTCAAAAAAGATGACACTATCATTTTCAATGTGAAAGTTACCAATACAGGTAAAGTAGCGGGAAAAGAAGTAGTGCAGCTTTATGTTTCCGCTCCTGCAGGCAAACTTTTGAAACCTAAAAAGAGCCTCGTGGACTTTGAGAAGACCAAAGAACTTCAGCCCGGCGAGGAACAGCTTATCAATCTTAAGATCACAGAGTATGGCCTTTCATCTTATGACGATCTCGGAAAGTTTAGCGATGCTTCTTATGTTCTTGAAAAAGGTAAGTATGAATTTTATCTTGGAAGCAATGTAAGAGATGCGGCAAAAATATCTTTCTTCTGGGAGAATTTTGTAGATAAGGTTGTATGTACACTCAGCCATAAGGCAGTTCCGGTTGCGCTTAAAAAGAGACTTTTGGGTGACGGAACATACGAAGAGCTTCCGCTTGGCGAGAAGCCCGATAAGAATGAAAGTGTAATAGAGAAGATGGAGCCCGGTACTGAAGAGGCTCTTGCTCCCACTGAAAAAGGACTTAAAAGACATTATTATACAATGCCTTTGATAGAAGGCGCAAAGATGTTATCTGATGTCGCTGAGGGCAAAGTAAGCCTTGATGAGTTTATGGAGCAGCTTTCTCTAAATGATATGATAGAGCTCCTTGGAGGGCAACCTAACACAGGTGTTGCCAATGTATTTGGATTTGGCAACATGGGTGAATATGGTATCCCGAATGCTATGACTGCTGACGGACCTGCAGGTGTTCGTATCATGCCTGAGACGGGTATCAGGACTACAGCATTCCCTTGTGCTACATCTATTGCGTGCACATGGAATAAAGAGATTGCGGAAGAAGTAGGAAGAGCAGGCGGAGAGGAACTTAAAGAGAATAACCTTTGCGTATGGCTTACACCTGCGATCAATATACACAGAAATCCCATGTGCGGAAGAAATTTCGAATACTATTCGGAAGATCCTTATCTTACAGGTAAGATGGCAGCGGCTATGGTTCGCGGAATCCAGAAGAACAAAGTCGGTGCTTGCGTAAAGCATTTTGCATGTAATAACAAAGAAATCAACAGAAAGCACTGCGATTCAAGAGTATCAGAGAGAGCGCTCAGAGAGATTTATTTAAAGCCTTTTGAGATGATCGTAAAAGAGGCAGAGCCGTATACTATCATGTCTTCATACAATGTAGTTAACGGCGAAAGAGCATCCGAGTGCAGAGATCTCATAACAGGAATTCTTCGCGAAGAGTGGGGATATACCGGACTTGTAATGTCTGACTGGTGGACAAGAGGAGAGCACTATAAAGAGATCAATGCAGGTAATGATCTTAAGATGGCAACAGGATTCCCTGAGAGGGTAAAAGAAGCACTTGAGCTTGGTGCCGTGAATGAAGAAAACATTCGGATCAGTGCCAAGAGAGTCTTGAAGACATTGCTCAAATTTGATTAAGAGATTAAATTAAGAAATTTAATTAAGAAAAAATCATGTGAATATCAATAGAATTAGAAAGGGACTAAAGAGCATGACCTCTTTAGTCCCTTGATCTATGTAATGGCATTACATGTTGCCATGCCGGCAAACAATGAACATAGGTGTCTTATTTGGTTGTTATGAGTAATATCATTTTTTTGTAGGCATGAAAATTTTTGGGGTAAAGCGCTAACTTTTTTACGTATTTTTTGAAATGTAATCGTCAACAAGCCTTAAGTGTCGGAACTATTGCAGAAGATAGTAAAATGGAGTAAAACTTTTCTCTCTTTAAAACTTTTCTCTCTTTAAAAACTTTTCTCTCTTTTATAAAATCCATTCGCTGAATTCTCCAATAACTTCAAACACTATTAAATTGGCGGTTGCATTTATTTATATTTCACATGTAATGCTCTTTTTGTTATATATAAAATCTTTATATGAAGTAAGATTGTTTTAGGTTCTTGATTTTATATATTTAAGCAGCTCGTCTTGATTTATGATCCTCATGTGCTCAACTTTTTTATCATCATCAAAGATGAATCTTATGCAGATATCATCAATATTGTAGCTGAGGTAATATGAACCGTCTTCAGCTGCTTCGGTATTTGGTTCGCCATATGCAAGAAGGACTTCTTTTTCTGTGCTTCCTATGCCGATACCGCGTGATGTTTTTACTTTATCGTCGTAGATTGATATGGCACCGGGGATGAATTCGTTATCATCTGTTTTATATGGCGAAAATTTGATATATGCCGAGTCTGTTCCGTATATGTAACACAGATCGGAGCCTGTATATGGTGAAGGAGCTTCACGGTCCGGTGTTCCGAGTGTGTTTAGGGTTGTTTGAACATCGTTGTGAATCGAGATTATCTTTCCTTCGTATTCAACGGAATCATCGGCCAGAGTAGCATAGTTGATGAGAGTTGCTTCAACAGAGGTGCTATCTGAAAATACGCCGATTGATGGGATAGTAGCGTCTTCTGTAACCGCCAGTACATCCGGGTTTTTAATTCCGCATCCGATAAGTGTCGGCATCAAAGCTGATGCAATTAGTGTTGTAACAGTTTTTCTTGTTCTCATTTACTTTCCTCCTATAAGTTTGTTCCTCGGGTTATGAAAGGGTTCTCGTTATAGCTTTGCAAGTAAATATAAAAAACTAAAGAAATCTTTTTTACAATCGTCCGGTCATATATTTCTTATATATTCAAAAGTGGCATCTGCTATTTAATGTTTGCTTCAGTTACGGTTTCTTTTTTCAAGTTTGGGAGTGACATCGGAGGTGGTGGTGTCACAGCCTGTATAGTGTATGTGTAATAGCAGATGCCGGTAAATTGGCAGTTTATTGGCCTGCGCCGGCAAAGAGTTTAAAATCAGCTCCACGAGAACTTATCATGGTTATCGTCGTTCATGTAAGAAATCGATGATACTGATCCGTCTGACGGGTTTGTAAAGAAAGAGATTGTATAATCACCAAGGTCATAAATAAGTTCTTCGCCGAACTGTGCGATCATTTCTTCCTTAGTAAGTTCTTTTCCGTCAGGGCCTGTTGCTAAAGGCTGCGCAACATTTGGCTCTCCGTAAGCTTTTATAACTTCATCACGTGAGCTTCCAACGTTGATATTACGCTTGGTATAGATACCCGAATAATTAATTGTGATAGAAAAAGGGTATTCTATTTCATCTTTTTTCAGAGTTTCAAGAGTCACTGAGTGATCCTTGGAAGTGTAAAAAGATTGAATATCATAAGTTTCCGGTTTGGAATAATCAAATGCATTTATTAAAGCATTAAGGTCATCCATTACAGATATGATTCTTCCGTTATATTGAAATTGGTCGTCCTGCAATGCTGAATTATCAATAGCAGATGCGGAATCAGATGCTTCGGAATCCGGATTTTCTATCGAAGCGGCTTCTACGGGCTCATCAGAGATTTCTTCTGCAAGAGGAATTTCGCTGCTAGCTTCAGCTGCTTCTGATGTCGAACCTGCGCATCCAACAAGTGAGAGTACTATTGCAGATGCCATAAGGAGCACGATTGCCTTTTTGTTCTTCATGTCTTTTCCTCCATTGTATGAATGTTGTTTTCCTTTACTTTTTTTATTCCCAATAATTTGAGGCTGTTACTGTGCGTCATTGTTTGTGTAGATTATCGAGATTACTTTACCGTCTCTATGAAAGTAAAAGTCAATCGAATATTTGCCCAGTTCATATAGGATATCTGTTTCACCGTCGGATTCAGTCTTTTCACCTGAGTTACCGTATGCTGTGAGGACTTCTTCTTCAGAGCTGCCAATTCCGATTCCTTTAGTTGTTTTTATTTTGTAATCGTATACTGAGATGGACTGAACTTTGCCATCTAATGTTGCCAGGTCTATAGTGTCCGGATCGGAACCAAAAACATAAAGCTTATCACTGGGGTTATCACTAAAAGGTGAGGAAGATTCTTCGGTCGGTGTGCCGAGGTTTGCTTTAACTGTTTCAAGGTCATCGAGTACGGAAACTGTTTTTCCGTTATATTCAAAAGAAGCATCGGATGCATCAGCTGATTTTGTTTCAACAGTAGTGCTTGTTTCATCGGCTGTTTCGTTTTCTGTTTCAGAGCTTGTCTCTGTTGCGGCCAGCTCATTGGCAGGGGCTGATGCTGCATCTCCGCATCCAACAAGTGAGATTATCATGGTTGATGCGAGCAAAAATGTTATTATTCTATTTTTCATATCTTTATTTCCTCCGAGTCATGTGCTATAATACACGTGTCACGTGTATTAGTAATACTAGTACACTTATAGCATAATATGAAAACGATGTCAAGCGATCGATTTCAAAATGCAAATTATATTTTTTATGTTTTGGAGGAAGAGTAAAATGAACGCTAAATTAGTGAAAAAAGTACTGTCACACATCGCTGTGGCAACAATCGCAGCATCAATGCTTATGGGATGCAGCGCCGGAGAAGTTGCAAAAGAGACCGGTGTATCGGATATTATTGGAGAAAAAACAGAAGAGACTGCCGATAAAGAAACAGCTTCTGAGGATACTGGATCTGAAGCAGAAGAAGTTGGCGGAGATGCAAGCCAGTCAAGTGATACGACTGAATATACTGAATATAAAGATGCAAACGGATGGAGTGTTGAATATCCCACATATATGAAATGTGCGGCTAACGGAAATGAAGTAGTATTTACTTATTCAGAAAATAAGAATGCTAAGCCCAGCACGCTTACTTTCAAATATGAAGCAGGCAAAAAAGCAAAAGATGTTTCTGATGAGATCCTTAAGAGTCGCGGTGGTGAATATAGTGATAGGGATGGTTTTATGTATGTAGAAGGTATACCGACATGCTTTATAGATACAGCGCCCAAAGCTGATGGTGATCCATTCATCTCAACATTTATAAGAGATTACAAGGATGGTTATTTCATGATGGAAGTTTGCGAATATCAAAGCGGTGAAGATATCCCCGATATGCAGACATCCGACATGATGAACCTTGTAATGGAATCCATCAAATTCGAATAAAACATAAACTGATTGGCTACTGCAGTAGTGTGGTGCCTTTTGCGTACGCCCTGCCCTAAAGGGATACATTCGGAAATGCGCTGTGTACGGCTGCGCGGTGATTTTCATAAATTTACAAAAACAGGAAATGCCTCTTTTCACGTTGTTCAGAGAAGTCGGCATTTCCTGTTTTTGTAAATTTTGAAAATCATCCTGCTCGTCCGAAGACATCGTATTTCCGAATGTATCCCTTTGGGGCAGGGCTGGTTACGAAAAGCGTTACTATCAACTGTACTATCAAATGAACAGTTCAGAAGCGATTATTTTCAGATTGGTATTTTTGAATTAGTTACTTTTGAAGCAGTTATTTTCTAATCAACTATTTCTAAAAATAGCTCCTTTTCTTTTATTAAGGGCAAATAATAATATCATTCCCAGGACGAAGCAGGAGATTAGTTCGCCTGCAAAAACTGTTGCCATGAAGTAGGGGAGGGTTCCCTCGAAGTGGTAGACGTGGATGAGGACGAGAGGGACGATTATTGTGTTTGCAACGATTGGTGGGATGGGGGTGAGCCAGGTTCTGAGGCTATTTTTGCAATAAAAATCGGGATCTGATACTTTTTTTAATCCGTGTGCTATAAGGTAGGTTCCGAGGGCGCCCAGAAGGGTTGCGATTGAACCGAAGATTATATCGAGGAGCATACAGCCTGTAGTTATGTTTGCGATGATGCATCCGATGAAAAGGCCGGGAATTGCGGCAGGGGTGAAGAAAGGCAGAATGGTAAGCGCCTCTGAGAAACGAACCTGGACTGCGTAGTTTGCAAGACCAAGCATGTTTGCAACGTGTGTGAGCACGACGTAGAGAGCTGCGATAACGGCAGCCTGAGTGATGAAAAGAGTTTTTTTGTTATTCATTTGTAATCTCCTTTAGTTTTGTTTAGTGTCAGGAAGGTTTCGAACTGACATTACATAAGAATAGCACCTTTTCCCTAAATATGCGATAATAAAAACTTAAGTTGGAAGAACTTCTATAATAAAAACATCTATTTAGAAAGACACCTATTAGGAAAGACAGGAGGCTTGCGGGATTTATGAGCAGAAACTATAAGTTTTTGATAAGTTATGACGGCACCAGGTTCTACGGATGGGAGAGGCAGCCGGGGAAAGAGATGACCATACAGGGGAAGCTTGAGAGCGTTCTTAATAAAATGGTGAATCTTCCCGAAGGAACGCTCAATCTTATAGGTGCGGGCAGGACGGATGCCGGAGTTCATGCAAGGGCGATGACTGCCAATATAGCGCTTGATACAAATATGACTGAAGATGAGATCAAGGAATATATGAATAAATATCTTCCCGAGGATATAAGTATCAACGATGTGAAGATATGCTCGGAGAGATTTCATTCAAGATATAACGCTCTTGGAAAGACGTACAGGTATACTTGCTGGTACGGCAATTCCAAGCCTGTTTTTGACAGGAAATATGTAACTGTGCTTGAGAAAAAGCCTGACGCTGATAAGATGAGAAAGGCAGCAGAGTTTCTTGTGGGCACACATGATTTTAAGAGTTTTTGCGGGAATAACCGCATGAAGAAATCTACCGTCAGATGTGTTGATTCGATAAAGATAGAAGAGAGCGGAAATTATATCAGATTCTATTTTCATGGGAACGGATTTTTGCAGAACATGGTTCGTATTCTTACGGGAACTTTACTGGAAGTCGGATACGGCAATATGGAGCCCGAATATGTAAAAGAAATCCTTGAATCATGTAAGCGGCAGAATGCAGGCCCGACGGCGCCTCCGATGGGATTGTGTCTTATGAAGGTGGACTATTAAAAATAATTAAATTTAATAAAAATACGTTGATAATGATAGGGGTGTTAGCTTAATATAGTATTATTGTTAAACAAAAAAATAAATGAGGGGAAACTAATGACTAAGAAAATCTTTTCTTCACTATCACGTATTGCGCTTTCTGCGATTGTGACACTCAGTGTCTTTTCTTTTACGGCGGTTGACGCCAAAGCGGAGGGAACAGGCTCCGTATCGATTTCATCGGCAACAATAAGTAACGACGGGGAGAAAGTTACTGTTACCGCATCTGTAGCTCAGATGCCACAGAGCGATGACGGAAAGCTATATCTTTTTGCCGAGAAAGTTTATCAGAACGAACCTGCGGGATCACCTGTTGCATCAGTTGCGATGAATACCGCGGTTACTTTTTCTTTTCCACTTGATTACAAAACTACAAAATGCAAATTATATGATAAGTTTCAGGTAGCCGTACTTTCAGGCGGAGCTTTCGTCCCTGTCTCCGGAACGCGCTACATAACCAATCCCGAGGCACTTGCAAAGGGATCGCCCAAGAGAAAGAATGCAGGTAAAAAAGGTCTTATCCTCGACGGAGCCAAGATCGGTAACGGCAATACAGAGGCTTCACAGCTCGGAGTACAGCAGGCCGCATATAATATAAATCTTGAGGATGTTATCGGCGGCAACGGAGGAGTAGTCTTTGAGTATAACGGAAAAACTTATTATTATGACTCATCATATTTAAGCCAGTACGATCATGCAGTAAGAACCTGCACACAGCAGGGAATGGGCGTTACTATAGTTCTTTTGAACCCGTTTGCTCCCGGTGAAGAGTTCATGATATCTCCTTATTCAAGAGGGGCGCACTCACGCTATTACATGATGAACACATCGGATGATGTCGGACTTGAGAACCTTGAGGCGGTAGTAACATATCTTGCTTACAGATATAACGGACAGAACGGCTTTGGCCAGGTAGATAACTGGGTTATAGGAAATGAAGTAAATGCCAAGAACGAATGGAACATCGCAAATGTTTCCGATGAGATGCTTTATGCACAGCTCTATGCCGATGAGCTCAGAGTATGTTACAATGCCATAAAGAGTAAAAATGAAAATGCACATGTGTGTGCAAGTTTCGATCATAACTGGACTTACAAAAATACACCTTCTTACTTTTCTGCAAGAAGTCTTTTGGAAGCTATGAATGCCTGCATTGTGGCACAGGGTAATTTCGACTGGGCACTTGCACAGCATCCTTATAATTATCCTATGGTATGGACATCGTTCTGGACACCTAAGAGCGAGGCTACAGCGGCTATGATAAGGCATGATATTGATACGCCTTACATCTCTATGCAGAACATAGAGCAGCTCACTGATTATATGTGCCAGCCTGCAATGCGCAATACCAAAGGAGCGGTAAGACCTATTCTTCTTACGGAAGTCGGATATTCCTCAACTCAGGGCGAGGAAGCTCAGGCAGCAGCTATCGTATATGCATATCAGAGAGCTTTGACGAATCGCTACATCAATATGATCGTCTTTAACAGACAGACTGATTATCCGGTAGAGGTTGCGGATGGACTTTCTGTGGGACTTACGGCACAGGATGGTTACAGGAAGCTTGCTTTTGAGTTCTATCAGCAGATGAGCGGTCCAAGTGCGGGCTCTTATATTCAGAGAGCTGCCGCAAATGCCGGAATTGCCGATTGGAATGGCGCTATGTATGCAAGGTAATCAAAAAAATCGGTATAGGAAATCGCTAATGAGAATAATTGATTATTACAATTATATAGCTACGGCTGCCTGCGCTGTTATCGGCGCAGCAGCCGTTATTATTTACAAAAAGGAAAAAAGTGCGAGTGAAGCAAAGGAAGCAAAAGAGCTTTCCGCTAAAGCTGCGTATATTGCCCTGACTGTAATACTTCTGTTAGCCGCAGCACTGCGCCTCATAGGGCTCGGAAGCATACCTGCGGGACTTCAGCAGGATGAGGCGTCGCTTGGATATGATGCTTTTGCGATCGCCAAATACGGAGTTGACAGAAACGGGTTTGCCTATCCGATATATCCGATAACATGGGGATGCGGAGGCGGAAGTCCGCTTATGATCTACATCAACGTCCTTACGATCAAATTGTTTGGCACGGGCGTTGTTAAGATGAGACTTTTGCCGGCAGTACTCGGAATCGCAACGGTGGGAGTTTTTTATCTTATATTAAAAGAGATTTTCGGCTCTTACAAAAAAGCTCTCTTTGGCGCGGCATTTCTTGCAATATGCCCGTGGCACATCATTCTCTCAAGGTGGAGCCTTGACAGCAATATCATGCCGTTTACGCTTGGACTTTCGGTTTACCTGTTCATCCTTGGAATAAAGACAGATAAGACGCTTATATACTGCCTCAGCGCGGCGTCATATGCTTTATGTATGTACAGCTACGGATCGGCTACGATAGTGGTGCCTATTCACTTGCTTCTCATAAGTATCTATTGTCTTAAGAAAAAGATCCTTGGCATAAAGCAACTGATAGCGGCAGTGATTACATTTGTTGTTGTATTTGCACCGCTCCTGGTATTTTATGCGGTAAATTACCTTGGACTTCCCGAGATAGTGACGGATAGTTTTTCTTTCAACAAGTTTACGGCGTCAAGGCAGGAGGAAGTATTTCTTTCTCTTGATGCAAGCCTTCCCGCGGCGCTCCTGGCGAATCTGAAACAGCTTCTTATCACTATGACAATAGGTGACAATGATGAGATGAAATGCCACTTTATCCCGGGATTTGCAACTCTTTTTGAGTTTACGTTTCCTATAACTTTCCTTGGAATATTTCTTGGGAAAAAAGCTTTTTCAAAAGGAAAAGATAATGCAGAAGAGGGCAACCCGGTGCCTTTTACTGAAAAGAAAAGATATGCGATGGATGCCGTATTTGTGACACTTCTTATTTCCTGCGTGGCTCTTGCGATTGGAATAAGAGCGGATGTCAGCAGAATGGTAATGATATTCCTTCCGCTTATATATTTTATGGTAAAAGGGATTTCTTTTATCTGGGACAAATACTGCGTCGGGGCATATGTTGTAATGGGCGTTCTCGTTATTGCTACGGGACTTTTTGTAAAAGATTATTTCTTGGAATTTAATGATATGACCTCGGGCATATTTATGCCGGGATACGGCGAGGCGGCTAAAAGAGCTTATGAAATAGCAGGGGATGAAAAACAGATTTATTCGACATATGAAGATCTGTCGGCGCCCTTTATGCTTGCTCTTTATTATACCGATTACGATCCTGTCAAATTCGCGGATACTGTCGTATACAAAGATGAGGCAGCAGAATTCAGGATTGCGGAGAGCTTTGGAAATTTCAGTTTTGAACTTCCGGAAGATTATGAAAGTGCTGAATACCGCGACGCGGTGCTTATCCTTGGAAACTCCGAGATTGGGAATATAGATCCCGATTCGGGATGCACAATAGAAAATTTCGGAAAATACTCGGTAGTGTACAGGGATTCCGAATAAAAGATTTATATAAAAAGAACTGCTCCATAGTTATGCTAGGGAGCAGTTTTTCGTATCAATAGAAATTTATCAGTTGTCTTCGGATGAGAGCTCTTCCCACTCGTCGTAGAGTTTGGCAAGCTTATCCTGAATTTCTGTTTGTTCATCGGTGAGCTTACGAAGCTTTGCAAGATCTGTTCCGATGGAAGGATCTGAGAGGGCTTCCGTGATCTCGCCGTCTCTTTCTTCGAGCTTTGCGATTTCTTCTTCGCATTTTTTAAGTGCGGCTTCGATTTTCTTTCTTCTTGCCTTGTCCTCTTTCTGAGCTTTGTAGTCGTTGCTTCCGGATGACGGAGCGGAAGAGGAGCTTGCAGTGGAAGAAGACGTGGCGGGACTTCCGATGGAGCTTGTTCCTGTGTCGGAGGTTCCGAAAGTATTCTGCATTTTTTCCTCGACATGCTCGATGTAATAGTCATAGTTTCCGATGTAGTTCACCATGCTCTTACGTGTGAGGTCAAGGATTCTGGTCGCTGTCTTATTTATGAAATATCTGTCGTGGCTTACGTAGAGTACTGTTCCTTCGTAGCCTGAAATGGCAGATTCAAGGATTTCTTTACTTGTTATATCAAGGTGGTTTGTAGGCTCGTCGAGGATCAGGAAGTTTGCGTCGGACAGCATGAGCTTTGCAAGGCTGACTCTGCCTTTTTCCCCACCCGAAAGGTCACCGATTCTCTTAAATACATCATCTCCGGTGAAAAGAAATGCTGCGAGCGTGTTTCTGATCTCTGTATTGTTGAGCGACGGATATGCGTCCTGAAGCTCATCAAACAAGGTCTTGTTATCATTAAGAACGTGGTGCTCCTGGTCGTAGTAACCGATCTCAACTTTGGTTCCGAGCGTGATCTTGCCGCTGTCAATACTCTCAAGACCGTTGATCATCTTAAGGAGAGTGGTCTTACCTGTTCCGTTGTCTCCGATGATCGCAACGTGCTCGCCTTTTTTGATCTCGAAGCTTATATTGGAAAAGAGCTCCTGATTTCCGAAGGACTTGGAAAGATTGTCGGCTTCAAGTACATCTTTTCCGCTTTCGCAGGAAGGCTTGAGCGAGATCTTCATGCTGTCGTCAATAGTTGTGGGCTTATCGATGCGCACAACCTTATCGAGCATCTTTTCACGGCTCTCGGCGCGCTTTATGGATTTCTCGCGGTTAAAGGATTTTAATTTGGCGATTACGTCTTCCTGATGCTTGATCTCTTGTTGCTGCTTCATATAGGCGCTCCACTGCGCGAGTCTTTTCTGCTCTTTTTTTACGGAGTAAGCGCTGTAGTTGCCGACAAAGCTTGAAACAATGGTATTTTCAACTTCTATGACTTTGCCTACGATCTTATCAAGGAAATATCTGTCGTGGGAGACGATGAGTACGGCTCCTTTGTAATTGAGAAGATAGTTCTCAAGCCATCTTATAGAAGTCATATCAAGGTGGTTCGTGGGCTCGTCGAGGATGATGAGATCCGGTGAGCTCAGAAGAAGCTTACCGAGAGCAACTCGTGTCTTTTGTCCTCCCGAGAGGGTAGAGATCTTCTTGGTGAGATCGTCCTCAGAAAAGCCAAGGCCTTTTGCCACGCCCGTAACTTCGCTCTGCCATGAATAGCCGGACATTCTCTGGAACTGTTCGTTCATAAAAGTATATCTGTCCATGAGACGGGCAAGTTCATCACCTGTAACGTGCTTCATTTCCTCCTCGGCGGCTCTGATATTTTCCTCAAGCTCGATGACGTGTTTTTTTACCTCCATGAGTTCTTCAAAGATGGTATTCTCCGTCTGAACGTTCTGGTTCTGAGCCAGATACCCCCATGTGACATCCTTTGAAAAAGTCACTTCGCCGCTGTCAGCCGCAAGCTGACCGATTATTATCTTAAGAAGAGTTGTCTTTCCTGCGCCGTTTATTCCGACGATGGCAGCCTTCTCGTTGTTCTCTATATGAAAAGAAGCACCTTTAAGGATGTCTTTTCCGTCAAATGATTTATTAATATTATGTACCGATAAAATCATGATTCTTCTCCGAAATTTGTATATAGCAACACCACATTTTAGCATGCCCGCGAGGATATGAAAAGACGTGCCAAACGTAAGTGTGTGACAGCTGCGGTTATTGAATAATGGAAAATTATATGATAGGATGTTAAAAGATTGTTGATATGCAATTAATTTTTGCGTTATAAAAATATTTAGCTTATAAGAGATGGTGAAGTTATGAATGATACATCAAAAGATGAAAAGCAGACTATTGCTGAACTGGTGCGACCGAGTACGGAGGGATTGCCAATTAAATATGAACTGGCTTGCAGAGAGGCGGACGTCGGAATGTCGTGGGCCAAAATACTTGGATATGCGGTCTATCTGGATGGGGGCATTTTCTCAGTGCTAGCCGGATATAATTATATCATGAATGGTATTGATGAATGGCATTGGTCTGGACAAGATTCAAAGTTGTATATATGGCTTGCTATAGCATGTTTGATATATGCGGTTATTTCATTTTGGGCTTCATATGCAATTTTACAGAGAAAAAAGTATGCCTCCAAAACTGTGATGTTGGCGCATATTATACTTGTAGTGTTTTTGCTTGTGGGGTTTTTTACTGAAGACGGAAAGGGGCTTGCCATAGTTGGAATACCTGTTTTGATTTTTTTGTTTCTTATAAATAAAGAGTATTTTGATCAGAGAAAGAACATTTTTATTTTAGATTAGTAGTTGATCAGTGGAGAAAAGATATGGCTTTTTGTAAAAAATGTGGAGCACTTATTGAAGAAGGCGAACAAATATGCCATGCATGTCATGAAAAGACACTGCAAGCAAAAGAGAGAATGGAAGAGAAAAAGAAGTCGCTTCCCAATAAGTATGAAATAGCATTTAAAGAGGCAGAACTTGGAGTTAAATGGGCTGATTTTCTTGCATATGGAATATGCCTTCCGGAATTGGTTATTTTAGCATTGGTTTTTATTTATGATATTTTTTCCGGATATCATGAATTCTTTATCTGTTGCAAATCGGTAATAGGTTGTGCTATGGCAACCTGGGCTATGAATGAGATTGTATACAGAAGAAAAAAGGTTATAAAAGCAGTACGCGCGTTTTATGCTTCGAATATTATTCTTGATTTTTTAACTATATGTTATTTTACGAATTTAGATTATGACGCGGTGGTGCCGTTCTTTGTTCTGCGTATAATATTTTTTGGAATATGTCTATGGAAAAATGACAGTTACTTCGGTAAGAGAAAGGATATATTTGTGTTTGACGTTCCAAAATAAACGGGCAGCAGATTAGAAAGCGATTATGCGAGTTATTTGTGATGATGAAGAATATAACCTGATATGGGATCAGATATTTAATGAGTTTTGCTTCAGGCCGTCATATGCTGATTGGAAAGATCAACCGTGGATAAGTGTTCCACAGCCAAGCAAATCTTATAAGATAGCGCCTGCTTGCTGGGATGAGAAGATGGAAGTATCAGTTAATTCCATGTTTGAGCAAATTTCATCAGGTTCGGTATATGCACTTGATTATCAACATGATTGTTTTGAGTTTGAGCCGGCTGAGCATATCCCTTATGATTACAGCTATTATGATGAGCAAAGAGGCGTAAATCTATATTTTCCAAGCTATTATCCCAATGGGGACTATCACTTTTTTATTGATAAAGGCTGGAGCTTTGGAATGTTCGGTCATCCCTGGAAGCAGGAGATCGTGGTGTGGGGGAAAGAGCTGATAGAGATGTTTGATAAGCTGGTAAATATGTAATGATATGTTTTTTTGTGATAGGCGGATGAAGTATGTTTTGGATAGGCAGGCATTAGGATGAAGGCGTTGTTTAAGCGATTAGTGGATATTTGGGAACATCCCACATTATCACAACTAAATAAAATGCTGTTAGTTTTGTATATTATATGCATACCGATAGCTATTGTAATCGTGATAAATATTTTTAATATGCAAGATAAGTGGATAGCTGATAACAGGAGCAATATCCAAAAATATGAAGCTACAGTGATAAATTGTGTACAAGTAGGCGGAAGGAGCCCACGTTACGAAATTTATTTACATTTATCAGATGATACTCATATAAATGTCGAGTATGAGAAAAAGAAGGAAGGTACGGTTGATTTCTATAAAATTACCGTCAATAATCAGAATTACTACGGTTTTAATGTATATGAGCTGTATTCCGCAGTCATGTTTTTTAGAGAGTGTTTATTTGCAATACTTGAACTGGTTATTGTCGGAGGACCGATATGTCTGTATTCCTGGTTGAGAGATGAGAACGGATATCGTTGGATCATAGATAAAAGGTATAAGAGAATCTGAGATGAAAGACATAGGAATTTGTCGGTTCAGGGCTTGAGGAATATAGGGCTTTAGGGCGTCCTGAGGTTAACTGATGAAGATGGTAATAATGGTAGAAGAACACAGATAAGAAGTGGCAGGATTGTTGATTTATCTGTGATTTTACGGCGAAGGATGGTTGGAATAGGGCTTGAATAGCAGGAAAGTACAGATAAAAAGTGTGTAGGAGAGATTGTTTATCTGTGATTTTGAGACGAAAGTAGGCTGAAATAGTAGGGAAACCCAGATAAAAAGTGCGTAGGAGAGATTGTTTATCTGTGATTTTGAGACGAAAGTAGGCTGAAATATTAGGATAACACAGATAAAAGATGTGTAAGGGATATTACTTATCTGTAATTATGAGTCGTAAGGCGGCTAAAATGGCAGAAAAACACAGATAAGAAGAACATAGAGGAGTCCAATTATCTGTGTATAGTGTAACTTGATTAGGAAAATACAAAAAAAGCCCCGGTAGCATAAATAGGGAAAAAAGCTACCGGGCCTCGGATTATGTTTTGAATTTTATATTATTTGGGGAGATATAAAATATCAAAAAGGGTAATAAAATAATACAATAAGAATGTTAACATAGTTTTAAAAGAAAAGCAACAATAAAATTAACAATTTCTTTTAGGAAGTTATAAAATGCAGTAAAAGAGTATGGAAACGCAAAGAAAAGATGTTAACAAAGTTTTCCGAAAGATTTCTTTAAAGCATTTTATTCAATAAAAATGTGTTCATGCGTATAATGCTGGTGTATACTTGATGGGGCTTGCAGGTGTACTGACAGGCTGTTGAAAAAATAATCATGCCGATACATTAGTGCTGATGTCACCAAATAAGTCGACTTTATTACTTGTCTAAATTGTTATTTGTTTCGTTGCCGTCAATAGTCGTACCGCCCGGTACGACTCATTCCTTCGTCTCACAAAATAACAATTTATTCTGCGTAAAAAGTCGAGTTATTTGATGACAGCAGCATTAGTCGTGAAATCTATGACATTGGGAGTAATACATAGTGGCTACATACGTGATAACAGATCTTCACGGTCAATACAAAATTTTTTCCGAGTTGCTTAAGAAAGCAAATTTTTCCAAATCTGACAAATTATATATGCTTGGAGATGCGATAGATCGCGGTCCGGACGGAATCAGAATACTTAAAACAGTGATGGAATCGCACAATATGCATTTTCTTTTGGGAAACCACGAGCTTATGATGCTGGAGGTTGTTTCTTCCGACGGAAGTGTTACCCCAAATATAGATGAGTTTCAGAGCAGAGAAGCCCTGAACTGGCTCTTTAACAACGGCGGTGACAGGACATATCACAAGTACAGACTTCTTAAAAAGATTGAGCGCAAGAAGCTCCTAAAGTGGCTCAATTCAAGACCTCTTTCCACCAAAGTTGAGATAAACGGGACTACATATATACTTACGCACTCTGCGTTTGATAAAGACAATATAGATGTGCCTTATAAAGAGATGAATTACGAGAAAGCATATTACATAGCATGGTATTCACCTTTTCGGAGTGACATCTATAAGAGCATAGACGATTATGCCGCATGTAGCCCGTGGATGTTCATAATCGGACATGTCCCTGCTTATTACCTTGGCGAGAATAGAGGCGAACGCCCGCTTTCATCATACAGAGAAAAAAATGTGATCGATATTGACGGCGGCTGCGCAGAGCCGGATGCTAGAGGGGCAAAAGGCGGGATTCTTTTAAGACTTGATGATATGAAGGAATTCACATTATCTTTTGCGGAAATGGAAAGTACTGTTGAAGGCGCGAATGTTGATTCTTACAAAAATTGATATTTTTATGATGCTTGGGCGATGTGGCTTGTGTACAGCTGCGTCGCTATTCTTTTATGTTTTTTCGTGCTTGCTGACGTATATTTTTGCGTGATAAAATATCATCGAAATGTTACAAGATAATAAACATAAAGGAATAGAGATAATGGCACGGGATAAAGGTGAAAATGAAAAAGTTAATATATAATGTAGCGGTTGGAATAGGAGTAATACTTGCTTTGCCGCTTCTTTTGATAGCGATATTTTTTTTAATAGAGATAGTCGGATATGTAGCCAATAATGCTACGACATATAAGCAGACAAAAGAGCTGACGTCATATATAGAAAAGTCTATAGAAGATGCCGATATTGTGGATGTATATTCGTTTACCGGAAATACTACCGGAACAGGGAATCATGTTGAATGTGAGTCTGTTGTAACTTTCAACTCTGATATGCCGGAGGATGAGGTGGATCGGATAATTGAAAAACAGTATAAGCATCATAATCTGGAAAAGAAAGACGGCAGCTATGTCATAACTGTAATTGGCAACGCGCCATTTCGGGATAATATTGAAGGGCACTAAAGATCCGCATTTGATTGGAGATTGATAATGGATATATATAAAGTATTAGAGGATTACAATATTTATAATCGAAAGATAACCGTTATCACTAAGGTAAATGTTTTACAAGATGATGAAAGAATTCCTGTTTCGTGGCTGAAGATAATAGAAGCAACAAGTATTATTCAAAAGAAACAAATTGTAATTGATATGTGGAAAGATGTTATGTCTAACGAGCTATCATTGACGATTGATTATTTGAGTAAGCATTTGGAAGATGTATTTGTTTTTAAAAGTGATGAACACTATTATTTACTCTATGTTATAAGTGGTAACGCAAGTGAGCTTCTATATTATGTTGGAGGTAATCCTAAGGATACTGTTGATATAAAAGATAAATTTCCGGTGGATATTGCCAGGTTTTATAAGGAATTGCATAACGGTTTTTATGATTATTGTTATAAATCAATGGGGATTGTTGAAGCAGATGATGCGGAAAAATTATCGTCTAAAATTGATGAAGATAGAGCTGAATTAAATGATGCTATTTGCATTTTTAGTAATGGCATGGGAGATTATGTAGCCTATGATCAGAAAGAGCAGAAAGCAATATTATGGCTAACTTCAGATGAGCCGGACTTTGATATTTGTTTTTGGGATGTTGTAGATGAATGGATATGTTTAGGGATGAAGACTTAATACAATTCATACGATGGGGGATTTTGTGAAAAAAATCGGATTGAAAATCATGATGATTTTAGTTCTTATTTTTGCAGTACAAGATAGATTATGAAAAACTCGAGTAGAAATTGCGCCCTAAAATTTAATGTTTTGGCAAAGGTAATCAAAGTGCTATTTGGAGCACTGATTACACTAATGATGACGGGATGCGGTGATAGTGCATATCCGGAGCTCAAAGAAGATGCTATAGCTTTTAACACTGAGGATTATTCAGTTGATGATAGTATCGATGATTTTTTTTACAGTTTTGAGTACAATGGCAGGAAATATCTTGAATATGGATCTTTTAATGGACTGCTGATAAAGAAATACATTGATCGATGTATCGGCTACATAGTTCAGCCGGATGGAAACGATAAGGTAAGAATATACACGCTTACTGAAGATGAGAATTGTGATTTTCTTATTGAGTACGTAGTGGATTCAAATGATTTGACGGAACCATTTGTATGGAGAGCGGAGGATACTAAGGGATTAGAAATTGAGTTGCCCAAACATGTTGTGCCCACAGAATGGTATGAAAAGATTTGGGAATAGGATTTTGATAGGGAACATAAATGAATGATATTAAAGATGTTTTTAAATCTTTTGAAGAATGTTTTAGAAGACGTGCAGAGGAGATTGGATTTACAAAGGCTCGCAAATGTAAGTACGTAAGACGTGTTGGACAATGTATTCAGCATATTAATATATTGGATACCAAGATAAGAGGGCAGCAAGCTATAAATATACGAATATCTGTCGGTATAACTTATGTTGAAGTAAATAAGAAGGTAGCAGAACTTAGAGTGAGAAAATATGATTCTAAATGGGCTACGGGAGGCGTTGATTTAGGTTCGCTTAGTGTTCCTGTTGAAAACTTTAGCAGATACCTCGTATTGGATACGGATATAGATGCGTTATGCGAAGAAATCTTTTATAGAATTGAGGCTAATGCTTCACAATTCTGGGCCAAGACAGATACAATGGATAAATTTATGCAGGGTCTTCTGGATGATGATGAAGATGTTCGTTCCTGCACAGCAGGACTATGGCGCCCTTCTTGGACGAGTTTGGCTTTGGCGTGTTTGACAGATCAATCAAAACTAAGGGAAGTACTGGAAAAGTACAAGGATTTTTTTATAAAAAACATGTCTGAAGAAACTAAAAGAAATTTGAAGGAAACATATTGTTTGGAGGAAGTGGAATGGCTAGAGACTTAAGCTTCTGGAAGGAAAAGGAATCATCTGAAATTAAAGCGTCTGATGTTTATAAAGCGCTTCTTGATGGAGAAAAGTTGGATTTTGTATGTGAGCTGCCTACAGAGCAGATACTTAGCGATGTGAAGAAAGAATTTAGCGATTGGAATCAGATTGACGCATACAATTATGAAAAAGATGATGCCGCGATTGAGATTTTTGCAAATGATCAGATCTTCAGATTTGACTGTTACAGCGTAACGGAAGCAGATATGAATAAGATCATTGATATCATGCTGAGCTATGAATGTCCATTATATGATTCTGCGATAGATGTGAGATTTAGTTAAGTGTAGTTGAAGCAGATAGAGGAAGATACTGATTTTAATATGGATAAAGAATATGAAACTATGATAGGCATAATGCTTAAAAATTACCTTCCGATAGAATGGATGAGATATACGATGTTTCATATAAGTGATGTGTACTCAAGGATACCAATGCTGGTTTTTCGGTTAAAGAAAAAAGATGAAAAATTTGATACGTTGTTAAAGTGCATAGAAAATTTTAAAGGAAATGCAAATTGGGAGATTTTTAGAAATCCTTATACTCGTAAAGATAATTACCTTTTAACTGTTTCTGAAGTAAAACAAATGTATCAAGGAGAAAAAGAGAAATTAATGACTCAGAAAGATTATTTTGGCGATGAATACATTAAAATATGTGATAAGGCTGTAAGCGATATACCTGAATTAGCGAGCCATATTGAAAGGTGGTTTAAAGAAGATACTCCCTGATAAGAGTGGATGGTATAAGAGCATGGTAGAATCCAACGTGTAAAATAGTGGGAGAATAAAAGCAATCTTCCGGTCTGGACGATGGGGAGCCTATGAAATTTTTTCTGTAAATATGGAACTTCTATGATAATTTAGATTTATGATGGGTGTAGTCAGATTGGCTACATCCTTTTTTAGACTATACAGTTCCTTGGAAGACAAGGCAAGAAATATTTGTTTTATTCAACTTCTTAGTGTATGCTTTTGAAAACATATACAATCATAGGAGGGCATAAAAAATGGAATTTAGAATTGCAACATTGAATGATCTTGATCTATTGACTACATCTCGTATTGAAGTTTAAGGAGACAACAATGAACATCAAATATACAGATAAGCATAACTTTAATAAAAATGAACTAGAAGAATTATTTTTATCAGTGGATTGGTCTTCAGGTCATTATCCTGAAAAACTCTGTGTAGCAATGAAAAATTTTAATACCGTTTTTTCAGCTTATGATAAGGATAAACTTGTTGGAATGGTATGTGCCATGGATGATGGTGTTATGAATGCATACGTCCATTATTTGTTGGTAAATCCTGATTATCAGGATCAGAAGATTGGCAGAACTTTAATCGAAAAGATTAAAGAAAAGTACGAAAGCTATCTAAGAATAGCTGTAATTGCATATGACAATGAAATGAACTTTTACAACAACTGTGGCTTTGAAAAAAGTAAAGATGCATCTCCTATGTTTATAACATCCTTGTGGACATAATTTTTAACCATTGAAAGACCTCAATCTCATTTAAGAGACTGAGGTCATAATTTTTAATCTGTTAATCTGCCAGCATACATGATTGAAAGCTCTCCACGAACTTTGCCCCAATTTCGGATTGGCATTGTCCATTTCTTGGTAGCTTCAAAGGTTGCCAGATAAAGAACCTTCATGAGTGATGGGCGCCAATGTAAAAGCTGTTATAAAAGTGAGCTTTCATTGACGTTTACATGCACTAAAGCAGAAGATTGCTTTTCTATCATATACTTACAGCATGTTATTTGATCTGTGTGCCTGTTGAGCCGAAGCTCTGAATGTTTTCGGAAGCTTCGATTATGACAGTGGTATCTTTGGTTTCGTTACTTGGAACGGAAATCTTTTTTAATTCAAAGGTCTTATTATTATCCATTATGTCAGCGTGTTCTTCGGAAATATCCTCGTTGAACATATTGCCGGTTATTGAGTTGTCCGGAACATCTTTATTTAATGTACCGTAAGATTCCTCGTCTGCATAATAGATTTCTGCGTCACCTTTGCAAATGAAGAGGTTGTTTTTGACGACATTAAAAGGATCTTTGGCAAGCTGAACTGTGAGACAGCTTCCTGCGGTGTTGTATACAGTGTTGTTGAAGAATATGCAGCTTTTGGCATCACCGTTTTCACTGGGATCGGAGCCGCCGATGATAATACCGGCTAATCCGTTGTTTTCGATAAGGGTATTATTTGTAACCTTAATGCCTGTTACGGTTTTGCCTAAATGCTCGGTGGCTACTTCGATTCCGGTATCACAGTTTGAAACGAAGTTATCGAAAACCCAAATGTCGCGTCCGCCGTCAATATATATTCCGGCAGCGCATCCTTCATAATCATAAGTGATATTTGTTTCTGAAGAGTTATTTTTTACAATGTTTTCAAAAATTCTTCCGTCGTGAGCACGGTCAAGTTCGACCTTTTCTGCAGAATCTTCGTCGGTGGTTTGCTCATAACCAATAGCGTCAATGCCGATGTTGTCGCAGTTATGGATGTAGTTGCCTGAAATCTCGAATTTTTCTACATTGCCGTTTACGACAAGAGCCTCGCTGTTACCGAGTGTGAGATTATAGAGCGTACATTTTTTGATATTGAGGTTTTTTATCGGATTGTACGGCTGAGCTTCGGCAAGAATACCGTGTGCATTGTAACTGTCGGTTTCTTTGTTGAAAGCCGGATCGTATTCTGCGATACCCATGTCGTGAATAGTACAATTTGTTATACTGACGTCATCGGATCCCTCAGCAACGTAAATTCCCTTAGGGGCAATTTTTTTGGATATATGATGAAGCTTAAGTCCTTTAATCTCGAGACCGCTTATTGATACATTATCAGCTTCAATATATACCATTGAGTCGCTTTTTACTTCGGATTCATTTTCCAGACTGATGTCTTCTCCGTTAAGGATAGCACCTTCTTCGGCTTTGATAGTAAGATTGGGAGTTGTGATACAAATCTGCTCTTTGTATTCTCCTGCGTGAATTATGAGAGTATCTCCGCTGACAGCGTCTTTAAGAGCGTTTGTGATTGCATTTTCTGTGTCTGCTGTTACTTCGATACGTTTTGGATTTTGTTCTTCAGCATTTACTTCCAAAGAAAGAGAAGCAGTTGCTGCGGTGAATAAAAATGCGCTTAATATACATGACGCAAATAAAGAATTTTTCTTTTTCATGAAATGTACCTTTCTGCCTTAAGATTATGTTTGATGCTACTATAGCGGTAGCGTATGATGATTGGCCAATCACGCTAATACGATAACACACTGTTACGTGAAAGTGGATGAAAAAGAATAAAAAATGAATATTAGTTCATGAATGTGCATAAATACGTATAGTAACTGCGTTGGATAAAAATAGAAAAATAGCGTTATTATCTTTTTTTCGATTGATAATATTTATGATGCGTGATAATATGTTAATGATTTGTTTAAAAATAATCGATGAATAATGAAATTAGGCAAACATACAGTGATGTATGGGCGCAAAGTTGTAAATCTTTTTATAGATATAGATTAGGAAAAGATGGTTTGACTGCAAAATTGGCGGAGGAATTCGTCGGTGTTGCAGTCTTTTTATATCATAGGAAATTGCTTTCCTATGATATAAAAACGCTCCGCTAAGGATGCGACCGATGCGCAGATGAATTATGCAAGCTAAAGCTTGCGCGCATCGGCGCGCAAAGAGTCGCGAGCGACTCTTTGTTATTGAATTTCTCTGAAATTCCCTATTCAATAAAAACGCTCCGCTAAGGATGCGACCGATGCGTAGACAAACAAGGATATTTAGATAAAGATGCAAAAGAGTATTTGGGAATGGCTTGAAATAGAGCCTACAACAGATGTTGCCGCCATAAAAAACGCATATGCCGAGGCGGCAAAAAAATATCACCCCACAGAGCATCCCGAGGAGTTTAAAAAGCTTCGCGAATGCTTTAAATCTGCAATTGCTTATGCCAAGAATGATCACGGCAACGGGGATTATGAGGAGCAGATGACTTCGGGTGATTATTTTGAGGATGTTAAGCATATTTCATATGAAATAAACAAAGACGAGTCTGATGGAGATGATCAGGAAGATACAGAAGAAAAATTCTCTTATGATATAAGCAAAAAAGAGTCAGAGAAGGAAGATGAAGAAAAACTCTCTTTTGATATAAATAAACAAGACTCTGACGGAGATAAGCAGAAAGAGAATGAAGAAGCATTTGCTTATAACATAAGCAAACAAGAGTCAGATAGAGAAGATGAAGAAGAACTCTCTTTTGACCTAAATAAACAAGACTCCGACGGAGAAAAGCAGAAAGAGAATGAAGAAACATTTTCTTATAACATAAACAAAGATGACTCGGAAAGAGATGATAAAGAAAACCTTTCTTTCAACATAAACAAAGACAACTCAGACCGCGAAGATCAAGAAGACCTTTCTTTCCAAATAAGCAAGAAAGCTCCGGACAACGAAGACACAGAAAAGCATGATTATGATTTCAGCGAAGTGTCAGGTGAGGATTCTCTTTCTGACAGGCAGAGCAGAATGCTTAAGCTTTTTACGAGAATCATGTTACAGATCCGGGATGATCCTGCATATTACGGGCATGGCGGTGTGATAGAGACGGTCATGTGGAATTGGGATATATCGCCTTATAAAGAGGAGTTGACGCCGGTATTTGTCGATCATCTGGTTGATATCTTAAGTGAATATCCAAAGCTTGGAAATGATGCGGTAACCATAATTGAAAGCAGACTGTTTAAAGATATTTCGGACCCCAGGATTGACGTGATCTATTCAAAGTTCAAGTCACTATTTCCAAATGGGCATAATTCATATAACAAAAATCAGGTATTTAAAGTAGATGTTGAAAAGTGGTTCTGCGGAGGAAACGTTTACCCTAAGACCGCTTCAAACAGGTTTATTACTTACGGAAACTGGATAAAGAAAGGTAAGAATAATTATTTTGTGCTTGCCGATGATGTATTACTTTTTGGAAAAAAATATTCTTTGAAATATTTTATCTGGGAAGAGCTGTCTTATGAGGTGAACCCTGTTTCGGATAAACTTACTATTTATGCTCCCGATAATACGGTGCTTATAGAAGTGCAGAGCGGAGCCTTGGAATATATGCATTTTTTGGACAGGCTTGTAACAAACAAGAGCAGATATATCGGAGAAAAAGTTATTGATAAGTCAGGATTCATATCTAATACTGATAAGTATTCGAGGATCTTTGGCAAATATTCAAAGAAAATAAAAGCCTGGCTTATAGGGGTATTAATTTTGCTTGGCGGATTTTTCATATCATGGTTGGGATTTTTGGACGATTCATTTTTCTTGGACAGACACCCATTTATCGAAGTGTTGTGGGTGATTATTATGTTGTTGTCCGAAGCGGGCTCGGCAATATTTTTTATTTTGTTCATGCATGTAATTATGCAAATAGTGAAAGTGACTTCAATTTTTAGGATAGGCATAACGCATATGCGGGAATTTAGAAAAGATATTACGGACGGAAAAGCAGAGTATGTATTGGGGAATAAAGTCTTTTTATTTAAAAGATATATAATCTATGCGATTACATCCGGTTATATAATCCTTCCACTGGATGATATCGGAGAAACCGAATGCATTAAGGCGATTCCGGGAAAACAATCTGCAAAATTGAAGATGGTTCTTAGGAGTGGAGAGGTACATTATTGTGACATGAATTCAGAGACTGCTATCAGAGAGGTCATGACTAATATACTTATGAGACAATTGGAGGGTAGAAAATGGTCGTAGGAATAGATTTAGGTACAACAAACAGTTTGGTAAGCGTGTTCAGAAACGGAAACGTTGAGCTTATCCCGAACGAATTCGGAGAATATCTGACTCCGTCCGTTATTTCTTTGGACGGAGAAAAGATTATTGTAGGAAAGGTAGCCAAAGAGCGGCTTATAACGCATCCCGGAACTACCGTTTCGGAGTTTAAAAGACAGATGGGGCGCGATATCAAGTATGATCTCGGGAATGGAAATCTTTTTACCCCTGTAAAGTTGTCTTCGATAATTATAAAGAAACTTGTCGAGGATGCTGAGAAGTATCTTGGTGAAAAAGTTGAATCGGCGGTTATAAGTGTTCCTGCGTACTTTGACGATCATCAAAGAGAAGCTACGAGACTTGCGGGTGTCGGAGCGGGGATTACCGTGACACAGCTTGTAAATGAGCCGTCGGCAGCAGCTTTGTCATATCACTATGAGCATATCGATCAGGATGAGAAGTTCATTGTGTTCGATTTTGGCGGTGGTACGCTCGATGTCACTGTGGTCGATGCATTTGCAAATATGGTTGAGATTGCCAATATTTCGGGCGATAACTGCCTTGGCGGTAAGGACTTTAATGAGGCTATCGCCATGGATATGTGCAGAAGTTTCGGACTTGAATGGAAGCTTATAAGTGACAAGAATAAGGCGATTCTCATAAAGAACGGCGAGAACATCAAGATCAGCCTCTCGGAATCAAACAGTATCGATAAAAAGGTGAATCTAGAGGGAAAAGAATACGAGTACAGCCTTACACAGCAGGGACTTATCGATATTTCTTCGCCTATTTTCAGAAAGCTCACAATTATCCTTAAGAAGCTTATGAATGATGCGATGCTGGCCCAGGAAGATATCGACAGTGTGATCATGGTCGGTGGATCTTCCAAGATGCCGATCGTTCGCGCTTATCTGGAATCTCTTTTCCCTGGAAAGATAAGGATAGATATTGACGGAGACAGCGCTATATGCAAGGGAACGGGCGTTGCAACGGGAATTTCTCTTAGAATGGATAAGGTAAAAGACATTGTAATGACGGATATTTGTCCGTTTTCACTGGGAATCGATGTGGTTGGTGACAAGATGTCGGTTATTATTCCAAAGAATCAGACACTTCCTGTAAGCATACAGCGAAGATATTACACGGCACATTCTATGCAGGACAGGCTTGAGTTTAATGTTTTCCAGGGCGAAAAGCTGAAGGCTTCAAGCAATCTTTTGCTGGATACTATTACTTTTGATGTTCCGCCAAAGCCTGAGGGCGAAGTGTATGCTGATGTGCGCTTTTCGTATGATCTTAACGGAATATTTGATATTGATGTTTATTGTCCTGCCAACGGCAAGGAGGTTCACAGGAAAAGAGGAGCGACGGAAGGAAGCGATGAAAACAGCCTTAAACAGCTGCAGCTTCGAATGGATGAACTTAAGCAGGATCCAAGAGAGATTCCCGAGATACAGTTTCTTTTGCAAAAGGCCGAAAGAATGTATGAGGAAGGAAATGTCAATCAGAGAAGATTTCTTGAAGATGAGATCACAGCATTTAACGCATTTTTGGACAAGGCATCCGTAATTGAATGCAAAAAAGCTTCGGTTATCTTTTCCATGAAACTCGACCAGATCGAGAAGAACATGTTCAGTTTTAGGACCGAGACTACAGACCTGTGGAAAGAGTATTTTGAGGATATGGATACCAAAGATTAAAAGGAAAACATATGGGTAAGAGTATTTGGGATTGGCTTGAAACAGAGCCTACTACAGATATCGAGGCTATCAAGGCTGCTTATGCACAAGTGGCAAAGAAGTATCACCCGACTGAGCATCCGGAGGAGTTTAAGCAGCTTAGGGATGCGTACAAGATGGCAATAAAGATAGCTAAGAGTCATGCGAGCCATCAGGGGCGGGCAATATATGAAGTTTACGGCGAATCTTCACATATGACAGATGGAGATGATGTTGAAGCTGATAAAAAGAATGACTTTGATAGTGCCAATGACAGCGCTGATGCGGAAAAAGATAATACACATAATTCCGGATATGACTTTAGCGGTGCTAAGTACGACGTTACGCTTTCAGACAGGCAAAGGAGAATGCTTAGTCTTTTTGGAAGAATGCTGTCTTTTGTGCATACCGATCAAAAGCGTTTCGGACATGAGAGAGTTATTGAGACGATTATGTTTAATTGGGATAAGTCGCCTTATAAAGAGGAGATTACCCCGGCTTTTATTGAGAGCGCACTTGATATCATAAGCGAATGCGGCGGACTCAGTAACGGCGCTGCAAATGTTATTGAAAAGATTTTTTTTGCTGATAAAACCGATTCACAGAAAGCACTTCTCCATTCAAGATTCAGATCGATTTGCCCTGTGGTGAATAGTAGTTCAGATAGAACTCCGGAATTTTCAACAGATGATGTGCAAAAATGTTTTTGCAGGCTGCTGGATTACCCGACTCCTGTTATTTGCGGCTGGATCAGTTTTGGCAAAGATACGCCTTTTAACCGGAGAACTAAGATATTACCGATAAAAGATATACTGCTTTTTTATGATAAAAAATCGGTCAGTTATTACTTTTGCGAAGAACTGTCATATTCTGTGGATCAAAAGGCGGAGAAGCTGACAATATATGATCTTGATAATAATGTTGTCCTGAAAATGAGACCGGGTAATAAGAACTACGCGTATTTGATAGATCATATTGTTGAGAACGGAAGCACTAATGTGGGAGAGGAGCCTGTAGAAAAGGCTTCTTTCGGTGAGTATTCTTATATAAAAAAGTTGTACAGTCTATCGGGGCTGTGGGCGCGTGTGCGTGTTAGTTTTTTAGTCAGCGGTGTTGTGTGTCTGATTTCATTTGGCGTTTTGTCCGGCTGTTTTGCGTTTGGAAACTGGTTTTCAGGTTTGGCAAAAGAAAATATTATTATGCGTGTGATAAATTGGCTTTTCATTATTTTGGAATTAGTTGGTATATCTGCTTCGGGGTTTGTTTTTATAGTATGTGCTTGTTATGTATTGTGTCACTTTATATTTATGTGTGAGCTTATTCTGAAAACGGAATTAAAAAAGGACATAAAGAACGGTCATGCAGTAAGTGTAATGAATGACGAAGTATGGATTTTCAGAAAATGTCTTATCTGTGTTCAAGATAATATTTTTAGTACTGTTCATTTTAAAAATATTGCTTCAATTGAATATGCGACAGAATCTGAAAATACAGCGCCTAAACTGAAGGTGACCTATAACAATGGAGCAAATCAGTTTATTGGTATTTATTCTGTTGATGCATTAATGGAAGTAATGACGCTCATAAATTCTTGGAAGAAGCAGATTATGTGCGAAGATAACAGAAAAACAGATGCTAATAGTGGGGAAAAAGCTGAGCATTTTAAGTCAAGCTTTCTGGTTGCAGAAGACTTTAAGAAGAATTATTGGGGAGCGGTTGTTTATATCATATGTATGCTCGCGATAGATATAATGATGGCTTATGGTATAGCAGACGGCCAATCATTTTTCACGGAGTGGAGAGATTTGTTGTGGATATCGGTATTCGGAGTAATGAATCTTTATGCCGCCGGTGAGATCAAATTGCTTTATAATTTGCGTAAGATACCCGTAGACAAGCTTATGGATGCGCAAAAACAGATGCTTGACGTGGATGCTTATCGCAGTGAGAAATATAAGATTTATGTACTTAATGATTATTTGGTTTCGATGGAGCATTTTGAGCCCATAGTTATCGGATATGATGAGTTTTCATATATTGGAAAAAAATTTTCGAATAATGAGCCGGTACTTTTGATACAATTAAAAGACGGCAAGAGATATGAATTTTGTCACGGAAATGAGGAAGCTATCGATGCTATACTAGATAAAATTTCCGAGAAACATAAGGTTATCGATTGAATTATTAAGTTGTTTGAAGCATGTGTTATCCGATATAGTGTAAAATAGTTGCTATTTTTTTCTAATAAGGTATTATATTAGTAACACTTTTTTTCGGGGGTTATATAATGGATAATAGAAGAAGAACCAAGAGACTTGATTTGGCAGGCGAAATACTCCTTAAGGAAATCGGCGGTGAAAGTTTCGAAACAGTTGAGATCACAATTACCGATGCATCAAGAGACGGCGTTGGATTCTCAACAAACAAGCAGCTTACAATCGGCGCTAATTACGAAGCTAACCTTACAATATGGACAAAAGAGGTCCTTCACGTATTCATTCAGATCGTAAGAGCATCAAAGAACGGTGATACTTTCCACTATGGTTCAATGTTTGTCGGAATGCCCGAAGATATGAAGGCTCGTATCGATGTATATTCAACTATTCAGGAATATAATGAGAAGAACGGTGAGAATTGAATTTGAATAATATTAAGGCTCAATGCAGAGATGGCACTGCATTGAGCCTTCTTTTCTGTAGCGTCAAGATAGTCATTTATCTCAGAGACTCCGGCATTTTTCGTAGCAACTCCCGCGCCGTTTAAGATAACTGCGTCCCAGTCTATGTCTTCGGGGCTGTTAAAGCCGTTAACAAGAAAACCGTTGTATTCAGCTGTGTTAAAAAGAGTTGTGAATTCCATCAGTTCTGAGTCAGACAGATCAACAGCTTCTCCGGAACTGACTGTAGAAGTAGTGGCTGCAACACCACTTTGCGCCTCGGCAGCAGTGCTTGAATCCGCATTGCCAGGTGATATAGGTGTGCAACCTGAAAGAACCAGCATAATCCCCAATGCCGGCAATAAGTTTCTGATTTTCATAATGATAATACTTTCCTCCCTTAAGCCAAGTTATGTATGTGTTCTTTGATGAAATTATAGAAATGCGCATTTGCTGCGTATCTCGTGTGAAAGTTATCCAAGAATGTTTATATTATTGTTTTAGATTTAAATACATGTTTTGGCTTGTGTTAAAATCTCTTTGTAGAGATACTGATTATTATTTCTCTTTAATATAATAGCATATGAAAGTTTGGGATGATATTAAATGAAGTTGGGGGTACTGTCTGAGTGAGAAAAAGGTTTTTACTAACATTGATCGTTTCTACATTTATGCTATGTGCTTGTGACGGAAAAGATAGCACCGTTAATGATAACGTAGACTTGAAGAAATAATGGGAAGCATATATGGCAGTAACGCAGAAAGCGGGGAAAATGATAGATATAAATAATTACACAAGCCATACATTAGAGAACTTTGATATTAATCTTCTTCAAAAAGAAGTTGATGGTGGAGTGATCACTGTTGACCGGATAGATGAAATTGCAAAATACCCTGAAGCAAGATCAATAATTATCTCCGGACTTGGTCAAGATACTTTTGAATATTTTATTTCTAAATATGGAAATCAATTTGAAGCCATTTCTTTTTGGAAAAATAAAAATGTAGAAGATCTGTCGCTTCTAGGTTCTTTGAAGAACATTAAATATATTCATTACTTCTATAACCGGAAAGCTGTTGATTTATGGGATATGTCCGGTAACACTGATCTGATCGGTTTATCCATATATGATTTTAGTAAACTTCATGATATCAGTAAAATAGAGACTTTGGCCAATCTTGTAAACTTCCAAATAGGAGACGCAGTTACGCCCGCAATGACGGTTCATTCTCTTAAACCGGTTGCAAATACCAATATTACTCACTTTGAGTGGTGTGGGAAAACGGTTGCAGATAAAGATTTTGCATGCCTTTCAAAGGGGAATATTGAAGAAGTGGATATTAATCCCACACAGTTTACTATGGAAGAATTGGCTGATTTATTGGCTCTTTTCCCTGCTTCTATCAAAGGAACAATAACAAAGCCTTATGTGAAAACCGGTGTGAAGGATAAAGCCGGCTATCATGAGTATTACATTTTATGTAAGCGGAAAAGAATGTGCGAAAAAGGGAAGGACGACGAGCGCTTTCAGAAGTATTTGGATGAGTTTGAGCGATTGGTGGCTGAAAAAAGAAAATGATAAAAGAATGGGGTATTGAAAACAGATATAAGGAGAGAGTTTTTGGTGAAGATATGTTTGTAAATGGTCTTGTTGTTCAAAAATATGTTGATAATTCTTATAAGGGAATCGATGGCAGCGGATTTAGCTATAATACAGCTCAGAATTGGTTCTTAAACTTTGAAGATGAGGTGCCGGCTTTTTTTGAGTGCTATTATAATGAGTATATAGATAAAACCTTTTATGATTTTGACGAACACACATGGATAGCGGCCTGTAACGATATGAATTACATACGAAAATATGTAGCAGAAGCAGAAAAACGAAATATAAAATACAGGCTGTTACTTTGTGAAACAGACATACCGGATCCGAAGTTTGATTGTCCTGATTTCAAAAAGATATTCTTAGGCTATGACTACGCGTATGCTGCGGGCGACAACTATTCTGCCGTGTATAATGAGATTCCGTTTGTATTTACGCAATTTCAATTAAATCAATATGGACTCTTTCAAACAAGAGAGGAAATTGAAGAATATATTGTTGCAAGAGAAAAATTTAAACTGACACATCCTCCGCTTACGTTGGAGGAAGGCGATTTTGTTGTCTTTAAACTTCACGAAGTATTTCTTTGATTAGTTTAAAAACGCAGACCGTTTTTATCATGGATTTGAGGCTGCGTCATTAAGCACGGAGCCAATTCTCCGGAAAGAATTTGGGGAAATCAGCGGAAACAGATGAATCTATGATTTTCGGTGTCAAAAATAAAGTTTGTATTTGCAGCATAACAGCGGAAAATGCAGTTTTATAAAAGGCGCTGTTGAAAAAAAACAGTTTATGCCTTGGTAATGACAGCGGAATAAACAGCTTTATGAATCTTGCTGTTGAAAAGCAAGTATTTGCCTTAATTATGACAGCAAGAGATGCAATTTTAAAAATCCCGCTGTATGATGCTGTATAATGATAATAGACATGGATAATTTTCAAAAACAAAAGTTAGAGAGCTTAAAAGAACAGGCACGAATAAAAGCTCAGAGACGTATGTGGATGGAGAATGAACTGCTTCAAGAATGCTTATCAGCACTGGAAACATACATGATCGTCGATGATGAGGATTTGATAAATAATGTTGTAGATATAGCTTCAAAAAAGGATGCCAAGATATATTCGCATAATGATGAAGTTCTTTTAGACGATGAGAAGAAATACTATATCGTTTGGGATGAAGCATCTCTTCCGATTGTTTTATGTTCAGGGGCACGTATAAATGATTGCCGGGATGATGTGATGGCGGTGGCGTTTGATACTTATTTTGTGACCGAATCCATGACTGAAGCAATTGGGGTAAGGCGCTAGTGCTACTGTCACCAAATAAGTCGAGTTATTTGATGACAGCAGCACTAGATTCAAAGTTATTTAATGAGGCAGGAGCATTTGACTATGTGGGAACAGCTTTTAAATCTTTTTCAAAAAGCAGATTGTTCTGTTGAAATCTGTGATGGTGTGAAAGAACATGGTATTAAAGAAGTAAAAGAGCTTGGAATCAACCCGGATTCAGCTTTGGGAGCGATTATTACCAACACCTGCGGGATAGTTTTTGATAAATGGGTATTTGTCCTTGGCCAAACCTCAGAACGGTACGGAATATTAAATTTCAGTGACGCAATGAAGTTGAATTCCGATGGCTTGATTGTGGTTGCAAGAGATATTGTAGGTGGTTTATATGCGCTAAACCTTGGCAGATTTGCAGACGATCGGGGATTGGTATGGTACTTTGCCCCTGACACTTTGGAGTGGGAATCGCTGGATATGAAATACTCAGAATTTATTGCTTGGCTTGCGCAGGGAAACCTATCCGATTATTACAGCTCAATGAGATGGAATAATTGGCGGAAGGATGCGGAAACAGTAGCATTTGACGAGGGAATACTTATTTATCCGTATTTATGGGCAAAAGAATGTAATATTGAAACTGCATCAAAAAAAGTTGTTCCTTTAGCTGAAATCATTGCTATGAACGAGGAGTTTGTCCGCAAATTATAATCTCAAAGTATTTGTGGCTTGCAGATATGTAGTCGATAACAAATCGCAGTTTGTTTGTATTAATAAGGACAAATAATTCAAGTTTGTAGAGAGATTGTTATGCCTCATATTGAAATACAGTGTTTTTTGGCAGAACTATAGTGGCTTAGTGCCAATTGGGGCAGTCATCATCTCTGCTTCGAATTAGGCATTTATGATAAATTAAATCTGTACGTAATAACGTTAAATTCTTAAGAGAACAGCTCCAAATCTTAAGGATTTTTCTCTTTATTACGGTTAACTCCTGTGCTAAAATCATGGTTGTGCTCGAATCTGAGCAAATAATTCTAAGTTACATTCTATTTTTTCACGGCTTTCGCCATCAGATTCCAAAGAAGTAACTAAAAGCAATGAAAGAAGGTAATAACATGAAAATTTACAACCAGAAGTATAAGGACACTGTGTTCAGAAAGCTGTTTCATGATAAACGGCGGCTTCTTGAATTGTATAACGGTGTCAATCACAGTAATTATGACAATCCGGATGATCTGGAAATCACCACTCTTGAGGGTAATACTTTTCTTAACATGAAAAATGATCTTTCTTTTATCTTTGACTATGAGCTTAGCCTTTATGAACATCAATCCAGCCCTTGCCCCAACATTCCATTAAGAGATCTTGAGTATGTGGCAAGTATCTACAAGAAGATTATTCCAACTGAAGAAACATATAAGTCTCATGCTATAAGCATTCCTACTCCAAGATTCATAACATTTTACAACGGAACAATTAAACTTGAGGATGAAAAAATCTATAAGTTATCGGATCTGTTTGCCAAGAAAACGGATAATCCTGAGTTGGAGCTTATTGTTAAAGTCATAAACATCAACGAGGGACATAACAAAGAGCTTATGGAGGACTGTAAAACCCTCAAAGAGTATTCCATTTTTGTATCGAAAGTGCGAAAATGTATTAAAGAAGCTAAAGAAAGAAACAAAGAAATGAACGATATTATCGACATGAATGACATTACTCAGAAAGAGGTCATTAGCTCAGCGATATCAAGAGCAATAGATGAGTGTATTTCTGATGACATTCTTAAAGATTTCTTGCTTGAAAACAAAGAGGAGGTCATTGAGATGGGTGTTTTAGGATATAGTGCTGAGAGACATCTTCAGGTTATACAGGAAGAAAGTTATGAGGATGGCGTTAAAGCAGGGTATGATAAAGGAGAGAATGCTCTTGCAGAGCTATATGACTGGCTTTTTGAGAATAATCGTGTATCAGATGTTCAAAAGGCAAATAAAGATTCAAAGTATAGAAAAGATTTGTTTGATGAATATGTAGCATCAAAAAAGAAAAACTAAAGTGAAAAGAGACTTTTTGAAGTGATTCTTTGAAAAGCCTCTTTTTCAGTGCTTGTATAATGAGAATCTGGTTGTTGGAGAATATGTGATTACTGCTAGAGCAAATATAAATAATGGGAGGATACTATGAACGCTAGAGAGTACTTGGAAATATTACATGTTGCAGAAAGACTAAAAGATACGCCTAGACATTGTACAACAACAAAGCGAAGAACTGAAAGTGTCGCTGAGCACAGTTGGCGTATTTCACTTATGGCTTTTCTTCTTAAACATGAGTTTGAAGATTTGGATATCAATAAAGTTGTTGATATGTGCCTTATCCATGATCTTGGAGAATGTTTTACTGGAGATATTCCCACATTCGTTAAAACTGATTCAGATAGGGAAGTTGAGGATTCTTTTTTAAATCAATGGGTTAAGTCTTTGCCAAAGGAATTAGCAGAAGATATTTCAGCACTTTATAAAGAAATGGATGCTCAAGAAACTAAGGAAGCCAAGCTGTATAAGTCATTGGATAAGCTTGAAGCATTAATTCAACACAATGAGTCGCCTTTAGATACCTGGTCAGAAAATGAGTACGAGCTAAATAAAACTTATGCCTTTGATACCGTATCATTTTCTGGTTGGCTCACTGAATTAAGAAAAGAAATACTTGAAGATACTATGAATAAAATAGAGGCGGGAGCTAATTAAATTCAAATTTGTCGAGATGATAGAACATAAAATCCGAATATATTATAGAGTAGAACTGATTATCAAGTATTAAGATGGAGCGTTTTATGATACATACCTTGATGAAAGAAGATGGGTTTGAAGGAATCCTGTTTCCGGGCAACGGAAGCAAGGACAAAGTAATAATAGTTATGTCCGGTTCAAATGGTGGAATGAATATGGCTAAACATGAGGCAGAGTTCTACCATAAGAACGGCATTCCGGCTATGTCGCTTGCACTTTTCAAGACAAAGCAGACATCTCCTGATCTGGTAAGTGTACCCATTGAATACGTTGAAAATGCTATCAGGTACTTAAAAGAACAGGGATATCAAAAGATCGGTATCGACGGGGCATCAAAAGGCAGTGAAATGGCTTTGGTTGCAGGTTCTCTGCTTTCGGATATTTCGTGTGTTATAGCGAGGGTTCCGTCCTATTATGTAAGCGAAGGATTAGCGGGAAAAGGGAAAAGGAAAGGACCTTCTGGTACTTCCTGTTGGAGTTACAAAGGAAAAGACCTGCCGTATGCTGCATATAAAACACGTATCATAAACATGGCGGAAATAATTAAGAAGGAAAAAGAGATAAGGATTAGGGGCATTAACAGTGATAAAGATGTTACTCCGGATACGATCATTCCGGTTGAGAACATAAGGGGACCTGTTCTTTTTCTGTCATCAAAAAAAGATGAAGTTTGGCCCTCGTTTGAAAGTGCGTGCATAATGGAGGAAAAACTGGAATCTGTATCATTTCCATATGAACATAAGCATGTTGCGTTTGAGAATATGAGTCATGCAGCTATTGTTCATCTTCCCTGGATATATAAGATGGCCTTCAAATCGGAACGACAGCATCCTAAGGAATGTGTAAGAGACAGAGAAAGAATGAAAATGGAATTGCTTGCTTGGATAGAAGACGTTTGGTTATAAGAATATCTTCCAGTATAAACGGTTAAGCAAATCGAAATTTGTAGAGGTAAAGATATGACAGGAAAAGAATTTGTTAAGCTATGTCATGATGAAAAAGAAAACATTTTAGCAAGTTATTTTGCTGAGGATGGAGAGTCTGAGGCGGCATCTATTCTAAAAAGTTTAATTCAAGCTGGAGTCAGCAAGGATGAGCTATACAGATTAGTAGATACTGTCATGACAGATAGCTACTATACATTACTATTGGGCTTAGACGGCGCCGGCTCATTAGGTACTACACAAAAGACATATAAATTGCTTGATGAAAATGGAGAACTTCTTAATCCATGTGGAGAACTTGAAGAAAACGCCTATAGTTATTTTATAGAGGAATGATAGATATCATTTTTTTTGACAATAATGAAGAAAGGAACCCCCATGAGACTTAAAAACTTCCTGATAGTTGTTAAAGATATCGAAAAATCCAGAAAGTTCTATCATGACCTGTTCGGCCTGGAGTTGCTCCTGGATAATGGCGGAAACATGATCTTGTCGGAAGGACTGGTACTGCAGGAAGAGAAGTACTGGAAAGAGTTTCTGGGAAAAGAGATTATTCCGGAAAACAATTCCTGTGAGCTTTATTTTGAAGAGGTCGACATTGAAGGCTTTATTGAAAAGCTTGAAAGGTATTATCCGGAAGTGAAATATGTCAACAGACTCATGATGCACAGCTGGGGCCAGAAAGTAATACGCTTTTATGATCCGGACGGCAATTTGATAGAAGTGGGGACACCGATGTAAAATGGCAAATTATTCTGTAGAGATAAACGGCATACACGTGGATGCCACATATAGTGACGAGGTTGTAGAGCGGCTCTTTTTGCCGCTGCTTAAGGAGCTTTCTGCTTTGCAAAAAGAAAAGGGAAGGAGAATTCTTGTGATGCTCGCAGCACCTCCGGGAGCGGGGAAGAGCACGCTTGTAAGCTTTCTTGAAAAGCTCTCAAGGGAAAATGATGATATTACGGACCTGCAAGCTATCGGAATGGATGGATTTCACAGAAGGCAGGAGTATCTGTTATCACATACAACGATACGAGATGGTAAAGAAGTGAAGATGGTGGAGATAAAGGGAGCGCCGGTTACTTTCGACCTGGAGAAACTGACTGCTGCGATAAAAAAGGTGAGCTCCGGTGAAGATACCTTTTGGCCTATATATGACAGGCATCGGCATAATCCTGTGGAGGATGCGATTCATATCACAGAAGATATAGTTCTTCTGGAGGGTAACTACCTCTTACTTGATATGGACGGATGGAACAGGCTAAGAGATATGGCGGATTACACTATCAGCATCACTGCAAATGAAGCTATGCTACGGAAAAGACTCATCGACCGCAAGATGAAAAGCGGCAATGATATTGAGTCTGCTACAAGATTTGTTGATTACAGTGATATGGCCAATGTCAGGCTTTGTCTTGAGAAAACAGTTAAAGCTGACATGGTTTTGGAAGCGAGTGCGTTGATATAACTAAAAAACGAGTCCGTGTTAATATTTGATATTTTCTGCACCTTACAAACTGTAAGCTTATGTTCAATTTTCTTCAGTTTCATTTAAAATTACTTCCTCCTCTTAAGTGTCATGACAGCCCCACATACAAAGCCACAAAAAGCAAAGGGCGCAATTCTGACAAATACAAATTCAAAGCCATGCAAAATAGTCCCTGCAACAGCGGTCTCGGGATCACTGTAATCCCAATTAAGATAAGGACTTCCTGCCATTAAGATTATAATAAATATAGCTACAATAACCATACTCAGCACTAAAAAAATCCAATGAAGAATATTTCGTCTCATTGCCTTTTGCCTTGCAAGCTCAAGCGTGATGACTTCAAGCTTTTCAGATATTACCTTCAGATCTTCATTAGAATTCTCTGTTATTGTTTCACCAAGAAGAGTACTGATGGGAGTATCCAGTATGTCAGAAATAGAAACAAGCTTCTCCGAATCCGGAACTGACAACCCGCGTTCCCATTTCGAAACGGTTTGTCTCACAACATTCAATTTGATAGCAAGTTCCTCCTGTGAAAGACCTTTTGATTGCCTAATCTTTTTTATGTTTTCGTTTAACATGAGCGAAAATCTCCTTTCGTAGCAACAGTACTATGAAAGCTGCCATTGCTACAAGCAATGAATATTAACATCCCAGAAAAAACTATTCTATTCCACTAATCTATGCAAAAACATACGAAAGTAATCCTATATTGATTTTAATATGTTTTACGCCGGTGATAATCCCTATTTTTTTATTATTTCATTTGCTTATGCATATTAAATGCTACTCAAAAAATATTTAGTATGCAGTAGCATGATTCTCACTTGATCAAAGACAGTTAGCATAGCATCGTGAAATACTCTGGGGATTTTGGGTTATTTTGTCGATGCTGTGCTAAATACTGCGCCTATATCAGTGCAGATCCTGCAAGCGATCGTCCGCTGTCTTATTTACGCTTTATCTTATGAACACCCCTCGCCATTTAGTGCTCAGTTCAGACACAGGACCATAGGGGCGGATAGGCGTGTCTTCGTACGAGGTGATTGATTTTCAAAATTCATGAATCGGCAGATGCCGATTGCCCTGAGCAACGCGAAAAGAGGCATCTGCCGATTCAGGAATTTTAGAAAATCACACCGAAGACGTACACACGCCTATCTGCCCCTATGGCCCTGCGTCTGAACGTCCCCAAAGGCAAGGCGCCCAAAGGCAAAAACCTCCCCAAAAGGCAAGGCGCCCAAAGGCAAAGCCTAAATCATTGACCGCCCCAGTGCAGCACAGTATACTGAATTTAGTATGAAAAATGTGCCGGAAAATAATAAAACAAGAGTAAAGAAGCCCCTCAAAAAAAGGCTGATCATATTGGCGGCTATGATCACAGTGCCGTTTGTTCTTATTATTCTGTACATGATCTACTCCCTCATCAACTACGCCAACGCCTACAACACAATCGTAAGTAACCTCGCCGTAGCGAACAGCTTCAACCTCACATTCAAGGAACAAATGGATGAGAGCGTGTATCGTATAATCGTCGGAAGAGATGCGTTTGGAAGCGGAGATGAGAGCGATCCCTATGTACTTGTCGAGAATTTGCGCGCAGATTTTACGGAACTTAAGTCAATTACTACAGAAGTAAACAGCAGAACATGGCTTGAGACACTCCTTAGAAATGTCGATACACTCGAGAACAGACTCGATGATATCAAGAAAAGCGTAGAAGCCGGCGGACATTATGATGAAGATGTTGAGATGCTTGATTCCAACATCTATTCTTTGACCGAGCTTATCCAGGACAATATCCAGTACTATATCTATTATCAGACCAAGACAATCGAAGTTATTAACAAGGGCCTTCTAAAAGAAATGCAAGATTTTCTGGTGGTACTTGTCATACTTCTTATCCTCGGAATACTCTTTACGGTAGTCACGACAGACAAGATTGCAAGGAGCATTGTTGAGCCGATAGATACCTTAAGTTCTGCGACCAAGGAGATTGCGGAAGGAAACTTTTCTGTAAGGACTGCGCTTAACCTTGAGGATGAGATAGCTCTTTTGTCCGAGAGTGTTGATGACATGGCGGCACATCTCGAGATACAGATGGAACAGATAAGAGAGGATGAAAAGAAAATGCGAATGGCGGAGGCAAGACTCCTTCAGGAACAGATAAATCCTCACTTTTTGTACAATACACTCGATACTATCGTGTGGCTTATAGAAGACGGAAAGAATCAGGAAGCGGAAGATATGGTCGTTTCTTTGTCCAAGTTCTTCAGGATATCTTTGAGCCATGGCAAAGAATGGATAACCATACGCGAAGAAGCTCAGCATATCAGGAGCTATCTGGAAATTCAGAGCGTAAGATATTCAGATATACTATGTTATTATATAGATATTGATGAGAGCCTGAGTAACTATAAAATCCTTAAGATGACGCTGCAACCGCTTGTTGAGAATGCGCTTTATCACGGCATCAAGAATAAACGAGGAAAAGGACTCATCAGGATCACGGGTAAAAAAGAGGATAAACTTATAAGATTTGAAGTCAGCGATGACGGAGTCGGAATTGATGATGAGACGCTCAGACACATCAGAAAAGAGCTGAACAAACCCGCCAAGGATACAGATACGGGATTTGGCATGGCAAATGTCAATGAGAGAATCAAGATGAATTTCGGTGACAGGTACGGAATCTGTATAGAGTCGGAACTTGGAAGCGGAACCACGGTATCTGTGGTGATACCGGCAATTGCGTATGATCATGATGAGGAAAAGGATGCTGATAAATAATTCCGGAGAAAAGATTAGAATAAAGATCACAGCTCTTTTGACCGTAATCTGCGTTGCACTTACGGGATGCGGGCCGTTTACGGACTATTCGGTGGCCGATGTTTCGACGGGAGACATAGGTATCGGGAATATGTCTGATGATGCTCTTGTGAGCGTTGGATTTTCGCAGCTTGGAAGCGAGTCGACCTGGAGAAGCGCAAATACGGAATCAGTGAAAGCGGCTCTTTCTACAGATAATGGATTTTTTCTCATATTTGATAATGCAAGACAGATGCAGGAGAAGCAGTTTAAGGCAGTCAGAAGCTTCATATCGCAAAGAGTCGATTATATAGTAATCTGCCCTGTGATACAGGAAGGCTGGGATGTAGTGCTTGCTGAGGCAAAAGATGCGGGGATACCTGTGATCTTGCTGGACAGAAATATTTCGGTCAATGATGATTCAATGTACACATCTTTTATTGGGGAGGATATGTATGCTGAGGGCGCATCGGCCGGAAAGTGGCTCGAAGAGCATTTTGCGAATCAGGGAAGAAGCAACGATGAGATCAATATTGTAGTGATCGAGGGTACAAGCGGATCTTCCGCACAGGAAGGAAGAGCACGGGGCTTTGGCGCTATTGCGGCAAGGAACATGAACTGGAATATGGTCGCTTCGGTAAATGGAGAATTTACCCAGGCAAAGGGGAAGGAGACCATGGCCAGACTCCTTAGCGAGTTTGAAGATATTGATGTTATCGTATGTCAAAATGATGATATGGCATTTGGCGCGATCGAGGCGCTGAATGAAGCGGGGGTTAAGACGGGCGGTATAGGAGAGCCGGTTCTGATTTCTTTTGACGGAACCAAGAAAGCTCTGGAGCTTGTCAAAGAAGGTGTTATAAATGTCGATGTCGAATGCAATCCTAATTCGGGTGAGCTTCTTGCGCAGATCATAAATGATCTTGAAGCGGGGAATGCGGTAGACAAGGCTTATTATATGGAAGAGAAGGTATTTACAAAAGAAAATGTCGATGAGTACATCGAAGACAGAAATTATTAAGGGGTTAGTATGCTTAAGGTTTTTCTTGTGGAGGATGAAAGTGTTGTGAGGGAGAGCCTCAGAAACAACATACCATGGAAGGAGTACGGGTTTAACTTTGTCGGAGAAGCTAGTGACGGCGAGATGGCGCTTCCGCTTATCAGAAAGACGGCGCCGGATGTTCTTATTACGGACATCAAGATGCCGTTTATGGACGGATTGTCACTTAGTCATATCGTGAAAAAAGAGTTTCCGTCAATGCGCATCATCATCATGAGTGGATATGATGATTTTGAATATGCGAAAAGAGCAATAAAAGAGGGCGTCGATCAGTACATATCAAAGCCGATCACCAAGTCCGGAATGAAGGAAGTTCTTGACAGTGTAAAAGAGAAGATAGAGAAGGAGCGCACTCAGCAAGGGTATCTGATGCAGTATCAGATGGAAACGCAGGAGTATGAGCAGCTTCAGAGAAGAGAGTTCTTTGAGAAAGTTCTTACAGGAGCTATGCCGGTAAAAGATATCTATGTGGAGGCGGGGAAACTTTCGCTTGATATCACGGCTTCGGCGTTCAGTCTCATTCTTTTTTCCATAAAAGATAAAGAAAAGCCGTTTGAGGAAATCGGCTCTGTGCAGTACTGCAAAGCGCTTGAGGAACTTATGAGTTTTTTCCTTAGGTTTCCTGCATATATATTGTCGAGGTGGTCGCTAAATACCTACATTGTTGTCGTTAAGGGTGAAAAAGATATTGTCGCAGATTACGTGGAGAGAGGCGTTTCCAAGATAGTTGAGATCTGCGAGGGCAAGGATGACAAGATTGAGTGGTATGTTTCGGCGGGTAAGCCTGTTGAGAGATTCAGTGCACTCGTTAAGTGTTTTAATCTTGTAAATCATGCATTTGCATGCAGGTACTTTGTGCAGGATACGCATGTACTTACGGAAGATACTACGGCGAAGTACACATCCGCTCAGAATGACGGTTCCATCGAGAATATAGACAGCTCAAAGGTTGACAGTGCGGTTCTTAAGGGATTTCTTTCTACGGGAACTGAGAGTGAGATCGGGGAATTTGTATCCGAATATCTCACAAGTCTGGGTGATGCCTTAAAGAGCCATGTGTTTAGGAATTTCTTTGTGCTCAATTCATTGTTTGCTGCGAGCAGTTTCCTTGAATCGAGCGGTGTTTCGAAAAAGGACATCGATGAGAATCTCTTTTCACTTAAAGAGGGATATGAGATCAAGAGTAAGCAAGTTGAGGAGTTTATGGTGTCGCTTCTTAAGAGTGCGCTTGAACTTAGGGACAGCGCTTCAAATAAGAGAGGAAATAAGCTTATCAGCGATGCCATTGCATATATTGATGAGAATTACATGAATGAGAGCTGCACGCTGGTTGATGTTGCGGAGGCGCTTTCGGTAAACAGCAGCTATCTGAGCACGGTTTTTAGTAAGGAGATGGACACGACATTCGTGAAATTCCTTACGGCAAAGCGACTTGAGAAGGCAAGAGACCTCCTTGCAAAAGAGAGGATGCATACTGCGGACGTCGCTGCTGCGGTAGGATATAAGGATTCGCATTATTTCAGCTTTGTATTTAGGAAGATGTACGGAATGTCTCCCAAGGAATACAGGAATCAGAACAGCTGATAGGGAAGGACAATCGAGATTTTCGGTTGTCCTTTTATTATGGCAAGTATTCTCTCAGCTATGGCGGATGCAAGCGGCTCGCGCGGGTGACTGAAGCTCTTTAGATGAAAAGAATTTACCTGCGAGAGGTAGCTGTTATCAAAGCTGAATACTTTTTTGTCTGATAAGTTAAGTAGTTTTCGGTCTCTTAGCTGCTTTACATACGGATAGGCATATTCATCGCTTCCGAATATGATGGCGTCGGAAGTTTTGCAGAGTGTTATGATAGCGGAAGCGGAATCAGAATTTTTTTCTCCTTCGATGATATATTTTTCTTTGTCAAAAGGAAGGTCGAGGTCTCTTAATGCCGAGAGAAAACCGTACAGCATGGCGGATTCCTGCGGATTGGTGTTTCTGAAAACTCCACAGATCCTGCGGCATCCGCTTGAGTGAAGGGAAGATACGAGGCTGTATGCGGCATCGTATGTTCCTTCTGTTACAGACGGGATTCCCGGCATGTTGCGGTAGGCACCGTAGAGGAAGATGACAGAGCATCCTTTCTTTTCAAGATTTCTGTAGATATCTGAATTTGGATTTTTCATAAGCGAAAAACACTCCGCCAAAATGGCGAGCGGAGGGTTCTGAAGGAGCTCTTTTAAAATAACTCTTTCTCTGTAAAAGTCGTCTCGTGTCTCAAAAACAGAGACGGACAGGGGAACATCTGCATTTGAAGAGATGCTTTTTTCTATATCATAGATGAGCGAAGGGTAAATATACTCGTCGGGCCTTGTAAACAGCAGGCAGATGTGATTTCTTCCGGCATCGGGATTAAGCCCCGTCAGGCGGTAGCCGCTTCCCTGGCGGGAGGATATGAGATTTTCGTCTTTTAGGTCCGATAAGACTTTTCTGATTGTCTGGCGGCTGCAGGAGTATTTTTCGCAAAGCTCTTTTTCGGTCGGAAGAGCCATGTCACCTGTGACCAGTCTTTGAGAGATTTCTTTTTTTATTTTTTGAGAAATATTTTCCAGCTTAGTCATTTTTTTTCCTCGATTATTTAAAAAAAATGGGTAAAAAAATTTGTCTTCTTATGATCATAAAAAATATTCAACGTAAATTTTGGAGGTGTTATCAAAATTATCAGATAATTTCACAAATATTTTTGGGGAATAATCCAAAAAATTTTATTCTAATATAAAGAAATTCAACTAAAAAAGTTCCGAGATGCATATCTGTATAAATTTGTACTTTTTACATCAGTATAACATTCAAATTTGTATTGTCAAAACATAGAAACTTGTGCATATTGCCTGACGAATGTATGAAGAAAACCGCATAAAAAGTAAAATATGTATAAGAAACCACTATTATATTGTAAATGGAGGGTGTAAGTATGAAGAAGAAAGTATTGGCAACTATTATGGCAGCAGCTATGTCGCTCACAATGCTTGTGGGATGCGGATCGGAAGGCGGAGGAGATGCAACGGCTCCTGAGACCGATGCAGGAGGAGAAGCAACCGCAGAAGCAGGCGATGCAGGGGAAGCTCCGGCGGCAGACGGTGATGTTATAACAGTTGGTTTTGCACAGGTTGGACATGAGTCAGATTGGCGTACAGCTTCAACAACTTCAGTTAAAGCAGCACTTTCAAACGAGAATGGTATCGACCTTCAGTTTGTAGATTGCGACAATGATTCAGCAGCACAGCTTGAGGCAGTACGTAACTTTATAGAGCAGGACGTTGATTATATCGTTATCGATCCTATCGTATCGACAGGTTGGGACACAGTACTTACAGAAGCAGATGATGCGGGAATTCCGGTTATCGTAATCGACCGTACTATCGATGATTCAGACAAATATGTTTCATGGGTTGGTTCGGAGTTTACAAACGAGGGTCTTGCTGCAGGTGCTTGGCTTAAGGCTTATGCAGAAGCTAAGGGCATCAAAGAGCTTAACATCCTTGAGATCACAGGAACAACAGGATCTTCTGCTGAGATCGGGCGTACAAAGGGCTTCCATCAGTATATCGATTCCGAGGGATGGAATCTTCTCGATTCACAGACAGGTGACTTCACACAGGAAGGCGGACAGACAGTTATGGAGTCATACTGCAAGTCTTATGCAGGCAAGTTCAATGTTGTTATCTGCCAGAACGATAACGAAGCATTCGGTGCAATCGATGCAATGAAGGCAGCAGGCGTTTCTTACGGTGTTGACGGCGATGTAATAGTTATCTCATTCGATGCTTGCACAGCAGGTCTTCAGAAGGTTCTCGACAAAGAGATCAACGCAGACTTCCAGTGCAATCCTCTTCAGGGACCTGATTGCCTTAAGATAATCCAGGCTCTCCAGGGCGGACAGACAGTTGAGAAGCAGACATTCATGGAAGAACCTTGGTTTGTATCTGAAGATATCCTTAAAGATATCTCTTACAAGAACAATTCAGGCAAAGATGTAACAGAACCCCTTATCGTAGTTGATGCAGCGAAAGTAGACGAAGCATACTGATTTAGATCATAGATAAAAATTAAAGGGTAGTTCGTGAGAACTACCCTTGTTCATTAAAAAGAACAGAAAGGTATTATTTATGGAGCAGAATGAACTTATTGTTATGCGTGACATAGTGAAAGTCTTTCCAGGCGTAGTGGCACTCAATCACGCACAGCTTACACTTCATAAAGGCGAGATTCACGCACTGATGGGCGAAAACGGCGCAGGAAAGTCTACCATCATAAAGTGTCTGACAGGCGTGTACGAGCGTGATGCCGGAGAGGTTTATGTGCAGGGGGTAGAGGGAAATGTTTTTAACCATTCTACGGAAGATGCACAGAAAGTCGGAATCGCAACGGTTTATCAGGAGGTCAATCTTTGTCCGAACCTGTCGGTTGCGGAGAATCTTTTCATCGGACGCGAACCTGTTACCAAGTTTGGCACGGTAGATTGGCGGACAATGAATAAGCGGGCAAAAGAGATAATGGACGGCCTCGGCATATCTATCGATGTGACACTTGCTTTGGAAAACTATTCACTTGCAATTCAGCAGATGATAGCTATCGCGAGAGCGGTGGATATGGAATGTAAGGTACTCATCCTCGATGAACCCACATCATCGCTGGATGATAATGAGGTTGAGAAGCTCTTTGGCGTAATGAGAGATCTTAAGGCAAAAGGAGTAGGAATCATATTTGTTACTCATTTCCTTGAGCAGGTTTATGCAGTTTGCGACAGGATCACAGTTATGAGAAACGGAAGTTTTGTAGGTGATTATACTTTGAGCGAGCTTCCGAGAGTCAAACTGGTTGCGGCAATGCTTGGTAAAGACTTTGACGATCTTGCAGCCATCAAGCCCGAAGGTAATGTCGAAGTTAATCCCGAGATCATGCTTAAAGCCGAGGGACTTAGCCATAAGGGAACCGTAAAGCCTTTTGATTTTGAGATACATAAAGGTGAAGTAGTCGGAGTTACAGGTCTTTTGGGAAGCGGCAGAAGCGAGATGGTGCGCTGTATCTACGGTGCAGATAAGGCTCAGACCGGTAAAGAGTTTATGAAGGGAAAAGAGATCAATATAAAAGCGCCTATCGATGCCATTAAGCAGGGCATGGCTTATCTTCCCGATGACAGAAAGGCCGACGGATGTATCGGAGATCTTTCTGTAAGAGATAATATAATTCTTGCACTTCAGGCAAGGAATGGAATGTTTAAAAAAGTTTCAAGAGCAAAACAGATTGAGATTGCAGATAAATTTATTGATATGCTTCAGATCAAGACTGCGAGCAGAGAGACACCTCTTTCACAGCTTTCCGGAGGAAACCAGCAGAAGGTTATTCTTGCAAGATGGCTGTGCACTCATCCTGATTTCCTTATTCTTGATGAGCCCACAAGAGGCATTGATATCGGAACAAAGACAGAGTTCCAGAAACTGATTTTGCAATTTGCGCAAGAGGGAATGAGTGTCGTATTTATTTCTTCTGAAATAGAAGAGATGCTTCGTACGTGCACCAGAATGTGTGTTATGAGAGACGGCGAAAAAGTTGGGGAAATTGACGGCGATATGACACAGGAGAGTGTAATGAGTGCGATCGCGGGAGGTGAGAAGTAATGGAAAAAATAAAGAAACTAACGAAGCAGCAGTTATTTTTGCCTTTCTTCTGCCTTCTTTTAGTTCTTCTTATAAATTTGATAAAGAATCCGTCATTTTTTAGTATCGGTATTCAACATGGAGTGTTGTATGGAAGACTTATAGATATTTTGAACAGAGGTAGCGAGATAGCAATACTTGCGGTGGGGCAGACGCTTGTTGTTGCTGTATCGGCGGGAACAGATATTTCTGTCGGATCTGTTATGAGTTTGTCGGCTTGCGGAACCTGTATGATGCTTGCGGGGTACGGAGTAAACTCTACTACAGAACTTGCGGTTCCGATGGGAGTGGGAATTCTTTTTGGAATCTTCCTTGGCGGCGTGTGCGGTGCAATGAACGGCGCGCTTGTTGCTAAGTTAAAGATTCAGCCTATGGTCGCTACACTTATTCTTTTCACAGCGGCAAGGGCCATCGGCCTTCTTATGTGTAATAACCAGATCACATACATCAGATACGAGCCGTATAAGTACCTTGGTAATTTCATGCCGGGATGTCCTGTTCCCACAGCCATCTTTGTTACCATCGCGGTTATCGCGGTTGTGACGCTGTTTCTTAAAAAGACAGCGCTCGGGCTTTATATTCAGTCAGCAGGTATCAACAGCAGAGCGGCAAGGATCTCCGGTATCAATTCGGCACTTATATGTTTCCTTTGTTACGTAATCTGCGGTGTCTGTGCCGGAATCGCAGGAATGGTTGCAAGCAGCCGTATTTATTCGGCAGATTCCAACAATATCGGACTTAACTATGAACTTGATGCCATCCTTGCTGTTGCGCTCGGTGGAAACTCACTTGGCGGCGGTAAGTTCAATCTTGCAGGTGCGGTAATAGGAGCTTATACGATTCAGGCTATCACGACAACCCTTCTTGCCATGGGCGTTTCAACAGACCAGGCGCCTGTTGTTAAGGCTATCATTGTTGTTATCATCGTAGTTGTTCAGGCACCTACATTTAAAGAGTGGATTGCCAATACTGAGGCAAAAAGAAAAGCTCTTAAGGCGGAAGGAGGTCAGGAGGCATGAAGAGTTTAAAGAAATTCAGCGGAAACACGCTGCTCCTTTTGATCACCATTGTTCTTTTTGTTGTGATGTATGCGGCAGGATGTGTTGTTTATTCGGCTAAGGGATTTACACATGTACAGACATTTTTAAATCTCCTTATTACCAATGCGGGTCTTATCTGCGTTGCTTGCGGAATGACCTGTGTAATGCTTACGGGAGGAATTGATATTTCCGTAGGATCGCTTGTAGCTATGGACTGTATGATCCTTGCATATGGAATGGGCGTTAAGGGTTGGCCCTGCATTCCGCTTATCATACTGATCCTTGTTATCGGGCTTGTATTCGGTGCGGTTCAGGGATTCCTTATCGGATATCTCAAGATTCAGCCGTTCATTATCACCATGGCGGGAATGTTCTTTGCAAGAGGTATGACGGCGGTTATCTGTACGGATCAGATTTCGATCACGCAGGAGATGAATCCTACATTTTATAAATGGGCAAATGCCAAGATCAATCTCCCGAAATTTCTTGGATATGTAAATAAAAAAGGTAAGACGGTCGTACCGTTTGTCAGACCTACTGTTGTTATCGCAATCATAGTTGTTGCACTTATTTTTTTCTTACTTAAATATACTAAGTTCGGAAGAAGTCTTTACGCAGTTGGCGGAAACCAGCAGTCGGCGACTATGATGGGACTTAATGTTAAGGCAACCAAGATGAAAGCTTACATGCTTTCTTCATTCCTTTGTTCCATCGGAGGAATCTGTTATTGCCTCAACACTATGTCAGGTTCTGTTCAACAGGCACTCGGTTTCGAGATGAATGCGATCGCATCTGCGGTTATCGGCGGAACGCTTCTTACAGGCGGTGTCGGAAATGTTATCGGAACGCTCTTTGGTGTTCTCATAAACGGAACGATCTCGACACTTGTAACAACAAACGGAAAGCTTTTATCAAGCTGGAGTAACATTATGACGGCGGCGCTTCTGTGCTTCTTCATAATTTTGCAGAGTCTGTTCGCTTACTTCAAAAACAGGAACAGCAGATAATTAAATTGTGTGTAGCCCCCGTGGATTGTGTACCGACATCCGCGGGGGCTTTTTATAAGGGGACGACCTGTATGGCCATTTTTTACAGCCGTTTCGCTTGTTGACATTCAAGGCATAGAAACTCAGAGCTGTATATTCTTCGCTCCAAAACTCGCCCATAAATGGGCTCAAACAGTTGGAGCGAGAGCAGAATATACAGCTCTGAGTTTCTATGTTCTTGAATGTTTCAACTCGCGAAAAGGCTATAAAAAATGGCCATACAGGTCTGCGCAGCTATAGAAAAGCCTCTGAGCTGCTTGTCCGAGAGCTGTGCATTTCCAAGCAGATACCGGCGGTGAGGCTGTAAAAAATGGCCATACAGGTCTGCGCAGCTATAGAAAAGCCTCTGAGCTGCTTGTCCGAGAGCTGTGCATTTCCAAGCAGATACTGGCGCTGAGGCTGTAAAAAATGGCCATACAGATCTGCGCAGCTATAGAAAAGCCTCTGCGCTGCTTGTCCGAGAGCTGTGCATTTCCAAGCAGATACCGACGGTGAGGCTACGCAAAAAGGCTGTAAAAAAGCTGTAAAAAGGCTATACAGGTCTGCGCGGTTATAGAAGAGCCTATATGCTGCTTGACCAAGAACTGCGCGTTTCAAATATTAGTGGGCGATTTAAGGGGCTTGCTGGTTGACTCATGTTGAGGAGATGCGGAATTAAGGTCAATGAAGAAAGGCTTGTTGAGTGACTCATAATGAGGAAAAGTGGAATTAAGGTCAATGAAGAAGAGTTTGTTGGTTGACTCATAATGAGGAAATGTGGAGTTGAAGTCATAGATGGAGCTTCTTACAGTACCATGCCGGCAATGACAAAATGCCCTACAGATAAAAAGTGCATATGCAGAACTAATTATCTGTGAATTAAGGGCGGATTTCGAAGCGAAAAATAAGAAAATCCAGATAAAAGAAGTACACAGGACCTTAATTATCTGTGGTTTTATGATATATTCCGCAAAATTAGCAGTAGAAACACAGATTGAAGTAGCATAAATATCATTGTTTATCTGGGGTTTAGAGCGTTTATCTACGTCATGCATCTCAAAAACACAGATAATACCTGTCAACTATGATTTTTTATCTGTTTTTTGGGGGAATTCTGAGAAAAAACGAAGAATAATCGCAGTTGCTTAGAGCTGCATTTGCTACAGGGCTCACGAGGAATAATTCAAGAGTAAACAAACCAAGCTCATTGATGAAGCCAATTGAAATGGCTTGGCTGATGCAACTATCATGAGATCTTGTGTGTTTCAAATATACAATAAACGGGGCTTTTGTGGGAGTATTGCTTTTTCGTTTGAAGACTAATATTATATATGAATAAAAGATTAACATTTTTTAGCGAAACATTTTTTATGATAAAACAAATAACCTGAATGAGAGAAATATATGGATATATCAAGGCTTAGTCAAACAGAAAAGTGCAATCTGGCAATAGAATTAGGTGAAAGAGCAGCGAAATATTTTGATAATGATGCTATAAAAAGTCAGGTGGCTGATGCTCTTAACTTAGCCAAGATGTGGAATGAGTCAGAAGATGCCGGGGAATTGCTATATGATTTCCTGGATAATGAAGAGCATGGTTTTACGATATATCAGGAAAATGAGGAAGACGAAATCAAGATAAATGCGTGGAATTGTGTTATAGACGCTATTGCATTTGTATCTAAAATTGCTTATTTGGAGAGCGGGATAAAATATCTTCCGGAGCCTATTGAGATAGTGGATGATGATATTTTTGATCATATGGAAAATGCTCTGAGACTGTGCAGAAATTAAGAATGGTAATTTAGTGAAAAGGTTTGAGACTGAATGTCGGAGATGAAATGAAAAGAGAAGTTTTTTTAGAAAAGATTAAAGAGATGGGGATAAAACCCGAGAGTTTAGGAATTTATTTTGATGAAATATGCAGGGTTCCATATGCAAGGGGGATCTATTGTGATAATGGAGATTGGGTAATATACAGTATTGATGAAATAACTAATGTTCATGAGGAGTATCGTGGAGAAGAAGAAAATGCTTTTGACATTTTATTTGAAAAGTTGTTTGTCAGATTGGCTGAAGACAAATATATCAATCATTCGATCACTGATGATATAGTAAAAACTCCTCGGACCGTTATTTTTGATTATTTTCGTAAAAAATATCTGATGGAAGATGAGGAGCTTAATGAAGCATGGAATTATCTTCTGCAGAATTTTGTTGTATTAAATAACCTAAAGTATTATGTCGTTCATGATTCTTTTGTCCCTGAAGAAGATGCCTGTGTGTTTGAGGGATATACGGCCAAAAGAATCTACGAAGGAACTTACTTAAACGAATTGGAAGCGCATAAGTGCTTGGTGGATCTAAGACTTAATCCGAAGCAGGCGCTTAACAAGTTAGAAAGTATGCTCAGGATAAATAAAGAGCCGGGTAATCAAAGCACTGAGATTGTTGTAAGGGCAGAAAAGATTGAAAAAGAGAATGTAAAAGAGAAGGCAGAAGAAAAGAGTAAGAAAGTCGAAACAAGGTATTATAAATTTGACAATAGCGATGGCGGCATGAGAGCAACAAGAGAATATCAGTATGATGATAGCGTGGGTGACATGAAATTAACCCTTTTTAAACTTGAATATTTGAACTGCTTGGGAATTTGGGAAGAAGATTGTACACTTTTAAGAAAATTTGTTGGAGGGGATACTGATTTTGATGAGATATCAGAAGCGGAAGCCGACAAATTAGTTGAAAACATGAAGAACAGATATGGCCATAATTCAAGAAAAGGCGGATTATGGCGCAATATAAAGAATCTGTTTTGTAAAAGCAAATAATTTTTTTGATAGGGGATTTTTGGAGGATAAGTAGTTGCCAAAAAAAATATACGATAAATTACAAGAACTGCTTGAGCCGCGTAGTGGTGTGGTACAGCCTTATGTTGAGTCGGATGAAAAGCTATCTTCTGTTAAGTACAAAATTAGGTGGGCGGGAAATATAGCGTTTGTTGTTGAGGGATGGGAGCATTTTGGCTGGTATTATGTTGAACGGAATGGTGAGAGAGTGTCAGCGCTGTTTCATTACAAAACAATCGATGATAAAGTTCCGGGAATTATGCAAAATCTGATAGATGAGATTGAGAGTGGTAAGTATAACGGCAAGAAGACGCTAAGCGATAAGATTCTGGATGTTGTAGAGAAAAGGCAGCTTACGTCATATATGAATAAGACTAAGTGGAATGAGCTTTTTCGTGATATAGATGAGATACCGGATCTTTTGATAAATTATAAAACGCTCTTTGAAGAAAAAGCTCCAGGGTTCTTCTGGACTATCCGCGGTGATGAGCATTTTTTCCACATGAATACGGCTGAAATAGAATGGTTTGCCATCAAGGATACTATAAAAAAGTCGGAGATTGTAGGACGTCTTTTGCCTCCAAAAGAAAATGAATACAGTGTAAGGGAGCAGATAGAGAGTATTTTACACGAGCATTCTATAAGTTATGAATATAACGAGTGTGAGAAGATGTTTGTGGTTTATGGATATAGCAGGTAAGCAAAAGGGGACGAGACAAGATATCCGTTTTAGAGACGCTAACTTGCTTATTGTATATAGCCGGACTACGTGATAAGATTCAAATAATTATTTTGCATAAGGGGCGGTTACCGAAAAATGCTTAGAGGTACGGCCTCCTATGGAAAACAATAGTAAGTTGACAAAAAGGATGTAATGGTTATGGATTTTATTATTTCAAAGGCTAAGATTGAAAATGGTGGAAATGCGATCACTTACGATAAAGATGCATTGAGCGGCATCAAGAAGATTGCTGCGAAAATTTCAGGTGACATGGAGGCGGTTTTTGGAAGTGCGCCTCAAGTACATGAGGAAAAAGCTTCAGAAAGTCCTATATATGTAGGAACTGTCAGTGATGCGCTTATAGCAGGGCTTGGCGTTGATACATCTGATATTGAAGGAAAAAGAGAGGTCTATAAGATTACAGTTGTTGGCGAGTCTCTTGTTATCGTAGGAAGTGACAAACGTGGAGCAATCTACGGAATGTTTAAGCTTTCTGAGATGCTTGGGGTATCGCCTTTTATTGATTGGCTTGATGTAAAGCCTGCTAAAATGGATGAATTCATAATTCCATCCGATTATTGCATGATCTCTAAAGAGCCATCCGTTAAGTTTAGAGGCTTTTTTATCAATGATGAATGGCCGGCTTTCGGAAATTTCTGCAATAAGAGATTCGGCGGTTTTAATGCAAAAGTATATGAACATGTTTTTGAACTGCTGTTAAGACTTAAGGGTAATTATATGTGGCCTGCTATGTGGTCTGCAATATTTCCTAATGACGGTCCGGGACTTGAGAATGCGATACTTGCTGACGAACTCGGTGTGGTAATGGGAATGAGCCATCATGAACCTTGCTTGAGACAGGGAGAAGAGTATAAGTATCTTAGAGGCAAGGATTCTATATATGGCGATGCATGGAATTTCCTTACCAACGAGGAAGGTATAACACGTTTTTGGGAAGACGGTCTTAAGAGAAGCGGAAAGTTTGAGAATGTGATCACCGTCGGTATGAGAGGCGAAGCTGATACTGCAATCATGGGAGAAGAGGCTACTTTAAAAGATAATATCGATCTTTTAAGGAAAGTTCTTTCAACTCAGAACAGACTTATAAAGGAAAATGTAAATGAGAACCTCGATGAAGTTCCGAGAATGCTTGCACTTTATAAGGAAGTAGAGCCTTATTTCTACGGAGATGAGAATACTAAAGGTCTCATGGATGATCCTGAACTTGAGGGCGTAACACTTATGCTCTGTGATGATAATCATGGAAATTTAAGGACCGTTCCTACAGAAGAGATGAGAAACCACAAGGGCGGATACGGAATGTACTATCATTTTGATTATCATGGTCTTCCGGTGTCATTTGAGTGGTTTAATACATCACATCTTTCCAAAGTCTGGGAACAGATGACGACAGCTTATGACTTTGGTATAAAAGACCTCTGGATCGTAAATGTCGGTGATATCTTCAGTAACGAATATCCTCTGGGATACTTCCTTGATCTGGCTTATGATTTCGACCGCTTTGGTACTTCCAATCCAAACAGTGCCAAAGAATATACAAAGCTTATAGTTAAGCAGAACTTTGATGGCAAGCTTTCTGCAGCTGATATGGATAAGTGCGCGGAGCTTCTTGAGGGATATACAAGGATAACGGCAAGCAGAAGAACTGAGGCGATGAATGATAAAGTCTATGCGCCTTTTGCTTATAACGAGACATTTGATATGCTCGAAAAGATTGAAAAGCTCATGTCGGACGCCGATACGCTTTTAAATAAGCTCGAAGGCAATACGAGATTTGTCTTCTATGAACTTATATGGCTTCCTCTTACTGCAAATCTCAATGTTCAGAAGATGTGGCTTCTTACAACTTTGAACCATGCTTTTGCGGAGCAGGGAAGTACTTATGCCATGACTCTTGCCAAGAAAATAAATGAATGTATCGAATATGACAGAAAGATTGTGGATGAACTTCATACTATCGAAGATGGAATGTGGTACGGAATGGGACTTTCAGAGCACATTGGATTTAATGACTGGTGCGAAGAAGGCTGCAAGTATCCGGTAGTTCATACTTTTGAACCTGCGAACAAAGAAAGACTGATAGTTTCGGTAAAGGGCTCTGACTTCTATACGGAAGGAAAGTTCTGGACAGGACATGTGGGTGCTGTAGATGCGTTCCTCGATCCTTCAAAGGATGAGGCGGAACTTATTCTTTCAACTGCGGGAAGAGTTGATTGCAGCTACGAAGTTGAAAATCCCAATGAGTTCTTTGCTATATCAGAAGAAAAGGGCGTTGTTGCGCCTAATACGATCAAAATCTTAAAGATCAGACTTAACAGGGAAAAGTACAAAAAGGGCGATGTGACTCCTGAAATATGTATTCACTGCTCTGACGGAAATGTAGTTATCAAGCTTCCTGTAAATACTTTGTCCGACATCGGATGCGGCAAAAATGCTGACGGAACCTTCTACTGGCTTGGAAGAACGCTTGACATGAATGAGAAGATGATAGATGCGCCTCTTCATAAGAGAACATGGCCGGGAAAACTTGATCTGATGAATTACATATCGATTGATGCTGTGAACTATGCAAATAAGACTGATTCAGCCGAAGGCGGATTTGAAGTTATAGAAGATTACAGCAGAGGTCTTGATGCGGTTAAGGCATATCCGCAGGATATTATTTTTGGAAAAGACAAAAAGGAATATCCAAAGCTTACTTATAAAGTACAGGTTCCTTCAGAGGGTGATTACAAAGTTAAGCTTTATGTCAATCCGAGCAACCCGTATTCAAGGGATAATGTGATTTTCTTTGGAATCAGCGCAAATGACGGAGAGATAAATAAAATAAATATGATCGAGCCTGATTTTGCTGTTGGCGACGGTAATCCATACTGGTCACTTGTTGTTACAGAAAACAAGAGAGTTGTGGAAGCTGAACTGAAACTTAGAAAAGGCATCAATGATATCAATGTTTATGCGGTAGATCCAAACTTTGTTGTTCAGAAGCTGGTTATACATAAAGCAGGTGAGGAGCCTATGCCGTCATATTTAGGACCTAAGGAGACATTTAAATTCTGAAATTGGTATACATTCTTGAACATGAAGTTCAAGAATGTATATTATTTGCTTTAGCTGATGTTTTTTATTAAAATGGTTCAGAAGCGCGTGCGCTTTATTAAAGAGGTTATATAAAAATACTGGGAGTTCAGAGGTGAATACGATGAAGATAGCTGTAGTTGGTACAGGATATGTTGGACTTGCGATGTCAGTTCTTCTTGCGCAGTACAATGATGTGGTAGCAGTGGATATTATCCCTGAGAAAGTTGATATGATCAATTCAGGGATATCTCCGATAGTTGATAAGGAGATTGAAGAATATCTTAAGAAAGGGAATCTCAGGCTCACGGCAACTTGCGATCTTGCACAGGCTGCAAGAGATGCGGAGTTTGTTGTTGTTTCGACACCTACTAATTACGATGAGAAGCTTAATTATTTTGACACTTCATCGGTTAAGAGTGTTATAGATAAGGTGAGAAAAGAGAATCCGGATGCGTTTATCGTTATCAAATCAACGATTCCGGTTGGATATACCGAGTCGGTAATGGAAGAGTATGAAACGGATCACATTCTCTTTTCACCGGAGTTCTTGAGAGAGGGACGTGCGCTTTACGATAATCTCTATCCTTCAAGAATAATTGTAGGTTTTGATACCGATTCCGAGGAAGCGGCCGACAAGGCTGAGTTGTTCATGGGACTTCTTAAGCAGGGAGCTCTTAAAAAAGATATTCCCACACTTCTTATGAATACGACAGAGGCTGAGTCTGTTAAGCTTTTTGCCAATACTTACCTTGCACTCAGAGTTTCATTCTTTAACGAACTTGATACATATGCTGAGGTCAGAGGACTTAACACAAGAAATATTATTGACGGTGTTTGCCTTGATCCCAGAATCGGAGACTTTTATAATAATCCTTCATTTGGATACGGCGGATATTGCCTTCCCAAGGATACCAAGCAGCTTCTTGCAAACTATGAGGATGTTCCGAATAACCTCATTACTGCGATCGTTGATGCGAACAGAACGAGAAAAGATTTTATCGCGGACAGAGTATGGGCTCTTCATCCCAAGAAGGTCGGTGTTTACAGACTTACAATGAAGGCGGGCTCCGATAATTTCAGACAGTCTGCGATTCAGGGAATCATGAAGAGAATCAAGTCACGCGGTATCGAGTGTGTTGTTTATGAGCCCGCTCTTAAAGAAGACAACTTCTTTAATTCAAAGGTTGTTCGTGATCTTGATGAGTTCAAGAGAGAGTGCGACTTTATTATTGCAAACAGGATAACACCTGAACTTCAGGATGTGGTTGATAAGGTTTATACAAGAGACCTTTTTGGAAATGAGTAAGATTTAGTTATCACCGAAAAAGAGTTTGTAGTACTATGAAAGATTTTTTTAAGAATAATAAGAAAAGAATTCTAAAGATACTTGCGGTCATTGCCATAATAATGATCGTTGCGACGGTATGGTATGAAATACCTGTGACAGAGCATATCACAATAAGCGGAGAAGGAAAGATTGATTATCCCATCAGATTTGCGCTCGTCACAGATCTTCATTCCTGCTATTATGGCAAAGATCAGTCGCAGCTTATAAAGATGATCGACAAGGAAAAGCCTGATGCGATTCTTATGTCCGGCGACATATTTGATGACAGACTTGGGCAGAAAAATGCACGGATCTTCATCGAAGGTGTGGCGGACAGATATCCTTGCTTTTATGTTACGGGAAATCATGAGTTCTGGAGCAAAAAAGAAGACGAAGTTAAAGAGTTTCTTAAGTCAAAAGGCGTGACGGTGCTTGAAGGAAATGCAAGAGATATAAACATAAACGGAAACGACATTGATATATGCGGAGTTGACGATCCGACATATATGGCTGAGTCTAAGTGGCTGGAACGGCTTGACGGAGCGGATAGAGAATCCAGTCCTGAGAAGTACAGGGTCCTTTTATCTCACAGACCGGAGAAAGTTGAAGCTTACGAGAATTATGATTTTGATCTTATCCTTTGCGGGCATGCACATGGTGGACAGTGGAGGATTCCTTTTACAAAAAGAGGCGTAGCTGCGCCGAATCAGGGCCTGTTTCCTGCATATGTCGACGGATTGTACGACCTTGATAACGGTTCGGAGATGATCGTCAGCAGAGGACTGGCAAGAGAGCGTATGCCATATCCGAGATTTTTTAATCATCCGGAAGTGGTGATCATAGATATTGGATAAAAGACAGTGGAAAGAGTCACATATTGTGGCTCTTTTTTTCTGCGCTTTTTTATATCATAGGAAATTGCTTTCCTATGATATAAAAACGCTCCGCTATGGATGCGACCGATGCGCAGATGAATTATGCAAGCTAAAGCTTGCGCGCATCGGCGCGCAAAGAGTCGCGAGCGACTCTTTGTTCCTTAAAAACAGATTTACTGAGATTGAAATTAGTTTGACTTTGTGATAAAATGTTAATGTTTTATTACAAAAATGTTTCTTGGTTAGAAATAACAATTGAGGGGAAAGTAGCACCAAATGCATAAGACTGATTGATTAGTACTATGTGAAAGGGGAAGAGTAGTGAAATGATAACTTACAAGTGCAGAAATTGCGGTGCACAGCTTAAGTTATCCGATGCCGGAGGATTTACATGTCCGTATTGCGGCAGCAGGGCTTTTATGTCGGATTCGGAGCTTAAGGGTAATAACGAATTTCGTAAGAAAATGGTTACTTATTACAGTGCAAGAGCAATGGAAAAGGAGAATGATTATTCCGGTGACACGCTCTGGGAAGAGTCGGGCAGAGTTGAATATATAATGGAAAATGACCAGTATCTTACGGTCTCATATATGGATAAATATGAGTATCCACGTATGACTTGCTATCTGGCTATGAGAAATGTTGTTTATATATTTGATAATTGCGAAGAGGCAGATTTATTTTTGTGGGGGCTCGACAGCCTTGTTTTTCCCGAAGCGGATATGAAGCTTGACAGATGTTTTCCTGTTTTGAAACAGCGTGCGAAGCTCAAAGACGGCAAAGAGGCACTCATATTTGTGCGCAAGCCGTATTTTTATCCGGCTGAAGTTTTTGCGCCGTATGAAGCAGATCATTTGGCCTGGGTTATTTCGAGAATGGAAAATATGTGCTGTGCGCTTGAATATTCGGGCGTTTCACACGGCGATATAAGTACGTCCAGTGTGTTTGTAAATCCTGTAACACATGAAGGAATGCTTTTTGGCGACTGGAGGAAAGTGGGAGTGAAGAGATCAAATATGGATCTTAAGCTTATCAGAGAAACCGCCAGGAAGATCATGGGCGGAAACGGACAGCCTGTGCAGCTGACAGAGTTTTTGCGTTCCATGCCAAGAAGGGATGCATACGAAGATTTTGAATATTGGGATACCGTCATTGAGAGGGGATTTGGCGGCCATAAATTTAAAAAGATGTAAAAGGTCATAAAAGGAGAGAGAAAAGAATGGGATACGGAAGTTATTCTGCTTCTGATTGGAAGAAGCTTAAAGACAGCAGAAAACTTGATAGAGGACAGAGTGTAGAGGAAGTCTTTACAAGAAATTGTTGTGATCAGAAATATGATCCCAGATATATCGGTACAAGAGAGTGCTTTGATTCTGAAGATCATCCAAACACGACACCTATTGTAGTTGGTCTTGATGTGACGGGATCTATGGGCTATCTTGCTGTAGAAGTTGCAACAGGTGCTCTTAATGAGCTTATTACAAAGCTCTATTCAACAGGTGCTGTGGAAGATCCTGCACTTATGTGTGCAGCATACGGAGATTTCAGAGACAGATCGCCTCTTCAGGTTACGCAGTTTGAATCTGATATTCGTATAGCGCAGCAGCTTCTCGATATTTATTTTGAGAATGGCGGAAACGGCGATGTTGCGCCTACTTGTCTGTGGGATTTCCTTGCGCGTCATACCAATATTGATGCTGTAAACAAAAGAAATAAGAAAGGCTTTTTGTTTACTATAGGCGATAATGCAACAATCAGAAAAGAAGCTGTTGACGATACCATCGCACGAGTTATCGGGGACAGAACAGCATACGGAAGCAGAGAAGCTGTTCTTAGAGAAGTTCAGAAAAAATTCTATGTATTTCATATTATGATCGGTACGGGAAACAGGGAAAATGAAGTACTTCTCCCCGGCCATACAATTAATATCGGAAGAGCCGATATTGCTAAGATTCCTGAGATTATCATAAGTACAATCCAGATGCAGAACGGAAAGCAGATCGAAGAGGTTCTTGAACAGTGGGAAGAATTGGACAGACCTGTTATCGGTATGGCACTTGATCAGATTTCTTTACAGGATAGTGGTTTGCAGTTATGAGAACGGTTGCCGTTATTGGAAAAAATTTTGGTGATGAGGGTAAAGGGCTTGTTTGTGCAAGTCTTTCGAAGAATGTAAAAAATACTCTTATTGTCAAGCATAACGGCGGTGGACAGGCCGGGCATACTGTGGAGAGCGAAGACGGAAAGCGATTCATACATCATCAGATCGGATCCGGGGCTGAGCATGGAGCGGCAACACTTCTTGCTGACACGTTTATGGTAGATCTCTATCAGCTTACGGAGGAGCTTAGCAGCTTTGAGCATATATATGGATTCATACCGGAAATATATGCTGAGAAAAATACTCATATTACGGTTATTGATGATGTGCTTCGAAATATGTTCATTGAGTCCGCGCGCGGGCCTTTGCGCCACGGAAGCTGCGGAATGGGGATCAATGAATGTAAGATGAGACAGTCGGAGGGCTTTTCTCTTACACTTGAGGAAGTAAGAGACCTTAATCCGGGAGAGCTTTTTCGAAGACTTAAGAGATTCCGCATTGAATATGGGCAGAGGGATATAGAAGCACTCAAAGCCAAGTTCAAGAAGAATAACCCCGGTGAACCGGCTGACTATTACGATATGCTCACGGATGACGGAGTTCTTTTTACCTATGTGAAATATCTGAAAGAGGGCATAAGGTCTATCAAGCTTGTTGATGCAAGTAAGGACTGGCTTTCGCGGTATGATCAGATAGTATTCGAAACGGGACAGGGGCTTCTTCTTGATGAGGACTATACGATCTATGCGCCTCACCTTACGCCGTCCAAGACAGGGCTTCACAATATTGCTCAGTTTCTTGAAAAGAGAGATATGCCTCTTAATGAATTTATCTATGTTACAAGGCCTTATGTGACAAGGCACGGAAACGGGCCGCTTCCGCATGAGCTTAAGAGGGAAGAACTTCCGGGAGTCGGCAAAGACAGTACCAACATGGATAACGAGTGGCAGGGCAGTATACGTTATGCAAAACATGAAAGTTTTCAGAGCTTTGACGGGCCTGTAAGAGATGATGTTAAAAGCGTCCTGCATATGAAATGTATGCGCGGCGCAATGGTGTCGGTTCTTTTGACACATTTGGATGAAACGAATGATATTGTATATTTCCAGGATGGTGATATTCATTCAAAAGATCTTATGAAAACACTGCTGGAAGATTACGGATATACGAGGGTATATACTTCGCACAGCAGGTTTGGCACAGATATGTATAAATGATATGAATATGAATAGATTAGAGAAACGCGCGGTGCTTGGAATATAAGTGCCGCGCGTTTCTTTGTATTGTTATTCTCTTGTGAGTGCTTTTAAATCTTTGAAGAATGTTGGATAAGAAATTGATACACATTCAGAGTCCTTTATCACGGTCGGACCTTCTGCAACGAGAGATGCTATTGCAAAGCTCATTGCAAGGCGATGGTCGGCGTGACAGTCTATGTTTGCGCCAAAGAGTGGCTTACCGCCGCGGATGATCATGCCGTCATCCGTTGCTTCGGCGTCGCACCCCATTGCTGTGAGATTCTCGACAACTGAAGTGATGCGGTTTGACTCTTTTACCTTGAGTTCTGCAGCGTCTTTAATAATGGTCTCACAGTCCGCTGTCGCTGCAAGAACGGCAACTACCGGAAGCTCATCGATCATTGTCGGAATATCTTTTCCTCCGATAACGAACTTACCTTTTTCATTTCCGCAGAGCTTACTGTATCTTACAAGGATATCGGCTCTTGCTTCCTGGGAATTATCTTCGTTAAGGAGCGTGATGTCGGCTCCCATTTTTTTCAAAACATTTATTATACCTGCGCGGGTTTTGTTGACTCCGACATTTTTGATAAGAAGTTCCGATCCCGGTACTATAAGGGCTGCGGCGATAAAGTAGGCAGCAGAAGATATGTCGCCAGGAACATTGATGTCGATTCCTTTAAGAGGTCTTCCGGGATGAAGGATAGCAGAGGCTGTTCCGTCATCGGCGACCTCGTTGTGGATGTCTGCGCCAAATGCTGAGAGCATTATTTCTGTATGATTTCTTGAAAGAGCCGGCTCGTGAACGATAGTATCGCCTTCAGCATAGAGACCTGCAAGGATGATGGCTGATTTTACCTGCGCGGATGCTACCGGGCTTGTGTAAGTGATGCCGTTAAGGCTCTTATTTCCCTCGATGTTAAGAGGGGCACAGCCGTTTCCGCGAGCGGATGTAATAGATGCACCCATGAGAGTGAGAGGATTTATAACTCTTTTCATAGGGCGCTGCTCTATAGAAGAGTCGCCTGTGATCGAAGTATCAAATGGTTGGGCTACAAGAATTCCGGACATAAGCCTTGTTGTCGTTCCGCTGTTTCCGGTATAAAGAGTTTCTATCGGAGCGGTGAGACCGTGAAGGCCTTTGCCGTGAACGGTTATCTTCTTGACGTTCTTGTATTCGTCTTCCTCGCGTTCTATCGTGATTCCAAGCTTTCTGAAACAATCGATTGTTGAAAGGCAGTCTGCGCTTTCTAGGAATCCTGTAATATTTGTATCGCCTTCTGCAAGAGCACCGAACATGATGCTTCTGTGGGATATTGATTTGTCACCCGGAACAGTGACTTCTCCTCTTAATGGACCTCTGGCTTTTTCTAATGTAGTCATGTGAGTCTCTCCTTAAGTTACAGATAAATGTTATAAGCGTTGTCTACAAGGACTTTGTTTGCTTTATCGAGACCTTCCCGGTCGTGAAGCTCGATTCTGAGTGTACCGCGCTCGTATTCTCTGTTGTGTACGATGCCGATATTTTTTATGTTTATGTCATTATTGGACAAAAGAGTCGCAACCTTGGCAAGGTTACCGGGATGATCGTCAATCTCTACTTTGATCGCATAAACTTTTTGAATCGGTCCGCTTGAAGTTGTGATAAAGGATTCCCTGTATTCTCTTGCTTTTGAGAAGAATTCAAACAGCTTCTCACTGTCTTTTTCATCGATTGCAAGCTTGATGTCGTAAAGAGAATCGATGTATTTGGACAAAAGATCTGAGATATTCTCTGCGTTTGTTGTACAGATCTGTTGCCACATAACGGGAGAAGATGATGATATTCTGGTTATGTCCTTGAATCCACCTGCCGCGATTGTCTTCATTAGTTCGTCTTTTGAATCGTTGTCTTTTACAAGATTTACGAGCGAAGCGGAGATGACATGCGGAACGTGGCTTATTGCAGCTGTGATGTAATCGTGCTGTCTGTATTCCACAACGAGTGGGATTGCACCGATCATCTTGACCAGGTCGTAGTATCTTTTTAACCTGTCTTCATCCGTGACGCTTGTCTTGGTCAGGATGTAATATGCATTTTGTAAAAGAGAAGATTTCGAATTGTTAAAGCCTATTCTTTCGGTTCCTGCCATCGGATGGCCGCCGATAAACTGGTCTTCGAGTCCGAGCTCTTTTATCTTCTCATGTATGCCGTTCTTGACGCTTCCGATATCCGTAAGTGTCGTCTTTTTATCTAAAAAAGGAAGAAGCTTTTGGATGTTATCGTTGTTGCACTCGACGGGAGCGCACAAAAAGATGTAATCGCAATCTGAGAACGCGGCGCCTATTTCATACAGGGGAGTGTCGATAATTCCCTCAGCATGCGCGGTGTCTACAGTCTCCTTGTGAGGAGTGTAAGCGATTATCTTAGAAGACGGCTCATTTTCCTTTATTGCCCTGGCAATCGATCCGCCGATAAGTCCGAGGCCTATAAAACCATAGGTCGAATTGTTCATAAAAGGTAGAACCCCCTAAAATCATGTAATCTTGTGAAAAAACTATAACACTTTAATGTGCGAAAATCAATTATGAAGGCTTGCCATAAGAATGGTGCGCAAATGATATAACTTTTGTGCATAATTAACTACAATACTTGTTTTGAGTATATGTTTTTAGTAAAATACTATTATAAGTCTTTGGGGATCTGTATCATATCTCGTACATAATACCCAAAATTGAGCGACTGGAGGATAAGATATGAACGTTTACACAACTGATAAGATTCGTAACGTGGTACTGCTCGGACATGGTGGAGCCGGAAAGACAACCTTAGCTGAAGCAATGGCTTATCTTGCCGGTATTACATCAAGGATGGGAACGGTGGAGGATGGAAATACTCTTAGTGACTTTGATAAGGAGGAGCAGAAGAGGCACATTTCTATAAGTACATCAGCAATCCCACTCGAATGGGATGGGCACAAGATCAATCTTTTGGATACTCCCGGATTTTTTGATTTTGTCGGGGAAGTTGAGGAGGCAATCAGCGTAGCTGACGCAGCTATTATCGTGGTTTCCGGAAAAGCCGGAATCGAAGTTGGAACGGAAAAAGCATGGGAACTGTGCGAGAAGTACAAGATACCGCGCATGGTATTCGTTGCCGATATGGATATAGACGATGTTTCCTACAGACAGGTTGTACAGGATATGACAGACAAATACGGAAAGAAGATGGCTCCTTTTAACCTGCCTATCCGTGAGAATGAGAAGTTTGTGGGATATGTAAATGTAATTCAGGAGAAAGGATTCAAGTGGTCGGGAAAAGAAGTTGTTGAGTGCGAAGTTCCCGAGTACAATCTTCAGAATCTTAAGATATGCAGAGATACTCTGATTGAAACTGTAGCTGAGACTTCGGAAGAATTCATGGAAAGATACTTTAACGGTGAAACTTTCTCGGAGTCCGAGATAAGAGCCGCGGTAAGGACTAATGTATGCGACGGAAGTATTGTTCCCATTGAGATGGGATCGAGTACACTCTGTCAGGGTATCTACACACTTCTTGACGATATCGTAAAGTACATGCCAAGCCCTGAGAATCGTAAGATGGCAGGTATTAATACAAATACAAATGAGATATTTGAAGCAGACTTTGACTTTTCCAAGCCAAAGACAGCTTTTGTATTTAAGACTATGATCGATCCTTTCATAGGTAAGTATTCGCTTATAAAGGTAAGATCGGGTGTCCTTAAGCCCGACGACGTTATGTTCGTTGCGGATAAGGATATGGAAGTAAAGATAGGTAAGCTCTATGTTCTTCAGGGAAATAAGACAACTGAAGTTTCGGAGCTTCATGCAGGTGACCTTGGTGCGCTTCAGAAACTTGATGTTACGACGGGAGATACTCTTTCTACCAAGGGAACACCCATACAGTACGCTAAGATGGATATTTCCCAGCCTTATACTGTTATGAGATATCATGCGCAGAATAAGAGTGATATTGATAAGATTGCGCAGTCTCTGGCAAAGATAGCTGCGGAAGATCAGACTGTAAGGGTAGTCAATGACGCAGAGAACCGTCAGACACTCCTTTACGGAATGGGCGATATGCACCTTGAGGTTATCCAGAGTAAGTTAAAGAATGTATATAAGGTTGATATCGACCTGACAAAGCCCAAGGTTGCGTTCAGAGAAACAATCAGAAAGAATTCCGATGTGGAATACAAATATAAGAAGCAGACGGGTGGCCACGGACAGTACGGGCACGTTAAGATGCGCTTTGAGCCTCTTGGAGATCCAACTGTTTCTTATACCTTCGATCAGGAAGTTGTAGGCGGAGCTGTTCCTAAGAACTTCTTCCCTGCAGTTGAAAAAGGAATCGCAGAGTCTGTTCAGAGAGGCCCTCTTGCGGCCTATCCGGTTGTCGGCGTTAAGGCAACTCTTTATGACGGATCGTATCATCCTGTTGATTCGTCCGAGATGGCATTTAAGGTTGCTGCATCAAATGCCTTCAAAAAAGGCTTTATGGATGCAACTCCCGTCCTTCTTGAGCCTATAGTATCTCTTAAAGTTACGGTTCCCGAAAACTATACAGGTGACGTAATGGGTGATCTTAACAAGAGAAGAGGCAGAGTGCTTGGAATGAATCCATCGCTTACGGGCAAGCAGGTTATTGAAGCTGAGATTCCTCAGATGGAACTCTATGGCTATTGCACACAGCTTCGCTCAATGACCGGCGGAAGCGGAGAGTACGAGTATACATTTAACAGATATGAGCAGGCACCTTCGGATGTTCAGGCAAAAGAAGTTGAGGCAAGAGCAGAAAAGGTTGCTGCTGCAAATGCAGAAGAATAAAATTGGTATTTTACATTAATTAAAATAAGAGCGCGAAATCTTAAGTTTTAAACAGACTTGGGAGGTCGCGCTTTTTGTTTCCGGTTGGGCAGGTACGCTGAAACGGTTTTGTAATTAATTATTAACAAAAATGACGGCTCGGAAATGTATAGATTGAACGAAAATGATTAAGTGTGATCATTTGTGATTGAATATGATTGCAAATTGATTTTTTGAGTGCTATATTTTAATTAGAAAATCACAAATTAACATTTTTGCTCAAGGAGATTATGAATGCTGACTGAAGAGAGAAGAGCACGTATTGTTGATATTGTAAATGAAAAGAAAGCTGTTTCCGTTAATGAGCTGATCGAGCTTTTGGATACATCTGCAGCTACCATCAGACGAGATATAAGTGCGCTTGATCGTTCGCGTAAGCTTATAAAGGTCTTTGGCGGCGCGACTGCACTTGCTTCAAGGAATGTTGATACCAAAGAAGATGCGGTAAAGATGAAAGTTCAAAGGAATGTGCGGGAGAAGGATGCGATAAGCAAATTCGCTGCAGAGCTCATTGAGGATGACGATTTTGTCTATATCGACGCGGGCACGACAACACTGGCAATGATCGAGTATTTAACAAATCACAATGCAAAATACATAACAAACGGTGTTGTACACGCAAGACGTCTTATGGACAAAGGCTTTGAGACGATAATGATCGGAGGAAGACTCAAGGCTTCAACGGAAGCGGCGGTCGGAACCGATTGCGTTGAGTTTATTCGCAAATATCATTTTACGAAGGCTTTTATGGGTACAAACGGAATTTCAGTTCACGCAGGATTCACAACACCGGATGTTGACGAAGCGATGATCAAGACAGCGGCTATCAAGCATGCTTACAGGTCATATGTACTTGCAGATCATACCAAGTTTGACAAAGTCAATTCCGTGACTTTTGCAGACATAAAGGAATGCAGCGTTATTACAGACAGACTTACGGCAAAAGAGTATGTGAATCATACAGAGGTATTTATCTGTTGCAAGTAAAGATGGAGGGATATTGATGATTTATACGGTTACTTTTAATCCCGCGCTTGATTATGTGGTCAGAATGAACGGGGAATTGCAACCCGGCATGACAAACCGTTCTACCAGTGAGGAGTTCTACTACGGCGGGAAGGGCATAAATGTATCCATGGTATTGGCGGAACTTGGATTTAAGAGTACGGCTTTAGGATTTGTGGCAGGCTTTATAGGACGCGCCATTGATGAAGGCGTTAAGGCAGCAGGCATTGACACCGATTTCATTCAGCTTAAGGAAGGAATCTCCCGGGTCAATGTCAAGATTAAGGCAGTAGCGGAAACAGAGATAAACGCTCAGGGTCCTAAGATCAGTGATGAGGCGCAAAAAGAGCTTTTTGACAAGCTCTCGAGACTCAAAGAAGGCGATCTTTTGATACTGGCGGGATCTATCCCCAGCTCGCTTCCGGACGATGTATATGAAAAAATTCTTTCTATGCTCGACGGTAGGGGAATAGAGTTTGTTGTTGATGCGACAAAAGATCTGCTCACAAATGTTCTTAAGTATCATCCGTTTCTCATTAAGCCGAATAATTTCGAACTTGGTGAGATCATAGGAAAAACACTTGAAACGGATGATGATATATACGAAGGCGCGGTCAGTCTTCAGAAGATGGGAGCAAGAAATGTTCTTATCTCTATGGCGGGAGACGGAGCGATGCTGGTTGACGAAAACGGCTTGAAATATCGCATCGGAGTTCCGAAAGGAACAGTCAGAAATTCAGTCGGTGCGGGAGATTCTATGGTGGCAGGTTTTGTGGCAGGGTACTTAAAAACAAAAGACTACGAGACTGCATTAAAAATGGGAACGGCTGCAGGTTCTGCAACGGCATTTTCGGATGGCCTTGCAACAGCTGCAGATATAGAGAAGGTTTTAAAAAACATGTAATTTTTTAGGAGGTATTATGAGGATTACAGAGTTTATCGATCCTAGGGGGATCAAGCTTCAGGCAAAGGTGTCTGATCAGAATGACGCAATCGATCAGCTTATCGCACTTCACGAGTCAGCCGGAAATCTTAAGGATGTTGCAGGATTTAAGAAAGCAATCCTTGAGCGTGAGGCTAAGGGCTCAACAGCAATCGGAAACGGAATCGCAGTACCGCACGGAAAATCTGCATCGGTAAAAAAGGCAGGTCTTGTTGCAATAACTTGTCCCGACGGAGTGGATTACAAAGCACTTGACGGAAAGCCGAGCAATCTTTTGTTTATGATCGCAGCACCGGAAAATGGTGCAGATACACATCTTGAAGTTCTTTCAAAACTTATGGGAATGTTAATGGACGGAGAATTTTGTAAGAAACTTGTCGGAGCAGAATCTGTAGATGAGTTCCTTGAGCTTATCGACTCCAAAGAAACGGAGAAAGATGCGCAGAATGGTGCGGCAAAGTCCGAAGCACCTTCTAAGGCAGGTAAGAAGATTGTTGCGGTTACAGCTTGTCCTACGGGTATAGCACATACATTTATGGCTGCAGAGGCACTTGAGCTCAAGGCAAAAGAGCTTGGAATTACTTTCAGGGTTGAAAAAGACGGCTCAGGCGGAGCAAAGGATCCTCTTACAGCAAAAGAGATAGAAGAAGCGGATGCAGTAATTGTCGCATGTGACAAGAATATAGAGATGGGACAGTTTGACGGCAAGAAGGTTGTTATGGCTTCAACAAAAGAAGCTATTCACACACCTGAAAAACTTTTCGAAAAAGTTGAGACAGCTTCTGTATATCATCATTCCGGAAAGGTTACAAAAAAGAGCGATGATGCCAATGAATCGATTGGAAGAAAGCTTT